>Ga0182747_1000876_pt1 | contig 25441 bp, 21 predicted proteins | sample eDN3rd30CBELigBY_FD_128526 | JGI IMG/M metagenome (GOLD analysis project Ga0182747, IMG submission 128526) | Enriched backyard soil microbial communities from Emeryville, California, USA - eDNA 3rd pass 30_C BE-Lig BY (version 2) (version 2) | ecosystem: Environmental > Terrestrial > Soil >... | reverse complement strand
GGCGCGGCCGACCCCGGGATGGATCGACACCACGCTCATTTCACGGGTAACCGGATCGGGCTCGAAGATGCACAGATCCGTCATCAGGCGCGTCGGCCCTTTGGTTTTCACACCCAGTCGTGCGCGATGATCGCCGCCTTCGCCGTGACCCAGTGAGGTCACGAAATCCAGCCGCTCGACGAAGGAACGCTTGCTCTGCGCCATGATGATGTAGATCTCGCCGCAATGCGTCGCGATCTCGGGAGCACCGCCACCGCCCGGCAATCGCACCGACGGTTTTTCGTAAGAGCCGACGACCGTGGTATTGAGGTTGGCATAGCGATCGATCTGTGCGCCGCCGAGGAAGCCGACCGTGACACGCCCGCCCTGCAACCAGTAGCGAAACATCTCCGGCACCGAGCAGGTGGTCAGCGCCGTCTCGCACAGCTCGCCATCGCCGATGGACAGCGGCAGCACATTCGGACGCGTGGCGATGGTGCCTGACTCGTAGATGAGCGTGATGTTCGGCGCATGCGTGAGCCGCGCCAGATTGCATGCGGCTGAAGGTGCGCCGATGCCGACGAAACAGACATCCTCGTTCCGCAGCGTCCGCGCCGCGGCGATGGTCATGATCTCGGTCGGCGTGAAATCCGGCGAGACGCTCATGCGGACACCTCCCCGGAGGCACCCAGCACGTTGCCCCGCATCCAGGCGAGAAAGGTCTCGCGCTCGCGCGCAATCTGGTCCCAGGCAATGTAGAAGCCGTTGTCGCGCTTCGAGTAGCCGTGCGTGTAGGACGGATGCGCGCCGCCCGGAACGTGAGCAATAGCGGAAATCGTCCATGACGGAAGAATGACCGCGTTCGGCGAGCGAGCGCCGAAATCATCGACCAGCTCCTCGACCGTGACCACGGCACGCTGCGCGGCCAGTACCGCCTCCTTCTGTACGCCCACGATGCCTTCGAGCAGCACGTTGCCTTCGCGATCCGCCTTCTGCGCATGAATGATGGCGACGTCGGGCCGGATCGCCGGCACCGCTGCCAGCACCTCGCCCGTGAAAGGACATTGCACGGAACGGATGTTCGGGTTGACCCGTTTCAGTTCCGCACCCTGGTAACCGCGGAAGATCGCGCATGGCAGTCCTGCAGCGCCGGCTTCATAAGCATTCGCAAGCGCGGCGTGCGAATGCTCTTCCAGCATCAACGGCCCCGGCCAGCCGTTCTCGACCGCATCGCGCAGCCGATGCAGCGAGCCCACCCCTGGATTGCCGCCCCACGAGAACACCAGCTTGTCGGCGCAGCCCATGCCGATCAGCTGGTCGTAGATCAGGTCCGGCGTCATGCGGATCAGCGTCAGATGCCGTCGCCGTTGCCGGATGACTTCATGACCGGCGGCGAACGGAATCAGGTGCGTGAAGCCTTCCATCGCAACGGTGTCGCCGTCGCGCACGTTCTGCGCAATGGCGGCGGCGAGCGGGACGAATCGGCCACCCGGAGCTTTCGATGATGCCATTGCCTGAAGGGTCATGATCTGGGGTGCGCTGACGTTCAATGACCGACGCCGAACCCGCAGGTCGCAGCCTTGTCGGGACGGCGGGGTGAGATTCGAGCACGGTTGTTATACGGTAGCGGCGCACGAGCGGCCATCGTCGTGGCGTGCAGACCCCGCGGACGATGCCGACCGGCAGCCCGGTCATTTAATATCGGTGCAACGCTCAATTCAGGTGCTCACCTTGGACGCCCAATTCCACAGCGCCGGCATCGCCGCTCTGTTCGAGCCCGCCACTGAACTCGCCCACATGCTGGCGTTCGAAGCCGCGCTCGCCCGTGCGCAGGGCGAATTGGGCCTGATCCCGGCCGCCGCCGCCGCAATCATTGCCGACACCTGCGAGGACAGCGGTTCGCCCCTGCGGCTCGACCCCGAGACGGTACGGCGCGCCGGCAACCCGGCGATTCCGTTTGTTAGCATGTTAACAGATAGAATTCGCAGCGTGGATGCGGACGCCGCGGCCTGGGTGCATTACGGCGCCACCAGCCAGGACCTGATCGACACGGCCACCATGCTGGCACTGCGCGAAACCTTCGCGATCGTGCGGCACGATCTGCATCAACTGCGCGAGAGCATGGCAACGCTGGTCCGCACTCATGCGCGAACACCGATGCTGGCACGTACCCTGCTGCAGCAGGCCATGCCGACTACCCTCGGCTACAAACTGGCGGCAGCGCTCGCCGGCCTGGATCAGGTCGCTGCACGGATGACCGAGATTTCGACCACGCACTTCGCACTGCAGCTCGGCGGGCCCGTGGGCACGCTTGCCGCTGCCGGCGCGCAGGCATCGGAACTGGTTCGGGACGTCGCCGCCCGGTTGGGCCTCGCACCAGCGGCAATCTGCTGGCACACGAATCGAGTGCGCATCGCCGAGTGCGGCGCCGTTCTCGCCACGCTCACCGGCCAGCTCGCAAAGATTGCACGTGACGTCGTTCTGGAAATGCAGAGCGAGGTGGCCGAGCTGGCGGAAGGCCACGCCAGCGGCAAAGGCGGCTCCTCGGCAATGCCACATAAGCACAATCCCGTCGATTCCGTCGTTGCCATCGCGGCAGCCACGGTGACGCCGCAACTTGCCGCCGGCCTGTTCGCCGCGATGACGCAGGAGCACGAGCGGGGTGCTGGCGGCTGGCACGCGGAGTGGCTGCTGCTGCCGCAGCTGTGCAGCCTGTCGCATGGCGCCTTGCAGAGTGTTCTGGAGATCATGCTCGGCCTGCGTGTCGATGCCGAACGGATGCGCGCCAATCTCGACTCCACGCTCGGGCTGACCTCGGCCAGCGCGCTTGCAAATGCACTTGCGCCGGCGCTCGGCCGCGACGTCGCTCACTCGACCGTGCAAGCATGGTCGCGCAGCGCATTGTCGGAGCGACGCAATTTACGCGAGATCGCTGAACGCAATCTTGCAACCTTCGAGAAGAATCCCTTGACGCAGGCGCAACTGGCCGATGCGTTCTCGATCGAACGCGAGGTCGCTGCGGCCGAAGCCCGCGCGCTGCAGTATCTGCAGCAGCGCTCACCTGCAACCTGATCGACGGAGCGAAGATGGACGAGAAAGAACGCTACGATACCGGCATCTCAGTACGACGCGCCGTGCTGGGAGATGCCTGGGTAGACCGTGCGCAGGCCCGACTCAGCGACTTCAATCGCGACTTCCAGGACCTGATCACACGCTACGCCTGGGGCGAGATCTGGAACCGTCCCGGCCTCGATCGCAAGACCCGCGCCTGCATGGTGCTGTCGACCTGCATTGCGCTGGGACGCTGGGAAGAATTCCGCCTGCACGTGCAGGCCGCGTTCAACAACGGACTGACGCAGGACGAGCTCAAGGAGGTCCTACTGCAAAGCGCGATCTATGCGGGCGTTCCGGCGGCGAACACCGCCGTGCATCACGCCGAGGAAGTGATCGCACAACTTCAACACACGCGCTGACCATCTCTCCCGCAAGGACCGGCAGCGGCCTGCATTGCCACTCCTGTCACCTTGCCAGACCGGATCACGAACTGACGAGACTGCAATGAAAACCATAACCGTCGAAGATGCGCAGCTGCGCTGCGAACACTCACCACGTCCAGGCGCGCCCGCACTGCTGCTCATGAACTCCCTGGGCTGCAGCCTGGAAATGTGGGACGACCAGCTCCCTGCCCTGCAGGAACGATTCGAGGTGATCCGCTACGACGTTCGCGGCCACGGCCAGTCGAGCGCCGGCTCTCGAACCGAACTGACCATGGAGCAGCTGGCGCGCGATGCGCTGGCTGTCCTCGATGCCTGCGGCGTGGCCCGTGCGCACTTGTGCGGCCTTTCGCTCGGCGGCATGACGGCCATGCACATCGCCCGGGAATGGCCGGATCGCGTTCTGAAGGTCGCGCTCTGTAACACCACGCCGTACATGCCGCCGCGTGAAAACTGGCAGTCGCGCATTGCGTTGGTGACCTCGCAGGGAACAGCCAGCGTCACCGAGGCCGTTCTAGGCCGCTGGTTCACACCCGAATTTCGCGCGGCCGAGCCCGAAAAAGTGGATCGCATCCGCCAGATGCTGCTCGCCACGAGCGCGCAAGGTTATGCGGCCTGCTGCGCCGCCATCCGCGACATGGACCAGCGCGAAGCCATCAAGTCCATCACGGCCACCACGCTGGTAATCGGCGGCACGAAGGACCCCGGCACCACACCGGCTGATGCCGAGCTGATCGCGAATTCGATCGCCGGCGCAAAGCTGGTCATGTTGGAAGCGGCGCATCTGTCGAACGTCGAGCGCGCCGCGGAATTCACGGCGGCGCTGCTGGAGTTTCTCGGAGCGGAGAAATAGAACCTGCCCGCGTATCGAGCATCGGCGCGACGAACTGCAGGCAGGAGCAAAACGAAGCTACCGACATCGCAGTAATGCAGCAGCCGTACCGCCTAGCGTTCGACCGCCTGCGGCCGCGCGGGCATCCCGGAGCGAGTTATTTCTGTTGCCTACGGCGAGGCGATTCGGCCCAGTTCCTGCGCCAGATAGGGCGAGGTTCGGCTGTCTGGCGCTCGCGCCACCTGATCCGGCGTACCTGTCGCCACGATGCGGCCGCCGGCCTCGCCCGCACCCGGCCCCATGTCGATCACCCAGTCGGCCTGCACCACCGCACGCATGTCGTGTTCGATCATCACCACAGTGTTGCCGGCGTCCACCAGGCGCTGCAATTGCACCATCAATCGATCGGCGTCCGCCGCGTGCAATCCCGTGGTCGGCTCGTCGAGCACGTACAGACTGCGGCCCCGCTGGCTGCGTTGCAGCTCGGTGGCCAGCTTGATGCGCTGCGCTTCGCCGCCGGACAGCTCGGTGGCCGGCTGTCCAAGGCGCAGGTAACCCAGCCCGATCTCGCGCAGCAACCGCAAAGGGCGCGAGACGGCATCCTCGTCAGCGAAGATGTCGCAGGCCTCGTCCACCGTCATCTGCAGGATCTCGGCAATGTTGCGTCCATTCCAGCGCACCGCCAGCGTAGCCTCGTTGTAACGGGCGCCGTGGCAGGTGGAACATGGCGCATACACGCTGGGCATGAACAGCAGCTCCACGCTGACGAAGCCCTCGCCCTCGCAGGTTTCACAGCGTCCCTTGGGCACATTGAAGGAGAACCGTCCCGCATCGTAACGGCGACGGCGCGCATCGGGCGTAGCGGCGAACAGCTTGCGCACGTGATCGAACAGGCCGGTGTAGGTTGCCAGGTTGGAACGCGGAGTGCGGCCGATCGGCTTCTGGTCCACCTGCACCAACCGCTGCACGGTGTCCACGTCGCCGGCCAGGTGGCCACGAGTGGTTTCGATCACCGAGGGCCCCTCGATCGCGCCATCTTCGGAATCGTCCTCGGGCTCATGGCCCAGGCGCAGTCGCACCAGCTCCGGCAGTGCCTGTGCGAAAAGGCTCGACTTGCCGGAACCGGAGATGCCGGTGACTGCGGTGAACGCACCGAGCGGGATGCGTGCGTCCACACCGTGCAAGTTATGGCGATGAATCGCCTGCAGCTCCAGCCAGCCAGAAGGCTTGCGTCCGCGGCTGGACGGCGCAGGAATCTCGTCGAACAAGTAGCGCGCAGTACGCGAGTCCGCTACCTCGCGCAATCCTGTGGGTGCGCCGCTATAGAGCACGCGGCCGCCACGTTCGCCCGCCTCGGGGCCAACATCCACTATCCACTGCGCGCGTCGCATCAGTCCCAGATCATGCTCCACCACGAACACTGAGTTACCCGCGTTGCGCAGCAGATCGAGTGCGTCGTACAGGGCCTGGCTGTCGGAAGGGTGCAAGCCCGCCGACGGCTCGTCGAGCACATAGACCACGCCGAACAGCATGGAACTCAGTTGCGTGGCTAGCCGCAGCCGTTGCAGCTCCCCGCTCGACAAGGTCGGCGTGGCGCGATCCAGCGTCAGATAGCCCAGTCCCAATTGCCGCAGCGTATGCAACCGCGCCACCACCCCTTCGGCCAGGCGCTGTGCCGCCAGACGCTTCTCCTCCGACAGCGCGGAGGTGCGGCGCACGTCGAGAGATGCCGCGTGTGTTGCACGACCCGATGCGGCGCGCTCAGCACGATCACGGCGTGTTGCATCTTTGTTGCTGCTGCCTGCGGCCTGCGCCCGGAAGTCGCCCTTCGCGATGGGATCGAGCAACGCCGCGACCTGGTCCAGTGGCATCTGCGCCAGTTCGCCGATATCCAGGCCAGCGAAGGTGACCGCCAGCGCTTCGCGTTTGAGCCGCTTGCCATGGCATGCCGAACACAGCTTCCCTTCCATGTAGCGCGACACACGTCTTTTCATCAACGCGCTCTGACTGTTGGCGAAGGTGTGCAGTACATAGCGCCGCGCGCCGGTAAACGTGCCCATATAGCTGGGCTCCAGCTTTCGCTTGAGCGCCGCGCGCGTTTCGGCCGGCGTGAAACCGGCGTAAACCGGCACACTGGGCGTTTCTTCGGTGAACAGGATCCAGTCGCGATCCTTCTTCGGCAGATCCTTCCAGGGCCGGTCGACGTCGTAACCCAACGTAACCAGGATGTCGCGCAGGTTCTGCCCATGCCAGGCCGGCGGCCATGCGGCGACCGCCCGCTCGCGGATGCTCAGCGACGGGTCGGGCACCATGGTGGCTTCGGTCACCTCGTAGACATGGCCCAAACCGTGGCAGGTCGGGCAGGCCCCTTGCGGCGTGTTAGGCGAGAAGTCCTCGGCATACAGCATGGGTTGGCGCGCCGGATAGGCACCGGCGCGCGAGTACATCATCCGCACCAGACTGGACAGCGAGGTCACACTGCCCACGGAGGAACGCGCATTGCTGGCACCGCGCTGCTGCTGCAACGCTACTGCCGGCGGCAGACCATCGATCGCGTCCACGTCGGGCACGCCCGCCTGGTCGATCAGGCGTCGCGCATACGGCGCCACCGACTCGAAATAGCGCCGCTGCGCCTCGGCGTAGATAGTGCCGAATGCGAGCGAAGACTTGCCGGAACCGGACACGCCGGAGAACACCACCAGCGCATCGCGCGGGATGGCGACATCCACGTCCTTGAGGTTGTGTTCGCGCGCGCCGCGCACCTCAACGAAACCACCAGCGCGCCCGGAACGATCGTCCAGGAAGATGGCAGAGGGCGCAGGGGCTTTGCGGCGCGACATAGGCGCAGACTCCTTAAGACTACCGCCAGACGTTGATCAGACGTTGAAGCGGAAATGCATCACGTCGCCTTCGCGCACGATGTATTCCTTGCCTTCGAGCCGCAGCTTGCCGGCTTCCTTTGCGCCCTGCTCGCCCTTGCAGGCGATGAAATCCTCGTAGGCGATCACTTCTGCGCGAATGAAGCCCTTCTCGAAGTCGGTGTGGATCACGCCCGCAGCTTGCGGCGCGGTGGCGCCGACGCGCACGGTCCAGGCACGGACTTCTTTTACGCCGGCAGTGAAGTAGGTTTGCAAACCGAGCAGCTTGTAACCGGCGCGAATCACACGATTCAAACCCGGCTCTTCCAGGCCCAGCTCATTGAGGAAGTCGGCACGATCGGCTTCTTCGAGTTGCGCGATCTCGGCCTCGATGGCGGCGCATACCGCTACGACTTCGGAATCCTCACTGGCTGCGCGCTCGCGCACGGCATCCAGGTAAGGATTGTTCGTGAAGCCATCCTCGGCGACGTTAGCAACGTACATCAGCGGCTTGAGCGTGATCAGGTGCAACTCGCTCAGCAGACGCCGCTCGTCAGGATCCTTGATGAACGAGCGCGCCGGCTTGCCGGCATCGAGGTGCTCGCGCAATTTCTTCAGCAGGTCGCGCAGGCGAATCGCATCCTTGTCGCCCGCTTTCGATGCTTTCTCGGCGCGCTGCAAGCCGCGCTCGACGGTGTCGAGATCGGCGAGCGCCAGCTCGGTATTGATGACGTCGATGTCGTCGAGCGGACCGATGCGGCCGGCGACGTGCACGATGTCGTCGTTCTCGAAACAGCGAACCACGTGCGTGATCGCATCCGTCTCGCGGATGTGCGCGAGGAACTTGTTGCCCAGGCCTTCACCCTTGGACGCGCCGGCCACCAGGCCCGCGATGTCCACGAACTCGACCGTTGCCGGCAGGGTGCGCTCGGGATTGACGATGGCCGCAAGCTCAGCGAGCCGCGTGTCCGGCACCGGCACGATGCCGACATTCGGATCGATGGTGCAGAACGGATAGTTCTCCGCCGCGATCTGGGCGCGCGTCAGAGCGTTGAACAGGGTCGACTTGCCGACGTTAGGCAGGCCGACGATGCCGGATTTGATACCCATTGCTCGAGGAATCTCTGATCTGTTCGTCGCTTCCGTGCAGGCGGAAGTCCAGCTGATCGATGCGGATGGATTCCCGCCTGCGCGGGAATGACTTCGGCAGGCCATCGGCCCGTCCCGAAGTCTTACTTCCTCATTTTCTGGTGTGCAGCCCGTTCATCGCCTTCTCCGCGCCCTGTTCGAGGAACACGGGAAGGGCGTCGAGCGCTTCGGCGACCGAGGCGATGATCTTCTCCTCCTCGTCCTTCGAAGCCCGATGCAGCACGTAATCGATCACCTGCGACTTGTCGCCCGGATGACCGATGCCGATGCGCAGGCGCCAGAAATCCGCGCCGACGTGAGTGATGGTGTCGCGCAGCCCGTTGTGGCCGCCGTGGCCGCCGCCGAGCTTGAAGCGAATGTCGCCGACCGGCAGGTCCAGCTCGTCGTGAACCACCAGCGTTTCGGCCGGCGCGACTTTCACGTAGTCCGACAGCGCGCGAATCGCCAGACCGCTGCGGTTCATGTAGGTGCTCGGCTTGAGCAGCGTGATCTCGCCGCCGCCCAGATTCAGGCGGCAGATCTCGCCCTGGAACTTGGTGTGGCTGCGGAAGCGACCGCCATGCCGCTGTGCCAAGGCGTCGACGAACCAGAACCCCGCGTTGTGACGCGTGAGCACGTGCTCGGGCCCCGGGTTGCCGAGGCCGACGATGATCTTGATGGGAGTACCGGGCATGACGCGCGACGGGTAATGGCAGCGAACAGTGCGGGAAGGCAGCCGGACCGCAAATCGATCTTCGGACCTCGCCTGCGCCACTGATCGTCATTCCCCGGACCGCGGCGCGGTCCGGGGAATGGGATGCCATTACTTCTTGCCGCCTTCCTTCTTCGCGGCCCCGCCGGCAGCCGGCTTGGCGTCTTCCTTCTTCGCGTCGGCGCCGGCAGCAGGCGCAGCACCGGCGGCAGGAGCCGCCGCAGCCGCTGCAGTCGGAGCCTCGGCTTCTTCGGCGCGCGGATGGTGAATCGACACCACCGGCTCGTCGCGGCCGTGGCCCAACGCCACGAACTCCACACCTTCCGGCAGCGCAATGTCGGACAGACGCTTCATCTCGTTGATCTGCATTTCCGACATGTCGACTTCGAGCACGTCCGGCAGATCCTTCGGCAGACACAGCACTTCGACGTTGCTGAGCAGGTGCGAGACCACGCCGCCCTGCGTCTTCACGCCCGGGGACACCGCGGCGCCCTTGAAGTGCAGCGGAATGCTCATGCGGATCTTCTCGTTCTCCAGCACGCGCTGCAGATCCATGTGCAGGATCATGTTCTTGGCCGGATGGCGCTGCACGTCCTTGAGGATGGCGACCTGCTTCTCGCCGTTCACCGACAGCGACAGGATCGAGGAGAAGAAACGCTCGTTGAGCAGCAACGCGAGCAGGTTCTGCTGATCGAGGATCAGCTGGCGCGGCGCCTGGCCGCCACCGTAGAGGATCGCCGGCACCTTGCCGGAACGACGCAGGCGGCGGCTCGCACCCTTCCCCTGCACGCCATCCCGAGGATCGGCGACGAGTTCAAACGCAGTTTTCATGTAAGACTCCAACGACAGTTAACGAAAGCACAGCCCGGTCCGCGACCAGATACTCGAGCTGCACTGCCAAGGCGACGGAAGCGACCCGTACGACGCCGGCTTGCCGCCTGCGCCGGACGCATCGCGCCCATCTCAATCTATATAGAGCGAGCTGACGCTCTCCTCGTCCCGGATACGGCGCATGGTTTCCGCCAGCAGGCCGGCCACCGACAGCTGGCGGATCTTCGGGCACTGCTGCGCCGCCTCGCGCAGCGGAATGGTGTCCGTCACCACCAGCTCGTCCAGCTCGGACTTGGAGATGCGATCGATCGCCGGGCCCGACAGCACTGCGTGCGTGATGTACGACACGACGCGCTTCGCGCCCGCTTCCTTCAATGCGGCGGCGGCGTGGCACAACGTGCCGGCCGTATCCACCAGGTCGTCGATGAGGACGCAGCTCTTGCCGGCCACCTCGCCGATGATGTTCATCACTTCCGACACGTTGGCGCGCGGTCGGCGCTTGTCGATGATGGCCAGGTCCGCGTCATCCAGGCGCTTCGCCAGCGCGCGGGCACGAACCACGCCGCCGACGTCCGGCGACACCACCATCAGATCCTCGTACTTCTGCTTCCAGGCATCGCCCAGCAGCACCGGTGAGGCATACACGTTGTCCACCGGGATGTCGAAGAATCCCTGGATCTGGTCGGCGTGCAGGTCCACCGTCAGCACGCGGTCCACACCGGCGCTGGCAATCATGTTGGCGCACAGCTTCGCGGTGATCGGTACACGCGTTGCTCGCGGACGCCGATCCTGGCGGGCATAGCCGAAATACGGAATGACCGCGGTAATGCGAGCTGCCGAGGCGCGCCGGCAGGCGTCCACCATCACCAGCAGTTCCATCAGATGATCGTTGGCCGGCGGCGAGGTCGGCTGCACGATGAACACGTCGCGGCCGCGCACGTTCTCCAGCAGCTCCACCGTCGATTCGCCGTCGCTGAAGCGGCCGACCGAGGCGCGGCCCAGCGGCACCATCAAGTGACGGCAGATTTCGTGGGCGAGCTGCGGGTTGGCATTCCCCGTAAACACCGCCATCGTTGAACGATCCATCAGATCTCCAATGCGAGCCGGGCCGTGCGTGGTGCACCCGGCGAGCTTGCGAAGTCCGGCGCCGCGTTAAGGTGCGAAACCCGACACCGGCAGACCGCAGTCGGGCGTCGCGCATCGCTTGGCTGGGGCGGAAGGATTCGAACCTCCGAATGGCGGGATCAAAACCCGCTGCCTTACCACTTGGCGACGCCCCAATTCAAAACTCCGCCGCCAGCCGATGCTGCAGCGGAGAGCGATTCAACCCTTTCACGACATACCCGCGCCAGCGCGCCGGCAACCGCGCCAAAATCTCTTCGGCAGCGGCGGCATGGGGCATGGCGGCAAACACGCAGGAGCCGGTCCCGGTCAGCCGTGCCTGCCCAAATTCCTCAAGCCAATCAAGCGCTTCTGCGATCTCTGGGAAGCGTCCGCGAACGCAGGAGGTGCAGTCGTTACGGCCACCCCCCGCGAGAAAGGCGCGTATTGTCGTGACGGGTGAATTACGTGTCAATTCAGCGGCCTGAAAGACCTCCGCCGTGCTCACCGCAACCTGCGGTTTGAGCACCAGATAAAGCCCTTCCGGCAGCTCGATCGGCGTCAGCCGCTCACCGACCCCCTCGGCCCAGGCCGCCTGCCCGCGGACGAACAACGGCACGTCGGCGCCGAGCTGCAATCCGAGGCTCGCCAGCTGGTCGATCGACAGGTCCAGCCCCCACAGCCGATTGAGCGCCACCAGTACCGTGGCGGCATTCGAGCTGCCGCCGCCCAGGCCGCCCTGGATCGGAATTCGCTTGGTCACGGCGATGGCAACGCCGCCATCGACCTCGGCCTGCGCCGCCAGCAGCTGGGCGGCGCGCACCACCAGATCGGTTTCGGCGGGAATCTCGGCCGGACCGTCGATCCGCTCGATCACGCCCTGCGGCCGCCGGAAAAAGCGCAGTTCATCGCACAGGTCGATGAACTGCATGGCGGTCTGCAACAGGTGATAACCGTCGGCGCGGCGGCCGACGATATGCAGGCAGAGATTGAGCTTGGCCGGCGCCGGCCAGGCCACGGGCGTTCCCAGCGGCTCACCCGCCGCCGATGGCTGAAGCGCGCTCACTGGCCGAGCTGCCAGCGATCGATGACGATGCGCACCCGCGTCGCGCCGCTGCTGGCGCGTATTCGTATCGGTACGCGCGCGCCGGCATCATCGGAATAGCGCTGATAGTCGATGCGCCAGCCGTCCTGCTCCAGCGTCACCACCCCGTCCCGACCGGCTTCGTGCCACTGATGCTCACCGGGTGCTGCGATGCCCAGCATCCAGAAACGCAGGCTGCCCGCGGGAACGGGCGCGCCGAGCCGGGCTTCGAGCTCATCCCAGGCCGCCTGTGATTGCAGCGTCTGTCCATCGCCAGTCTGCAGCTTGAGCTGCGGATCAGCGACGTCGCCCTGCACCTGCAAGTGAACGCTGCCAAGCCCGACCGGGCCGCGGATCTGCACGTCCGCGCGATCGCCGCGCTGCTGCCAATCGAACGAGCCCGAACCGCCGCCTTCGGCGCCGGAAATGCCAATGCGGCCGCGCGCCTGCCAACGATCGAGCTGTTCCAGCTTCGCGGGAATCGGAGCTGGCGGGCGCGATACCAGGCCGGCGCAGCCCGTCAGCAGACTGCCGAGGACGGCCAAAAGAACGAAAAGGGCATTGGTCGAGACCCGCGAACGCATCGCCGCCCTTCAGTTCGGCAGGGTTTGCAGGCGTTTGTGTAGTTCGGCGTTCTCGGGATAACGCTCGCTGGCGACTTTCAGCACCGCACGCGCCTCGTCCTTGCGCCCCAGCGCCAGCAGCACCTCGCCCAGGTGCAGATCGACTTCGGGGTCGTTGATGCGGCGCTTGGCCTGTTGCAGGTACTTGAGCGCATCGTCATTGCGTTTCACGCGGTGCAGCGCCCATCCCATGCTGTCCAGCACCGCCCCGCTGTCGGGCGTTTCCACCAGCGCCTGCTCGATCAGCTTCAGGCCCTCGCTCTGCTTGCGGGTGCGATCGACCAGCGTGTAGCCCAGCGCGTTGGCGGCAACCGGATCGCCCGGGCGATCCGCCACCAGCTGGCGCAGATCGCTCACCGCCTCATTCACACGATCCATACCTTCGAGCTGGAACACGCGGGCGAACCGCAGCTCGGCCGAATCCGGGTATTTCCGCAGCGAGGCATCGAGCAGCGCCAGTCCGCCGGCCGCATCGCCGTTGGTAGTGAGCAGCGCCGCGCGGGCGGTGATCGAATCCAGCGTGTACTGCGGGCGCGTCTTGGCGAATTCCTCGATGTGATCCAGGCCTGCTTTCAAGCCCTGCTGCTTCGCCTTTATCCGCGCCGCACGCGCTTGCGCCGCCATCGCCATGTCACCGCCGGTCACGCGGCTGTAGATCTGCACTGCTTCGTCCCAGGCCTCGCGTGACTCCGCGATCGCCCCCAGATAGAACAGCGACTCATAGACGAATCGGCCGCTGGACACGAGATTGGTGTAGCGCTGCGCCGCGGCGTCGCGATTGCCCAGCTGAAAATCCATGTCGGCCAGCGCGCGCTCGGCCACTGCGGCCGCGGTTTCACTGCCCGCGAGCGCATTCAATTCCTTGCGACCTTCCTCGTCTTTGCCGGCTTGCAGCTGCATCAGCGCGTATTCCAGCCGATACGAATCCTGCTTGTCCTGCTCGATGATCTGCCGCGCCGTTGCAAGCGCGGTCTCATTGTCGCCGCGTGCCATCTGCACCTGCGCCAACAGCAATCCGGCGGGCGACCAGTAAGGGCCGAGCTCGCGCGCTTTCTGCGCATGCTCCAGAGCGAGCGCGAAGTTTTCCGACTGCAGCGCGGCGCGGGCCAGCGTGTAGTGCGCTTCGGTCATGTCCGGGTATTTCTGGATCAACCGCTGCAACACGGCCGTGGTGGCCGACGGCGAGCCTTCGTCGCCCAATTGCGGCAGCAGCGCCAGAAAACCAGCCTGAGGATTGATGAAGGCCGTATCGAGCAGGAACCCCAGATGCTCGGCGGCGCGATCGATCTGATACAGGTGCAGCGCCGCGAATGCCGCGAACCGGCGCGCTTCCTCGTTGGTGTGGTTCAGCTCCAGCCAGCGCTCGGCGCCAGCGAGCACCAGTGTCCATTGATGATGCTCATAAGCGATGCGGGTTGCCTGTTCGGCCAGCGCCTCGTCCTGCGCCGCCTGCGCGGCCCGCACGTAAGCCTGGGACGCCTCCCGATACTCGCCGCGCTGCAGAGCGACCTCCGCTCCCAGCACCAGCGCGTTCGGGTCGGTCGGCAGCGGCTCGACCGTCTTCACCTTGGCATCCTGGTGTCCCTGGGTGGCGCAACCCGCCAGCACGGCGGCGATCAGCAGGGCGGACAGTCGACCGGCCGGAGCCATGCACCTGGCGGCGGCGGTGAAATAGGCGGTAGCAGGCATGTTGTGGGCACTATATCAGGGTGTGACGGGGAGATTATCGGTCGCTCATTGTCCGACAATGGCCCCCACGATGTGTTACCCGTGCTTGTTATCCCCTGCCCCTTACCGGACAATCCCGGCCGGTTCGCGACAGCACTACGCATGACATTCGTCGTCATCGGCATCAATCACCGTACAGCCCCCGTCGATATCCGTGAAAAAATGGTATTCGCGGGCGAGGAGCTGCCGCAGGCGCTGCGGGAGCTGGTGGCGGTGCCGGGCGTGCGCGAGACGGTCATCGTCTCCACCTGCAACCGCACCGAGCTCTACTGCTTCACCGACACCGAGGCGCGGCGCCTGGTTCAATGGCTGGGCGACTGGCACGACCTGGCCTCGCACAAGCTGGACCTGAACGATTCCCTGTATCAACTGCGCGGCGCCGCGGCGGTGGAACACGTATTCGCCGTGGCCTGCGGGCTGGACTCGCTGGTGCTGGGCGAGCCGCAGATCCTGGGCCAGCTCAAGGACGCTTATCGGACCGCCTTCGAGCAGGGCGTGACCGGCCCGTATCTGAACCGGCTGCTGCAAACCGCGTTCTCGGTAGCCAAACGCGTCCGCACGCAGACGCGCATCGGTGCGAGCGCAACCTCCGTGGCGTCAGCCGCAGTAGCGATGGCGCGCACCGTGTTCGAGCGGCTGGAAGAGCACACGGCATTGCTGGTCGGCGCAGGCGAGACGATTGCGCTCGCAGCGCGCCATCTGCACGCCAACGGCCTGCGCCGCATGATCATCGCCAACCGCAGCCTCGACCGGGCCCAGGAACTGGCGGCGGAATTCAATGGCTTCGCGATCGGCCTGGATGCGATCGAGGCCCACCTGGCGGAAGCCGACATCGTCATCAGCTCCACGGCCAGCCCCACGCCCGTGATCGCCTACGAAGCCGTGCGCACCGCGCTGCGGGCCCGGCGGCGCAAACCGATCTTCATGGTCGACATCGCCGTGCCGCGCGACATCGAGCCGGAGGTCGCCAAGCTCGAAGACATCTACCTGTTCACCATCGACGATTTGCAGAACGTAGTGAATGAGAACATCGAGTCGCGGCGCGAAGCGGCACGCGATGCGCATCAGATGATCGCTGGAGAAATCGCGGTCTTCGAGCAACAGCTGAAAACCCTGGACGCGGTTCCAACCATCCGGCAGTTGCGCGATGAAGCCGATGCGCTCCGTGCGCAAACCACGGAGCAGGCGCGTCGTATGCTGGCGGCCGGACGCGATCCCAAGGAAGTCATCGAATTCCTCGCCACGACACTGACCAACCGGCTCCTGCACGCGCCCAGCCAGCGGCTGCGCCAAGCTGCCGAGAGCGGGGAAATAGAACTGCTGCACGCGGCCAAGGCGCTGTTTGCGCCGAACTCCACCGCACCGCGCGCCAACGGCGAAACGCCGGAGACCGAAGCGCGTCCGGTCGACAAAATATCAGGCTAGCTGCGCGCGCCGCCGTGGCCGTGCCTGTCGCCGGCCGTTCGTACCTTGTAGTCTCCTTTACGAATGAAACCTTCGATTCAAAGCAAGCTGGAAAAACTGGTCGACCGTCACGAAGAAGTGAGCGCGCTGCTGGCCGATCCCCAGGTCATCGCGAACACCGACCAGTTCCGCGAGCTGTCGATGGAATATTCGCGGCTCGAGCCGGTCGTGACCCGTTACCGCGATTACCAGCAGCTGATTGCCGAGCGCGAGCATGCGCGCGAGATGGCTGAGGGTTCCGATCCGGAGCTGCGGGAGCTCGGCCAGGAAGAGCTTGGCACGCTGAGCGGACGCATCGATGTCGAAACCGACGAGCTCGCCAAGCTGCTGCTGCCGAAAGATGCGCGCGATGAAAGCAACATCTACCTGGAAGTACGCGCTGGCACCGGCGGCGATGAAGCGGCGATTTTCGCTGGCGACCTGTTCCGCATGTATTCGCGCTACGCGGACACAAAAGGCTGGCGCGTCGAAGTGTTGTCGGAAAGCGCGGGCGAGCACGGTGGCTACAAGGAAGTCATCAGCCGCGTCGTGGGCCGTGGCGCGTTCTCGCATCTGAAATTTGAAGCAGGAACTCACCGCGTACAGCGCGTGCCGGCGACCGAAGCGCAAGGTCGCATCCACACGTCCGCCTGCACCGTGGCCATCCTGCCGGAAATGGCCGAAGTCGAGACCATCGATCTCAATCCGGCCGATCTGCGCATCGACACCTTCCGCTCCTCCGGCGCCGGCGGCCAGCACGTCAACAAGACCGATTCGGCGATCCGCATCACCCACCTGCCCAGCGGCATCGTGGTCGAATGCCAGGACGAACGTTCGCAGCACAAGAACCGCTCGCGCGCGCTGTCGCTGCTGAAGGCCAGACTGATGGCCGCCGAACAGGAGAAGCGCGATCAGGCCGAAGCACAGTCGCGCAAGCTGCAGGTGGGTTCGGGCGATCGCTCCGAACGCATCCGCACGTACAATTTCCCGCAAGGGCGCATCACCGATCACCGCATCAACCTGACGCTGTACAAGCTGGCCGACGTCATGAACGGCGACCTGGAACCGGTGATCCAGCCGCTGCAGCAGGAATACCAGGCGGAGCAGCTGGCGAGAATCGTGGAGTAAGCACGGCCCATGACCCGCCCCAGCGTCACACTGCAAAGCGTCACCGGGGTCGACGTCGAGCTGCGGATCGCCGGGCCAGGCAGCCGCAGCTATGCCTTCGTCATCGACTGGCACATCCGCCTGATCCTGGCGCTGGCCTGGTTCTTCGGGGCGCTGATGCTGTTCGGCGGCCTGCGTCGCCTGCTCGACGATGCGCCGGACCCGGGCTCGTATTTCTTCTTCCTGGTGAAGCTGGCGCCGCTGGCCATCTACTTCCTGTACCACCCGGTACTGGAGGTCGCGATGCACGGCCGCACGCCCGGCAAGCGCATGGCCGGCATCAGGATCGTCTCGCGCAGCGGCGATATTCCCGGCGTCGGCGCGCTGCTGGTGCGGAACGTCTTTCGTCTCGTCGACAGCCTGCCTTTCGTGTACCTGGTGGGCCTGGCGAGCACGATCTTCACGCAGCACAACGTCCGCATCGGCGACATCGCTGCCGGCACGCTGCTGGTGCACGACACCTCGGAAAGCGAAAAATCCTTCGAAGGCCTGCGCGCGGCGACGAACGGCGGCGGACTCGACCCGCAATCTGCCGACCTGGCGCAGGAGCTTCTGGATCGCTGGGATGAGCTGGACGGTGGCAACCGCACTCGCATTGCACGGTCGCTGATCGCGCGCATCGATCCTGCCGCGTCGAGCGAATCGCTGGCGCTACGAAGCGCCGAAGAGTTGCGAGCCCATCTGGTCGATCTGTTGACCCGCGGCAAGGCGGCATGAGCACCGAAGCCGGCCTGCAAGCCTGGCTGGCCTCGCGCATCGCGAGCTGGCAACAGCTGGCGCCGCAACTCGATCGGCTGGAGCGCAAGCGCGACCACACGGCCGCCGAGGCATTGAACGCCATTGAAATGTATCGCTCGCTCGGCCGCGATCTTTCGATCGCTCGCCGCATTCTTCCCGCAAGCCGCGCGACGCGCACCCTGGAAGCACGGTACGCCAAGCTCCACGCCATCATCTATCGCAAGCCCCAGAACTGGCGCGCGCGGCTGCAAACGCTGTTTCGCGACGAGATCCCCGATGTCGTGCACGAACTGCGCACGCCGATTCAATGGGTGAGCCTGCTGTTCGCGCTGAGCACAGCGGCAGGCTGGTGGCTGGTATCCACCTACCCGGAGCTGATCGGGCTGCTCGCCAGCGAGGACATGATCAACGGCGTGGAAGGCGGCCGGCTGTGGACCGAAGGCATGCTCAACGTCGTGCCCTCCTCGGTGGTCTCCACCGAGATTCTCGCCAACAACGTCATGGTCAGCCTGTTCGCCTTCGTGGCCGGCATCTTTTTCGGGCTCGGCACGTTCTATGTCATCGCCACCAACGGCCTGATGCTGGGAGCGTTCTTCGCCTTCACCCACCAGCACGGCATGGCCGGCGAGTTGTTGAAGTTCGTCACCGCACACGGCGTGGTGGAGCTTTCGGTCATCTGCCTGGCCGGCGCGGCCGGCACGATGCTGGGCGAATCGCTGATCCGCCCGACTCACGCCACCCGTCGCGAGTCCTTTCAGCACGCCACGGCGAAAACCAGCCGGCTGCTGCTGTTATGTGCGCTGCTGCTGATCGGCTGCGGCTTCATCGAGGGGTATCTGTCGCCCGATCCGGATTTCCCACTGCTCAATCGCGTCATCGTCGGCTGCGGTTACGCCGTCGTCATGGTCGGCGCGCTGACCGGGCGGCTGTTCGGTCGGAAAAACTAGGCTCGCCAGGCGGCCGGGAGGCAGCTTGCCGACTCTTGCGGGGATCACTGCGAGATTCCTTGAGGAGTGTCATTTGAGAGGCGGCTCTCGGAGGCGGCTCTCGTTGAAGGGCGTGCGGTTGCGGCGGGGGTGTTTCGTTTCGGGACCGCCGTGAATCCGTCCCTGGAGGCTGCCACAAAAACATCCTGTTTTTGAGGCTCCCGAAACGAGACACCCCCGCCGCAACCGCAGAGATTGTTAGGTCCGTGGCGCTCGGAAAGCGCGCATCCGGAGAGACTACGGAGATGGCACTCTCTTTCTGGCGTCGGTCTGGGCGGGGCCACCCATTTCCTTCGATGAGAGGAGGAACAGGATGTTCCGAGTGAGCAAGCCTACAGGGACGTATTCACGTGCGGTCCTGGAAATGGGTGGCCCCGCCCAGACCGACGCCTGGCACGATATCTCTTAAACCGCACCGCATGCGCTGTCTCGGAAATAGGATGATCGACCAGAGCAGCGCCTGGCATGATGCATACGCCGCTTTCGGAAACTCATGCCCCTAAGGCACGCGCCCGGCACTGACGCCTCTCTCGCGCCGATGCCTCCGAAGAATTACTTCTCACACCCGGCGGCGCTGCCGAAACTCCGCATAGGCGTCGAACACCGCACGCTCCAGCTGATCGGGGCGGGCCAACACGGCAGGCGCGCCAAGCGCGCGCAGGGCGCGGACATTGCGCTCGAGACGAGCGCAGTATTCCTGGGCGGCCAGTGACTCATAGGGATCCAGCCAGGAGCGGGCTTCGGCATGACTGAGATGCTCGGCCTCGGGGCTGGCGAGGCCGGCGATCAGCGGCAGATGTTTTGGCAGCAGCAGGCGCGCAGCGGAGGCGAGCTGGCCGGCGACGGTGGCATCGTCCAGGTCCGTCAGCATCACGATCAGGCTGCGATGGCGCACCAGAGAACGGATGCGCAGTGCGGCGTTCAGCGGATTGGATTCCGCCTGTGCCAGCTTCGAGGCCGCCAGCATCTCGCGAATACGGATGACGGTGGCGACTCCCCTGCCCGGCGCCAGCGCTGCGAGCGGGCGGTCCGCGAACAGCACCAACCCGACGCGGTCGTCCTGCGCTATCGCGTGTTCGGCGAAACGGGCGGCCAGATTTGCGTAGTGACCGAGCCGGTCGAGAGCGCCGGCACGCAGCGCACTGGCGCGACCGACGTCGATGGCGATCACGATTTCGAGATGCTGATCCTCGGAGAAATCCCGGCTGATCAGCCGGCCGCTGCGCGCGGTGGCCTTCCAGTCGATCAGGTTCTGCGGATCGCCGATGCGGTATTCGCGCAGTTGCAGGATTTCCGCACCGGCGCCGAACATGGAGCGCGAGCGAGCGCCTGCCGTGACTGCACCGAGCCGTCGTGCATCGTCACGCAACAGTTCAGGCGCAACTTGCAACTTGAAATTCGGAGCCAGTTTCCGCGTCCACCACGCAAGCCCGAGCGGTCCCGCCATGCGCACACGCACGCTCGGCCAGCTGAACTCACCCAACCGACGGGGCGTGATGCGCAACTGCATTTCCGCGCCAGCGCCGGAAGGCACCATCAGTTGCCGTACACCTGAATCGGTTTCGACCACCGGGGGTGCGTCGGGAGCAATTTCAATCGTCGCATCACGATGCAGCAGATGAGTGAACGTCAACTGCAGCGTGGCAGCTCGACCCAGGATGCCGCGCTGCTCGATCCGCATCGAAAGCCCAAGGCCGGCACGAGTCGTCATCCAGCCTTCGTAGGCAAGTCCCAGCAGCAGCAGCGCCAATGGCAGGCGCCAGGCGCCCTCCAGCAATGGATCGCCACTCCATGCGCCAATGATCGCGATCAGCGTCGCGAGCACGGCCAGCAGGAGAGCGTTTTGCCGAAGGCTCATGGTCAGGAGCGGCTCCGCGATGTGTCGAAGCAGCTCATCGACGTCGCACCTGCAGCACCTTGCCTGCACCGCATCGGAAGAATCGTGCTTGCCAGCACACAGCCAGCGCCCGGCCTCGCACGGGCCGACTGAATACTCACCGCGGCACCGGCGTCTGTTCGAGCAGGCGCTGCGTGACGATCTGTTCGGTGACACCTTCGAGCACGGCCTCGGGCGCCAGCACCAGACGATGTGGAATCACCAGCGGCGCGACCTGCTTGACGTCGTCCGGTGTCACGAAATCGCCACCGCGCATTCCGGCTGAGATACGCGCAGCGCGCAGCAACGCCAGTACACCGCGGGTCGATAGACCAAGACCGACATGAGCATGCGCGCGCGAAGCTGCGGCGATATCGACGACATACCCTGCCAGCTCGGGCGCGACATGAATGTCCGCCACGGCGGCCTGCGCTGCCGCCAGCGCATCGGAACTGACAACTTGTTGAACCTTACCGGCAGCGTGCGCATCGGCGTTGCCGTATCTCGTCAGCACCGCCAGCTCGTCGTCGCGCCCCGGGTAGCCGAGATCGACGCGCAGCATGAAACGATCCAACTGCGATTCGGGCAACGGGAAGGTGCCCTCGAACTCGCGCGGATTCTGCGTGGCGATGACGAGAAAATTCGGCGGCAGGGGAAAGTTGCGACGATCGACCGTGACCTGCCGCTCCTCCATCGCCTCCAGCAGCGCCGACTGGGTTTTCGGCCCGGCGCGATTCACCTCGTCCACCAGCAGCACGTCGGCGAAGACCGGACCGGGCCGGAACACGAACTCCTTCTTCTCCGCATCGAACACGTGGACGCCGGTGATATCCGTCGGCATGAGATCGGACGTGCCCTGTACGCGCTTGAACACTCCACCCATTGCTGCGGCGAGCGTCTTGCTCAACAACGTCTTGCCCAGACCGGGCGCACCCTGCAAGAGAACGTGACCGCGGGCTACGACGGCGATGGCCAGCGCGCGAACGACGTGCTGCATGCCGACGACGACCGAGCCGAGTTCGTGCTGCAGCTGCTGTTCCAACGATTCCAGAGCCTTGCTCATGCGTATTCCTTGATTCGAGTGATCGATCAGGTCAGGCCGGCGCGCACGCGCGTCAGCAGATTGTGCAACTTCGGCAGATCGACGCGGCGCCCGTGCAGCACCTTTTCGTGCAGCTGCTGCAGCTGTTCGATATCGCCAGCAGGTACCGCAGCGCGTTCCGTCATCCAGTCCCACACCGGCGCGCCATCGAGCGGCAAACCAACCTGGCGACGGACGTCATTGAAGAAATTGGTGAACAGCTGCTGCCCAGCCGTGGCGGGCCTCAGCACCCGCGCCATGAATCCGCCGCTGGCGCGCACGAAACTGGTGATATCGATCGGGCTCCAGCTGTTGCCCGCAGCACGCAGACGCTGCGGCCCAAGCACGAACACCAGCCACAAGCCGAACAGCCACCACAGCGACCGGTGCAGGCGCTGGTCGCCGAAGAACGCCGCAGGATCGTAGAAAGCGACCAGCCCCTGATGTGCATCGTCGAGGATGACCCGCCCACCGGCGCTGCGCGACCATTTCACGATGTTCGCCAGCAATCGTGCGTTGTCCTTCTCGCCCAGCAGCTTGTTGGTAAAGATGCTGCCATAGGCGCCGACGATGATCTGTCCCTTGCCATGGCGCATCAGCCAGAGCATCGGCTCGCCGCTGACCGGATCCTGCGCCAGCTCCAGCACCAGATCGCTGGTGCTGGACACAGCTCGCCATTGCGAACTCGGATACTCGGAAATCGCAGCGACCGCTTTCACGTCCTGGAGCAAGGGATGCGCGCCGGTCGGCACCATTTCGAAGTGCAGTGGCTGAGCCAGCTTCTCGAAACTCGCACGCAGCTGCCGCGGCCCGGTCTCGGACTGCTCGCCGGGCGCAGCCTCGTCCTGCGCATCCGGGTCCTGCCCGTCGTCGCCCGGCTCGCCTGCGCCTTGATCGCGATCAGCCTGCTCGCCGACGTCCTGGTCGTTTGCATCCGACTCGTTCGGACCTGCATCGTCTTGCCTGTCCTGGCCCGTGGTATCCGTCGCAGCGGTATCAGGCTGGGCCACGCTGAATTCCAATCCGGTCATGGCCCGCAAATGCAGCATGAGCCCGGGATCGGCCCCTTCGCCGATGGACCATTCCGGCGTATCCGACAGGCCAGCCACGACCAGCAACGTGTTGCCCGCGGAAATCCAGTCACGCAGCGGCCCCGTTTCGGAATCGCGGATCGGGTAAACATGCGGTGCGGTGCTGATGAGCAGATTGCCGGTGGGCGCAGCTGCGGTGAGCTGCGCAAGATCGCCATAGCGCTGCCGCAGCGACAGCGGCTCGACACCTTCCGCGGTCAGCCAGCGCATCATCCCGAGATAGCCGTTCGGTCCCTTCTCGGTAGTGATCGGCCTCGTCACTTTCTCCTGCGGCGCCGACGGCTTCGGCATCATCAAGGCGTAGAACAAGGCGAACGCACCGATGGCGAGCGCAAGCGTCAGCAAGCGGTCCTTCACGATGAACCCTTTGGCGCCGCCAGCTGCGCATTGAGCGCGCGCCCGGCTTCAACAGCCGCCTCGATTTCATCCGGCGCGACACGCGCATCGCCGTAAAGAAGACGTTCACCCAGCACGGCCACGCGTTGAAAATTTTCACGCTGATCGGCGGCATCGAAATCCGCGCGCTGACTCAACTCGCGATGGGTCAGGCTCTTTTCCGTGCGCAGCCGCCCGGCGTCCACCAAGGTGGCCACCAGCAATCGCAGCAGCAACGACGGCCGTTCCTCGGGCGCAGCCGAGTCGAGATCGGCCAGACTCAGGCGTCTGGGCTCCGGGCCCGCCGCACGATCCGGCATCCGTGAGCTGCGGCGACCGCCACGTCGCAGCAAGCCCGCGGCCCGCGCTTCGTTGAACACGACAGCAACGGCGAGCGCGATGACGAGAAGAATCAGCCCATTGATGATGCCGTCCCTGACCTTCTCTGGGATCGTGCGCTCCTGCAGCCAGCGGCTCAGCCAGGAATCCGAGTCCTGCTGCGGCCGATCGAACACGCTGCGCAGCCATCGCTTCAGGCGCTGGAACCAGGTGTCCGGGAGTTCGGCTCGCTGCTCCTGACGCAGCGACTCCAGGATAGGACCGAGCGTCGTCACTTCGATCGGGTTTGCCGCCACGTCCGGTGGCTGACGATAGCGATCCGCCAGCTGCTGCAGATCCACCAGGCCATGGACGGTCAGCGCATCGAGTTGAGCTTCGGAAACGAATGGCGCGTAGCCGAGCTGCACCAGCGCATGCTCCAGCCCCGGACAAGCAGCATCCAGTTCGCGCAGTCCCACGATGTCGGTGGCCGCGCCTTCACTGCACTTGGCGACGATCTCGGCCGCGGACGTGTCGACATCCACTGCCGGTTCGGGCGGCACCGAACGTGCGACCGACGCCGCCAGCAGCAATCCGGTGAGGACGGCAATCCTCACGGACTACACGGCGCCGAGCGCACTCACGCGGGCCGCCAGATCGCCACCTTCCTTGCGCAGCTTGAGATCCCAGTAGATCGCCAGCATCAGCGCCACGTAGAACGGCGTCACCAGCAGGTTGACCACGATGCTGACCGCGAACACGCTGATCAAGGTGTAGACGACCAGATCCTCCATGCTGCCCGCCACCAGCGGCAACACGGCGCCGACCAGCGTGCCGACGGCGAGATAGATGACGAACAGGACGATGAATCCCACGGTCAGGATGGCTGCCGTGCGCCACCAGTGACCCCACACCAGGCGATGGCTGGCCGTGAGCGAGTCGACCGGGCCCTTGTGCTCGAGCATCAGCACCGCCCAGCCCAGCATCAGGCTGACCGACAGGATCAGGCCCGGCACGACGAGCAGCATGAAGCCGGCCATCAGCGCGATGATGAGCAGCAGCGTCATGACGAGCATCCACGGCGCGCGCCGGACCGCAGCCTGCAATGCCGCGCCGATGCCAAGCTCGGCGTCGACGGCGATCGACTGCATCTTCAGGAACAGCGCGCCGAACACCCACATCGACAGCAGCAAACTCAGCAGATTGGTGAGTGCGTAACCCGGCCGCATCATGGGGCCGAGCATCGCAGTCATGTCCGTCGGCGCCAGCGCGGCGCTGCCACCCGTGATCGCAATGTAGATCGTCGGCGGACTGCCGGCGACGATCAGCAGCAGGCACAATGGCCAGACCACGCCGACCGAGGCCTTGTAGAGCTGGAATCCGGTATCGAGCACACCGCCGATGGACTGCGGCTGTGCGGGTTGAATAGCCATCGCGATTCTCCCTGTATCTGATGCCTTCGAATCCTGAACGCCCTGGAGCTGGACGACGTAAGGCGCGCGAGACGGCTCTTGTTGGTATGCCCGCGCGGCTGGCAGATCATCGCGAAACCCGGGACCGGAGGCAAACCCGGTCCCGGCAATCACCTCAGGCCAGCGCCTGCTGCAGATCGGCGATCAGATCCTCGACGTCCTCGATGCCCACCGACAGCCGGATCAGCGAGTCGTCGATGCCCAGCGCCTGGCGCTTGTCCGCCGGAATCGAGGCATGCGTCATCAGGCCGGGATGATCGACCAGGCTTTCGACGCCGCCGAGACTTTCGGCGACGGTGAAGATCTGCAGCCGCTCCAGGAAGCTGCGCGCGCCATCGAGACCGCCTTTGACGAAAAAGGTGACGATGCCGCTGTAGCCGTTCTTCATCTGGCGCTTGGCCAGCTCATGCTGCGGATGGCTCGGCAGCCCCGGATACAGCACGCGCTCGACCTGCTGGTGCTTTTCCAGCCAGCCGGCGATTTGCAGCGCGCTCTCGCTGGCCTGCCGCATGCGCAGCGGCAGT
>Ga0182747_1000874_pt1 | contig 25448 bp, 25 predicted proteins | sample eDN3rd30CBELigBY_FD_128526 | JGI IMG/M metagenome (GOLD analysis project Ga0182747, IMG submission 128526) | Enriched backyard soil microbial communities from Emeryville, California, USA - eDNA 3rd pass 30_C BE-Lig BY (version 2) (version 2) | ecosystem: Environmental > Terrestrial > Soil >... | reverse complement strand
CAAGCCGTCGTAGAACGGGGTCGTGCGGCTCTGGCCGGCCTTCTGGTCGCTCGGGGTGGGCTCGCCCTTGGCGAGGCCGGCGAAGTTGGCCACGGTCTTGGGCGCGCTGTCGTCGAAGAGGGTCAGGTTGATGTCGCCACGGTTGGTGTGAAGGGTTGCCTGCATGGTCGGCATCCTGCCACGTCGACCAGCCGGAACGGACATGGCAGTACCGTCAGCGCATGACCAGCGACCTGGACCTCCGTGAGCGGGCCGAGCTGTGCGACCTGTTCGAACGGGTCGGGCCCGACGCGCCGACCCTGTGCGGCGACTGGACCACCCAGGACCTCGCCGCACACCTCGTGGTGCGCGAGCGCGACCTCCTCGGCTCGCCGGGCATCCTCATCCCGTGGTTCGCCGGGGAGACGGAGAAGCGGATGGACCACCAGATCCGACGCCATGGCTACCCGGGCCTGGTCGACCTCGTGCGCTCCGGTCCGCCGTTCGGTCCGATGAGGATCCCACCCGTCCGCTCGCTCGCCAACCTCGTCGAGTTCTACGTGCACCACGAAGACGTCCGTCGGCCGGCAGGCGAGGGACCGCGGACCGATCGCCCCGACCTCGATGACCAGCTGTGGTCGCTGCTGGGGCGCATGGCGCCCCTCATGGTCCGCAAGGCCGGGGTGAAGGGCGTCCGCTTGGTGCTGCGCCGCGACGACGGCCAGGAGCACCGCGCCGGGCGAGGCGACGACGTCGTGATCACCGGACCGGCGGGGGAGCTGGTCCTCGAGCTGTACGGCCGGCGCACCGTGGCCCAGGTCGCCTACGACGGTCCGGCCGACGCCGTGGCCCGGGTGCGAGACGCCGGGTTCGGGATCTGATCAGCCGGCGCGGTCGCCGCGCAGGAGCGGGGCCAGCGCCGCCTCCACCTCGGCGGGGTCGATGCCCCGGTTCACCCACGAGCCAGCCGAGCCGAGCACGGCGCTCACCGCAGCTTGCGCCCGGACCTCGTCGAGGTCGCCGTCGGCGGTGAGCACGGAGGCCCACCGCGACCGCACGCCGTGCAGCGCTGGATGGTCGAACCCGCCGCTGGCGCCGAGCACACCCCACGCATCCTGCTCCGCCTCGACGAAGGCGAGGACGCCCTGCACGATGGCGCGCAGACGCGCCGGCGTGGTCTCGCCACGGCGGATGCCGTGGCCCACCCAGGTGTCGAGGCGGCCCACGATCTGCACCTGCACGGCGTCGATCAACCCTCGGCGGTCGCCCAGGTAGGCGTGGACGAGCGCCCGCGACACGCCGGCCGCGTCGGCCACCTCATCGAAGGTGACCAGCAGCGGATCGTGCTCGGCGAGGAGCTGCTCGGCCGCGTCGGCGATGAGGCCGCGGCGCGTGTCGGGGTCGAGCCGCGGCGCCCGGCGGCGGCGGGCGGGCGGCGGCGGGGGCTCGGTCAGGCCGAGGCCCCGGCGCCGGCGAGGGCCACGTCGGTGACGGACTCCCCGGGCGACAGCGGATGGTGGCAGGCCACGTAGTGGTCCCCCTCGAGCTGGGCCATGATCGGGACCTCGTCGGTGCACTGCTGGTCGGCACGGGGGCACCGGGTGCGGAACCGGCAGCCTGAGGGCGGCGACAGCGGGGAGGGGATCTCGCCGCCGAGGGTCTGGCGCTGGTCGGGCCGGACGTCGGGATCGGGCACCGGGATCGCGCTGAGCAGCGCAGCGGTGTAGGGGTGCGCCGGCTTCTCGTACATGATGTCGGGATCGCCGACCTCGCAGAGCCGCCCGAGGTACATCACTGCCACCCGGTCGCTGATGTTCTTCACGACGGCGAGGTCGTGGGCGATGAACACGAGGGTGAGCCCGTAGCGCTCCTTCATGTCCTCGAGCAGGTTCAGGATCTGGGCCTGGACCGAGACATCGAGGGCCGAGACCGGCTCGTCGCACACGATGAGCTTGGGCTCGGTGACCACGGCCCGGGCGATGGAGATGCGCTGGCACTGGCCGCCGGAGAACTGGTGGGCTCGCCGGCCGCGGGCGACGGCGGGATCGAGGCCCACCGTGAGGAGCATCTCGTCGACCTTGGCGTCGCGGTCTTGGCGGCTGCCCCGCTTCCAGATGTCGAGCCCCTCCGAGATGATGCGCTCGACCTTCCGGCGCGGGTTCAGCGACGAGATCGGGTCCTGGAAGATCATCTGGAGCCGGGTGCGCAGCTCGCGCAGGGCCTTGCCCTCGATGCCCACCAGGTCGGTGCCCTCGAAGAGGACCGTGCCCGAGGTCGGCGTCGGCAGCTGCATGATCGCCTTGCCGGTGGTGGACTTGCCGCAGCCCGACTCGCCGACCAGGCCCAGGGTCTCGCCGGGCAGCACGTCGAGCGACACGTCGGTCACGGCGTGGACCGTCTGCTTGCGGCCGGTCTTGAACTCCACCACGAGGTTCTCGACGCGCAGCAGCGAGTCCTCGCGATCACGGAGGTGGGCGTCGCCGATGCCGGCCATCAGCTGGCTCCTTCGGGGTCGGCCGCCGGCTCGGCCGGAGGGAGGTCGTCGGGGTCGGGATCGGGGTCCACGAGGGCGTCGAGCTCCTCGGGGTGGTCGAGGGCGCCCTCGACCACGGCTTCGTGCTGGGGCACCGCGGCCGCGGTGCCGACCGGGAAGTGGCAGGCGACCAGATGGGTCGGATCATCGGGGTCGGGCCGCAGCTGCGGGTCCTCGACGTGGCAGCGGTCCTGCGCGTAGCGGCAGCGCGGGGCGAACGGGCAGCCCTGGGGCAGGTTCACGAGGTCGGGCGGACGGCCGCCGATGGCGTCGAGCTTGGTGTGCTTCGCCATCTCGAGCTTGGGGATCGACTGCAGCAGCGCCTCGGTGTAGGGGTGGCGCACGTTGGCGAACAGGGCCTTGGCCGATGCCTGTTCGACGATCTGCCCGGCGTACATCACGGCGATGTCGTGGGCTCGGCCGGCCACGACGCCGAGGTCGTGGGTCACCAGGATCATCGCCATCTGGCGGTCGCGCTGGAGCTCCTGCAGGAGATCGAGGATCTGCGCCTGCACCGTCACGTCGAGGGCCGTGGTGGGCTCGTCGGCGAAGAGCAGGCGGGGCCCGCACGCGAGGGCGATCGCGATCATGATGCGCTGGCGCATGCCGCCGGACATCTCGTGGGGGTACATGCGCAGCCGGCGAGCCGGCTCGGGGATGCCGACCGAGGTGAGCAGCGCGAGCGCCATGTCCTTCGCCTGCTGCTTGGACACGTCGAGGTGCTCGTGGAGGGACTCGGTGATCTGGCGTTCCACCCGAAGCACCGGGTTGAGCGCCGTCATCGGGTCCTGGAAGACCATCGACATCTGGTCGCCCCAGTAGGAGCGCATGGTGCTGGCCGGCGCGTTGAGGATCTCGTGGCCGTCGTAGACGACGCTGCCCGTGCGGCTGGCGTTGGTGGGCATCAGCCCCATGATCGAGCGCGAGAGCACCGACTTGCCGGAGCCGGACTCGCCGACGATGCCGAGGGTCCGACCCCGCTTCAGCACGAGGCTGACGCCGCGGACGGCGCGCACGGTGCCGCGGTCCGACGAGAACGAGGTGTGCAGGTCGGTGACCTGGAGGAGGGGGGTGCCGTCGTCGGCCGGCGGGGCCGGGGTGGGCACGGTGTCGGTCACGTCGGTCACAGCGCGCTCTCCCGGACGTCGAACCGGTCCCGCATCACGTCGCCCAGGTAGTTGAGCGACGCGGCGGTGGCGAAGACCGCGAAGATCGGGATCCACACGATGAACGGTGCCTGCTGGAGCTCGGACTGGCCCGTGGCGATCATCGTGCCCCAGGTGGCTTGGGGCGGGTCGACGCTGGCTCCCAAGATGGCGAGGCCGCCCTCGGCGACGATGGCGATCGCCATGCCGAGCAGGGCGATGGACACCATGGCCGGGAGGACGTTGGGCAGGACCTCGCGGAACAAGATGCGCCCGTGGGTGGCTCCCTGCGCCCGGGCGGCCATCACGAACTCGCGCTGGGACCACGTGAGCGTCGAGGCGCGCGTGATCCGGGCGAGCAGGGGTATCGAGACGATGCCGAGGGCGATGATCAAGATCAGCGTGACCGGCAGCTTGAACGGCTCTGCCTGTCCCGGCTCCACCGGCTCGGGCGAGCCCTTGAGCACCGACACCAGCGACAGCGCCAGCACCAGCTGGGGGATGGCGAGGAGGATGTCGAACACGCTCACGAGGGCGTTGCCGGCCCAGTTGCGGAAGTAGCCGGCCAAGAGCCCGAGGAACCCGCCGATGATGAAGCCGATCATCACGGCGCAGAAGGCGATGATGAGCGACGTGCGGGCGCCGTAGATGGTGCGAGCCAGCAGGTCGCGGCCGTTGGCGTCGGCGCCGAGGATGGGCCCGCCCGGCTGGAAGGGGGCCAGCCGCTTGTCGGCGACCTCCGCGGCGGGGTCGTTGAGGGGGAGGATGTCGGCCAGGGCGGCGGCGCCGACGATCAAGATGAGCCAGCCGGCGGAGACCCAGCCCATGACGCCGAGGCCGGACTTCTTCTTGACGTCGTCGAGGACCGCGACGGGTACCGCAGGCACCGCGGCCGCCTGGTTGGCGCCGGGTTCGTTCGTCGTCGTGGTGTCGGTCATGACCGGCGCTCCCGGATCCGGGGATCGAGGACCGTGTACAGGTAGTCGATCAAGAAGTTCAACAAGACGAAGAAGATGGCGATGAGGGCCACCATGCTCTGGAGCGCCACGTACTGGCGCTTGAGCACGGCCTCGCCGATGAGCGAGCCCATCCCCGGGATCCGGAGCAGGTACTCCACCACGAGCGCACCGCCGATGAGGGTGCCGACGCTGAGGCCGGCGACGGTGAGCAGCGTGAGGCTCGATGGCCGCAGCGCGTGGCGCCAGAGCACCCGGCGGTTGGAGATGCCCTTGGCCTTGGCCATGAGGATGAAGTCCTCCTGGAGCGTGGCGACGAGGTCGGATCGCAGCAGCCGCATGTAGACGGCGATCTGGCCGAGCGACAGCGCCAGGACGGGCACCACCATGGACTTGACGTGCTCGAGGAGCCCGTCGGACGGTGAGGTGTAGCCATCGGTGGGCACCAGGTTGAACTGGACGCCGAGGATGTAGGTGCCGATGAGGGCCACGGCGAAGCCCGGGAGCGAGATGCACCCGAAGGCTCCGGCGTTGAAGAGCTTGTCCGCCCGGCTGCCGGACTTGTACGCCGCCCACACCGCCAACGGGATGGCGATCCCGAGGGACACGATCTGCACGTACAGGATCAACAGGAGCGAGATCGGCAGGGCCGCACCGATGCGGTCACGGACCGGGTTGGTGCCCGTGGACGTGTAGTAGTTGCCCATGTCGCCACGGACGAAGTCCTTGGCCCAGTAGCCCCACTGCACGACGAGCGGGCGGTCGAGGTGGTTCTCCTCTCGGAACGTCTGGCGCTGGGTCTGCTCGGGGTTGTCGAAGGGGATGACGACGACCTCGGGCTTGCCCGGCACCATCGAGATGAGCATCACGGTGAAGAACGTGACGCACACGAACACCACGACGAGTTGCAGGATCCGCTTGCCGATCAGCAGCATCCGATTGGTCCTCTCTCAGGCGGCTCGCCGCTGGTGCGACGAGCCGCCTCGGTTCCGAAGAGTGGGGGGGACGAAGGATCAGTTCTTCTGATCGATCCAGAGGCCGATGAGCGAGTGCCCGGTGGCCAGGCCCGTGAAGGGCTGGTACTGCGGATCGTCGGTGGTCTCCTCGCCCGGCTTGGACGGGTTCTCGCCGGGGAGCGGCGGGCCGAGGATGTTGTGCACGTTGCTCTTTTCGACCACGGCCCACGGGGTGTACCAGGACCACATGCTCCAGGCCTGCTTGGCGAACTCCTGGCCGATCTGCTTGTAGATCTCGGCCCGCTTGTCCTTGTCGGGCTCGCTGCGGCCTTCGTCGAGGAGCTTGTTGATCACCTCGTCGTCGTAGCCGCCGAAGTTCACCGGGTTGGTCTTGGCGCCGTACCACCACACGTAGTTGATGTCGGGGTCGCCGCCCGGGTAGTTGCGGAACAGCATCGCCTGGTACTTCTTGCCGATGGCGTCGTCGATCAGCGCCGCCTGGTCGCGCTTGATGACGGAGACCTTCACGCCGAGCTTCTCGGCCCGCTGCTGGACCAGCTCGGCCAGGCGCACGGTGTCAGGATCGGACGTGGTGGTCACGGTGAACTCGGCCTTGCCGCCGCCCTTGACGTACTCCTGGACGAGGCTCTTGGCCTTCTCGAGGTCGTACTTCGGGAAGCCAGGATCTTGCTCGTAGGCGATGGAGTCGGGACCGAAGGGGCTGTTGGCGACCGTGGGCAGCCCGTCGTTCTGGATGTCGTTGATCTCCGGGCGGTTGGAGCCGTAGGCCAGGGCCTGGCGCATCTTGAGGTCGTTGAACGGGGGCTGGCTCGCGTTGAGCTGCACGAACGAGACCTCCGCGCCGTCCTCGGACACGAGCATGTTCACGTCGCCCTCCTCACGCAGGTCGTAGAGCTGGCCACCGATGTCTTCGGCGTTGGTCGTGTGGATGATGTTGGCGCCGTCGCTGCTCTTGAGCGAGTTGATGCGCACGGTGCCGTCCGTCAGGACGCGGAACTCGATGCCGTCGGCGTAGGGGTAGGGCTCCCCGTCGGGGGCGGTCTGCCAGTAGTTCTCGTTGCGGGTGCCGACGAGCTTGTCGTTCGGGGTCCAGCTCTTGAACTTGAAGGGGCCGGTCCCGATGAGCTTGCGATCGCAGGTCTTCGCGTCGTCGAGCTGGGCCTGGGCCATGATCCCCATGCGGCTCGAGCTGTAGAGGAACGCCGGGAAGGCGACCCAGGGGACCTTGGTCTTGACGGTGACCGTCTGGCCCTGCGACGAGGTCGACTCGATGTTGCTCAGCACGAAGGTGAACAGCAGCGGCTTCCGGGCGGGGTAGGCGCCTCGGTAGGCGTCGATGTTGTTCTGGACGACCTTGCCGGTGAGGTCGGTGCCGTCGTGGAACTTGATGCCGTCGCGGACGGTGATGGTCCACTCGGTGAAGTCGTCGTTCGGCACGACGCTCTTGGCGAGGTAGGGGACGTACTCGCCGTTGTTGTTGGGCACGGTGAGGGTGTCGTAGATGGCCCGGACGACCAGCATCCCGGAGATGGCCAGCTGGCCTTCAGGGAGGCAGTAGCCGCTGGAGCTGTCGGCCTCGACGCCGTAGACGATGGTCCCGCCGCGCTGGGGGGTGCCGGCGTCCTTCAGCCCGCTCTCGCCGTCCTTGGCGGTGAGCCCCTTCTCGCTGAGCTTCACCTCGGACTTCTTGTCGCTGGCCTTGGTGCCGCCGCAAGACGACGCCATGAGGCTCAGGGCCAAGACGGCGGCGACGGCGGCAGTGACTCGGCGGCCAGACGGCCGGCTGGATTGACGCATGGGTTCCCCTGGTGTGCGGTGTGGGTGGCGGCCGCAGCCCGGGAATGTGACTCCCGGCAAGCGACGTGACCGTGACCATAGCGTTCGCAAAGAGGTGCCGTGGCCGCATCGGCCCGACTTGACCCGCGGGTCAGTTCTGGTCGATCCACACGCCGAGCAGGGAGTGTCCGGTCACGAGGCGAGCGGACGGGGGACCCTCGTCGCCCGGAAGGTCCGGGCCGAGGATGCCGTGGACGTTCGAGGCCTCGGCGACGGCCCAGGGCGAGTGCCAGAGCCACACGTTCCAGACCTGCTTCGCGAACTGGCGGTTGATCGCCTCGTAGGCCTCGCGGCGAACGGTCCGGTCCGGGTCGGACCGGCCGGTGTCGAGGTTCTTGTCGATGACCGGGTCGTCGAAGCGGCCGAAGTTCACCGGGTTGTCCTCGCCGTACCACCAGATGTAGTCCATGTCGGGGTCCTCGCCCGGCTGGTTGCGGAAGGCGGCGATCTCGTAGTCGCCGGAGATGACCCGGTCGATGAGGTCCGCTTCGGTCTCGATCTCGAGGCTCACGTCGAAGCCGGCGGCCTCGAGCATCTCCTTCTCCAGCTCCGCCTGGCGCACGGCCACGGGGCCCGCGGAGGTCAGCAGCGAGAGCGACGTGTCCTTCTTCGCCTTCTTCAGCTTGGCGACCTGGGCCTTGGCCGCCGCCAGGTCGTAGCCCGGGAAGCCCGGATCGTCGAGGTGGCCGAGCACGGTGGGGGCGAACGGCCCGTTGGCGACGGCGGGGAAGCCGTCGTTCGACTTCTCGTTCAACGCGTCGCGGTCGATGGCGTGGGCGATGGCCAGCCGCGTGCCCCGGTCGTCCAGCGGCGCCTTCGTGCTGTTCATCATCAGGTAGGCGACCTCGGTCTTCTCCGAGGACACGAGCAGGTTGATGGCACCGGCGTCGCGCATCGACGGGAGGGTGTCAGCCATGTCCGACGAGGTCGAGGTGTGCATCATGTTCAGCTCGCCCTGCTGGAGCTGGGCGATGCGGGAGTCGCTGTTTTGCACCGGGCGGAACTCGATGGCGTTCAGGTAGGGGTAGGGCTTCCCGTCGGGAGCGTCCTGCCAGTACTTGGGGTAGCGCCGGACCTTCAGGGACTGCTCGCGCGTCCAGGACACGAACGAGAACGGGCCGGTCCCGATCGGGTGGGTGGCGCAGTCGGCCTTGTCCATGTCGAGCTGCTTCTGCGCCATGATCCCGAGGCGGCCCGACGCGTAGAGCACGGCGGGGAACGCGACCCACGGCTTCTTCGTCGTGACGCGCACGGTCAGCTCGTTGAGCGCCTCGACCTTGGCGATGTTGGCGAGGACGAAGGTGAAGAGCAGGGGGCTGCGGTTGGCGTAGGCACCGCGGTAGGCGTCGAGGTTGTTCTTCACGACCTTCGCGTCGAGCGTCGAGCCGTCGTGGAAGGTGACGCCCGGGCGCAGCGTGATCGTCCACTCCTTGTACGCGTCGTCGTGGTCGATCGCCTTGGCCAGGTACGGAACGTAGTCGCCGTCCTCGTCGGGCACCGTGAGGGTGTCGTAGAGGGCTCGGGCGACCTGCATCCCGGAGATGGCGAGCTGGGCTTCGGGCATGCAGTAGCCGGTCTCGCCGACTTCGGCCTCGAGGCCGTAGACCAGCTGGCCGCCGCGCTCGGGCTTGCCCGCGGCCGCGAGGCCGCTTTCGACCTCGGTCACGGTCACGTCGTCGTTGGGACCCCCGCGGTCGTCGTCGCGGCCGGGCAGGAGGCTGCACGAGCTGGCGAGGACGGCGGCGACCAGGGCGAGCGCCGCGGCTCGGTTCCGGGTTCGAGAGGTCGGTGGCATGGAGTGGCTCCTCGCGGGCCTGGAGGGAGCAGGCCCGATCACGGCTCCCTGTCGGCCTCGGCGCGGCGAAGTTGAGTCGCTGGCGAGCCCGACGTCGCCGCGCTCGCGCCGGGCTCCTCACGACCCGAAAAACGGTGGTGGCCCCGAGTAACCGACGGGGTTTCCCTCGCCAGCTCCTCGGGGCCGACCGTTGCGAGCTGCCCGGGGTCACGCCCGGGGGCGGTTCCTCGCGCACCTCGCTCCTCCGGCCTTCGGCCGCCGTGACCCAGAGGCCTCGGCGCCGGTCGACCGGCGGGTGCCGGATCCCTACCACCGCGGCCTGAAGGCCCCGGTGCCTGGTACCGGCGATGCTGGTCCTCCGGCCTCGTGACCCGAAGGCCCCGGTGCCGAGCAACCAGCGAGGTCTCGTCTCCGGTGCTTCGGCCCGAAGGCCTCGGCGCTGGATCGGCGACCCGGACCCGGACTCCGGCCTCGCCACCCGGAGGCGGCGGTGTCGGGTTCCGAACCCACCAGGTGCCGGTTGCGACCCTCCCACCGAACCCACCCCCGGTGGTCCTTCCCAGCAAGCTGGTGGGGACCTCCGTGGGCTTCCTGCCCGGTGCTCGAGCCGCTCCGTGCGGCCTGGCGAGGGACACCATGCGCCCCGCCGGCAGACGGGTCAAGCACTTTTTCGCCGTCCCCAGGGTTGTCCCCGGACCTTTTCCGTTCCCCCCAGGTTCACCCGTCAGGTGCACAGGGTCGTGCACAATCCATCCACAGGGAACCGGCGGTCCTGGAACGGTCCCGACCCACGAGCCGACACCGCGTCGTCCGGTCTCGTCGGGGTAGACGGGATCAGTACCAGGCGCCGCGGCTCCGCAGCACCTCGCGCAGCACCGCAGGGCGGTCGGTCATGATCCCGTCGACGCCGAGGTCGAGCAGCAGGTGCATCTCCTCGGCGTCGTCGATGGTCCAGACGTGGACCTGCAGCCCGGCGGCGTGGGCCCGCTCGACGAAGCGCCGGTCGGTGACGGCGACGCCCTTGTACTTGTGCGGCACCTGGGCGCAGCCGCCGGTGATCCGCCCCGCCGGAAGCCCGAACGAGCCGCCGCGCAGGCGGGCGATGGCCTTGGGCCCGAGCGACGTGCAGAGGCGGGGGCCGAGGGCCGAACGAAGGCGGTTGATGCGTGCATCGGAGAACGAGCCGACGCACACACGATCGACCGACTCCGTCCGCTCGATCACCGAGGCGAGCGGCTCGACGGCGGCGTCGTGCTTCGGATCGATGTTGACGCGGAGGTCGGGGAACGCGGCGATGAGGTCCTCGAGCAGCGGGATCGGCTCGCGTCCGTCGACGCGCGCCCGGCGGACCTCGTCGTAGGTCAGCTCGGCGATGACACCGGTCCGGTCCGTGACGCGGTCGAGCCGGTCGTCGTGGAACGCGAGGCAGATCCCGTCGGCGGTCACGTGGGCGTCGGTCTCCACGTAGCGGTAGCCGAGCTCGACCGCGCCCTCGAACGCCGGCATCGTGTTCTCGGGCCAGTCACCGGCTCCGCCGCGGTGGGCGAACGCGAGGGGGCCGGGGTGATCGAGGAAGGGCCAGGGACTCGACGGCACGTGGGGAGGGTAGCGGTGCCGTTCGGCGGGAACGGTGATAAGACCGTCGGTGCACACCGTCGTCCCCCAACGGAGCCCGCCATGTCCGCCACCGAGCAGCGCGCCATCCGCATCGGCGGCCGGCGCGTCACCAGCAGCGACAGCGTCGTGGTGTCATCGCCCTACGACGGCCACGAGGTCGGCCGGGTGCCGAGGTGCGGGCCGGCCGAGGTGGAGGAGGCGGTCGCCGCCGCCAAGGCGTGCCTGGGCGAGCCGATCCCGCCGTGGAGGCGGGCGGAGATCCTCGACGCGGCCGCGGCTGCGATGGTCCGCCACCGCGACGAGCTGGCCCGGACCATCGCCGACGAGGCGGCCAAGCCCATCAAGACGGCGCGGGTCGAAGCCGAGCGCACCGTCATCACCTTCCAGGCCGCGGCGGTCGAGGCCCGCACGCTGGTCGGCGGGATCGTGCCGGTCGACGGGGCACAGCCGGGCGAGGGGAAGTTCGGGTTCACGCTGCGCGTGCCGCGGGGGGTCGTCGCCGCCATCTCACCGTTCAACTTCCCGCTCAACCTGGTGGTGCACAAGGTGGCTCCGGCGATCGCCGCCGGCTGTCCCGTGGTGCTGAAGCCCGCGAGCCAGACCCCGCTGTCGGCGGTGCGGCTGCAGGAGATCCTGATGGACGAGTGCGGGCTCCCGCCGGGATGGCTCAACGTCGTCACCGGTCCGGGCGGCGCCGTCGGCGATCCGCTCGTCGAACATGACGACGTCGCCGTGATCACGTTCACCGGATCACCGGAGGTCGGCTGGAGCATCGCGGCGAAGGCCGCCCGGAAGAAGGTCGGGCTCGAGCTCGGGAACAACGCCCCCGTGATCATCGAGCCGTCGGGCGACTGGGAGGCCGCGGCCGCCAAGATCGCCGTCGCCGGCTTCAGCCACGCCGGGCAGTCGTGCATCTCGACGCAGCGCATCTACGCGCACCGCGACATCGTGGACCGCTTCACCGAGGCGCTCGTACCGAAGGTGGAGGCCCTCGTCGTCGGCGACCCGCTCGATGAGGCCACCGACGTGTCGTCGCTCATCAGCCAGAGCGAGACCGAGCGGGTGGCGGGCTGGATCGCCGACGCCGTCGACGGAGGAGCGAAGGTGCTCGCCGGCGGCGGCCGAGTCGGCGGCGTGCTGGCACCGACGGTGCTCACCGACGTCACCGCGGACATGGACGTGTGCCGGTCGGAGGTCTTCGGCCCGCTCGTCAGCATCATCGGCTACGACGACCTCGACGACGCCATCGCCCAGGCCAACGACACCCGCTACGGGCTGCAGGCCGCCCTGTTCACCGGCGAGCTCGACGCGGCGATGCGCGCCGCCTGCGAGCTCGACTTCGGGGGCGTGCTGGTGAACGAGGTGCCCACCTTCCGGACCGACCAGATGCCCTACGGCGGGGTGCGCGACAGCGGGAACACCAAGGAGGGCCCGCACGACGCCGTGCGGGAGATGACGCGGGAGCGGCTCGTCCTCATCCAGCGATGACCTCCGCCCGCACCGCGCCGTGAGCTACCGGGAGGAGTTCGGGCAGCTCGTTCGCAGCCCCATCGTGCCGCTGGGCGAGGCCTGCCTCGTCCTCGCCGCGCAGCTGGGCCACCCGGCCCCCATCGCCGACGGGCTCACCGCCCTCGAACGGCTGGCCGACGACAACGCCGCCGCAACCGGGCGGCGCGGGACCGTCGACCTCGACGGGATCGTCGAGCACCTGTTCGCCACCTTGGGGTTCTCGGGCGATGCCGACGTCTACTACGACGTCCGCAACTCGATGCTGCCCGATGTCCTGCGCCGTCGCATCGGCATCCCGATCTCGCTGGGCATCGTGTTGATCGAGGTGGCCCAGCGCCTCGACGTCGGTGCCACCGGGGTGGGCATGCCGGGCCACTTCTTGGTGGGCGACGGTGCGGTCCCCTCGCGCTGGGTCGACGCCTTCGACCACGGACGCTGGCTCGATCGGCGCGGCGCCGAACAGCGCTTCCGGGTCGTCCACGGCCCCGACGCCACGTTCGACCCGGCCTTCCTCTCACCCACGCCGCGGCCGCAGATCCTGGCTCGGGTGCTGGCGAACCTGGCCGGGGTCTACCGGGCCCTGGGCGACCCCACGCGCCTGCTGCGCTCGCTCGAGCTGCGCGGCGACATCCCGGGGGTGGGCCAGGCCCCACGGGCGCAGGTGGAGCTGGCCGAGGCCTACGTGGCGGTCGGCCGCATCGACACCGCGATCGACGTGCTCGAAGACCTCACCGAGCGCGTCGACCCCCGCCGACGCGACGTGCTCGTGGCCCGCATCGACACGTTGCGGGCGGGACTGAACTGACGGCGAGGGCTCCCGTCAGCCCACGGTGGCGGGAACGATGAGGTGGGGGAGGTGCGGCGTCTCGTTGAGGCTGACGACCTGCTTGTGCGTCCCGCCGGCCATCGCCCGGCTCACGCTGGTGTAGGCCGGCTCGAACCACATCGTCCCGGGCAGGGAGATGATGTCGGAGAGGTAGGCGTTGATGACCCCGCCGTGGCAGACCACCGCGACCCGTTCGCCCGGATGGCTCGCCACGATGGCGTCGATGCTGGCGATGACCTCCTTGCGGAACTCCTGGCGCTTGGCCTCGGCCTCGGGCGACAGCCACTCCTCGACCAGGCGCTTCCACGCCTCCTCGTCGGCGCGGAGCTCCTCGATGGGCACGTAGAAGTTGAGGTGGGCGTCGAACTCGCGCAGGCCGTCGTCGAGCGTGATCTCGTGACCGGTGGCGGCGGCGAGCGGCACCGCCGTCTCGTGGGCGCGGCGCATCGGGCTGGCGTAGACGGCGTCGATGCCGTGGCGGGACCACCATCTCGCCATCAGGTCCGCCTGCTCGGTGCCCTCGGGGGAGAGAGGCGGATCGGCCGGGCCGTCGCCTCCGTCGATCCGAAGGGGCAGTCCGTGTCTGATCAGCCAGAGCTCCACGGCGCAGATGGTAGGCGTCGGCTGCCTAGGGTCGACCACGTGCCCGCCCCTCTCGATCTGCACGTGGTCGACACACCGTCCGCTGACCCGGGGGCGGCGGTCGTGGTGGTGGTCCACGGGGCGATGGATCGCAGCTCGTCGTTCGGCCGCGTGGCCCGCCAGCTCGACGACCTCCACGTCGTCCGCTACGACCGCCGGGGCTACGGCCGCAGCGTCGGCGCTCCGGTCGGCACCCTCGACGACCACGTCGACGACCTGCTCGGCGTGATCGACGGCCGCGCGGTCACCGTGTTCGGGCACAGCATCGGCGGGGTGATCGCCCTGGTCGCGGCCCAGCGCGACCCCGGATCGATCCGTTCGGTGCTGGCGTACGAGGCGCCCTCCCCGTGGGCCGACTGGTGGCCGCGGCCCCGCACGGTGCCACCCGACGACTCGGCCGACGAGGCCGAGGCGTTCATGCGGCGAGCCATCGGGGGCCACTACTGGGACCGGCTGCCGGCCCGCACCCGAAGCGACCGCCGCTCGGAGGGGGCGGCGCTGCGGGCCGACATCGCCTCGCTGCAGGGGACCTCGCCCTTCGAGGCCTCGGCCATCGAGGCGCCGGTCCTCGCCGCCTGCGGGTCCGACACCACCTGGTGGCACCAGCGGGCGACGCGGGAGCTGGCCGACGCCGTGCCCGGTGGCGAGCACGCGGTCGTGGCCGGAGCGGAGCACGCGGCCCACCTGACCCATCCGGCCGCCACCGCGCACCTCGTGCGGCGGGCGGCGGCCCGAGCCGCCGGCGGGACCCCTGACCACCGGCGGTAGCCTCCGTCCGGCATGTCCCGGATCCGTGACCTCCTCCGACGCAAGCCGAAGCGCACTGCGTTCGTCCTGAGCGGCGGCGGCAACCTCGGGGCGCTCCAGGTGGGCATGGTGCGGGCGCTGTTCGAGCGGCGCATCGCTCCTGACGTGATCCTGGGCTGCTCGGTCGGTGCGCTGAACGGCTCGGCCATCGCCTCGGATCCGTCGCTGGTCATGGTCGGACGCCTCCAGGAGATGTGGCGGAGCCTGGCGGATGAGGGCGTGATGCCCGCCGGCGTGTTCCCCGCCGTGCAGCTGGCGCGCAAGGGCGTCGCGATCCACGACAACACCAACCTCCGCCGGGTGATCGAGTCGGTCCTCCCCGGTGGTCGCTTCGAGGACCTCACGGTCCCGTTCCAGTGCGTGGCGACGGCGCTCGTCGAGGGCACGGAGACCTGGTTCGAGCGCGGGCCCCTGGTGGATCCGATCATCGCGTCGTCGGCCATCCCGGCGGTGTACCCGCCCGTCGAGATCGACGGGGTCAAGTACCTCGACGGGGCCATCGTCAACGACGTCCCGGTCAGCCGGGCAGTCGCGCTCGGGTGCGACCGCATCTTCGTGCTCCACGTCGGTGCCTGGGACCGGCCCCGGCCCGAGCCCAAGCGGCCCATCGACATGGCGACCTACGCCTACTGGCTGGCCCGTCGGAGCCGCTTCCAGCGCGACCTGGCGAGCATCCCCTCGAACATCGAGGTCCTCGTCCTCCCACCGGGAGGCACCCCGGTCATCAAGTACAACGACTTCGGCCACAGCGATGAGATGATCACGAGCGCGTACCAGGCGACGTCGGCCTTCCTCGACGCCGTCGACGCCGACCACGCGAACGACCTCGCCGCGGCCGTCCCCGGTGTCCGCCAGGAGGACCGTCCCCGAGCGGTCCCGACGCCCGACGAGCCGCTCCCGTAGCTCCCCGGTCCCGGGTGGCGGCACCCGCGGAACGGGTGAGGCGGGGGGCGAAGGCGCAGGTCAGCGAAGGGGCCGTTTGGCCTATTCAGGTCCTGAGCGGAGCGTCCGATGGATTACCCGTCAGGAAGCAAGCACCCCGCTGGGGTGACCAAACCCAAACGCAACAGGAGATCCACCCCATGCTGACCAGCTACGAATTCCTCGCCTCGTACCTCCGTGCCCGCTTCGGTGACGACGAGCGTGGCGCCTCCCTCGTGGAGTACGCCCTTCTCGTCGCCCTCATCGCCGTCGTCTGCATCGTCGCGGTGACCTTCCTCGGCACCTCGGCGTCGTCGAAGTTCGACACCGTGGGCAGCTCGATCAAGGGCTGATCACCCGCAGCTCCAAGGAGCTCAGAACGGCCGGGCCTTCGAGCCCGGCCGTTCGCCGTTTTCGGGTGGAGACCGGGGCTCATCGACCGGCATGGCGGTACCGAGCCCGTAGGGTGCGGACATGTCCGATCGACCCGTCACCCTGACCACCTCTGGCCCGCCGGAGACCGTCCTCGACGCCGAGCCCGTCGAGGTGCTGACGGCCCTGGCCGAGGCCCTGGACCGGCCCGACGGCGAGCGCCGTGATGCGGTGGCTGCGGTGGTCGCGGCCAACCCGCGGTTCCTCGACGGCTGGGCCCGCCTCGGCCAGTCGGGCCGTGACGACATCGAGCGCTACGCCGCCTTCCGCGTCGGCTACCACCGCGGCCTCGACCGGCTCCGGGCCAACGGGTGGCGGGGCAGCGGCTACGTCCGGTGGTCGCACCCGGAGAACCGCGGGTTCCTCCGTGCCCTCCACGGCCTGAGCGTCGCCGCCGGCCGCATCGGCGAGTCCGACGAGGAGGAGCGCTGCGCCCTGTTCCTCAAGCAGCTCGACCCCGCCTGGCCCCCCGCCGACTTGGACTGATCGGGGTCAGGTCCGGGGCTCGTCCGGGACGCGGTACACGACGTCGCCGGGTGCGAGGGTGCCCGCGAGGATGGCCAGGAGGTGGTCGGCGATCCAGGTCGGGCTGTTCCAGGCGCCGCGCTCGTCGATGTCGTTGAAGCGGTCGACGGCCGGGAACGTCTCCGCATCCTGCTCGCGGATGAAGGCCTGCATGTCGGTGTCGACCACGCCGGGGGCGACGGCGTGGCAGACGAGGCCCGGCTCCTCGGCGGCGACGACCCGGGTCAGCTGGTCCACCGCGGCCTTGGCGGCGCCGTAGACCGACCAGCCCGCGTACACGGACGAGGCGGCACCCGAGCTGATGTTGATCAGCGCCCGGCGGGCAGGAGGAGCATCGGCGGATCGGTCGATGAAGATCTGCGTGCCGGTGATGACCCCGCCGATGTTGATGGCGAGGGCGCTCGCGATGTGGTCGGGCTCGAGCTCGCGGAGCGGCCCCATCGGATCCAAGACGCCAGCGTTGTTGATCCACAGGTCGATCGGGCCCAGGGTCTCAGCCACCGCGTCGGCGAACCGCTCGAGGTGGGCGACGTCGGTGACGTCGACGGAAGCGGTGAGGGCGCCGGACCCCGCCGGACCGTCCGGCTCGTGTCGGGCGCACAGCCCCAGCTGCACCCCGTGCTCGGCGAACCGGGCGGCGAGCCCGGCCCCCAGGCCGCGGGAGGCGCCGGTGATGAAGGCGACCTTGCCTCGGAGTGCGTCCGCGGGCAGGTCGAACGGGACCACAGCAGCCATGGGGGAACGGTAGGCGCGACGAGCCGACCCGGCGCGCCCCTCGATCAGTCCTCTTCGGAGAAGAAGACGTTCTTGACCTCGGTGTAGGCGTCCATGGCGCCCATGCCCAGCTCGCGGCCCATGCCGGACCGCTTGTAGCCGCCGAACGGGGCTTCGAAGCGCACGGAGCGGTTGGTGTTCACCGACAGCACGCCGGTGCGGAGCGACTTGGCGACGCGGATGGCCCGGGTGGCCGACCCGGTCCACAGCGAGCCGGAGAGGCCGTAGTCGCTGTCGTTGGCGATGCGGACCGCCTGCTCCTCCGTGTCGAAGGGGATGACCGAGACGACCGGACCGAAGATCTCCTCGCGGGCGATCCGCATGTCGTTGGTGACGTCCGCGACGATGGCGGGCGTGAGGTAGAAGCCGTCGCCGTCGGGGACCTCGCCGCCGGACACGACGCGAGCGCCTTCGCCGGTGCCGATCTCGATGTAGTCGAGCGACGTCTGGCGCTGGCCGGTGGAGATCAGCGGGCCCATCTCGGTGGCGGCATCGAGCGGGTCACCGATGGTGATGGCCCGGGTGGTGGCCTCGAAGGCCTCGAGGAACTCGTCGTACACGGGGCGCTCCACGAGGAAGCGGCTCCGGGCGCAGCAGTCCTGGCCGGCGTTGCCGAACACGGACATCGGCCCGTCGGCGGCGGCCTTTTGGACATCGGCGTCGGCGAACACGATGGCCGCCGACTTGCCGCCCAGCTCCAGCGAGACCCGGGCGATGTGGTCGGCGGACGACTTGAGGATGGACGCACCCGTGGTGGTCTCGCCGGTGAAGGAGATCTTGGCGGTGCGGTGGTCGGCGGTGAGGGCGTTGCCGATGACGCCGCCCGGGCCGGGCAGCACGTACACCTGGTCGGCCGGGACCCCGGCGTCGACGAGGATGTCGCCCAGCAGCAAGGCGGTGAGCGGCGTGAGCGACGCCGGCTTGAGGATGACCGGGTTGCCGCAGGCGAGGGCCGGGGCGAGCTTCCAGCAGGCGATGAGCAGCGGGAAGTTCCACGGGACGATGAGGCTGACGGGACCGACCGGCTCGCGCAGCACGACGTCGAGGCCGGCGTCTTGCACGGGGACGACCGAGCCGAAGTGCTTGTTGGCGGCGCCGGCGTAGTACTCGAACGTGCCGGCGGCGGCGCCGACCTCCCAGCGGGCGTCGCCGATGGGGTGCCCGGCACCGCGGGCCTCCGCGGTGGCCAGCAGGTCCTCGCGCTCGCGGATGAGCTGGGACACCTTGAGCAGCACCCGACCCCGCTCGGTGGCGTTGGTCCGGGCCCAGGTCCCGCGGCCGTCGTCGAACGCCTCGGTGGCGGCGGCGAGGGCCGCATCGACGTCGACCGCGCTGGCCTTGGCGACCTCGGCAAGCGGCTTCCCCGTGGCCGGCTCGGTGATCGTGAAGGTGGCTCCCTCGGCGGCGTCGCGGCGCTCTCCGGCGATGATCAGCTGCTCGGTCATGGGTGCCCTTCGGTCGGATTGCCGGTCGGTCCGGCCAGCGGGCAATCATACGGGCGACCGACTGCGGCCCCGAACGGGCCGCCGAGTGAGTGAGGGAACGCAATGGCTCGTCTAGATGGCAAGGTCGCACTGATCACCGGTGCGGGTGGCGGCATGGGCCGGGTGGCCGCCGAGCGGTTCGCCGCCGAGGGCGCCAAGGTCGCGGTCATCGACGTCGAGGAGAAGCCCGAGGTCGTCGAGGCGATCGCCGCGGCCGGCGGCGAGGCCGTCACCGTGGCCGCCGACGTGCGGGACTTCGCCCAGGTCGAGGCGGCCGTCGCCAAGACCATCGAAGCGTTCGGCGGCCTGAACGTGCTCTACAACAACGCCGGCGTCAGCCTCGGCGACGACGACGACGTGGCGTCCACGCCCGAGTCCACGTGGGAGCTCACGATGGACGTCAACGTGAAGGGCCTCTGGCTCTGCTGCAAGGCCGCCCTGCCCGCCCTGCTCGACAGCGGCAACGCGTCGATCATCAACGTCGCCAGCTTCGTCGCCCACCTCGGTGCCGCCACCCCGCAGCTCGCCTACACGACCTCGAAGGGCGCCGTGCTGTCGATGACCCGCGAGATCGCGGTCATCTACGCCCGCCAGGGCATCCGGGCCAACGCCCTGTGCCCCGGCCCGGTGCTCACGCCGCTGCTCGCCAAGTACCTGTCCGACGAGGAGAAGCGCCAGCGCCGCCTCGTCCACATCCCGATGGGCCGCTTCGGCACCTCCGAGGAGATGGTGAACGGCGCCCTGTTCCTCGCCTCCGACGAGTCGAGCTTCATGACCGGCCAGTCGCTCCTCATCGACGGCGGCATCACCGCCGCCTACACCACCCCGGAGTGACGGTGGGCGGCGCGGCCGGCAGCGGCTTCTAGTCTCTCCGCCACGCCGCACTCCTGGGAGAAGCAATGGAACGGGTCACGCTCACGCTCGATGCACTGAAGTCGATGATCGGAGACGGCTCGGTCGACACCGTGCTCGTCGCCTTCCCGGACAACCAGGGACGGCTCGTCGGCAAGCGGGTGATGGGGCAGTACTTCCTCGACACCGTGGCGAACGGGTCGGTCGAGGCGTGCAACTACCTGCTCGCGGTCGACGTCGAGATGACCCCGCTCCCCGGGTACCAGGCGTTCAACTGGGAGCAGGGCTACGGCGACTTCTCCGCCGTCCCCGACCTGTCGACCCTGCGGCTCGTCCCGTGGCTCGAGCGCACGGCGCTGGTGCTGTGCGACGTGGTCGAGGAGCACGACAAGAAGACGCCGGTCTCGGTCTCGCCCCGGGCGATCCTCAAGGCGCAGGAGCAGCGGGCGGCGGACCTGGGCTTCCTCGTGAACATCGGCGCCGAGCTCGAGTTCTTCCTGTTCAAGGACTCCTACGCCACCGCAGCGGAGAAGCGCTACCACGGCCTCGTCCCGCACTCCGACGTGATCGAGGACTACCACATCCTCCAGACCACCCGCGACGAGTACATCATCCGCGACATCCGCAACGGCCTCCAGGCCGCGGGCGTCCCCGTCGAGTTCTCCAAGGGCGAGGCCGGCAAGGGCCAGCACGAGATCAACCTGCTCTACGCGCCCGCCACCGAGATGGCCGACCGCAACACCATCTACAAGAACGCGGCCAAGGAGATCGCCGACAAGCACGGCCGGTCCATCACGTTCATGGCCAAGTACGACATGGACGAGGTCGGCTCCTCCTGTCACATCCACTCGAGCCTCTGGGACCTCAAGGGCAAGAAGTCCCAGATGTGGGACGCCGAGAAGCCCCACAACATGAGCGACACGTTCCGCTGGTGGCTCGGCGGCCTGGTCCACGCCTCGCGGGAGCTGGCGCTGCTCTTCGCCCCGACGGTCAACTCGTACAAGCGGTTCCAGCCCGACTCGTGGGCGCCCACCGCGGTGGCGTGGGGCGTCGACAACCGCACCTGCGGCTTGCGCCTCGTCGGCCACGGGCCCGCCTACCGGGTCGAGTCCCGGATCCCCGGCGCCGACGTGAACAGCTACATCGCCTTCGCCGGCGTCATCGCGGCGGGCCTCCACGGCATCGAGAACCAGCTCGACCCGGGCGACGCCTTCGTGGGCAACGCCTACACCGACCCCGACGTCGAGCACATCCCCTCCACGCTGGTCGAGGCCATCGACCTGTTCGAGCACTCCGACATCGCCAAGGACGCCTTCGGCACCGACGTCCACCACCACATCCTCAACTCGGCCAAGCAGGAGTGGGCGGCGTTCAACCGGGCCGTCACCGACTGGGAGCTCCGCCGCAACTTCGAGCAGCTCTAGACCGCCACAGGTGGTCAGGTGGGAGCGGCGCGGCCGGGACCATCACGGTCGAGATCGGCCGCGTAGGCGTTCACCTCGTCGGCGTCGAGCCAAGACCCACGGGTCTCGGGGCTGCGCCAGATCGCGAGGGTGCCGGCATCGACCAAGCGGTAGACCTCCTGCCAACTGAGGCCGAGCTGCTGGGCGGCGTCGCCCACCCGCACCCCACGACGATCGTTGGGCCAGGGGAGCCGGCGGTAGCGGGCCATCTCGGTCATGCGTCCCCCTCGGGCAGGTGGCCGAAGATCAGGTGGAAGATGGAGTCCGAGACCTCCAGCAGGTCCAGTGCGAGCAGGGTGAGCGGTTCTGTCTCTTGCAGCGTGGCCGCGGCGTGGTCGACCACGCCGAGCAGGTCGACCGCCTGCTCCTTGCTGATCAAGATATGGCAGATAGACATGAAAAGCACTCTAGGCTGGTCGTGCAGGGAAGGCAACGGCAGGGATCGAGGTGCCGGCACGACGAGAGCCGCCCGACGGTCGGTACCCTCGGGGCCATGGCAGCAGCAGGTGGCACTGGTCCGATCGGTCCGTACCCGGCGTCCGTGGAGGACACCGACGAGGCCCACGATGCATACGACCGGTTGCGGCGGCGGGTGCTGTGGTCGCTGCCGTCGGGGCTGTACCTGCTCGGGTCGCGGGCGGGGGAGCGGCGCAACCTCATGACCATCAACTGGGTCACGCAGGTGTCGTTCGACCCGAAGCTGATCGGCGTCGGGATCGAGAAGACGGCCGTCACCCACGACCTGGTGAGCGAGGGCCAGGTGTTCTCGCTGTCGACCGTCGACCGGGAGGACCGGGCCATCGTCCGGAAGTTCACCAAGCCGTGCGAGTGGGACGCCGAGGCATCGACGCTCAACGGCTTCGCCGTGCACGAGGCCTCCACCGGCGCTCCGGTCCTGAGGCAGGCCGTCGCCTACCTCGACTGCGAGGTCCGCCAGGCCGTCGAGGTCGGCAACCACACGCTCTTTCTCGGCGAGGTGGTCGACACCGCCTTCCTCAAGGACGAGGAGACCCCGGTCCTGCGCATGGAGGACACGAGGATGAACTACGGGGGCTGACCGGCCTCCGCCGATGTCCGATTTCGTGCTGTTTCAGGGGTTTCGCTGTCAGACTGCCTTCGTACGATCTGGGTATGGCTTCGGCAGTCTCGGATCCGGTGGTGGCGGCGGCGATCGATGAGATCGACGCGAACCTCGACGTTCTCCTGGCCGTCGAGTGGTTGCCGTCGGACTGCGACGAGGCGATGGTGCGGGTCCGGGAGTACGAGGCGCTGAGTCGGCGGCTCCACGCCGTGACGTTGAGACTCCTCGATGCGATCGGCCGGTCCGGGGTCTCCAGGGCAGATGGCCACGCGTCGGCGAAGGTGATGGTCCGGCACGGCGCGAACCTGTCGAACGCGCAGGCGCGGCGCCGGGACCAGGTGGTGCGGATGCAACGGGAGATGCCGGCCGTGGCGGCAGGGCATGCGGCCGGGCGGATCGGCGTGCCACAGGTCGAACGGATCGCCCGCACCTGGGCGAACGCACGGGTCCGCGACCAACTGGTGCAGGTGGACGCCCAGATGGCTCGAGCCGCGGCCATGCTCCCATACCGCGAGTTCGACGAGGCGCTGACGAACTGGGAGCGCCTCGCGGATGAAGACGGCGCGGGTGATCGGGCGGAGCGCAACGATGCGAACCGGGATTTCCGGATGCCCCACAACCTCGACGGCTCCGGGCGCTTCGAGGGTGGCGGCGGATCACTCGACACCCAGATCATCGAGGACATCTGGCAGCGCCAGGTGCGGCGCGAGTGGGAAGCGGACTGGGCCGAGGCGCGCTGCCGGCTCGGCGACGGGGCCACGACGGCGGACCTGGTCCGCACCGACGGTCAGCGCCGCTTCGACGCCATGAAGACCTGCATGGTTCGCGGGGACCTCGTGGAGTACGGCGTCGAGGCTCGCACGTGCACTGATCTGGTGCAGGACGTGATCACGTTCGAGCGCTACCTCGCCAAGATCTTCGGCACCGACCCCGGACCCGACCCCCGTCTCGCCACCTGGTGGGACGACCTCCTCGACACCCTCGCTGAACCCGTCCCTTCCGAGACCGAGCCGAGGCCCGAATCCGGCCTCGAGTCGGAGGTGGCCCCAGAGTCGGAGGTGGACCCAGTGTCGGAGGCGGACCCCGGGGCGGCGCCGGAGCCGGAAGCCGATCCGGGCACGACACCTCCAGCCGGCAGGCCCCCGACCAGCGACCTCGTCGGGTACCGGTGCGGGACGATCGACGGGCGGCCGCTCGACCCGGCTGAGGTCGTGGTCGCCACGCTGATCGGGCAGGTGCGGCGGGTCGTGACCGGCGCGGACTCCGTGGTGCTGGACATGGGCCGCAGGGCGCGGTGCTTCACCGGTGCCCGGCAGCTCGCGGTGCGTCTCTCGAACTCGTCATGCGTGTGGACCGGCTGCGACGTCCCCTCCAGCGAGTGCCAGTGCGACCACCTCGACGCCTTCAACGGACCAGCGGAAGGCAGAACCCACCCCGGCAACGGGGCACCCCAATGCGGGCCGCACAACCGGTTCAAGGAAGGGGGCTTCACCGTCGTCCGAGACCGCCGCGGCCGGTGGCACGTCTTCCGACCGGACGGCACCGAGATCACCTGAGCCGCCCTCCCCAGGGCAGGCGCTCCGGCGCGGACCACGGCCGGGCGCGCCCGCTGACCTGCTGGCCTAGGTTCTGGCCATGAGCGATACGCCACGGATCCCGGAGCACGGCAGCGATGCGAAGGAGCTGCTGGCGCTGATCGACCAGCGGCACGCAGAGGACATCGACTGGCGGGGCGGGAAGGCGTTCAGCCTCGTCTACAACGTCGACGACCACGAGCACGAGGAGCTCATCGAGCAGGTCGCCCTCCGGTACATCCACGACAACGCCCTGAACCCGTTCAAGTACCCGAGCGTGCTCCAGATGGAGCTCGACGTCATCTCCATGGCGTGCCAGCTGCTCGGCACCGAGCCCGACGCCGGCTCGCTCAGCTCCGGCGGCACGGAGTCGATCTTCCTGGCCGTCCAGGTGGCTCGCGACCACGCTCGCAAAGAGCGGGGGATCGCCGAACCGCAGTTGCTGACGCCGTCGACGGCGCACCCCGCCTTCGCCAAGGCGGCCAAGTACCTCGACCTCGAGCACATCCTCATCCCGGTGGGCGACGACGGCCGGGCCGACACCGCCGCCACCGAAGCAGCGATCACCGAGCGCACGGGACTCATCGTCGGCTCGGCGCCCTGCTACCCGTACGGGGTCATCGACGACATCCCGGCGCTGGCCGGGCTGGCGCTCGAGCGCGACATCCTCTTCCACACCGACGCCTGCCTCGGCGGCTGGATCCTGCCCTGGTGGGAGCGCCTCGGCGAGGCGGTGGCGCCGTGGGACTTCCGGGTGCCGGGCGTGACGTCGATCTCGGCCGACATCCACAAGTACGGCTACACGTTCAAGGGCGCGTCGACCGTGCTCTACAAGAGCCGGGACCTCCTGAGCCACCAGTTCTTCTGGTACGACGACTGGCCCGGCGGGCTCTACGCGTCGGGCACGGCGGCCGGCACCCGGAGCGCGGCGCCCATCGCCGGTGCGTGGGCGGCCATCAACCACCTGGGCGAGGACGGCTACCTGCGGCTCACGGAGATCGTGCGGGACACGACCCGGAAGATGCAGGCCGGGATCGGGGCCATCGACGGGCTGCGGATCACCCACGCGCCGGACCTGTCGCTGTTCGAGATCGGCTCGGACACGCTCGACATCGGGGCCGTGGGCGACGTCATGGACGACCGCGGCTGGAACCTCGACCGCCAGCAGGGCGGGCTGCACCTGATGCTGTCGCCGTACCACGCCCGCATCGCCGACCAGTTCCTCGCCGACTTGGCCGACGGCGCCGCCACCACCGAGGCGAGCCGCGGCAAGGCGGCCTCCTACGGCGGCCTCGCCACCTGAGCGAGGCGACCCGGTGACCACCGTCGTCGGCGCGGTGCTCGTGGGCGGGGCCAGCTCCCGCATGGGGACCGACAAGGCCCTGCTCCCGCTCGAAGGGGCGGCGATGGCCCACCGCGTCGTCGCCGCGCTCGTCGCCGGCGGCGCGACGGCGATCGAGGTCATCGGCGGCGATCCGGCCATCGCACGCGCCCTGGACCTCTCGGACCTGATCGACGGGTGGGGAGCCCGCGACGACCTCTGGAAGGGCATCGGCCCCATCGGTGGCCTGGCTACCGCGGTGATCGAGGCTCGTCCACCGGCGACCTCGGATCCCGGGCCTCTGCCCGCCAACGTCGAGGCGGCGACCGCCGCCGCCGCACGCGACGATGTGATCGTCGTCGTGGCGGCGTGCGACCAACCCGTCCTCACCGGAGCCGT
>Ga0182747_1000872_pt1 | contig 25456 bp, 55 predicted proteins | sample eDN3rd30CBELigBY_FD_128526 | JGI IMG/M metagenome (GOLD analysis project Ga0182747, IMG submission 128526) | Enriched backyard soil microbial communities from Emeryville, California, USA - eDNA 3rd pass 30_C BE-Lig BY (version 2) (version 2) | ecosystem: Environmental > Terrestrial > Soil >... | reverse complement strand
GGCCCGCAACCGAATGCAGGCCTCGCCGCCATTTGCCGGGAATGGCTTTGTCAGCCAACAGGTCAATATAGTGGCTTAATCAAGCCACCTTGAGCAGGCCAAGCTGAGTCAGCGCAGTGACGCCGTCATCGAGGCCGATTTCTTCGACGATCTTGCCGTCGATCACCTTCAGTACCGTCGTGCCGGTAAAGTGCATTTTTCGGCCCGTCGCAGCCGGAAGGCCTCCAACCAGAAAGTCATTGAAGCCCGGTCCCGTATGCGTGCCGCCGCCTTCCCACTGGCCGACGACGTAGTCGCCTTCCGCAATCAGGTCCGCTGTACCCCAGAAATTAAGATCAGGAAATGCAGCGCGAAAATAAATCATAAATGCTTTGATATCGTCGCGGCCACGGCGCGGTTCATGCAGTGAATATTTCAGCAGCATGTCTGGCGAAGCGATTTCGTCGATTACCGAGAGATTGACGTTCTTTCCCCAGAATTCGATAAACCAGCGCCCAACGACGGCCTTGTTATCTGCTTCTTTGCTCATATCGATGTAGCTCCTCGTAGCTATCCGGTGAAGGTCCTAGGCACAAACCAACGACCTGGACAAATTTTTACGAGGGGGTCGACTACATAAAACTCCGCTTCTTATTTTGGAATCGAAAATTTTTATTAACGGTTCGTGTGGAGGGCGGTTGGATGAGAAAGTTGATCGCGATTTTGGACGCAAATACAAAGTCATTGGATCTCTTTTAAGGCCCCGCGAAAGTAGGACCCACTAATAAATTCTGGAGCTATACAATCAGGCACTGATAAAGCTTCTGGTAAAACCTACCCAGTTCGCGACTGATAAGCCTTTTCGCAAAACCTTCCAGCTCGCTGGCTGATAAGCTTGTCACCAAACCTGTCCGAAAGATCGCTGATAATCTTTCACGTAGACGTGGGGCCAGAACGCGGGCCATTAATCAAGTTTCTTTCGACACATCCCACGCTAGTTTGGCGAAAACAGCCTTAGTCCAATCACGCCGGACAGAATGAGGGCAATACAGAATACTCTCAATGGTGCCGCCGAATCTCCTAGGAAAGCCACTCCCAGGATCGCGGTGCCGGCCGCTCCGATTCCGGTCCAAACCGCGTAACCGGTGCCAACGGGCAGGGTGCGGAGCGAAATCGAAAGAAGCACGACGCTCGTCAGTCCGGTTGCGAGCGTGAGCAGCGCCGGGATCAACCGCGTGAAGCCGGCCGATGATTTCATGAAGAAGGCGAACGCGATTTCGAGAACGCCCGCCATGCTTAGAAGTGTCCATGCCATGGGTCATCAAGCCTTGGCGGCAGCCGCGGGCGGCACACGGAATGCAATTCCGAACCGGTTGAACGCGTTCATCAAGGCGATGGCGTAGGTGAGATCGGCGAGTTCCTTGTCGCTGAACTCGGCTTTGGCAGCCTCATAGTCGGCATCGGGAGCGTGGGTTTCGGCGATGCGCGTGACCGTTTCGGCCCAGGCGAGGGCCGCGCGCTCGCGCTGGCTGAATACCTTTCCGGATTCATGCCACACGGGGACCAGCACGAGCTTGTCGACTGAGATGCCGGACTTGAGCAGATCGCGGGAATGCATGTCGATGCAGAACGCGCAGCCGTTGATCTGCGAAACCCGCAGATACACGAGGTTGATGAGGTCACCTGGAAGGCTGCCCTTTTGAACTGCGACGTGCACGCCGCCGAATGCCCTGTAGCCGTCAGGCGATGTTTTTGCGTAGTCGATGCGATTGGTCATGATGAAAGTCCTTTAAGATCGTGTGATTGAGGACGTCACCATGCTCCATCTTGGTCCAGTTGGGGAGGTCCAAGATCGGCCTACCGCACTAGGCCATGATCCTCCGGTTTTCGGAAAATAGCGACGGCATCCTCACATCAGTTTCAGAATGCGTTTTGCCAAAGCCGCCGCGGTCTTCTGGGAATCGACATTGGTGAAATTGAGAAGCACGGCCGGCTTCTCCTTGCGATCGATCGCCCAGTCCGTCAGGGCTTCCCCGTACAATCCGGCTTGCTGCATTCGCACGACAAGCTGGCTATCGGAACGCTTGCCCTGCAGGCGCAGGATCAGGTGCATTCCTCCCGGCTGTGAATCGATTTTGACGTAGTCGCCGAGAACGCTTTCCAGACCGGCGGCAGTTGCATCCCGGCGCTCGGCATAAAGCTTGCGCATCCGCTGGATATGGCGCGCAAAGTGTCCTTCCTTGATGAAGGTCGTGACAATTGCCTGCGTGAGTTCGGGGCTGCCCCCGGCAAAAACCTCGCTGATTGTCTCGAAGCATTCGATCTGCGCTTCCGGCACGACGAGATAGGCAAGCCGTAGGCCCGGAAAGAGCACCTTGCTGAAGGTGCCCGCGTACAACACGCGTCCCTCACGATCCAGACTCTTCAATGCGGGCAGAGGGCGGCTGACATAACGATACTCGCCGTCATAATCATCCTCGATGATCCAGGCGCTGTTTCGCGTAGCCCAGTCCAGCAACGCCCAGCGTCGCGTCAGGGACAGGGACACGCAGAGCGGGCTCTGATGAGCGGGCGTGACGACCGCGGCTCGCGCGCGTGGTCCCCGCTTGATGCCGTCCGAGACGATCATGCCTTCTTGATCCACCGGCACCGGGACTGTTGTGATGTTGATGTGCCTCAACAACTCCCGTGTCGGTGGGAAGCCGGGATCCTCGACCCATACGCGGTCTCCGGCCTTCAGCAAGGCATGGGCAATCAATTCCAGAGTATGGCGATACCCGGCGGTTACGAAAATCTGGGATGGCGAGCAGTTGATGCCGCGCGAAACCTGGAGATAAGCGGCAATCTCGGCGCGCAACGCCTGCATTCCGTAGATGGACGGATGCGCCATGCCGGACGGTTGCATGCCGCGCACGCAGCGCGCGCTCAATCGTGCCCAGATTTTCCGGGGAAACATGTCGAGCGCAGGCAAGCCCATCTGGAACGGCAAAATTGAATCGGGGCGAAAGCTGGTCGCCGGATTGCTGCTCGCGGGTCGTTGCCTTGCATTTGCGAGGGACGGTCGGGGGGTGAGGCCGGGCGTGACGATAGTGCCAGCCTGACCGCGCGCCTGAATGTAGCCCTCGGCAGCGAGCAGGGAATAAGCGGTCTCGATCGTGCCTCTTGCCAGTCCGAGTTCTTTTGTCAGGGCCCGCGCGGATGGAATTCGGTCGCCCGGTTTCAGCACGCCGCTCGTGATCGCGCCGCGAAATCGGTCGTAGATCTGCCGGTAGAACGGCTCGCTCGCCGTTGGATCCAGAGGTGAGATTTTGCCAGAAGCGCGCGCGATGATCATGGACCAGTTATTATTCTATTTCATGGACGTTTTGTAGGGCATGAATGGCGGCAATACAGGCTGTGAGAGATCAGCGACAACCGTTCGAACAGTTTAAAACGGATATAGGTCATGAAAATCCTGCATGTGAGTTGCAGCCCCCGCGGGCAAGCCTCCGAGAGTAACAGGATAGCGCAGCAGATCGTGGGCTTTCTGCTCAAGCGCGATCCGGCGGCCATATTGGTCAGCCGGGTGGTCGGCGGCGGCGCCATCTCGCATATCGATGGAAGCTATGCGACAGTGCTCGGCTCGACGCAGCCATCGGAAGCGGAGACTTTCCCCAAAGGCTCCATGTCCGTCTCTGATGAACTTATTCGGGAACTTACGAGCGCGGATGTGCTGGTCATCGGAACGCCGATGCATAACTTCACCGTGCCGTCATCGCTGAAGGCATGGATCGATCACGTCGTCCGGGTTCGGCGGACGTTTAACATGACCCCTCAAGGATATGTTGGCACGCTGAGTGACCGTCCGGTTTTTGTCGCTGTGTCCACCGGCGGAAGATATTCTGGGGACAGCGGGCGTCAGCCGGACTTTCTCACGCCGTATCTCAAGGCCATTCTCGGCACGATCGGGCTGCACGATGTGACCTTCTTTCACGTTGATAGAACGGCCTCCGGTCCAGCCACGGTGGCTGTGTCGAGAGCGAAGGCGGACGAGGAGTTACAACAGTATTTTTCGTCGCACTGTCTTCCTGCATAATGGTGAGGGACTTGCTTTTCGTAGTTCCCTCGTAGCTCACAGCTAGATTGACGCAAACTGATGCGGAAAGGTTATCCGGTTAGTGACTGATAACCTTTTTTGGCAAAGCTTATCAGTTTCCTATTTGGCTAAGCATCTTGGTTTCGACCAGAAACGGACATCCGCGAAGCATCGCGAGAGTTCGAATTTTCTCAGGCGCGCCAAATATTTTCATTCGGAATCCAAGCGGCAAGTTATGGGTTGCAAACCAGCAACGATCTCCGAACTCTAAATTATCGCGCAGATTTAGTACTCCGGCAATCTCGCGACTGAAGTTGGGAAACGTCCGAGCTGCATTCATGACGTCGATCATGCAATCGAGCGACCGAATATCTTGCTCACTGTCGACAGTCTTTTGTCGAGCGCGTGTGCGTTCTGCTTCAATTAAATCAGCATAAACTACTTTTGTGGCATTGCTCTCCACCAAGTTTTCTTCAGAAGGCATTTCCGTTTCGTTGCGCACATAAGACACAACCTGAACACGCACACTGAATCCAGAAGGTAAAGGTGGCCATGCTCTCTTCAGTTAAAGGCCGTATTATTCTTGGCTTCGGCATCATCATGATGATGCTGATCGCAGCAACCGCCACGAACCTGACTTTGGTTTCGGGCATCAGCACCGACTTCAATCATTTCGAATCGGCTCTCAACCGGAAGGCTCAGGCGGTCGATATCGACCTCACGATGCAAAAGGTGCGGGTACGGGTCAATCAATGGCTGCGCAGTATGAATCCCGACTTCGCCAAGATGGCTGACCAGTATTTGGCTGAAGACGTCGCACTGATGGCGCAGGCGATGAAGAATGCAAAGACCGACAAGGAAAAGCAGACCCTCGATGAAATGGACCGCGCGCTCAAGGCCTATATCGAAAGCTGGCGCGTGATTCAGGGGCTTTATGCTGACGAATCCAAAATTTACAAAGAGCGCCTGATCGCTCCGGCTGCGGGTATTCGCGCTGACCTTGCCAAGCTTCGCGATGACGATTCCCTCGAACCTGGTCTGAGCCGTTTGATCGGCGAAGCGCGGGATAATTTTATGGCGTCCGAAACACTGGCCTCGCAATACCGGACGTCAGGGAAAAAGGAAGATGCCGACCAGGTGCCGGCCGCTATTGCAAAGTCGCTTGCTGCGCTCGCCAAGGCTGCACCCCAGTTGGGGTCGGAGGTCAACTCGGCTCTTCTCAAGCGCATCACCTCCGCGGTCCATGCCTGGCTCGACGGTTTCAATGACGTCATTAAAGTCGAGGGCGTCAGGAGTGCCCGGTTGGTGACATGGACCAACAAGGAAGGCGAAGTGATGGTTGTCGGCGCCAATGTGCTTCGTACCGAGGGTGCAGCAGCGACCGATCAAGCTCAGGCGGGCGCGGTCGCGACGATTTCCCGCGTCAGCACCATGTTATTGGTGCTGAGCGGTGTCATTGTCGCCATGGGTCTCGGATTGAGTTGGTTCCTGGCCGGATCGATCACACGTCCGCTGGTGCGGATGGTAGCGGTGCTGAAGCGCCTTGCGACCAACGATCACGCCGCGGAAATTCCGGATACGCAGCGCCGCGATGAAATCGGGCAGATGGCTCAGGCCGCGCAGGTGTTCAAGAACAACATGGTCGAGGCTGATCGTCTGCGCGCAGAGCGCGCCGAACTCGATCGGCGTGCGGCTGAGCAGCGTAAGGCCGACATGGTTCAGCTGGCTGACGGATTTGAGGCAGCTGTCGGCGAGATCATCGACACCGTTTCGTCTGCGGCAACCGAGCTCGAAGCTTCTGCAGGCACGCTTACGAGCAGCGCGGTGCGGTCGCAGGAATTGACCACGATCGTTGCCGATGCGTCGGAGGTGGCATCGAGCAATGTTCAGTCGGTTGCTTCCGCCACCGAGGAAATGTCGTCGTCGATCAGCGAGATCAGCCGCCAGGTCGTTGAATCCGCCAACATCGCCAACGACGCAGTCGGTCAGGCGCGAAAGACTAATGACCGGGTTGCCGAACTGGCGAAAGCGGCTGCGCGGATCGGCGACGTCGTTGAACTCATCAATACCATCGCTGGTCAGACCAATCTGCTGGCGTTGAATGCGACGATCGAAGCGGCGCGCGCCGGCGAAGCCGGACGCGGGTTCGCGGTGGTTGCCTCGGAAGTGAAGGCGCTGGCCGAACAGACCGCGAGGGCAACGGGTGAGATCAGCCAGCAGATCGGCAGCATCCAGATGGCGACGCAGGAATCTGTCGGTGCGATCAAGGAAATCGGCGACATTATTGGCCGAATGTCGGAGATATCCTCGACAATCGCTGCGGCAGTGGAAGAACAGGGCGCCGCAACGCGGGAAATATCCCGTAACGTCCAGCAGGCGGCGACGGGCACGATGGAAGTAAGCTCGAATATCTCGGACGTGCGGGAAGGGGCTGCTGAAACCGGGTCGGCCTCATCGCAGGTACTGTCGGCGGCTCAATCGCTGTCGAGCGAGAGCAATCGACTCAAGGTGGAAGTGAGCAAATTCATGGACTCTGTACGCGCTGCATAGTGAGCAGCGGAGCGACTACGTTCGTGAACGCAAACATTTGAGGCAGATTCGCAGGAAAAAAAGCCTCAATTTGACGCGAGAAGAATGGTTTGCATGAGTGTTCTGCGCACGGATGCCTAGTTTCGAACAGCTGGGAATCTACAGCAGGCCCATGACCCGATCTTCTCGACGTCGCTGATAAGGAGATAGATGGGATTTATCAGCCGCCGTGGGGCCGCACTGGTGTGCGGCCGCAGCTCCCAGATGACTGGCCTGCTGCCGGTTTCGTGGACACCGAGATAAGGTGTTTTACGGAACTGGAGAGTTGGAATGCAGAGAAGGAAGTTCAGCCGCGAGTTCAAGGTTGAAGCGGTGATACTAGTGAAGGATCGAGGCGTCGCGGTGGCGCAAGCAGCCTGCGACATCGACGTCCACGAGAATGTGCTGCGCAAATGGTGCGCGAGCTATTGACGGATCCGCAGCATGCATTTCCCGGCCATGGGCAGATGAAGCCGGAGCAGTTCGAGATTGACCGGCTGCGCAAGGAAGTGGCCAAGCTGAAGGCGGAGCGCGACATCCTAAAAAAGGCCGCAGCCTACTTCGCGAGGGAAGTAACATGAGGTTCGCTTTCATCGCGAAGCACCGGAACATCTGGCCGGTGGCATGGCTGTGCAACGCGCTGGATGTATCCCGGTCGGGCTTCCATGCCTGGCTCATCCGCAGCCCCAGCGCGCGCTCCTGGCACGACGAGGTGCTGGTGACGGCGATCGATCGCAGCTTCAAGAGCAGCTACCGAACCTATGGCGCTCGCCGCGTCTGGCATGACGTGCTGGCTGAGGGTTCTCTCCTGCGGCCTGCATCGCATCGAGAGGCTCATGCGTCAGAACGGGCTACGTGCCCGGCCGCGGCGTCGTGGACTGCCGAAAGACACCGGCGAGCGAGCCGCAGTGTCGGACAATATGCGCCGGATCAACCGGCGATTAACGCGAACGATCCGGAATCTGTGGCGTTCGTTCAGGCGATAGGCGCAGAACCAGGCGTGGTTTTGGCGCCAGAATGATCTTTAACAACCATTGTTACGACGCGCTTTGTCATGGCATCGACCAATGCGAGCCATTTCTGGTTTAGTGGAATGGTTGCTGAGGCTATCGCCACTGATCCGATCAACGTGGATGCAATAGCAAGGACGGATGATTGTGTGGAGATCAGGACCGCAGATCCGAGTGAGCAGATAACCGGCACGTGAAGAAGGTAAAGAGGGAACGACAGTTTTCCGAGGTATGAGGCGATAGCCGCTGCAATTGGGTGCGTAATCCGTGGGGCAAGCTCGACTGACGCGATTAGGCAGCATGCACCGATCGCTTGCACGATATAGAATGCGGATCGGTCGAAATATTGAAGCCACGCGTATGCGCCAATTGGTGGCTTGGCGTACCCAAGCAGATAGAGCCCAAGCACTCCAAAGAGCACCGAGCCAATAATATTTGGTCGCTCCGCGTTTGTGAGAAGAAGATTGACCAGCAGGCCAGCAGGAAAAAGACAAAGCCACGGGTCAAACATATACGTTGCCACGATAGCAATCACGGCGATCAGTAGGGTAGCCGTTCTATGAAAGTGTGCTTTCCCGATGAGGTAGAGCACGCCGAAAACAACAAAGCTTCCGATGGACTCAATGTTCATTGTCCAGATTGGGTTGTTGTAGTTTCGATCTCCGGTGAAGAACGTCGTTAGTCCGACGCGGGTCGCATCAAAGAACGAAATCTGTTCGGCGCTCATCCCGCCGATAAGTTGATCTTTTAAATGTGATGACCCGCTCAATTCTGAGGCGGCCACCATTTGAAGAAGTCCGAGCCTGTAGAGAAACCAAGTGAACAGGCACGATACGACAACAGGGCCAGCAAGGCGGGGCCACCTCTTGATTGCCCCGCGCAGCAGAATGGTGTTGTCTCTTTTTGAGATGAATGCGCTCGATAAAACGTATCCCGAGAGCGCAAAAAATATCGAAACTGCCGCTGTGCCATAGATGAAAACGTAGAGCGGCGATCCAGTAAATGTCGCCCATGTCGGATGAAAGTCCAGCAAGCTATGCCAGATCACAACGACAATAGCCGCGACCCCGCGTAGCGCCTCCAGCGATAGATTCCTCTGGGAAGTCAAATAACCGAGCCCCACGGATTCCGTGAGGCAAGTTTACCGCAATTTCCGATTTTTCTGCAATCGGGTGCCTAGGGGCTTTACTTCGATAAAACAAGGACAAATCCAATGCCTACGCAGCGCCAGAAGCGCCGCGCTTGGTGCATTCACCAATCTATTAATGCACGCAGGTTGGGCGAGTATTCCGGGAATATGGCCCAGAGTATCGCGGCAGCAAGGCCGAACAGACAGAAGACCAAGCCACACCATAAAAACGCGCCGATGAATAGTTGGAGAAATCCATCGTCCTGCTGCATGGATGGGACGTTACTAAGCGATATGGGAATAGACAACCGCGGCTGCCGCTATCAGCCCTAACCCGAGGGCTCCAGCGAGCATTCCTATAATGGCGCCCTTGAAGAGATTTAGGCGGTCTGCGCGTCGTTCTGCAGCGTGGCGGTGCATTGCAATGTCAAAATTGAATCGTCGAAGCCATTAATTTTCCAAGGGCCCGCAGGTTCCGGGCAAATCTGAAAAATCAGCCAATCCGACCACCCAACAGCCTCGATTTCGAGGCCGACGACCTATGGAGAATCCGATGGAGCCAGCGTCCATCCGTTACAAAAACTCCGGCGCGATGTGGGGTAGTGCTCTTGCTGTCAAGTGGGGCGCGGCGAAGAAGCCAGTCGCCCTGAACGACGGGAAGGGGCAGGGTAATAACATCGCTGTCTTCCCTACTTTCGTGCATGGCATTTGCGCTCAACTCGATCTGTGGCGGACGTCGTCCAACTACCGAAACAAGAAGTTTGCGGACGCGATCCGCATCTGGTCCGGCGGCAACTCGGTCGAAAGCTTCGTTCGTCTGCGCTCGTGTCCCTGGCATGATCTGAGAGACTGTCCTCGATGATGCCCTCTGAAAGGGCCGATGGGCATCCCGTTCCTGAAGGCTCAGGCGTGGCATGAGGCTGGCAAGCAATATCCGGCTGCCGAGGAGGACTGGGCCAACGCCAAGAAGCGCGTGCTGTCCGGCGTTCCGACCGCGAACACTGTGAAGAAGGCGGCTCTCTCGCTGGCATCGGGCACAGCATCTGGCGCAGTGGCAGGCATGCAGGCCGGTCTGAGCCTTCCGGTTTGGTATCCGGCGTCGTTGCAGAAGGGCAGGTCCGCGTTGATTTCCTCAGGACGGTTTCGCAAAGCAAATTTCTGATGTGTCTGGTCGGCGGATTTGCATTGCCGTGGATCGCCTACGAATGGAAAGTTGTCATCTGGGACGACATTCTTTGCCCGTGGCTGTATGGCGCTCCTGGCTTCACGCCGATCATTGTTGCGGATTGGTCCGGCGTAATCCTCGCGGGCATCTTCGATACCGGTTCCGTCATGGCGGTCGGTCAGATGTTCTTCAATCGTCGTGAGAGATAGGCGCAGATGTCGAACCATCCTCCCTATTTCGATGACTTCAATCCGAACAATCCATTCACGGCATTGGCGCTCGTTAGCGAGCGTGTTGCAAATCTCGGGAGAGAAAAGAAAGCGCTAGAGAAGGCGCTGGAGAAGGAGCAGGAGACGCGGGCGCAGCTCGAGGTCCGTGTCGCCAAAATGGAAGCTGCATTTCAGCGTGGCGCAGGAATGCTGATGCTCCTGCCGATCCTCGGCACCGCAATCGGCATCATCATGACCTACGGCAAGACCATATTCGCACCGTGGACCAAGCCCTAGGTCAGCCCGACCGGGTGGGGGCACCCTTTAAACCCCGATCGGGCTCAAGCCACTGCGGGAAGCGGCGCAACAGAATATCCGGTCTGTAAACAAATCCCATTAACAAATGAGGTAAAGAATGAAAATCGCGCTTGTCGCGATGCTTGTGCTTGTCTGTGCGGCATCGACTGCTGAAGCTCGCCCGCGCCACGTCGCGCACCAGCGCTATACGCCTGAGTGCAACGTCTCCATGCCCTGCGAGGGCGTGGAGAAACCGGCGGCAGACGCGCGCGCCGCCGGGATCAGTCAGCGGGAGGCCCGCCGTCTCGCCCGAAGCCAAGAACTATACGACGCCATGCCGTTCGGGATGCCGACTGATAGGGCAGGGAATGCGCTTCCGGCTTCTTAGGTGATCGGCGGTCGCCCTGCTGGTTGTCCGCACCGGTTCTGTGGGTGTGGCGCAAGCCTGTATCGGTTCGGCAGGATCATCCCGAGCCTGAACCTGGCGGAAAACTGGCTGCGAAAATTCCGCCATGTTCCGCATTCGATGGCGCAGCCGCGCATGGCTGCAGCCCGACGCGGGCACGTCATGGTGCTTGTCGAGCGTATCCACGGCAATGTCTGGCTCGTCCACGACAGTAATTCTGGCGGCGGCCGGACGCGGATACACGCGCGGTCTATCGCAGGCTTCACCGTGGTCGACCCGAGCGGGGCGGTGTGATGCGCTACGTCGCGTTCACCATTCTTGGTCTGCTATTCGCGCTCACGGCTGCGCAAATCGCATATTCGCACCTCAATGGGGAGCAGCGGTGGCACCTGTTCTGTTTCACGCACTTCGCCACAGCGCGCGATTGCGATGAACTCGGCTGGATCAGGCTCTAACGCATGACCGGCTGGCTCCACGCGCGCATCATGATTGCGACTGCGGTGATTGGTCTCGTCGCTTGCGGCTTTATGCCGGTTTGAGGTCCGCTGACAGATCGGTCAGTCTGTTACCTCCCACGCCTTAGCCTGCCCTCCATGCTCGGAGAGGCGGGCTTTTTTGTTTTGGAATATGGGCCTTGAGTCCTCCCGTTCAAAACGGTGCCGATGCCCACTGTCGCATGCAAAATCAGGCCGCGACCTTCTGCCGCCATCAAGACAGCCTCAATGGCGGTCTGCACGTCGTCATCCTTGTGTCGCGATTTCGGAAGGCTCAGTAGGTAGTCGCGAGCATCGCTAAGCGTCCTGATTGGCTGGCCCTTTGGGGACACAAACGCCTTTTCAAGTCGTGCCGACCAACCCATGACGCAACTCCGCAACTGAACGGCAAGAGTTCCCGCTCCGATTAGTTCCTAACGAAGCGCCGCGCCTTCTGTGTCGCTGGATGTTGGCGTTTTATTTGACTGGATAGATAGACCCAAGCGGTTTGCCATTGAACGAACGCTCGGAACCGTCCGGTCCAATGCTGCAGCAATGCGATAAACCGAACGTCCCTCTCTGGCATAAAGACGAAGTGTCCGAAGGTCATCTTCAGACCAGCTATTTTTCTTCATCGCTCTCCTCACTGCGTTTCTAATCGCGGCGATGTAATGCAGAAAAAGTCAAACCGTTCCGCAAAACTGCGGGGAACGTCATTTGAATTTCGACGTTTTGACTTGGTGATTAGGAGGAGTGGACGCTGGTGCTGCAGCGTTTCTGCTGCTGTCAGAAGGGCGCGCAGTATTCCCGCGATCTTAGGAGCGGGGCCTGCGCGCTTTTTTATGCGGCGGGGGCTTCGCGCTCTTTTTCAGTGCGTCTTTCAGATCGATCGGGACGCCATGTTTCTTCAGTAGGTCGGAAAAGGCTTCATCAGCCAATTCCTGGAATGTTGCCATTCGGTCGCGAGCAAGGATGGTCAACTTCTGAAGCGTGTCATCGTCGAACTCGATCAGCTTCCTAGGCATCCGCACTCTTCCTATCGTGGTGCATCTTGCTGCGCCGCGCCTCGTTTCTTGCCTCTGGATCGCTCGCTAATTCGCGCATCCGATCCTCAGGCCCGATCCATTGCAGTTCGCCATTGCGAACGCATTGCCACCAGCCAGTGCATCAGTTCACCAGGCGGGATGGGCGCGACCTCATAAGCGTCGTTGGGGTCGTCAGTCATTCGCTTTGCCCCATCAGCTTCGCTAATTCCTCAATCGTCTCGCCGGTCGGGTTGGGGTTGCTCAACAGCTCGAGGATGCGCGCGTCGTCGATAAATAAGCCTTGGCTCTTGGCTACTCGCTCAAAGTCCTTCACGGCCTTATCGCTGGTGTGGCGGGACAGGGTGCGGCGAGGGCGGAAGGGGATGATGCTCATAGATCAACAGTAGTCCGATTTTTTGTAGGTATATAGTCCTTGGTTTGGTTGATGAGGATTTGGAACATCACACCACTTAGATTTGCTCTATGGCCTACAAATCCCCGAAAGACCTGGCTGAGAGCCTATCCCGGCGCCGGAAGGCGAGCCCGTCTTTGGCTCAATCGTTAGCCGGCCGCCGCGTACATGTCAGAGGTCGAATGGTGGCAGGAGCTACCAGGCGATCGGATCGAGTTCCGGATGAGGCGGCTGCGGTCGGCCGATTAATTTTTTCGGGGCACCTCTTGAAGACGATCCGCCTTGCTCTAATTTTTTGTCGCCACGATGAGTGGTGCGGAGCGCCTGATGGGTTCCGCGAGGCGGGCGCCGGTGGTGTCCGGTGTCCTGGTCGTATCCAACTTGCTCTGTGGAGGATTTGGCTATGAGGACTTTTGATTTTACGCCTCTCTGGCGGTCATCAATTGGCTTCGACCGATTGATCGACCTTGTTGATGCAGCGCAACGCAACAGCGAGGAAAGCTACCCCCCGTACAACATCGAGCGCGTCGGTGACAATCAGTACCAGATTTCTCTGGCGCTGGCTGGCTTCGCGCCGAGCGATGTCAACATCACTGCCGAGCAGAATGTTGTTACCATCGAGGGCCGCAAGAACGAGGAAAAGCGTGAGTTCCTATATCATGGAATATCCGCGCGGGCGTTCCGGCGGCAGTTCAGCCTTGCTGACCACGTCGAGGTGAAAAATGCCTCGTTCGAAAATGGCATTCTACGTATCGATCTGGTCCGCGAAGTTCCGGAGGCGATGAAGCCGCGAAAAATCGAAATCAACGCGGGGTCTTCTCCATCGAACGTTCACCAGATTGAATCGAAGGCCGCCTGACCTTCCCGGAAGCGGCTCAGTAATCAGAGCCGCTTCGTTTGCCGTCCGAAACGAAAGGAGAAAGAGGAGGACGACATGACTGTCCATACGAGATTCAACGATGACGATGTTTTTGACCTCAACGGCATCTTCCATCCCGGGTTGGTCTACGACCACCCCCGAGATGTTCTCGCCCAAGAAGGGCTGACCAAGGCAGAGAAGCGAGCCATCTTGGCGTCTTGGGCTTCGGATGCAGCCGCCGTAACTTCGTGCCCTTCGCTCAGGGCAAGCCCCGGGCAGCGGCAACCAGTGACGATCGATGAAATCCTCGAAGCCCTTTCAAGCCTGGATCACCGACCTCGACCCCCGGGAGGAAAACCGTTCCGGCGTCGATCTGTATCTCGCGTCCCCGCTGCGGCTTGATGGAGGTCGCTATGTTCGGAAGTGTACCACAAGCTTTTGAACTTCAGCGGCTTCGACGGCTGAAAGAGGCCGTACTCGGCTCCGAGATCAAGTTCGGGACTCCTAGGATGATTCCTGCTGAGGACTGGATGATGGATCTGGAATCCAGAATCGCCAGTCTCGAGCGTGGCCTTGGGATCGATAGTCCCCCGGCCAAGTGAGCCTGCGCATGGCCGGTATGGCATGACCCGTGCCGGCCATTTGCGATGCAATAAACCCCGACTAGGACTACTTCCCCAGTTCCTTCCGTACTGATGCAGCGGAGTTGCCTACCTTATCGATGGCTCTCTGAAGTTCTTCCCGGCTCACACCAAGATGGTGTGTCCAGTACTTCACCTCATAGTCTTCATTCATGTTGATGTGATTGCGGTCCTGCGGACCCTTCTTGGACAGATCGTCGGCCATGGCACTCCACCTGGGTTAGCCACGCTAGAACAAGCGGGCAGGCTGCCAGTTCCAGCGATCGGATGCGGCGGCTGAGGAGTGCCGACTAGTCGTTCCGATTTTTTGATCTCGCTTTTTGGTCATCCTCACCAGAGAGGAGCCCGAGCAGATGTCCATCCCTCTGAGCGTCGGTCTCAGCGTGATCCTCCAAAATTCGTTGGAGATCTTGCGCGAGCTTTCGGTAGGTCCCGGCTAGATTGCTAAACGCTACGCGCTTGGCCTCGTTCGTGGCCGTTTCGCTGATCGTGACGCAATGCTCTGCGTCGGAATTGAGTTTGTCGATGTAAAGCTTGATGTCCTTCATGGCCGTTACACTGATTTCCCCAAAATCGACCTTCATAATGCCGTGGGGACAGGCTCGGTTCCAAGTCTATTTCGTTATGGAGGCTGCCAAAGGGAACTCATCTGCAGAGCAGCCGATCTCCGGATGCGGCGACCGCGAAGCGCAGGCTGATGGGCCGAATTAGAGGGCTGGCTGGTACGAGAACCGGTCATACCCCCGATCACGAAGTTTTTCCAACGCTGCAAGTGCCGGTGATTTGTGTGCCTGAAAGGTAGAGTTTCCAGGTGCGGCTCGAATTTCATCCTCAAGCATCAATGTTAGGATCTGATGCTTTATCGCTGCTGTTGAATGTAATCTGACCTTTCGACCAAAGCGATGATTTATCATGGCTGGTCCTCCGTTTGTCGGCCTGTCGGGGAACGGTCCGACTTCGATTTGTCCATTTGAATCTGCATACCGTTTCGTTCCATCTCTTTCTCCCAGAGACAGTTTAAGGCTGCAGTGATTGCGGAGTCGGCTTTAGTCCCCAATCCTGAACGGAGCCGACCAAGCCTTTTCATGCCGGCTCGCATGAAGGCGGGGCCCTCCATCATGTCGGGGGTTGGAGGCCAGGAGAGTTGATCCAACCGTTGGTCCGAATTGCAGCCTGCGCCTCTCGAGCTCGCTGAATGAGCCTTTGGCGCTTGATACTTAGGGGGGTAAAGCTCGCCTCCTTCCGCAGGCGCTGGATCTCTTTGATCAAGCGCTGAGCAGGCGGTAGCAGTGAGGTTGTGGAATGGAACATGGAAAGTGCTCCTCTGATGCAGAGGGCGGGAGCACAATACTCTCAGTCACCGATAGATGCCGGAGGCAGTGCGGTGATCCTTCACATGTAACTACGATGCTGACTTAAACGAGCCCTTAGCAAAGTAAGTTATTTTCGAAAAATAGATCGCCGGATGCGACGACTGTAATCAGCTGGCTAGATTGATTGCCAAAGAACTGCCAGAGCTACCAACAAAGCAAGTAGCAGCGGTACGACAATCGGCGGCACGAACCACTCTCGAAGCTTCACCATTCGGATCTCCAGAAAAGAAAAAACCCGGCACTTGCCGGGCTTTCCTCATCGGCCCATTCGGGCAAATTACTTCTGTTCAGCAGGCTTCTCAGTTGGCTTGTTGCCACCATTATCCTGCTGCTGACCCGGCTTATTTTCACCCGGCGCAACGGTCTGGGGCGCTTTGGGTGCATTTTGATTGCTGTCGGTCATCGTATTTCCTTTCCGGAAATACCTAAAAACATTTCTAGGTACCTTACCTAGATGGTGACTCAACTTAAAATTACAATACCGATAGAGAAAACCTTTAGTTGTGCGATCACTTGACCTGATCAGGCGACCGAGAAGCGTGATCGGGTACGCTTGAGCAGCATTCTCAGATTCGAAAAGACCGCATGAAAACTCGTCTTCTTATCGCTGCCGGAGCCATTCTGGTTAGTGCAACGACAGCGTTCGCAGGGCCGCTTATTGGCCAAGCTTCCATCATCGACGGCGACACCATCGAGATCCACGGACAGCGCATCCGGCTATGGGCCGCAATGTCATTGCGTATTACTCAGGCTTTCTGAGCAAGCCCCGGATCGAAGGCATTGAGATAACAGATGATGACAAAAACGGGTTCATGCTTTGCATCCATGAACTCTCCCGCAAACGGGGTCTTGATTTAATTCTGCATACTCCGGGTGGCGATGGAGCCGCCGCAGAATCGCTTGTCGACTATCTTCGAAGTATGTTCGGCAACGATGTTCGCGCGATCGTGCCGCAAATCGCGATGTCAGCAGGAACGATGCTCGCTTGTTCTTGCAAGGAGATCTTGATGGGCAAGGAATCTAGCCTTGGTCCCGTTGACCCGCAATACGGCATGATTTCAGCAGTCGGGTTGCTCAAAGAAGTTAAGCGGGCGCACGACGAGATTCTTGCCAACCCGCAATCTGCACTTTTTTGGAATCCTATCCTGAGCAAAATTACTCCATCTTTTCTTCAACGCTGCGAGTGGGCTGTTTTGGCGTCCGATGGGTTTATAAGAAAAACTCTATCTGAGAATATGTTTGCGTCCTTGGAACAGCAGGATAAGGACAAGCGCATTGAGTCAGTATGCGAAATTCTTTCAAATTTGAATGATTCGAAGGAGCACAACACGCATTTCCAGTTTGATCGTTGTAAGGATGCCGGACTGAATGTAGTTCGGCTTGAGGATGATCAGAAATTGCAGGATCTGGTTCTAACTCTTCATCATTGTTACATGCATACCCTTAGCAACACGCCAGCCTTCAAGGTGATTGAAAATCATTTTGGGAAGGCGATGGTTAGAATACAACAAATGACGGTTGTGCCTGCGCAAATGCAGTCGAACTACGGAATTAACTTTCCATCTCAATAACCCTGCTCCGGCGGGGTTTTTGTTGAGATGTGCTGGCCGACAAGCGGCTTGTAATCAGCCGATAATGCTGGCTTGATGTAAGCTAATTACTCTAGGAGAGTGAAACGTGGCTACAGGAACTGTGAAGTGGTTTAACGCGACAAAAGGGTTTGGTTTTATTCAGCCAGACAGTGGCGGCAAAGACGTATTCGTCCATATTTCGGCGGTTGAGAAGGCTGGTCTTTCAAGCCTGAATGAAGGCGCAAAAGTCAGTTACGAGATCGTTCAAGATCGCGGCAAGGAATCGGCGGGCAGCCTCCGCGTAGGTTGAGCGTCTGGAGCGCCAAATAATAAAAAACGAGCCTTGCTCCGGCGGGGTTTTCTATTGGTGTGGAAGTCCCTACGGAAAAAGAAAGCCCCGCCATTTCTGGCGGGACTTTGCAGCAGTCAGTACATCCGTGATCTGCCGCAACGCTCATCAGATGAGCGATATTCGATTAGGGGATGCGATCGTTCGCAACGATGCCGCCTTCGCACTCGATACGAGCGATCCGTGCGGCGTCGGCGTTGCTGAATTTCAAGCGCACACCATAACCTGACCCGTTCTCTGGAATGAAGACCGCCCCAAGTTCTTCCAGAGCGTTCCTGATCTCTTCCATCTCGTATATCGCCGGGCGCGCTGTGATATCCTCAAAGTGTTCTATGACGCGAACATCGACGCCGGAACGCCTCGAGAGCATTGGGCGCGAGATTCCTACGAGCGCTCTTGCGGCGCGGCACTGTGAGCCAGTAATCATCGATCGTTCTCCTAGTAATATCTCGATCCCTTGCCATCGCGTGGCGCTTGTCGTTCATGCGTGGTCTTTTGAAGACCATTAGGATCAAACAGCCGAAGACCATCAGGTTCAAACAGCCAAACTAGAGCCGCCCAGGCTAACAGCATGACACCCAGACTGATCAACATCATCTTTACACCTCGCACGATCATGCGCCGCGTTGGCACAGATCAGTGCCGGCGCAGCGGGTTACGTTCTCGGAACGGGGAGTGCTCTAATTTCCGCCGGGAAAGAGCGGTCGCATGAAGTTAGAAATGAGCGTTGCTAGAGCATGACCATTATTTAGGGACAAAACTCTCAGATTCAACGAACTGCGACAAAGGGTACCAACATGGCCACAAACAGAGCGTTGTGCTGGCTCTAATGGATTAGTGGCATCTCCATGCTCAAAGCTGCTCGCGAATTGCAGCATACAGCATCCCCATCAGTTCGAGGGCCGCGTCGACACCTTTTGCTTCATCAGACACGGCGAATCGTTCCGTCTGAAGGCGCTTCGCTTCCTTTGTAATCTTGTTGGTGTAATCGTCGAAGAGCCGAAGCCGCTCTTTACGATCCGCAACGCCAGCGTCCAGAATTTCGTCCGCTTTGATGACAACAGCAGCTTGGTATGCGGCGTGCAGCGCACCAAGCATTGCAATGAGCTGAGTATTATTCGTGAGAGGCGAGGTAAACGAAAGGTCCGGCGTCTTAATAGACATTTTCGTTCTCTATTGGTTCGGCTGGTGCCTCGCTCAAGCAACACCTCAACTCAATGCGATAATCTAAACCGCTTCTGAGAGGGCTTATTTAACTCCCCAGCACCGCGAGCGCAGCAACAAGCAGCAATAGCCCTGCAAAGAGCGCGATTAGAAATATGTTCTGCACTTAAGACCATCACCATAGAAACACCAGGCTATAGGCAATAATGCCGACAAGCGTAATCGTTCCCAAGGCGGTCGCAAACAAGAAGCTGCGCTCGATTTTGTCTGAATCTTCGAATGAGAACATGTGCTCCTCCCCTCCATGTTGGAGGTGGACGGGAGCGCTACCGGCGTTCTCATCACCGAGATGCCACGGGCCGTTCGGTGATCAATGGAATATGGGCCTTTAAGCGAGCATCGCCATAAACATATGTTTATAAATCGACGAACAGCAAATTGTTGCAGCGCGATCTTCTATTTCTTCTTTTTGGTTTTCGACTTCTGCTTTTTCAGCACCTTGGCCTGCGCGCGGAAAGCTTTTGCCAGACTGTCCTGTTCGCTGGATCTATCCAGATCCGGATCGTAGTAAGCGGCAGCGGATGCCTTCCGTGCCATTTTTTTAAACTGTTTGGCTTCTTTCATGGCGGTCGCGGTCTTTGGCGTCGCAAGTCGTCTCGTTAGACGGTGATGTTATGTTTATCGACCAAAAAATCCAGCGCTGCACGACCTACCCAGAAGGGATATGGGCGGCCGTACAGCGAGGCATCCTAGGCCGACAATAGCTGATCCGGCCCTTTTCCATAGATCCTTTTCTCAACTTGGATCATTCCATCCGGTGCTTTGCTTAGGCGGCTTCCGCTTCAGCATTCACAACAGATTTCGCGATGCCCGTAAGGGTCTGGTCAGTTTTCTTCTCCTCCGCCAAAGTTTCCTTCAAAAGCTTGCTGGCGGTGGTCAGGCCTAGTTCATCGGCCCAAGTGATAAGCGTACCATAACGCGAGATCTCGTAATGCTCCACGGCTTGAGCAGCGGCAAGAAGACCAGCATCCAACGCCGGAGCGCCCTTGTAATCGGACATGATTTCCTTGCCTTCATCCAAGATCCCCATGATCGCATCGCAAGTTTTACCCTGAACTTTTGCGCCGATTTCCTCGAATACTGACTCGAGCCTCTCAATTTGGCCTTCGGTTTCTTCAAGGTGTTTCTCGAAAGCTGCGCGGAGTTCGTCGCTCTGAGCGGTCTTTGCCATTTTAGGGAGGGCACTCAAGATTTTCTTTTCTGCAAAATAGATGTCCTTAAGTGTGTCGTGAAACAGATCACTGAGCGTCTTGGTCCTAGTCATTGTGCGAGCCCTCATAAGCGTGAATGGGTGCTAACGCCGAGAACAGGTCAGATGTCAGCGCGTACCTATGCGTTGATGTCGCGGTCAGAAGCCGGCAAAATGGCCGCGTTTATCGTCCCCGTTATGGCCGGTTGTCACTCGGCGTAAGCGTCAGACAATTCGTTGGGGCTGCGTTGGTTCAGTCGACCAACAACATAAGTTATCGGCGCGGCGATTATCGCTTGTTCGAGTAGTGGGCGCTTTTGCGCCGTCTATCCTCCGGAACCCGGCCATGCCTGAATGGTTTCTTCGGCGGTCGCAAGTTCGATCTGCACCTCAAATCGGCTACGGAAGAGCTGTAGCAAGGCGTCATGGCTTCTATCCGAAGAACTCGCGAGTCCATCACTTACCACGATCGTTCGGTAGCCATGATCGACTGCTGTAAGAACCGTAGCGAGAACGCAGACGTCGGTTTCGGAGCCGGAGATAACCAGAGTATTGACCCCGCTTTTTAGTAACAACTGATGCAAGCGATTGTCTGCAAAGGCAGAATAGGTCGCTCGATCAAAACAAGTCGCTGGCGGGATGAATTGCTGCAATTCTGGGAGTAAATCCACCAATTCTGGATTGCCCGAATCCAGCGTCACGTTGCGCCATTTCGTATAATAGGCTTGCCACATACCAAAAGTATCATCGGGCGATTTTGCGGGGATGAAGCGTGTGAAGATCGTTCGCGCAGGCTGATGTTGGACAAGCGTGATCAAAACCGGAAGCACGCTTTGCACGCTACTCTGATCAATACTACCCCGCAGAAGACCCATTAGGTGAATCCCCCTCACTTTCGGTCGGCAATCGACGGCGGTTGGGTCCATAAGCGAACCCAGCGCTCAAGTCCTATGCCCACCACGATCCCGGCGGCAATATCGCTTGTCCAATGGGCCAGCAATGCAATGCGGGTCGTGGCAAGAACAGATGCTGCTATCCACGTTCCGTATTTCCATTTGCGGGGCAGTAAAGTCGCGAGGGAAGCAAGCGCACCCATGTGAACGGCGTGGCCAGAAGGAAACGCATCCTTTGGTTTTCCTGAATACGGAATGCCCCTCGAATGTTGAGCAAAAGACTTCCTGTCGGGCCGCTCTTGATCGAAAGCCACTTTTAGAAGATGCGGCAGCACTGATGCTGCGGCTGTGGTGACCATGCAATGGGTTGTGAGGCGTCTGAGGTTGCCGTCAGATTGTCGCGTAGCCAGCCAGAGAAGTGCGGACGCCGCGAGCATGACATGCTCATCAGCACCCCAGGTGAGAACTTCCGCTGTATGTTCGAAACGAGGATTTGTTTCCTCGGAGATGACTTCCGCGACACGCGTGTCGAAGTATGTTGGCTTGACTGTTAGCGACATTGGGACCTCCTGAAAAGGAACTCGGCGTGTCACAAAAAGTTCTCTCGCCCGTAGGGAGTTCGATGTCCGAGTACTTTGTCCGGTTCATAGTGGGCGGATTTGTCGTTTCCGCATTCGCATTGCTCGGGGATATCCTGTGGCCAAAGAGTTTTGCGGGCCTGTTCAGTGCAGCACCTTCCGTAGCCCTGGTGACGCTGGCGCTGGCATTTGAAAAAGAGGGCGCTGAATATGTCGGCGCAGAAGCGCAAGCCATGTTCTTCGGGAGTGTGGCGCTCGGTATGTACGGATTTCTGGTTTTCCACCTGTTGATGCGCAGGCGCTGGAGCGCGCTCAGTGCCGGTGGGGCGGCCTTGTTCATATGGTTTGGGGTCGCTGCGTCTCTGCTGATGATCGGAACACCGGCATGAACGTCGTCAGATGCAATATTTCCGCACTCAGGCAAGGCAGGTGGTACGAGCACGTCATACGCTTCGTCTCAGGAGGTCTTGTGACCGTTCTCGCGGGCGTCATTGCCATGCTGGCAGGACCATTTTGGGGAGGATTGTTCTTGGCGTTTCCAGCCATCTTTTGCGCAAGCTCTACCCTCATCGAAAAGCATGAACGCAAGAAAAAGGAGAGCAAAGGTATGCAGGGTGCACGCCGAGGGCAGCAGGCTGCGGCGCTCGATGCATTCGGTGTAGTACTCGGGAGTGTCGGCATGGCAGTTTTCGCGTTAACGATTCTCTTTGGCCGCTCCTGTTCTCCCTCCGTTGTGCTTGGGTTTTCTGCAGTGATTTGGCTGTTCACTGCTATCGTCGCCTGGAGGGTAGGTCGAGGTATCTTGCGCTGGGTATCATCCGGCTCACCGAAGCATACCCTATGACGCGGCAATACGGAGATGGACCCAAAGCTTGAGGGAACGAGCGGGCATTGAGCGCGTTCATCGCGCGAACGGGAGGACGCGATGTTAGATGAGGATCAAGTCGCCATTCTGCGCGCCATCGGCTCGTCGATCGCTTTTGACGACGATAAGAAAGGAAAGGTTACTCAGCTTGTTTTGGAGGGCTACGTCCTAAAGGACGGCGATCTGTACGAGTTGACTCCCAAAGGAAATAGGATTCTGGAAGAACGTGGGTGCGTTTCCGGGGCTGGAAAAATAGCAGATGAGCGAGATTCAGAAGCAGTGACACGGCTAAGCGCTGAGAGTTACATCGGTAGAGACAGCCGCGAGCATGCAAGCTGGCGAGATGTTATCGTCGAACTCACGCGAACCGCGCCATTCGTCATGTTAGGAGTGGCATTCATTGCCGGTGCAGTATTTTCTCGGCGCCGATGAATCTAATTCTATCCGATGGAACATTGCAGTCTCGCATTAGTTCATGGTGTCCATTGTTAAAGGAGACTTCCATGAAAACTGTCACGTGCATATCGTTAACCGCCGCGATGCTGTCGACCTCCGCTTTTGCAGCAGAAACGATTTCCACGCTTCCTTCAAACAGCGCTACGGTGACAAACTACTATAAGCAGGCTGTTTACGATCCTAAGGAGAACAAGATCGGCAACATCGACGACGTGTTGATTGATAAGGATGGTCGTATCACAGCGCTTGTCATTGGGGTTGCTGGATTCCTCGGCGTCGGTGAGAAGGACGTAGCTGTTCCTTTTTCTGCTGTTAAAGGAACGAAAAAGAACGATAAATGGTGGCTGACGCTGAACGAGACTAAGGACTCTCTGAAGAGCGCGACGGGATTCAAGTACAACAAGGAAACCACGTCGTGGTCCGTTGAGAAAAAATAGCGCTCTAAGTCTGAAATCATTGAAAACCCCGCTTCAGCGGGGTTTTCTACGCACGGCCGCCGATGAGTGGCGGCCGTGCACATGGGCATCATAGAGCCGAGTGGGTGGACTATTTACGAGTATGGCCGTTGTCCATCCGTCCCTTTTCCTTAGAAGTCGTAGGCGACATTGAGCGCGGATGGCTCATTCCTGTAGATCCGGCGGAAGGAGCTGTCTCGCTGTTCATGCCTGACTTCGAGGTATCATTCGAAGAAGGGCTGGGGCTGGGGTTGGGATCATTGCTTGTGCCGGCCGCGGTGCCCGCGCCCGCACCCGCTACTCCCGGCGTATTCTGCGCGAAGGCTACACCTGTAATCATCGTCAGGCACGTCGCAGCTATAATCAACTTCTTCATGGAAACCTCCTTGGTTGGTCTTCCATGGAAAGGCATAGCAACGAATGACGTTCCCGCGCCAAGCGCAACGGAAAGGCGCATCTGGGGACCAGTTAACTTGCATCAAGTGTTGTATGGTTTCGAAGTCGATTTTGGCGGGGACTATAGAAACTGGAATGGCATTCAGGAGCAGCAGTTATTGCCTGAAGACGTTCCATGAAACGATGAAATCGACTGTCAGAAGCGGACCCGTTTTATCCCTCACCTCGACTGCTGTTTTTTGAGGACTCGGCTTCTGCACTTCGAACGCGGTACTCTTGGCGAGCCCACCCAAAGTTCGCACAGCTTCCCTTAGTACGGCTTCTAAGTCAGGAAATTCAATTCCTTCATGGTCCGGCACCAAAACAGTTCCGTCTCTTATGTCGAAATAATATCGCATCTGTCAAACCCGCTTTCATTTGATGAAATGTCGAAGCGGTGAGGAAGTTCACAGGGGATCGCATAAGAGCTACGAGATGATTTGCTGAGGTCAATGCAGGAAAAAGAAGCCATAAAAGATCGCCAGCAGAAGCACCGCGGAAGCAATCATTCCTACCAATAGGAATGTTTTTTCGATGCTATCAGGTTCGTTGAAAGGATTCATGGTTGCTGCTTCCCGCGTTTGAGTGAGACGGGAACGCAACCGGCGATCTCATCACCGATAGATGCCACGGACCGTGCGGTGATGAATCGAATATTAGCCTTTAAGCGAAGATCGTCAGCCACATATGTTTATGAATCCGCATAATGTAAATTATTGCGGTGCGGTTGGATCTTTTAATTCGCATCTTCCGAATGCTGTTTGCGCAACATTAACCGCGAAACTAGCGGTTATGGAAAGCTATCGTTCGATGATGGTTAACTTCGGTGACGAAGGAGGTGCCGATGGGACAGATGTACGACCCTGAGTTGGTTAAACGTCGTCTGAAGGATATGGCATATCGATTGCGACAAGAGGCCATTCGAGACGGCGACTTGGAGAGTTGGCGGATATCGAGATTGATCCGTGAGGTGTCGACGGCCGAGCAGGTGAGAGAAATTGAGAGGCGTATTCGTAGATTAGGGCGCTGGACCTGACATCCGGCTGCCCTGACTTCGCGGATCGCGACTGGGGCGGCAAGGGTTTCTATTCTCGCTCAGAGCGCGCTTCGGCCCAGAGGCATGCTGCTGCAAGTGCAGCGGCATAAAGGACCTCCAATCTCTCATCATCCTCGCCTTCGTCTATCGATTGCCGAAGGTTTCGAATAGCCACGAAGGTGTTCTCTCTAAAGAGATCACCCGCCATGCCGCGCTCGGGGATGGCCAGCGCCCTTGCTTTTAAAAAGTTCAGCGTCTCCAGGAACCAGATCGGCGGCGATTAAAGCTTGGAGCATACCCAGCGCGATCACTCGTTCATGGACAGTCATGGGCAGCCTACGATGCTCAAATCCATATTTGCATTCGTGGTCACTTTTCAAAACGATTCGGACATATCCCTCTTTATCGATTAAGCCAGCGTTCACGGGCCTTCCCTTTGGGCGGCAACACGACGCGAACAATGCCGCGGTGGTAACCTTCTTTGGCGTGGTGATTGATTGCGGCGCGTAAATCTTCAAGATCGCGCCTTGCGCCGCCCTCAGAGCCGCAGCGGCGGGCATACATACTCGCGACAGGCCTCGCCGTTAATTTCAGAGAGCTTCTTGCCGCCCCAGAAATTGTTTAGACGTTCCAGGCGCGCGAAAATCTGTGACGCCGCGTCATGATCTAGAAGACGCTTATCATCAACGTAGATGGAAATGACGTCGGCTACGTCGATGTCTTCGACGTCGTTTCGTTGGCGCTTGGGCTGGTGCTTCGCGGCGAGGTACGCCGCGAGGCATTT
>Ga0182747_1000867_pt1 | contig 25622 bp, 22 predicted proteins | sample eDN3rd30CBELigBY_FD_128526 | JGI IMG/M metagenome (GOLD analysis project Ga0182747, IMG submission 128526) | Enriched backyard soil microbial communities from Emeryville, California, USA - eDNA 3rd pass 30_C BE-Lig BY (version 2) (version 2) | ecosystem: Environmental > Terrestrial > Soil >... | reverse complement strand
CATCATTGAATACGGTTATCGCGCCGAGAAGCAGATAGATATCGTCCTGATTCTGGATGCCCTGTGGCAGGTTGGCGCACTGACCGTCGGTGTAATCGAGCCGCGCCAGGACAGGCCCCCAGTTGGGTGACGAAGGTGGCGTCACCGTGTCATCGTACGCCAGCGTCACCCGGGAAATACGGCCTTCGAGCACGGCCTGACGGGCGCTCGTGGCGCTTACTGTCGTGCAGATCGGCTGATCCGGCTGATTCCGGTCGGAGGAAAAGTAGATGATCAGCAAAAGGGAAAGCAGGGCCACCACCCCGGCTCCGAGGACGATATAGGCCGAGCGGGATCTCCGCTCCGGCTTCCGCCCCGTACTTGTCCTGGCGCGTGCGGCAGTCGTCTCTTTCCCTGCATCAAGCTGCTGTGGCTGCTCTTCTCCGTCCGCCATCGAGCCGGTTTGTCCTTTCGCCACTACTGGCTGATATCCCTATCGTTCAGCATGATGCAATGGAGCCTTGGCCCGATGCAAGCCGGGAGTGGGCCCCGGGGGGATGACGGGCAGATCCCGTGAACTGGTTCAGCCCCGGTCATCGTTTTTCCTGTCGCGCCACCGGTCCCACAGCGATTTCCGGCCAGACTGCGGATTGGGCCAGGCGGGGCCATCCCCACCGGATCGGCGGTCACGGAAATTCACAAACATTCCGTAAAACAACATGCCCACGAATGCGATCCCGAGTGGCCAGCTGACGTACGGTGGCAGATCGACCTCCGGTTGCTCCCCGGTAATGATGGCACGCACCATCACCGCCCCGACGACCACACAGAAGAGCAGGAGCAAAAGGCCAATGGTGTTCTCTCGCTTGAACATCAGCTAGCCCTCATGAGACGCGGAATCGTCGTTGGCCGGTAAAAACGTCACGTGACCTATTGCCCACCGATCACCGCCGTGGCGAGGTTAATCACATCCTGGGTGGGATCGCCGCCCATGGCGTAGCCACCGAACCGGTACATTACCGATCCCTGTTGCACATAGAGCGCCACGGTGACGCCGCCATCTTCCCCATCCTGCCGCAGCAGGCGAACACTTTCACCAATCTGGGGGGCATCAACCTCGTAATACCCAAGATTCAGCAGGATATCACTGTAGAAAGGGAGGGATTCCGCCGCAGATGGGGCGTCCTTAAAGCCATGCAAACTGACGGTGATGCTGGAGGTCAACCCGGCTTCAGCTGTCGGATTGCTAAACACCCGCTCGACATTAGCCGTCCAACCCCAATTCGTAAGATTCTGCTCCGCGATGCGACTTCCCCCCAATGCCTCGACCACACCGGCCAGGTCACGGCTGGAATCGACACCCGCGTCAAAACCGGCTGGTAGCAAGGAATTGTCCGGCAACAGGGCAGTCAGCCCTGTCTGATCCAGGGCACCGGCATTCGCGCCCTCCGGGGCGGTGGTAGGTGCTTCAGTGGCCGCAGGAGCGGTGGGAGCTTCGGTAGAAACGGGAGCCGTCGCGGGGGGCGTTCCGGCTTCATCATCCCCGGCCCCGGATTGATCCTCGCTTTCCGCCGTCTGGGTGGCCACCGCGACGCGATCCTCGCCACCATCATCGGGATCGTTCTCCCGCAGGAGCATCCAGCCAAAGACGATCACGGCGCCAAGCAAAATGATGCTGAGGGCACCAATAGCCCCCGCAATCAACTGACGGCGACGGCGCTGACCGGGAGGTGCGAGATCCAGTGGGCTGTAATCGTAGTCGGTCCTCGGTGCGGCAACGACCGTCGTCGGGTCATACCCCTCCGGATACCCTTCCTGCGGAAACTCGTGTCCGGGAAGCGGCTGGTAGGGAGGCTGCTGTGGGGGGGGACCACCGGCCGGGGTTTGACCAGATGCGGGATTTCGCTGTCCGGATGATGGACGCGGTTGTTGTGGTCGTGGCTCCATGAAATCTCTTCTCGGGTCCTTTCGGGGCGAATCGAACAACGCACTGCGGGATGAGGTCTCTGTCCGAACAGAGTATCGCATGCCTGCGGCAGCCGATGATACCTGGCGCCATGTAGCAAGGAAGATGCAATGGCGTCAGAAAGCGGCTCCAGCATCATGTCTACCGCAGGGAAGTATACCGACCATACCCGCCACGCGCCGAAAGCTGGCGATGAGACGGCATTCTTACGCAGCATGGGGTCCGGATTCCCGTTAATTGACGCGCCATGCTCTTCATCACCGCTTCCTGTACTTCAGGACGCGTGAGCGCCACAGGCGTTTCGCAAACAGGGAAATACCGATCCCCCAGTTGTGGCTATTTACATTGGCCGCTCGAACCGGTAGGATACTGGTATGCAATTGCAGAGTGATTTGCCGCTCGGGCAAATCACCGAGGGAGGCCCCTATGCCAGACGTCGATTCGGACATCACCACAACCCAGCCAACTCCGGCCGCCATTTCACGTGACGATCGGGTGGTGAGCGAAACGCCGGCCACATCCCGACGCGCGGCGGACGCTCCGCTTGCCCGCTTCTATATGAGTGGTGACCTCCGCGCCGCAACCGGGCTGAGCCGTACCCACCTTGACTTTTACTTGCGCGAAGGCGTCATCCTGCCAACCGCCCGTACCGAAAGCGGATACCTGCTGTTCGATGACAGCGAGGTGGCGGTTGCCCATCAGGTTATTACCTGGCGCCAGCAGGGGATCAGCATCCGCGACATCCGCGCCCGCCTGCACCGCGAGCAGGATCCCTCATGAGCGCATCGCTCCGGATGGCCAACGGACTCATCACCGAACTCGCTGCCTTCTTCGCGCGTGCCGGGTTCTCCAGCGATCCGTTCCCGGAAGAACCGGCACGCGGCACATTCGCGGCCACCTCTGTCCATGAACCCGCACGCGAGCAGCTTCTCCAATGGGTGAATGATCTTGCGGTGACGTTGAACCGCGAGGAACGGCTCGGTGTGATCACCGGCGAGGACGGCACCGGCAAGACCCGGTTACTGGCCGCAGTTGAAGATACCCTGACCAGCGATCGCCGGCTCCATGTGGTGTCCCTGCCAGATGTTCCGTCGCATCGCACCGATGCCCAGCTCCTGAAGGCCTTGCTCATTGCCCTCGGCGGCAAGCCAGCGGGACGCACCGGGCTGGAACTACGGGGCGAAGTAAGCGACATCCTCCGGGTGATGCAACGTGGCGGCAGTCACGTTGGCTTGCTGATGGATGATGCCGACTTCAAGGGTTCGCAACTCGAACTCGTGCGGAACCTTCTGCGCGATGCCGAAGGAACCGGGCTCTGGATCATCCTCGCTGGCACACCAGACCTGCACGATCGCCTGATCAGGCGACGTTCCCTGCGTGGTTTGCTCGGACCCGTGATATCGTTGGAAGCCCTCGGGCAGACAGACACGGATCTTTTGCTTACCGGACGGATTGACGCCGTCCGCACGGTGAACGCACCGGAGGAGGTGTTTGCGCCGGATGTCCGGGCGGAGATTCACCGCTGGTCTGCCGGTAATCCCGGTCAGGTCATCCGGGCGGCAAGAGCCGCGCTGCTCCTTATGATGGAGCAGGGTGAGCGGACCGTCTCCCTGTCTTCCGCCCGTCATACCATGCGAGCGCTCACCATCAGCGATGCCAACGACGCCCGATCTGAAGTCGCGGCTGCGGTCGGCGGCCCGATCCAGACGCGGATGGATCTCCTGGACGAACAACCTTCCGGGGCGTCGTCCGCGACAACCCAACGATCACTCTGGGGTGAGGAGGGGTCGGTATGAACGTCAGGGGAATTAACGTACGTACACAGCGTCAGGGACGGCGCTTCCAGCGTATCCTTGAAGCTGGGAAGTCTTTTCCCGGATCGTGGGCAACGGGCCTCGATCGCAGTTGCATGTCCGGTAACGGTGATGCAGTTGCGATCGGTGCCGGAACGGTATCGACAGATGAGCCATTGGCTCGTCACGTTCACATGAAAGGAAGGGCTGCCAACGCTGAACGCGCGATGTCGCCAGAGGGACGAATACTGGACGAACCAAAGACTGCTACCTGTGCGCCAACACAGGCCCGGCCAAGGATGATCCAGACCGTCATGACGGCACGCGTCAATGTCCATGGCTTGCCAATGATGAGGCTTCTCCCGATTACCGCGTCGGGCGTCGGAAATGAAAAAGACCGGTGCGCCAACACCGGACTTCTTCGCCAAAGATCATTGGATGTGTCATTCGGGATCCGATCGGACAATCGCCAAACCGCCTGATCCGGGTTCCGAACCTGAGCCGCTTTGTTTATCCCCGCCAAGGGAGGGTTTCGTGTACCCGAGCGACGTTACCAGGATTTTAGTCACACTCCCCATGGTGTGTCAAGCCATCGCGTGCCACACGGTCACACATGTGAACCTGAAACGCCGATGACACACCGGGACGACAACCGCGACAAGCGGCACATACCTTCACCCCGACCGGATGAGCCATCGGCCGTTCGGGGCGACGGCATGCCCGCAAACGCGGAGCGTGATCTGACCGGGATCGTGGGCGATGCATCCGTGACCAGCGGGCAGAGCCGGTCGGGCGAGGACACCCGGCGCCGGGGCTGGTTCTGGCACTGGAACAGCATTGTCACCCAGTTCGCTCCGATCATCGGTCTCAAGGGCGTGGGGCTGCTGAACTCCTACACCGTCTGGACGGACCGGCGGGAAGACTCCCGTCACCGCGGATTCGCCTTCCCTTCGCAGCAAAGCGAATCCGATTTTTACGGTGAGGACCGCAACGAGCTGATCACCATCAACAAACTCCTGGTCTGCCTCGACCTGATCGAGATCCGGAAGGAAATGGTGCTGCGTACTGACGAGCGGGGACGCCGCTGGAAGGTGCCGCACAATCTCTACCGGGTGAAAGATCATGGCGATGAATTCAACCTCACCACCCGGGATGTGATGCGGGTCGCACATTTGGCGGACAAGGACCGCGCCGTTTACCGGTATGTCCGCCGCATCTTCTCGGCCAAGTTTGCTCCGATCGACCGTGACAACATCTGGCACCAGATTCTCGAGGAAGTCCGTCCTACTGACGTTTGGCAACGGCTTGCCGCCCGCACGGAACGCGATGAAAACCGCGCCTCGGCCCGAAGCAAGGCCGGTCACGCTTCCCGACGCGCGCCCGCCACCAAAGGTGTTTTTTCTTTGCCCGAGAGCGGTGACACGGCGACATCCGAGGCGACAGTAGCCGCCAGCGATAACGACAGCACTACTGATAACACTATCGACAGTAGCATCTCCAGGGAAACCAGTGTTGCAACAACCAACACTGGTTCAGGGACCTTTGCTGCAAAGAGCAACACTGGTTTGACCGGGAATCCGGCAAGCATTGATGCATCCGTCAACAATGGTGAGGCAACCTCTGTTGCCCCGGGCAGCAGTACGTATTACCAAGAGTTAACAACGACTACCACGGGAGAATCCAGAAAGAAGTCGGTCAAGGAAGTTCCTGTGAACGAGTTGCCGGGAATGGGGCCGGGATCAGTAACTCCGCCAGACGATCGCCGCGATGAAGATGCGACAGTAAGATTATTTGATGAAGCGAACAGTCGTCCCACAACTGTGGCTGCGCGACGACACCTCAAGCGAATCGCGGAAGACTTTGCGAATCTGGCACAGGAAGCAGGGCTTTCCGGATGGACGCTGGTTGGCAGCGCAATTGATGAGGCGGTTGCATCCGGAAGTGCCTTCGTCGCTCCGAAACGGGTGAGGGAGATTATCTCTCGCTGGGACCGGGATGGCGTGCCGGAGATGTATGCTGACACGGTTCGGGGTGGTGACCGGTCGTCAAGTCGGCCATCGGTGCCTGTGACAAACAGTGGTAAGACCAGTCACAGGTCTGCCCGGGATGTGGGGTTCCCCGGTGGTGGTGATCCCGACGCAATCTGGGATGCCACCTGCCGCGCGCTCTCCGGTTCGCTGTCCCGGCAGGCAGTGGAGGCGTTGCGGGAAGAGGTGACCATCGTCGGGTACGAAACCGGTGAAGTTATGCTTTCCGTCGCCAGTAGCGAGCTCGCGTCAACCATTCGCCATGAGTGGCTGGATGCCATTCAACGCAAGCTGAGTGTTGCCCTGCGCCGTCCGGTTCGCATCGCGATCGTTGACGGTGGGCCGGATGATCCTGAACCGGAAGCAACGAAGGCACCGGTCCGGAAAAAGACACTGAAGCGATCAACTCCTGTTGGCGCCCCTCCCGCGATGCCGAGGACGATACCGTCGTTCATGGTGCAGGAGTGCGGCATGAGCAGCGCGCAGGTATGGATGTCGGTGCTGGATGACCTGCGCGGTTCCGGGGCTATCCCGAAGGCCGAGGTCGATACCTGGTTGCGGGATTCTGTTTTGCTCGGCCGGGACGGGGAGAGCGATGCGTTCATCGTCGGTGTGCCGCATGCTCTTGCCGAACGCCGTGCGGTCCGTTTCCTCACCCCGATCGAGACCACAACCATGCAGATCGTCGGCTTTGACTGCGAGATCCGGATCGTCCGCACCCAGACATGGCTCGCCGCGCAGGACGACGCTACCGGGACGGAAGGGTGATCTCGATTCGGGAAACCGAATCGAACCCTATCTCGATTCGACTTTACCCCCCTAAACCGACAGCCATCTCTATTCGGTTTCCCGAATTGGTGAGGGGCACGATGAAACCAGATGATCTTGCACCTGATGCGCCAGGGCAGCTTGTTAATGTCGAATCGGTTCGCCCGGATTATTCGCAAAGCCCCTTCACAGCCATCCGGCTGGTGAGCCGGGAGGAGCGCATTCACGTACGGGCGATGCCTGTCATCGCCCCCTTTCGGCCTGAAGTCCGTTCATGAATAATCCGGGTTTGAGGGCGCGCGGGATTCCCCTGATCCTTATTGTCAACGAGTCAATCGATGTGGAAACCTCTCTAAGTGTGATTTGCCCTAGGTGGTCGTACTTAGCGGATCGTAAGTGCAGTCGACGTTACTTAGATTTAATCTTGAATGTATCAGATACTGGAAACGGGTCCGCGTAATCTGGTGGACATGCGAACAAAGCGAATCGGCCGGAACAGAAGGGTAGGAGGCGTGTCGAGATCCTCGTGTCAAAAGCTTCCTGCATCGCCGGAACTTTGCGCCGAATGGGAACGACTGTTGGCGATTATGCCGGAGGCTGCCCGTGTGGCGATCACTCCGGAGTTGTGGAATCAGGAGTGGTTGCATGCACTGGAATTGCCGGTGCGTGAGATGGCGATCAGTGATCTTTCCTGGTTGTTCGATGTGCCGTTGTGGGCTGTGGACGAGAAGCCGTTCCAGGTAACGCCGAATCAGGTGAGGACCCATCCGCGGAAGTTTGCCGCTCAATACAAGCGGACGATCGCCAGTGATCTCGTCTGGCCGATTCATGTCATGCGTTTCCGGGGGCGGTGGATCGTGTTGGACGGCGTTCACCGATTACTCAAGGCGGACTTGTCTGGCAAGCAGTCTGTTCGTGTGATGGTACTTTCTCCAGACGACTACAACAGCATTGTGTTTCCTTCGAAGGAGTAGGGGATGAACGTGTGCGGTGATGCTCGCTTCGATGCGAGTGCCCCTGGATATCGAGCCATTCGTCCGAGCCAACATGTTCGGCCACTGTTTATGCGATCCTGTTGCTTTTACGAAAACGTGCGGATTTGGCTACGCTGTCCCTGATGACTGCCGCACTCGTTCGATCTGGACTTCGACACCGTCCAGCAAAATCTGCAAGGCGTTCTCGAATTGCACGTCCTTGGATGGCAACTCATGATCGTGCTCGATGAAGTGCTGGACCAGGGGGTAATCTCCTTCGTCCAGAAGCTCTCTCATGCGGGGTCCGAGGGACGTGCGGAGTTCTTCCTCGGTAATTCCCATTGCTTCCAGCCGTCTTCGCTCCATGACTTCGCCAAACGTGAAGCCCATGGAGAAGTCATCAACCAGATTGATGATGGTCATCTTGGCCGTAAAGTCGAGCGGCAAGTCTTCAACCATCCGCATGGAGTTTTCGAGATGGGTCAGGATGCCGTGCCCCATGCTGAGTTCCGGGACCAGTTCGGACCGGGAAAACAAGTCCACAATCCATGGGCGTCGGAGTATGCCGCGTCTGGCGCTTCGTGCTATCAGCTCGAGGTTCTCCCGCCAGTTGCCAGTTGATTCATGAGGGGGCGACGACTCCCGCATCAGTCGTTCGAGAACCAGCCCCTCCAGGTCTCGCTTGGTCGGTACATACCAGTAGAGCGACATCACCCCGACACCGAGATGCGAAGCGATCTTGCGCATGGTCATCGTGTCCGGGCCATCGTGATCGGCAATGGCCAGTGCCGCATCAACAATTTGCTCGATATCGAGTTGGACGCGAGGGCGGCGATGGTGACGTACACCTCGTGCCCTGGTCTCTCTCTCTTGTCTCATGGACGCCTCCCCCTGAACGCTGGTCCCGGAATCACTGCTGCTGAGTATCCCATCCTGCTGGAATGATCGTGTCGTGTCATGTGACGTTACCGTTGACAATCGTATCCTGTACGAGTATCGTACGTCGTACGGTAATAGTACACCGTACGATATTTGGATAACCAATTCCCTTTAATCTCACATCCTCCACGAAAGGATCCAGCTTTATGGCGTCACAATATGCATCTGGTCCGGCCATTGAGGCCGAACATCTCTTCAAACGTTTTGGCGCAACCCAGGCGCTCAACGATGTCAGCTTTCAGGTCGACACCGGTACCATTCTGGGATTACTCGGTCCCAACGGCTCGGGGAAATCCACCACCGTCCGCGCCTTGACCACGCTCCTGACACCGGATTCCGGGACGGCCCGGGTCAATGGCATTGATGTCGTGCAGGACCCTGAACGCGCCCGCTTCCAGTTTGGGCTCGCCAGCCAGTCGGCCACGGTCGATGAGTTGCTTTCCGGGCGGGATAACCTGATCCTGATTGGCCAGCTCTTCCAGATGTCGACGCCGGATGCCCGGCGCCGGGCGGATGAACTGCTGGAGCGTTTCGATCTTGTCGAGGCGGCCGGACGCCGGGCCAAAACCTACTCCGGCGGGATGCGGCGTCGGCTCGATCTCGCCGCCAGCCTCGTCGCGACACCGCCGGTGCTCTTTCTTGATGAGCCCACAACCGGGCTTGACCCTCGAAGCCGGCTGGCGATCTGGGATGTCATCTCCCAACTGGTGAGCGATGGTACGACGGTGCTTCTCACCACCCAGTATCTGGAAGAGGCGGATTATCTTGCCGATCACCTGGTCGTTATCGACCGGGGCCGGGTCATCGCCAACGGGACGCCCCGCGCGTTGAAAAGCGCGATTGGCGGCGAGCAAATCAACCTGACATTACAGCAGCCGTCTGATATTCCAGCCGTACGGGAAATGCTGGAACGGATCACCGGAAACCCGCCGTCGATAGCGCCGGAATCGCTTCAGCTTGCAGCACCGGCGCCAGCGGCGGGGGAATCGCTCACAGCTGTCCTGGCGGAGTTGACGCGTCGGGAAATTCCCATCGACGACATCAGCCTCCGTCGTCCCACGCTGGATGAAGTCTTCCTGCATCTTACCGGTGAAGTCACTGAATCAACGTCGGTTCGGGACATCCAGAACAGAAAGGATGCTGCCTGATGGCAACACTCACCCTCTCCACACCAGTCACCACGTCATCCTCGCCGTTTTCCGCATTGCAACGGGCCACGCGAGACAGCCTGCTCATCACCAAAACCAACATCAAACATTTCCTGGCGCAGCCGGGCCAGATCATCGGTATGGTCGCGATGCCGATCATCTTCATCATTCTCTTCGGGTATGTGTTTGGCAGTGCGATCCAGATTCCGGGTGTCGAGAATTATCGTGAATACCTCATGCCCGGTATCTTCGCCCAATCCGCCGCCTTCACCATGGTCGCTGCCGCTGTCGGCATGGCCGAAATGAAAGAGAAGGGGCAGATGGATCGCTTCCGCTCGCTTCCCATGGCGCGATCGGCGGTGCTGATTGGCCAGACGTTCTACCAGGTCCTGAGCACGCTCGTTGGTACCATCGTGATGGTGGTCTGCGCCCTCGCGACCGGTTGGAGGATTCACACGGATCTTCCTCACGCCGTTGCGGGATTCGGCCTCTTGTTCCTCTTCGTCGTCGCCACGAACTTTGTCGGGGTCTGTGTGGGGATGGTGGCGAAGAATGCGACCATGGCGGACCAGATCATGATGCCGATCACCATGCCACTGACGTTCCTCGCCAACACGTTCATTGCGACCGAGGGTTTGCCCGCCTGGCTGAAACCCATCGCGAACTGGAATCCGCTTTCCGCCACCGTCGCGGCGATGCGGAATCTTTTCGGGAATGCCCCGACCATCATCCCCATGGACCAGCCCTGGCCGATGGAGCACCCGGTGATCGCCTCGATAGCCTGGTCGGTGTTGCTGATCGCGATCGCCTTGCCGCTCTCGGTTCGTCTCTATCGTAACGAAACCTGATACCAAATTCGGATGAAGAGATGGGGGCCATCGACCACCCCACGTCGTCGTCCCGGTGCCCCGCAGCTGCGGCCGGTGCCCGGGAAATTGACCGAAGGTCAATCGTTGGCCATCCCTGACGAATCATCCGGATTCCGTATGAGTCCGCCCGCCTGGTTCCAGGTCGTGCATGCAGAGTCAGTCCAAAAGGGAGCCCGTTCCAGGACTCCCTTTTTCACCGCGATCCAGGCTGGGTACATACTGGCTGGATCGCGAGCGCGGGGCATCGGCACGCGTGGTACCTATCCCTGAGTTACGCCCAGGGTTGCGTCCAGCCAATCGAAGATGCGCTGCGAACGGAGTCCAAGCGCCTTGGGCTCGCAGTGCAAGTCGGCGCCCTCGGCGGCGGTAAACAACACCAATTCCTTCGGACTCTGGATGGCATCGTAGAGCACCTGTGACTGTTCAGGCCAGAATTCTTCGCCCTCGGGGTAGGTAATCACGATCGGACAGGTGATGTTTTCGGCGATGCCATCGAGGGAGTAATCTCGAAGCATCAACAGTGTCTCGGCAAATGAGGTCGTGCCGTATGGTCGCATCCGAAACTCGATGTTGAAGCGGAAGGCCACGGATTGCTTCTTGCCTTCTTCAACGCCCTGATCGAATTCCCGCTTGATGGCATCGAGTTCTTCGCCTTCGGCGCTAAAGAGCTCCTCAATCGCCTCGTCGGGAATACTGGCTGTCCATGACTTGATCACGTTCATCACGCCGGGGTCGGCGATGGCCGCGGCAATCCGGTGTTCGAAGGCCACCGATCGCGGAACCCAGTAGCCACCCTGGCTCACACCCTGCAGCGCGATCCGGTCGGGGTCGACATCGGGACGGGTCAGCAGGTAATCGACCACCGGGGTGATCACCGCCTCCCAGTCGTGACGGAAATACAGGTTGTGCAGGTAGAGCGATTCACCCTGTCCAGGACCGTCGAACATGAGGACGTTGTACCCACGCCGGAGCGCGGCGGCGGCTCCCTGGCTCCACATGTCGGCCATCGTGCCGTCGCTGCCGTTGTTCATGATGATCCAGGGGCGTGGAGTACCGGAGAGATCCACTGTGAAGGCATAGCCAGGCAGGGTCGTGTCTTCATACGGAATCTCGATCGTCTCGGCTGGGACATCGAGCCGGGCGACAAACGCGTCCCACGCCGCCCGGTGCTTCTGCCAGGTCGGTACCAGTTGTGAGGGATCGCTCGTGCTGTCCGAAAAGAATGTTGCCGCCCAATAGTAATTCGAGGCGCGCAGGAACGCCTCACGGGCGCTGATCCGATGCCCGGCGGCGTCACTGGCCTCGGCGATACCCTGAATCCGGTCGGCCGTCTCGGTCCAGGCCGCGAACCAGCTGTCAAAATCGCCGTCCTTCACTTTGGCGGCGGTCGCAAAGCATTCGCCAATATCCGCGCCCCGCTCGTAGGTCGCGCCGAGGGTGAGCAGGAACAGGAACTCGAAGCTGTCGGTTTTGAAGACAGAAGGGGTTGTTGTCTGGAGTGGGCTCTCCGCCACGACCGGGGATGCCACGGGTGATGCTTCCGGTGTGGCGGATTGGGCTGCGAGTGACTGCACGCTTCCCGTTCCAAGGAGCGTCGCTCCAACACCGGCGACTGCTCCCTTCACTGTTGATCGGCGCGAGTGCCGGCGCAAATACGCTTCGGTTATTGTCGCGTTGGGGTGATCGGACTGGGGCATGTTTATGGGACTCCTTTTCTTTGCTGCATCAAGCCGCAATGGCAGGTTGACTTCGTGAAGTCGTCCGGCAGCATAGCCGGTTAATCCACGTCACTTTACCCCAATTGGGGCACGCTTGAAGGACTCCCTACCCTCTGGATTCCACCGACCTGTTCGTCAATGTCCCCGGAGCGTTGGCTGGAAGCTTTTATGGAGCCTCGCTGGCGATTATGGCAAAGGGAGGGGCGGCTGCTTTCAGGACTGGGTCTCAGGACCAGGCAAAGTGAGGCAGTCGCGAATCGTTTCCCTCACCGGGACGACGTAGCAACTCCTCACCTCATAAAACTCGCGTCATCCCGAGCCGGGGCGACGAGCGGAGCGAGACGCCTCCGTGTCGAGGGATCCTTGTGTTTGCCATCGCCTAATTCCGATGTCCCACGCGTACACCGGGAGCCGAAGGATTCGACTATCGGATGCCACCCCAAAGTATTCCCCCGGATTCGTGGGATCGAGAAGTTGACGTTGTTGTCGCTGGTTCCGGCGGAGCCGGCATGGCTGCGGCGGTGACCGCGCGACAAGCTGGCGCTGAGGTGATTGTTCTGGAAAAGGGAACATTTGTCGGTGGCACGACCCTTATTTCTGGAAACGCATACTGGGTACCGAACAACTCCATGATGCAGGCGGAGGGTTTGACTGATCCCAAACCTGATGCCCTCAAATATATGGCTCGACTTGCCTTTCCGTCGCTCTATGACGCCGACTCGCCAACACTCGGCTTGCCACAGTCCAACTACGATCTGATCGAAGTGTTTTACGATACCGGTTCGGTCGCTATCGACGATTTCGAAACGTGGGGCGCCCTCTTCTCAGTCGCTGATACGGAAACCCCTGACTACCATGCTGACCTTCCAGAAAACCAGGCCCCCTACGGGCGCGAACTGTTTCCGGACACTGAGCGGGGCTCAGCGGGCACCGTGCCGCAGCAGATGCAAGCGTGGACTGATGCGAATGGCGTAGATATCCTCCTCGAGCATCGTGTAGTGGGCGTCTACCAAAATGACGCTGGCGCGGTGATCGGCGTTCAGGTGGATAACAGTGGAACTGAACTTTCCATTCGCGCCCGGAAAGCGGTCGTGTTCGGTACCGGCGGGTTTACGGCAGATCCGATCAAGTCGCTGAACTACCTTCGCGGACCCATCTTTGGCGGTTGTGGCGTCCCCACATGTACCGGTGATTTTGTTGACATCGGTCTTGCGGTCGGTTCCAGGTTCGGCAATATGAACAATGCCTGGTGGCTCCAGGCGCCTCTGGAGGTCGCGCTGCAGAATAGCGGGAATGTGACCGGCGCTGATGTCTGGCTTCCTTACGGGGATAGCATGGTGATCGTCAACAAGTACGGTGACCGGGTCACCAGTGAGAAGATGGTGTACAACGAGCGCGGCCAGACACATCATTACTGGAATCCAGTCCATCGCGAGTACAGCAATCTCGTCCAGTTCATGATTTATGACGACAAGGTCGCCCAGGATCCGACGGAGTGGGGATACCGCTATCCTGTGCCTCTGCCAGGTGATAGTGTTCCTGACTACGTCATCATGGGAGATACCTGGGAAGAATTGGCGGCGAATATCGATGCCCGGCTCGAGAGTTTGCGTGGACAGGGCAGCATCAGTTCCCGTATTGGAGCAAACGTCACGTTGGCCGACACCTTTGTCGATCAATTGAGTACGACGATTGAGCGCTTCAATGGCTTTGCCGAGACCGGTATTGATGAGGACTTTGGCCGTGGTTCAACGCCGATCCAACTCGCCTGGGGTGGAGGCACCGTTCGGGACGAGGAGAATGCAAATCCGACGATGGCTCCCTTCAACGAGTCAGGGCCATACTATTGCATCCTGCTTGGCGGGGGCACGCTCGATACCAAAGGTGGTCCGGTGGTCGATACCCGGTCACGCGTGCTGGATGTGAGCGGACAGCCAATCCCCGGCCTGTATGGTGCTGGTAACTGTGTCGCTTCGGCGGCCGGGCAGGCCTACTGGGCGGCGGGAGGCACCATTGGTGCTGCGGTCACGTTCGGATACATTGCAGGCAAGGGTGCCGCCGCAGAAGCGGTCAAGGACATCTAGTCCGGAATTCGGGTGAACACTGCCGGGTAGCCTCCGATGATCCGTGATGACCCGGGGATCGTGCTGCGCTGCCCCGGCGGTACCTGACATGATGGGCGACAGCCCCTCCACCAATCGTAAACGGATCATCCGGAATACGGATGATCCGTTTACTACGTTCGATCGCGGGCGGGAAAATGGGGATTGCAAGTGCGATCAGCCTCTCCGGGTTCAATCGTGTATAATCCCGACTAATTGAGTCAGATATAGAGGTATCGGCAGGGAGAGACTGATCATGACGAGAGCACGTATGACGAGACGAACGGCCGTCACCGTTGGCACGGGGGTTGGGCTTTCTGCCTTGGCCACCGTTGCCGGATTTGGGGGTAGTGCTACAGCACAGGATGCATCGACAACACCTTCGGCTTCGCCATCGAGCGGGGGAGACTGGAGTTTTACCGATGATCGGGGCGTTACCGTCACGCTGCCCCAGCCACCGCAGAGGATCGCCGGACATGCCCGGGTTGCGGGTGCACTCTTCGACTACGGTATCTTGATCCCGATCGTGCTGGGCAAACTGCAAAACGAAGACGGATCTTCAGTGAGCGACCTTGGCGATTACCCGGCGGACGATGTGGTCTGGCTTGGCAATGGCTTCGAGGAGCTTGATATCGAGAAAATCATTGACGCTGATCCCGATCTCTTCATTACCGTTCGGTTTCCCTTTGCCTCCGAGGAGAGCGATCTTCTTTGGGGGATTCCGAATGAAACCCGTGACCTGGTTGAGTCCCAGGTACCGATCATCGCCATTGACGTGTCGGGGAATTCTCTCGAAAACTTCATGCAGCGATTCGAGGAGCTTGCGATCACGCTTGGCGCTGACCCCGTTGCTGTTGGCGCGGATGCCGACAAGGCCGTATTTGAAACGGCACGGGAGGACCTGCAAGCAGCCCTCGCCGAGAAGCCGGATCTCACCGTAACCGTCTTCAGTTCGGGGGAGTCCCTGTATATCCTCAATCCGGAAATCACGCCGGACCTCCTGCTTTATTCCGAACTTGGCATGACGTTCCTGTACGATGAGAACGATCCTCTCCAGTTCCAGCAGATCAGTTGGGAGCGAATTGGAGACTACTCTCCGGATCTCTTCCTGAAAGATGCCCGGGAAGCCGCAGCAACATACGAGGAGTTGGAGGAGCAACCGCTCTGGAGCATGTTACCCGCCGTACAGGCCGGACAAACTGGGTACTGGCGGGCCGGAGTACGCCCGACCTATCGCGGATTCAACCCTGTCATCACGGAGATGATCGAAGTAGTGCGTGAAAGCCGCGACGACGTGATTTAGAGGGTGTGTCACGCGTGCTGCGTAGCTCCATTCCTCCCAATTCGACATTCACACCGTGCGTAGAACCGGCCTTCGTGGCCGGTTTCGGTGGTCGATCGTCCGCAGCCATGTGTGCCTACGACACCGTATTCATCACCAAATTCGCGCCGGTAACGAACCATGCAGCACGCGTATCAGGGCCGATTCTACGGGGTTGATCCCGGGCGGTTAGTGGCGCACTTCTGCATCCTGAATGCGTATAAAGAGTAGTGGGCGCGCGCCTGCGGTGAGACACCGCAGCAAGGCTTCCAGATATCGCCCCCAGTGGCAGCCTGTTGGCAGCCTGGAAAACCCCGCCAGAGCAACGAATTCGGGCAAGATGGCCAGAATGTCAGAATTAATGACATTCTGGCAGCCTTGACACACCAGGCAACGAAATCCCACACCCCATTCATCTCACCGTCATGCCAGGCTCCGTCGAGAACCCTTCCGTCATCACGAATGATCGTTGGCCACGCGGCAGTGTTTATCCGGATCCTCTATCACTTCCGATCCGAAACAGATTCCGCCAGGGACTTGCCACAGGAACCATCGAGGAGCAGAATAGTCGGCCCCGGCCGGAATTCCTTGTAGCCGTGAGCCGGGAATTGAGTTCCTGGATTGGGGTTTCACATGTTTGACGTGATCATTAGCGGCGGCGGGCCGACCGGGATGATGCTCGCCAGCGAATTGCGCCTGCACGATGTGGATGTGCTCGTGCTGGAGAAGGACGCGGAGCCGAGTCCGGCGGTTCGTTCTCTCGGCCTGCATCCCCGCAGCATCGAGATCATGGACCAGCGCGGACTGTTGGAGCGGTTCCTCGCACACGGGCAGCAGTATCCTGGCGGGGTTGGTCGCTTCGCCGGGATCGAAAAGCCGCAGCCAGCGAATTTGGATACCGCACATGCCTACATTCTCGGCATCCATCAGCCGGTTACCGATCGTTTGCTGACCGAGCGTGCCGGTGAACTGGGCGCGCAGATTCGCCTCGGCTGTGAGGTGACAGGTATCGAGCAGGATGAGGATGGGGTCAGCGTTGAGATTGCGGATGGTACGCGGCTGCGTTCGCGCTGGCTGGTCGGTTGCGATGGGGGGCGTAGCCTGGTGCGAAGATTGCTCGGTATCGGCTTCCCCGGTGAGCCCGCGAAGACCGAATGGCTCCTCGGTGAAGTGGAGGTGACAGCGTCGTCAGACGAGGTGGCTATGGTGGGCAACGAGGTTCGCAAGACCCATCGGGGGTTCGGCATCGGTCCCGCCGGTAACGGGCTGTACCGTGCTGTCGTTCCGGCGGCAGCGGTGGCCGAAGACCGCTCTGTCCCGCCGACGCTGGAGGAATTCCGGACGCAACTGCGGACGTATGCAGGTACCGATTTCGGTGCTCATTCCCCGCGCTCACTGTCCCGCTTCAGCGATGCGACCCGGCTTGCCGAACGTTATCGTGTGGGGCGGGTTTTTCTCGCTGGTGACGCGGCTCACGTCCATCCTCCACTGGGAGGGCAGGGGTTGAATCTCGGTATCCAGGACGCGTTCAATCTTGGCTGGAAGCTTGCCGCCGAGGTCAACGGATGGGCACCGGCCAACCTCCTTGACAGCTATTTCGTCGAGCGTCACCCGGTCGCGTCCGACGTGCTGAACATCACTCGCGTCCAGAGTGAATTGCTTTCTCCTGACCCCGGTCCGCGGGCGATGCGTCGACTACTGTCCGACCTGATGGACTTTGAGGATGTCAGCCGTTTCCTGGCCGAGAAGATCGCCGGGGTTGGGGTTCGCTACGATATCGGCGAGGGTCCCGAGCTGCTTGGCAGACGGCTGCGTGACATCTCCCTGTCGCGGGGTCGTCTCTACGAGCTCACTCGTGAAGGTCGCGGACTCCTGCTGGACCAGACCGGCGATCTCTCCGTGGCAGGATGGGCAGATCGGATCGATCATGTCGTGGACACCAGCGAGGAACTGAAGGTACCTGCTGTCCTGCTGCGACCCGATGGCCACGTCGCCTGGATCGGTGAGAAGCAGGATGATCTGCTCCACCACCTGCCGACGTGGTTCGGTGTCGCTTCCGGGGGCGGAAGGTAACGCGACCGATTATGGTGCACAATGCCGCAAAGATTCCCATTGCCATAACCCATAGGCATCTTGTTGTGATACAGTGTTTTTGGGTCATGATTCATCGAAAAATCCAGCACAAGAGATTCGTATCCACACCATCACATTGTCGGCGGCATCTCCTGTCGTCTTGCCTGGCGTAGACGGGGTATTCCTGGATGAACCGGGTTCGCACGAATGGGGTTCCATCAGAAATCGGGAGTGCGTATGTCCAGAGATGATTCCGTTTCGCGACCCCATGGACGCGTTTCTCGCCGTGTTGCCGTAGCTGCTGCGATGGCTGCCATGTCTGCACCGCTTGTGCTATCTCACCTGACTGGCGCCCGGGAACCGGCTACCCCTGTCACTGACATTGCTGACATTGAGGAGATTGTTCAGCCCAAAATGATCTCCAGTCATGAAGGGGTGCTGGAGGTCAAGCTGGTTGCCCAACCGGCCGAGGTCGATATGGGGGCGGGGCATCCTGTCAGTACATATACATTTGATGGTGTTATCCCCGGATATACCTGGGAGGTTCGCCCGGGTGACACCATGAAGATCGATCTGGTCAACGATCTTCCTCCTCTTGACGGCGAGCATGCGGATCATGTGGACATGACGCGGCCACACCAATGGACAACGACCAATCTCCACACCCATGGCCTGCATGTCTCTCCTTCCGGTAACAGCGACAATGTCTTCATCGCCATTCCTCCGGGATTGTCCCATCAGTACGAGATCGAGATCCCGGATGATCATACCGGTGGGCTTTTCTGGTATCACCCGCACAAGCATGGTGGCGTTGCCCATCAGGTGCGGGCAGGTATGGCTGGCGCGCTCATTGTCCGGGGAGAGATCGATGCGGTGCCGGAAATCCAGGCCGCGAAGGAGCAGATTATGGTGCTCCAGGCGATCGAGCTCGGCGAAAACTACGAGCTGCTGGATCCGATTCCGTATCCCAAACCTGACGAATCTTTTTACCCGCGCAAGCAGATCCTTTACCCGGTTAACGGACGCATGAACCCGCGTATCACCATGTACCCCGGCGAGGTGCAGCGGTGGCGGATGCTCAATGCTGCCGAGGGCAAGTTCATGTCGCTTCATCTGGAAGATCACGACCTGAATGTCGTTGCCTGGGATGGTTTGACGCTCCATGAACCGGAGCCAACGTCAGATGTGATGATGACCGCCGGAAACCGGACGGATGTGCTTGTCAAGGCAGGGGCACCCGGCATCTACAACCTCGTGTTATCTCCGGGTTCCAGCCAGCATCCGAGTATCCCCGGTATGACCCATGCCACACCAGAGGCGGAGCACAATGCGGAACTCACCGTACGCCCGATCCTGACGCTTGAAGTCGTGGGTGAGGGCCCGGAGATGTCGCTTCCCGCCTCTTTGCCTGCCTACGATCCGCCCATTCTGCCTATTGCCCGGCAACGGACCTTCGCCTACACGGTTGAACGCGGCGAAAATGACAGCTTCAAATCGTTCGGTGTCGACGGAGAATCGTTCGATCCGGATCGGCCTCCCTATCAGGTGAAGCTCGGCACCGCCGAGGAGTGGACGCTGGTGAACGACCTCGATCACCGCTATCCGGAACATGCTCATGGCTTCCATATTCACGTCAATCCGTTCAAGGTTACCCGGGTTAATGGTGAAGTACTGCCGAGGCCGCAATGGCGGGATACCTTTGCCCTCTCGGGTCAGGACGACGACTCATTCACCTGTGAGATGAACTTCGACGATTTCACTGGCATCTTTGTCGATCACTGCCACGTCCTGACGCATGAGGATCTGGGAATGATGGAGCGAATCGAGGTTGTGCCGTAGAGGGGTGCTGCGGCGTTCTGCATGGGTTTGAAAAGACGGTGGAAGATCCCACCGTTGTCATGTGGTTAAAAACAGGCAATTGATGATTTCAGGAGGATACAAGCCATGAACCGTCTCACCCGGCGATCATTTATCCGGAACAGTGCCGCTGCGGCTTCCGCGCTTGCCGTTGGCACGTACCTCCGTGACGTTGCGGCCCTTTCATTTCAGACCCCATCCGCCACGCCACAGGTGGGGTCGTCGGCGCTGGAGGATCTCCGTACACGCCTGAACGGCACCCTCATGCTTCCCGGGGACAGCGGTTATCTTCCGGCCAGTGCTGCCGCCAATGGCCGGTATCTCGATATCCGCCCGGTGGCCGTTGCGCGATGTGCAGATGAGGCCGATGTTGTCACTTGCATCCTCTGGTGTACTGAAAACGGCGTGTCGCCGGTGCCGCGCGGGGGTGGGCATTCCTACGCGGGCTTCTCGACCACCAACGGTTTGCTGGTTGACTTGCGGCGTCTCAACACGGTTCAGGTGGATAGAAAGAGTGCGACGGTCGTGTCTGGTGGCGCGGCGCTCAATGCTGATTTCCTCACCGCGACTGAAAACGGCCCACTCTTCCTGCCTGGTGGCACCTGCATGGGGGTCGGGGTTGGCGGTCTCACCCTCGGTGGCGGCATCGGTTACAACGCCCACTGGGCAGGACTCACCTGCGATCACATGCAAGCCTCGCGGATCGTCACGGCGGCTGGAGATATTCTCGATATTGACAGCTCGACCAACAGCGATCTCTATTGGGCCTGCCGGGGAGGGACAGGTGGTACGTTTGGCATCAATACATCGTTCACCTTCAATCTCCTGGATGTCCCGACGGCTCCGATCGTCTACTACCGGTTCGAATGGAACGGCGCTGATGCGGCCAATGCGGTTCTCGCCGCGTTCGACAAGCTGATCCAGACGGCTCCAGCGGCATTCAACGGTGTTGCCATGGCCGAGGCGATCGAGGTTGGGGATGGTGGACCGGAACAGGCGATCCACACGATGTCGCGCGGTCAGTATGTTGGTCCGATGGATGAATTGCGGGACCTTGTGAGCCCCTTGCTGGATGCCGCGGAACCAGATACGCAGACGATGGAAGAAAAGGCGTTCTGGGATATGCAGCGGATGATCGCCACGCCGGAGCCAGAATCGCATTCCTTCGGGGATATCTCGCGGTATTCAAACAAACAGCTCCCCGAATCCGTGATTACGGAAATGGTGGATTTGCTAGTCGACTGTCCGCACCGCGCGTCGGATGCAAATGGCTCGATCTGGTCGCTGGGCTGGGTTGGCGGCGATGTCATCGGTAGTTTCTCCCGTACCGAAACCGCCTACGTTCATCGCGATGCAACGACGCTCCTGCGACCGACCACTGTCTGGCCAAATGATGCGCCAGCTTCGGTGGCCGATGAGCTCAATGCCTGGACGCAGAGCGTGATCGACACTATTGCGCCGCATACCCCGGCCGAAAGCTATCAGAACTTCCCGAACCGGAGTTTGACAGAGTGGGATCAGCAGTATTTCGCGGAAAATGCCCAGCGCCTGCGCGAGGTGAAGACCAAGTACGACCCCAACAACCTCTTCAGTAATCCGCAGAGCATCCGTCCGCAATAGTTGCCTTGCTTTGCCGCGCAGGGCGCACGAAGCGCGTCCTTACCCTGGATTTGTCTCCAACGTGCCCTGTAAGGTCAACCCACGTGGCCGACCTTACAGGGCAACAAGACATGAAAATCCCTGTTATTCCGAGCGAAGTCGAGGAATCTTTGTGTCACGGGGCCGTATTGTCGCCAGCGGGTACATCGCGATGGGCGCTTCACCAGGCGGTACCATGGGACGGTGATGGGTTTTTGGCGTCATCCAAACGGACAGGACATTGCTCACTATGACCCGAGAAGAAGCGAACACACCGAAGGCTGTGGACGAGGCCTTTCGAATTCGTTCGGCGGCGCACGTTGCGCGCTATATCGCGAGTGATGGCAAGGATGGATATGACGACAACCGGCTGAAGGCGCCGACATTGCTGCTGACAACGACGGGCCGAAAGTCTGGGAAACCATTCACTACGCCACTCAATTTCCAGGAGCATGAGGGCAACTATCTCATCATCGCTTCCAAGGGTGGCTCCGACCACAGTCCGCAGTGGTATCTGAACCTCGTCAATGATCCCCATGTGGAGGTGCAAATCCTCGCCAGGACATTCTCCGCGATTGCGCGCACGGCGGGGCCAGAAGAGAAGGAGCGCCTGTGGCCGATCATGGGTGACAGGATGCCTTTTTACAATGCGTATCGCGAAGCGACCCAGCGTGATATTCCATTGATCGTGCTGGAGCCTGTTCCGGAATCCGGGGAGACCGGTTATGGAGGATCGCCGGGCGTGCCGCAGGAGAGCGCTGGTGATGGTGTGGCGACTGGTTGATAGATTCCGTCCTCCACGAATGCGTCATCTTGTCTGAATTGACGGCCAATGTTTCGGCTGTTATATTGGCTGTATTGAATTCATCCACTATGGATGGAGATTCGCTCCTTCAATTCCCGATCCGGAGTTCTTATGGTGACCAAGACTGTTTCCGCCAACGAAGCCAAGAATCGCCTCGGCTCACTGCTCGGCTATGTCAGCGAGGAGGGCGGCGAGGTGGTTGTGGAAAGTCATGGCAAGCCCAAGGCCGTGATCATGTCAATCTCCGCTTATGAAGAGGTGCAGGAATTGCGGGAGCAAAGGCGTCGGGCAGATGCACTGGAGCAATTACGCGCCTTGCACGCCCGTGTTGCCATTCGAAATCAGGATCTGACCGAGGATGAGGCGATCGAGATTGCGGATAGGCTCTCTCATGAGTTGGTTGATGACATGGCTGAACGCGGAGATATTACCTTTGAGCGGGATCGGTCATAGTGCAGTTAATGCGAGCGCTCATCGACACTAACCTGCTCATCAACAATCTGCTGTCTCCCAACCCGGCTATGTCAGCGACTGGCCTTATCTTTGCAGCAGCCTTACGGAGAGACTTTACGTTGCTCCTTACTGCTGGCATTACTTCCGAGTTGAATCGAAAATTGCTTGACGATCCATCGTTAGGTCGTCGGCTTCCCCGCGCGGATGCGGACGAACTCATCTTGCTTCTTGAGAGTGTGGCGGAGAACATTCCGTCCTTACCGGAACCTTACCCTGAGATCGGTCGTGACCGGAAGGATGACTACCTGATCGCACACGCGGTCGTTGCCCAAGCTGATTATCTGGTGTCTTGGGACAAAGATCTGTTGGTCCTTAATGAGGTCCTAGGTATCCATATGGTCAGCCCGCCGGAGTTCCTTCAGATTTTGCGGCAGGCCGGTCTGGCCTGACGCGTGGACCACTCGCTCCCGCACTTCTCCATGCGAGGAGAGACGTTCTCCGTGACATTTCAGTTGCTAACTGGCAACGGCCCGATGCAGTTCGTTTTCCCTTCCACGATGCCGGGAATTGCGGAAGAACAATGCTGCGCAATGTCCGGTGGCAACACCTTTGGCTGAATAGCTGTCCGACAATCAAATCCCGAAATCCCGGAAAACCTTGCGTATTCGAGTAACCGGAGTCATGCTGCATTTGGGGTTCCAAACATCGCCACAGGATTGCTGGACGTTGTGAGCGGTTTTCGCGCCGCAATTGTCGGGCGAGATGGTGAACACAATGATATGGGTGAGGGGATAACCGCATTGGTGCTGGTCCTCTCCTGCCGGGAAAGGATTCTTCATGTCACGGGCAGCATTCGAGCACATGTTGAAGCGTCGCACCAATCGTCGGGTGGCCATCGCCTCCGGCGCCGCAGGTCTGATCGGGCTGAGCTTGCCGGGCCTGCCCACACGGGCATTGGCGCAGGATAACGGCACTCCGGCAGCTGCGCCGATTGACCTCACCACCCGGCCCTCGGCTGCGTTTGGGGCTTATCCTTTCCAGCTCGGAGTGGCATCCGGCGATCCTCTGCCGAATGGGGTTGTGCTTTGGACGCGGTTGGCGCCAGCACCCTACGATGGTGGAGGCATGGATCCGGTTCCTTATGATGTTTTCTGGGAAATGGCTCGGGATGAGGCCTTCCAGGATATCGTGCAATCTGGTCGCACTGTGGCTGATCCCAATCTGGCGCACAGCGTTCATGTAGATGTGACCGGACTCAACCCGTATACCGAGTACTTCTACCGGTTCATGGTGGGCGACGAGGTGAGTGAGACAGGTCGCACCATCACGGCTCCGGCCCCAGGCCAGGCCATTGATGCCCTCCGCTTTGGTTCAGCATCGTGCGCCAATTATGAGGATGGGTATTTTGTTGCCTACCGGGCGATGGCCGAGCAGCGTTTCGATGCCATCTTCCACCTTGGCGATTACATCTATGAGGTCGACCCCGCCCGGGATGGGTTCCGCCAGTCACCATGGACGCTCACCTATACCTATGGCGAGCCAGTGGTCCTGCAAGGGTATCGCAACCGGTTCGCGCTTTATCACACCGATGCTGACCTCCGTGCCATGCGTGCGTCGGCTCCATTGGTCGTGACGTGGGACGATCACGAAGTGGGGGACAATTATGCTGGATCGCACTCGTCGGAGAACGTGCCGGAGGATGAGTTCCTGCAGCGGCGGGCCGATGCCTACCAGGCGTATTACGAGCACATGCCCCTGCAGCCGTGGTCGTTGCCCGTTGGTCCAAATATGACGCTCTATCGTTCGCTTGACTTTGGGGACCTGATGGAGGTGACCGTGCTTGATACGCGTCAGTACCGGGACGACCAGCCAAGCGGCTCCGGCGTCTATCCTCGTACACCGGGATCGGTCGATCCGAATACCACCATGCTTGGACCTGACCAGGAACGATGGCTACTGGACAAGCTTTCTGCCTCGACTGCCACCTGGAATGTCATGGCGCAGCAGGTGTTGGTTGCCGAAACATATTTCCCGGTGCCGGAAGGTGATGCGATCGCCTACTACAACGACTCCTGGACCGGTTATCCCATGGCCCGGCAACGGATTTTGCAACATATCGTCGATGCTGGCGTCGCGAATCCAGTGGTGTTGACGGGTGATATCCATACGTCGTGGGCGGCGGATGTATTGCTGGATTGGGATGATCCCAATGCGAAACCGATCGGGTCCGAATTCATCTGCACGTCGATCACCGCCGGAGGAATCGAGCCCTCGTCATCCCTTGGCGCGTATGCGGAAGGATTCGACTACATGCGGTTCTTCGACCCCCGGCATGGCGGATATTCATCTCTGGAAGTCACCAACGACCTGTTCCGCTGCGAGTTCCATGTCGTCGATAACATGCAGGAATGGGATTCGGGTGTCAGTCATGTGGCGACCTGGGTGACCGAGCGCGGCAACCCCGGTGTTGTCGAGGGATAGCGTGTCTCCTTCGGGTTGCGCATCGACAGGCAGTGTGGCAAGTTCCCGGTTATGAATGCTCAGGACACACTCCGTCAGGAGATCGACCGTCAACAGGATCGCCTGCGCGCAGGTATTCCTGTTGATAGCTCCACGGCGATTTTTGCCTTGCTCCGTAGGCGGGAGCGGTTGCCAAATGGACCACAGGTTGTGTCGCAGCCAGATCTGGTTACCGGCCATCGGCTTCCGGATTTGGGCGGGAACAAGGCGCTGCAACTCTGCTTTCAGTCCGACAGCCGCCGTGAAACAACCTCCTCTCTGTCCAATATGGCGCTCGAAAGCTGGGCCGAGCGTTTCCTGCGTGCGTGTGAAGATCTGGCTGCCGCGGAACTGATACTGGTACATGCTGAGACCGGATTCATGCGGTTGGGCGTTGAACCTGAAGGTCAGTTGGCTGCCTGGATCGCAACCAGACGGATGCCGACCAGTTGGCGCGAACGCGCTGATATCGATTGGTGGGCACAGTCGATCGCCCGGGAATATGAACCTCAGTTACGAGACCTGCGATCTGGAAGGCGCGATGTGCCATACCCGGAACTGGCTAACATGTACCTGAAGATGATGGCGCACCAACCGGAGTACCCGCCCGGGACCGAGATCGATGGTTGCAGCATCCAGACCTGTCGCGAGGTGCTGGGCGGGCTCATTGCAAGGGCCCTGCAGGCGCGTGAT
>Ga0182747_1000857_pt1 | contig 25754 bp, 21 predicted proteins | sample eDN3rd30CBELigBY_FD_128526 | JGI IMG/M metagenome (GOLD analysis project Ga0182747, IMG submission 128526) | Enriched backyard soil microbial communities from Emeryville, California, USA - eDNA 3rd pass 30_C BE-Lig BY (version 2) (version 2) | ecosystem: Environmental > Terrestrial > Soil >... | reverse complement strand
TCATGGATGTCTATGAACCATATCTCATCCAGCTTGGTTTCCTGCAACGGACGCCTCGGGGCCGGATCGCCACGCGACGGGCGTACGAGCATTTGGGTATTGACGAACCTGACAGTCAAGAGCACAGCAGGGCGAACCAACAAACATTTCTGGTGAACGACGAGTGACCGACCCAAGCAACCCACGTATGAGGATGGATGAGTTCAATTATGAGCTTCCGCCGGAATTGATCGCGCAGGAGCCATTGGCGAACCGCTCGGCAAGCCGGTTGATGACACTCGATCGCGTCTCTGGCGCCATCGGGCATCGGACGTTTTCCGAATTGCCGGATTTGTTGGAGCCGGGCGACCTGTTGGTTGTCAATGACAGTCGGGTTATCCCGGCCCGGCTGCTGGGTCACCGGGAATCCGGGGCCAGGGTGGAGGTTCTGATGCTGCGGCCAACATCGGACGGGCACTGGCTTGCCCTGGCGAAGCCGACCCGCCGCCTGAAGGTAGGGGAGCGGCTGATTGTGCCAGCGAGGGACGGAAATGCGTCACCAGATGCCTCACTGATCCTGCGCGAGAAGCTGGACGAGGGGCAGGTGATCGTCGAAACGGACGATGCTCTTGCGGCGCATCTCGAGGGTTACGGTCGGGTGCCCCTTCCGCCGTACATCACGCATCAGCTGGACGACGACGAGCGATACCAGACGGTGTATGCCCACGAGCGTGGTTCCGCGGCGGCACCCACCGCCGGATTGCATTTCACGAACGAGGTCTTTGAGCGACTTCGAGCGCGCGGCGTCGACATTGCCGCGGTGACATTGCATGTGGGGCTGGATACATTTCGGCCCGTTTCCGCGGAGTTCGCGGAGGACCACCATATCCATAGCGAGTGGTGCACGGTTCCCGACGTGACATGGTCAAGGATCGTGGCGACGAGGGAGCGGGGAGGGCGCGTGGTGGCAGTGGGGACCACATCTGCACGGACGTTGGAAACCCTGGGTCAACGCGTGGCCCAGGGACAGCCCGGTCCGTTCGACGCATTCACCCGAATCTACATTACTCCGGGATACGAATGGACCATGGTGGATGCGTTGGTGACGAATTTCCACTTGCCAAAATCCACCTTGCTGTTGATGATCAGTTCGTTCGCTGGCAAGGATCATGTCTTCAATGCCTACGAAGAGGCGGTGCGTGAGGGCTATCGATTCTTCTCATTTGGCGACGCGATGCTGATTGCCCGGCAGAATGACCAACAGGAATAACGTCAAGATTGACGCAGGGAGAACACATGGATTCCGCATATCCGGACCTCAATGGCAAGACACGAGACGATGCCTGGGCGCTGCTTCAGGAATGGGTACAAAGCGAGAGCCTGCGGCGGCATTGCCTGTCGGTAGAGACCGCGATGCGGGCCTACGCGCGTCATTTTGGCGAGCCGGAGGAGGCCTGGGGTATCGTGGGGCTCCTGCATGATTTCGATTTCGAGCGTCATCCGACCATGGAAGAGCACACGATTGTCGGAGCCAAGGCCCTGGCCGAGGCGGGCTATCCGCAGTGGGTTTCCGATGCCTTGCTTGCCCACGGGTTTGACGAACGGTTTCCGCGGGTCACCCAACTGGACAAGACACTCTTTGCCGTGGATGAACTCAGCGGATTCATCTCCGCTGTGGCACTGGTCCGGCCGTCGAAAGCCGTGGCGGATGTGAAGGCGTCCTCAGTCAAAAAGAAGATGAAAGACAAGGCGTTTGCGGCCGCCATCAATCGCGATGACATCCGGAATGGAGCCGAAGAACTTGGCGTCCCGCTGGATGAGCACGTAACCTTTGTAATCGCGGCAATGGCCGCGAACGCAGACGCATTGGGTCTGGCCGGGGTTCCGGTCGCTGAATCCTGATGGTTTGCCGATCCCCATCCTGACATTCGAGAGGCGGGAACATCCCGCCAGTTGGGACGCATGTGAAAGGACGTCGTTGAGATGGCAAAGCAGTGGAACAAGCCCTTCGATAACCAGCTTGAAGAAGGCAAGACGTACACGGCAAATCTTGAAACCAGTCATGGTGATATCCAGGTCGAGTTCTACCCGGAAGATGCGCCGATGACGGTGAATAATTTCGTGAGCCTGGCCAAGGAGGGCTTTTACGATGGCACCCCGTTCCATCGTATCGTCAAGGGTTTCGTGATCCAGGGCGGTGACCCGACCGGTACCGGCACTGGCGGCCCAGGTTTCAAGTTCAAGGACGAGGCGGTCAAGAAGGATTACGAGGCCGGCACGCTGGCGATGGCCAATGCCGGACCGAACACCAACGGCAGCCAGTTCTTCATCGTGCTTGAGGATCTCCGGGGACGCCTGCCGAAGAACTACACCATCTTTGGCAAGGTAACCGATGGCCTTGATGCGGTGAAGGCCATTTCAGACGTTCAGGTGACTCGTTCCCCATCGGGAGAGGTTTCCTCGCCGGTTGAGCCGGTGATCCTGAACAAGGTGGAAGTCCAGGTATCCTGATCGAATTACGGTCGGACATCGGTAGAGACACAAACGCCACCGGGATACTTCCCGGTGGCGTTTGTGATTATGCTGGATCCTCCCGGTAGATTCCTGATCGGCGACGTCCCGGGCGTTTTCGTCTCACGTGGGGAGCCGCCGATAATGCGGCCGGGAATCGTGGAGGGTTTCCGCCGTCAGGCTGCTTCTGGAATACCGTCGCAGAGGGCTTCGTACTGATGGAGCAGATCGATCCAGAAGGCTTCCAGTTTGGTCACATCGAGACCGGCACGCTTGCGTCGTTCGATCAGCGCGAAGCCGTCTTCCAGACGCTTCTCATAGCGTTGCATGGTCGATTCCACATGGCGTACTTCCCGCTCGGAGATATTAACCGGGCGCTTCTGCGCTGATTCACGTTGCATGACTATTACTCCTTGCGATGTACCATACGGAATCCGAGCGGGGTGATCTCCGAAGATCGGCGCCTGCGGTGCCGATGGGCAGCGAGCTTTCAGCCGCCTGCCCCTACACCACCCGTAACGGATTATCCGGATACCGTATCAGGATGCGATTCTGGCGTTCGCCTCGTTTTCCCGGATGACCAGCGCATCAATGACGCGTGAAGCGTTTTGCTTGGTCAATTCGGCGACAGACGTTCCGACGACGGAAAGCGCTATCTCTTCCAGATTGGCGGCGTTTATCCCCAGGCTCCTGGTCATGGCCATGATCTTTCGTCGCTGGCTATCCGACATGGGATCGTTGTTCCACGAGCGTTGTTCCTGGGCTGGCCGTGGGGTGGCAGCGTTCCTGAACTGGACCGGGGCATCGGCGAGAACGCCGGTTTCAGGCCCGTCATCGAAATCCAGGCAAAACTGGGTGCCGAATCCCAAAGCGGCGAGGGCGCGGCCGATGGCCTTGGTCTCCGCCTTTTCAATGTAGTTCCCGAAACTGGTGGCTGTTTCGCTTCCCCAGCCGGTGGCACTGCCGCCATCGGCGAGTTCAACACGGGCGGAGAAAATCGCCCGGTCATCCAGATGGGATTCGAGTTGCGTGGTCAGGATCGCATCCGGATGCTCGGAGCGCAGCCATGCCAACCGCCATTTGACTTCGAGGTAGTTTTGTCCCTTGATCGTGCTGAGGTGCTGACCCGGATCAAATGCTGCTTGAGTCATGGTGTTGATCCTCACTTGTGTGTCTCGTCTAACGGAACAAATGTTCTGAATGAATAATAGAACATTTGATCTATCTTGTCAATGGGTCACAAGATTTGGCGTATCCGTCGGGCGGCGTGGATTCGTGCGAGAATACGAGGTGCAACATCGTCGATGCGCCTGCGAATGGCCCGACGAGGAGCGTGGTTCCGGGGTCTGAGGTTCGGACCCGGGCCCAGGCGCATCTTTGTTATACTTTCGGCCGAATTCATTGGTCCTGAGAGAAGAGAGGTAAGCCCGTGAGGGTCGCATGCCTTCAGGAAAATTTACAGCGCGCCCTGAATCGCGTGAGTCGCGCGGTGGCGTCCCGAACGGCGTTGCCTGTGCTCAGCAATGTCCTCCTCGCCACGGATGACGGTCGTCTCCGGATTGCGGCGACCAACCTCGATATCGGCGTGACGACGTGGATTGATGCCGATATTGAAGCGGAAGGGCGGATCACGATAGATGCGCGGTTGCTGGGGGAGTTCGTCAACACTTTGCCCGCCGGTGCCATTTCGCTTGCTTCCGATGATGTGAGGGTTTCGCTCACGGTTCAGTCCGGGCGGGACAAGGCAAGCATCAACGGTATTGATGCCGAGGATTTTCCGGTGATTCCCTCGATTGGTGGAGATGGATTTACCGTCTCGATCGATCCGCAGATTCTCCGGGATTCGATTTCCCTCGTGGAATTTGCGGCCGCAACAGATGACAGCCGTCCCGTGCTTGCAGGGGTGCAGGCGAAGTTCGACGGTGACCTGTTGACACTGGCAGCGGCCGATGGCTTCCGGATGGCGGTAAGCGAGCACAAGCTGGACGCGACCGTTTCCGAGAAGCAGGAGCTGATTATCCCGGCGCGGTCGTTACGGGAGTTGGCCCGGATCATTGGCGATCATACCGATCCCGTCCAGATGGCTGTCACGCCGAACCGCAGCCAGGTGCTGGCGCGGGTGGATGATACCGAATGGGTTTCGCGGCTCATTGATGGTACGTTCCCCGATGTGAAGCAGATTGTGCCGAAGGAGTTCGGAACCCGGGTCGATATTGGGCGCGAGACGCTGCTCAATGCTGTTCGCCGGGCGGGGTACTTTGCGAGGGACAATAACGATGTTGTCTTCCTTACCGTGCAACCGGGCGAAGATGACCTCACGCCAGGGAATGTCGAGGTCTCTGCGAACGCTGCTGAACGCGGAAATAGCCAGAGTTTCGTGGATGCGAGCGTGACGGGGACAGAGATTCGCGTCGCCTTCAATGGCAAGTATCTTTCTGATGTGTTGTCGGTGCTGCGGCACGGTCAGGTGATGCTCGGCCTGAACGGCTCGAATCACGCGGGGATCGTCCGTCCGTCCGGAAGCGATGATTACACGCATGTCATCATGCCGATGGTTATCGGCGGGCAGTGATCCATTTTCACGCATGATCGAAATGCGTCCCGACGGCGCCCGGGAGGTTGACACCTCGCCGGGCGCACGGGATCGCGAGCAGGGACAGGGTTTCCCTCGAATCGGACCTGATGCACCTGACAGAACTTTCCCTCGAAGAATTCCGTGCCTATCAATACCTGTCCCTGACGTTGCCGCCTGAAGGGTTGCGCGTGGCGGGGCGCAATGCCAGCGGCAAGACGAGTTTGCTTGAAGCGATCGTCATGCTGGCGACCACGCGATCCCCCCGGACGTCGACAGAGCGTGACACTGTGAGATGGGAGAGCGGCAGCGACCTTGGGGTGAACCCCTACGCGCGGATCACGGCCGATGTTTCCACGCGGGAGCGAGTGCGGGCGTTGGAGATTTCTCTGGAGTTGCCGGAAGGTACCTCCCGGATTGCCCGCAAGCGATTCCGGGTCGATGGGAGAAGTGTCCGGGCGCATGACATGGTTGGTGTCTTGCGGACGGTGCTGTTTGCGCCGGAGGATGTCAATCTGGTGACCGGATCGCCATCCGAGCGACGGCGGCAGATGGATATCCTTATTTCCCAACTCGACCGATCCTATATGCGGGCATTGTCCAGGTATGCGAAGGTTCTTTCCCAGCGAAACGGATTGCTCCGTGGCTTCTCCCGGGACCGGGTGGATCCGGGATCGCGGTCTGCGGTTACCCAGCTTTCGTTTTGGGACGAAGAACTGGTGCAGGCCGGGTCGGAAATTGTCTCGGGCCGGCTTATTGCGCTTCACTCCCTGGCGAAACTGGTGGATTTGCGATCAAGATTCCTGATTTCCGAGCATGAGATCGGTATTGCGTACCAACCGCGGCTCGAGATCCCGTCGTGGGATGCTTCCGAACTTGACGATCACCAGGCGTTGCTCCAACGGGTACAGGCGCAGTTCGTCGCACAGTTGCAATCGGTGCGGAGGGAAGAGTTCCGGCGCGGAACGACGGTAATCGGACCGCAGCGCGATGATTTCGTGCTGACCCTGGACGGACGTGAACTGGCTGCGTTTGGCTCTCGCGGTCAGCAACGCCTGGGCGTGATTGCGCTGAAGTTGTCCGAGAGCGACCTGATCGTCGAGCGGACCGGGGAACGCCCGGTAGTATTGCTGGACGATGTGCTTTCTGAACTGGACGAAACACACCGGCAGCTGCTGCTTGGGGCACTGGCGTCGGAAGATTGCCAACTGCTGGTGACGTCAGCCGACCGGGGGCCGCTGGAGCATCCGGCACTCGAACATTTGCCGTTGGTGCAAATTGCAAACGGAAGTATTGAGCCAGCGTGATCGATGTCGGGCGTTGCGGATCGGGCGCAGGTATTCATCTGGAAGTGCTGTACGTTCAATGGTGATTCAGCGGCGATCAATAGTATAAAGAAGAGTGGAGCGTGGATTCGCACGGCATCAATTGGTCGATGTGCGAACTTCACCCTGGAGCGACACCGCTTCCTGAAATGGGGAGATTGGAAGCGATGGACATCCTGACGAAGCCGGCCCACACCCGAACTACGTCCCCGGGATCAATGAATATGATGAAATCGGCGGGTGCCGAAGATGGCAGGGATGCGCTGAGTATGGCGGAGAGAACGGACCGATTGGTGGTGGCTTACCCGTATCCGGCGAAGACGGAAGAGGATGGCACGAACGACGCTCCGGTGCCGGATGCGTTGCACTGCAGGTCCCGGAGGCTATCGCCGGACGACGTGGCCGCCAAGCCTGTCGAGGTTGACGGTTCCTGGCTGACGGAACACTGGACCCCTCGTTACCGCCTGTTCAAGCGCGTCTTTGATTTGACGTGTAGCGTGCTGCTTTTGGCGGTGACATCGCCACTCACGTTGCTGGTGGCACTGGCGATTCGCCTGGATTCACCAGGTCCGGTCCTGTATACGCAGACGCGGATCGGTCAAGGTGGACGGTTGTTCCGGATATACAAATTCCGGACAATGTCACGCGACGCGGAGCTTCACGGTGTGCTGTTTTCCCGTCGCGATGATCCGCGCATCACCCGGGTTGGCAGGTTCCTGCGGCGGGCCCGGATCGACGAATTGCCCCAGTTGTGGAATGTGATCCGCGGGGACATGTCGATCATCGGCCCACGTCCCGAACGCCCGGAGCATGAAAAGACGTTGGCGGCGGAAATTCCTGGTTTCGATCTGCGGACTGAGGTCAAGCCAGGACTTACCGGTTGGGCGCAGGTGTGGATGCCCTACGCCAGCACGGTGGAACAATCCACCAAAAAGCTGGAGTACGACCTGTATTACATCCGCCACGCGTCCGTTTGGCTGGATATCCAGATCGCCTGGCGGACATTGATTGTGGTGCTCAAGGGCGGGGGAGTGTAGTGGAGAGCGGTGGCCCAAGCGCGGATCCGTCATTCCCATGCAATCCTCTGAATACAGTCTTGCCGGAGTTCTCGTGTCCTGCTGAGTACGGTCAACGCGGTGGGGACGTGTGCGGAGAGACTACTTGAATTTGCGATTCTTGAAACAAGGAATGGGGCGAATCGCCGTTGCTGGCGGGATTTTGGCAGGGGCCAAACTCCTGCGGATGAGAGATTCCTGGCGGCATGATCTCCATTCGAAGGGAGAGGCGCGTCGGATCTGGATGGTTAATCACTATGCGGTTACTGGTGATTTGCCAGGTGGCAGTCGACATGTCGATCTTGCTGCTGCGATCAAACAGCACGGGTGGACGACGACGATTTTCGCTTCGTCGTTCAACCACAATACGCACAAGTTTGAACGGGAAAACAGGTTCCCCCGACTGGTGACCACCGAAGATACCGCGTCAGCGACGTTCAAATGGTTGCCGACAGTTCCATACCAATCGAATGGCTGGAAGCGCTATCTCAATATGGTGTCATTTGTTGCGGTCTATCTTTCCGTGGCCGCCATGCAATCGCGGCCTGACGTGATAATCGGCTCATCCGGTCACCTCCTGGCGCCCTTTGGAGCGTGGATCATGTCGCGCTGGTTCCGCGTTCCGTTTGTATTGGAAGTTCGTGACATGTGGCCGGATGGTCTGATCGAACTTGGGTTGAACAATCGAGTTGTCATTGCATTGCTTCGGGGGCTCGAACGCTTTTTGTATGGCCATGCGGATCGCATTGTCGTGGTCTCCAATGGGATAGGAGATCGTGTTGTCGCCAAGGGTGTCCCTCGCGAGAAGGTCGTGGCCGTTCCGCATGGGGTCGTTATTGCGCCGCCTTCGCCGGATGCAGAGAGCCGGGACGACTTCCGTAAGAGAATGGGTTGGGATGATTACGTCGTCGCGATATGGGCCGGTGGAATGCAGCCCATGAATGGCCTTGACACCCTGGTGGAGGCGGCACGACATCTCATCGGTGATCCGTCCATCCTGGTGGTGTTCGTGGGTGACGGTAGCGAGAAGCCTGCGTTGATGCTTCAGGCGGCGGGACTTCCCAACGTGCGTTTTTACGACCCCGTGCCGAAGGCTGAGGTATCCACCTGGCTACGCGGCGCGGACGTCGGTGTACTCACATCCCGGAAGTTCGAGACGTTTACCGGCACCAGGCCGAGAAAGCTTTTTGACTATATGGCAGCGGGTTTGCCGGTTGTTTGTACCGTGCCAGGTGAGGCCTCTGGCATTGTGCGTGCTTCCCAGGCGGGCGTGAACGCAGCTTGGGAGAATCCCATTGCGCTATCCCATGCGTTAAAGACGTTGGCAGCGGACGGTGAGATGCGGAGGACACTCGGGAAGAATGGCCAGCTTTCCGTGCAGCGGGATCACTCAATTGCGTCATCCGCGAAGCTTCTCATTGGTGTTCTGGATGGTGACGAGCATACCGATGGGCGTCGGCTGGAAGGACATGTGCAATGAATGATGAACCGCGCATACACCCGACAGCGGATGTGTCCCCGGGAGCGACGCTTGGTCCGCGAGTGCAGGTGTGGCACGAGGCCCAGATCCGGGAAAACGCTGTTCTGGGAGCGGATTGCATTCTCGGAAAAGGCGTCTATGTGGATTTCGGAGTGAAAATAGGTGACGCCGTAAAGATTCAGAACAGAGCTTCTGTGTACCATGGTGCTACGCTTGAAGACGGTGTATTCATCGGACCCCACGTTGTCCTTACCAATGACATGCGCCCCCGAGCCATTACACCTGATGGCGTGCCGAAGACAGACGATGATTGGACCGTTGGGGAAACTCTGGTTCGTTACGGCGCGTCGATTGGAGCGGGAAGCATCATTCTGCCTGGAGTGCTCATAGGTCGTTTTGCGATGATAGGAGCGGGCTCCGTTGTGACTAAAACGGTACCTGATTATGGCATCGTTGTCGGAAACCCGGCCCGGATTATGGGCTTTGCGTGTGCCTGTGGAGAGAAGTTGTCGGGTGGAGCGGAACTTCTCAGGTGCCAATCCTGCGGAAGGCGATACCGGGAGATCTCTGACGATAAGGGCCGGAGTCGGGGTTTGGTGGACATTGATGACTGATGATGCTTGTCATTCAGGTGAACTCCCATGCAATGTTTAATAAGGGTTGATATTCAATGAAGGTTCTTACGGTTATTGGAGCCAGACCAGAATTCATTAAGGCCGGTCCCGTTACCCGTGCCTTTGCAAATCGGGGTATTGAAGAAATTCTGGTCCATACCGGACAACACTATGATGCTTCGATGTCGGATATGTTCTTCGAGGCTTTAGGCTTGCGGCAGCCAGATCATTTCCTGGGCGCAGGGTCCGGGACACATGGTGTCCAGACTGCCCGGATGCTGGAATCGATCGAGAGGCTACTCCTCGACGTTCATCCCGACGCTGTTCTGGTGTATGGAGATACTAATTCCACCCTGGCGGGAGGGTTGGCAGCTACGAAATTGCACATTCCTGTCGTTCATGTAGAGGCTGGATTGCGAAGCTACAATCGAAAAATGCCGGAAGAAATCAATCGGGTCATTGTCGATCATATTTCTACATTATTGTTTTGCCCCACCCAAACCGGTGTCGACAATCTGCTGCGGGAAGGTATCGAGCAGGGCGTGCACCTGGTCGGAGACGTTAACCAGGATGCCCTGGAATACTGGCAGCAGTCGGGAACCGGACGAACTGGAATCGTAGATGACCTGGGATTGCATCCCGGAGAGTATTACGTGGCTACCGTTCACAGGGCCGAGAACACCGACGACCCGGCCAGACTGCGTGAAATCATGGTTGCCTTATCCGCGATAGACTCTCCGGTTGTCTTGCCTGTCCATCCACGGACGGAGCAAGCCCTGAAAGCGCTGGGTCCTGCTCTGCTTGAAGGCATCAAGTGTGTCCCGCCTGTAGGGTTTCTTGAGATGCTCGAACTGATGGAGACATCAGCTGCGGTTCTCACTGACTCAGGTGGAGTCCAGAAGGAAGCCTACATGCTAGGTGTGCCGTGCATTACGATGCGCGATGAGACGGAATGGGTGGAGACGGTGGACACAGGTTGGAACACCCTCGTTGGCGCGGATAGAAATGCGATCCTGGATGCCTCCCGGAATCGCCAGCCTCCCGCCAACCGGCCGTCGATTTTCGGTGATGGTCGAGCGAGTTACCACATTTCCGATATCTTGCTGACTGGTAACACGCAGTAACACCGGGCACGTGAGCCGGACATTCGACCACATTCCTTAATCGAGATGGCGTAAATGACAGAAGTACACGAGACAAAAAGGATTGCACGGGCCGCCGTAATCGGGCTGGGGGCGATGGGCAGGCATCATGTGCGAATCTACGATTCCTTGCCGAATGTGGATTTGGTGGCTGTGTGTGATATGGATTCCACTGCTGTTGAGCGAGAGGTCGCCCAGCGGAGTGCCCGCGGCTATACGGATGTGGAGCGCATGCTTGATGAGGTGAGGCCGGACATCGTGTCGATTGTGGTGCCCACGGTATTGCACTACAAGATGGCGATGCTGGCTATCGAGCGAGGCGTTAACGTTCTTGTTGAGAAACCCATCGCGATTTCGTTTGACGAGGCGGAGTCGATGATACGGTCTGCCAGGGTTGCTGGCGTGCATCTGATGGTGGGTCATATAGAACGATTCAATCCGGCGATCCAGGAACTGAAGCGCAGGATCGATCAAGTCGGAGCGGTCTTTCAAGTCTTCGCACGGAGAGTAGGGCCATTTCCCGATCGAATTCATGACGTGGGGGTGGTGATAGACCTGGCATCTCATGATATCGACGCCATGAACTACATTCTGGATAGCCCCGTCGATTCTCTATTCGCCATGACTGCGAAGAATCTTCATCAGACACATGAGGATTTGCTGGTCGGCACGATGAGGTTTCGAAACGGAGTCGTTGGTGCCCTGGATGTAAACTGGTTGACCTCGACCAAGGTGCGAGAGCTGACCGTGGTGGGGAGTAACGGAACGTTTGTTGCCAACTATCTCACGCAAGATCTTCAGTACTTTGAGAATGGCTCCCGCGAACAGGAGTGGGATAATCTGGAATCCCTTCAGCGTATTAGTGAAGGGCATGCGATTCGATACCACTTTTCGAAGCAAGAACCCTTGAAAGTGGAACTGTCACAGTATGTCCAAAGCGTACTTGAAGATGTCGACGTCCCTGCTGCGCCGGAAACGGCTGCCAATGCCCTGTCCGTGGCGCTGGCCATGGTGGAGTCTGGTCGGACCGGTCAATTAGTATCGCCACAGTTGCTGGAAACTCTTGAAGGGAACAAGTCTTGAAGCCCATTCCCGTTGCTCGTCCACTGATAGGCGAAGAAGAAAAACAAGCAGTACTTGCTGTTTTGGAGAGTGGCCAACTTGCCCAAGGCGATGTGGTAGAGCAATTTGAACGTGACTTCGCCGATTGGACTGGGGTGAAACATGCCATTGCCACATCCAATGGGACGACGGCGTTACATGTTGCGTTGCTGGCGCATGGTATCGGATCTGGCGATGAGGTGATAACGTCCTCGTTCACGTTCATCGCATCGGCGAACAGCGTGCTCTATACCGGTGCAAGGCCAGTTTTTGTCGACATAGAGGCTGACACGTTCAATATGGATCCCGAGAAGATTGAAGCGGCCATTACGCCGAGGACGCGGGCGATTATGCCAGTGCATCTCTATGGTAATCCTGCGGATATGGCGGCAGTGCAGGAGATCGCACAACGCCACGAACTTGCAATCATCGAAGATGCGGCACAGGCCCATGGAGCCAAGGCCCATGGCGGGGTGGCTGGGTCTTTTGGTACTGGTTGCTTTTCATTTTATCCGACCAAGAATATGACCAGTGGCGAAGGAGGCATGATTACTACGAATGATGACGAGATTGCCGATCTTGCCCGCCTGCTGCGCGCTCACGGTTCCCGGGAACGGTATAGGCATGAGTTCCTGGCCTACAATTTTCGAATGACGGAAATACATGCGGCGATCGGCAATGCTCAATTGCGCAAGGTAGATGGATGGACACGGCAACGCCAGGCCAACGCATCCCGACTTACTGAACTCCTGGGTGATGAGGTTCGTACCCCGGTTACCAGGTCCTGGGCCGAGCATGTTTTTCACCAGTACACTATTCGCATTCCCGGAGGACGAGGAAACTTCCAGGCACGATTGGCGGAACATGGCGTAGGCTCTTCCGTTCACTATCCGATCCCCGTGCATAAGCAGCCGATGTATAGGGAATTGGCCTATTCGGACAACTTGCCCGAATCAGAGAACGCAGCGCAGGAAGTCATCTCTCTCCCGGTGCATCCGTCCCTTTCCGACGATGATCTGCAGCAAATCGCCCATGCGGTCCACCTCAGCCTTGAGCGCTGAAGTCGGCTCCACCCATAATCCATCTGGCACATATCCGGAACGATTACCTACGATTCGGCAGGGTGCCTGGCTGATTTCCGGATTGGACATCGTTTGTGCATTGGCCGTGGCTCTGTATCCGGTTATTCTCGTCTGGGCGCTTAAGGTCGGTGTTTCGCCCTATTTCTCGTATATGGGTTTTGGGTTTGTCCCGGAGGCGGGACCCGTCCTCCAGGTCCTGGTTTGGTTCCTGGCTGTATTGCCAGGATTTCTCTTGCCTATATCCGCAAGACGGCCAAGCACCATAGCCCTTTGGGTACTTTACCTCCTTGCTTACGTCCCGGCTCAGGTCGTTCCGACATTCGCATCAGGCCGAACCTCCGATTACCTGGGTTTTCAGTTCACCTTGTTTTCGGGCTTTCTCCTGATGCAACTCCTCACTGCGATTCAGCCGATTTCTATCAAGCGATGGTGGCTGAATGAGAAGTATCTTTTCATTGGTTTGTGCGGATTCACTCTGGTGACGTATGCCTTTGTTCTGGCGTACTTTGGCCTGCCGACATCTATCCCGGGCCTTTTTGATGTCTACGCCGTGCGTAGTTCATTTGACCAGCAGGCTGAGGGAGCGGGGATTGTCCTGTATCTGATTTCGTGGCAATCCAAGGTCGTTAATCCTTTCCTGATGGTGTACGGGGTAGCTCGAAAGAGTTGGCTCTCGTTCTCGGCCGGGACAGGACTGCAACTGGTTCTGTACGCACTGGCGGGGCATAAATCGGTGCTCCTGTCAATTGCCCTGGTGATGGCTGTGCTTGTGCTCTATTCGGTTCGGGGCAAGCTCTTTGGCGTCATGCTCAGTGGTGGGGCGTGCCTCCTGGTGGTCATCGGTACGCTCCATGTGATGTTTACCGATAACCTGATACTCATGACCCTCTTCGTTCGGCGAACGATTCTCATGCCTGGACTGCTGACGGGATACTATCAGGAGTATTTTTCCCTCCATGGATTGACCCGGCAACTAGATCCAGTCACGAGGATGATCTTCTCCACGCCGTATCAGGAGGGGGTGCCGTATATTATCGGACGCATCTATTTCAATTCACCGGAGACCCGGGCCAACGCGAATATGTGGGCTGATGCATTCTCCTCGTTTGGTCTTGGCGGTGTCCTTTTTGTGTCCGTATTCCTTGGGTTGATATTGCTTGTGATTGATTTCCTATCTGTCGATCGCGACACATGGGTTTCCGCTGTACTGGTGGGTATCGCCGCGTATAGCCTGGTGAACTCTGGATTGGCGACATCGCTGAGCACCCATGGGATTTTGTTCATGATGTTGCTCTTGTTTTTTTCGCCGCTTGTCCGATCCCGGAAGCGGGTATTGGGAAGCGAAGGGACAGGTCGCCAGTTAATCCGGTTTCGCTTTGCCGATGGACAACGACGTAGGGGAATACCGGAGGGATCATGAAATCGAATCACATTGCGCACCTGACGTCGGTTCACCGATCTCCTGATGTTCGTATCTACTTCAAGGAATGCCTGAGTCTTCTGGATATGGGCTTTCGGGTGACGATTGTAGCGCCCGAATCCGACCTCTATCCGTCCAGTCACGGAGTAACATATGTTCCGGTTCCCTTGCGGAAGCGTCGATTGCTCAGAATGCTCCTGTCCCCCTTCGACGTGTTGCGCAAGGCCAGGTCAATCGATGCGGATGCGTATCACATTCATAGTGCTGAATTGATTCCTATGGGGTTGTTGCTGAGGCTCAGCGGCAAGCGCGTTGTGTTTGACGCGCATGAGGATATTCCAGACCTGGTGAAGACGCGGGCGTACATTCCTGTCAGGTTACGTCCGCTTGTTTCCGGGCTGACGAAAGGATTGCTGACCCTGGTTTCCAGCGGTTACACGGGAGTGGTTGCCGCGACGCCGGCGATTGCCGAAGACTATCCTGCTGACAAAACCGTCGTTATCCAGAATTTTCCCGTCGATGAGGTACCGTCGGATGCGCCAGATATACCGATGGTTGATCGACCATTCACCATTATTTATGCGGGCGCGCTCAATGAGATTCGAGGGATTCCGCAACTTGTGGATGCCATGGGAATTGTTGGGCCGCGGACGAAAGCGCGACTGCTTCTCCTTGGTACATTTTCGCCTGAGAATCTCGAACACAAGCTACAGGATTCTCCGGGATGGGATTACACCGACTTCCTCGGTCAACAGTCACGTGACGAAATGATGAAGCACTTGTCCAATTCCAGACTGGGTGTAGTGACGTTCCTGCCCGCTCCCAATCACACCAGGAGCGAACCGAACAAGCTCTTTGAATATATGAACGCTGGTCTTCCTATCCTATGCTCCGATTTTCCCCACTGGCAGCAATTCGTCAGTGAAGTTGGTACGGGTCGGATGGTGGACCCTGCCGATCCGAAGGCGATCGCCCGTGAAATAGAGTGGTTCCTGGTGCACCCTGAAGAATCGGAGGAAATGGGTACGAAAGGGCGAGAATTAGCCAGGACCAAATTCGCCTGGGAATCGCAGGCACGGAAGCTCGGTGAATTTTATAGAGCACGTGTCTTTTCGGGGAAATAGGTGGATGAGATCCGCTGATGCTCATGCCTAGGAAGTATTCGAGCTTGCTCGCCCGATTCGCATCGATCGAGTTTGTGCGGGATATCCTGGTGATTTCCGGCGGCACCGGGATCGCCCAGTTACTGCCAATCCTCCTGACTCCCGTTCTCACCAGAATGTACTCCCCCGAAGACATGGGATTGCTTGGACTCTATGTCGCGTTTGTGGGATTCTGCGCCAATGCGACAACTCTCGGATTTTCCATGGCCATTGTGTCCGGTCGGACCGATCGGGAAGGTGCTCGACTCGTGCTGTTGTCTGGTTTGATGGTTGTTCCCATGGCGACGGTGTTTACCATTTTGCTGGCTTGTATGGTCGTGATGAACGTTCTCGGTTTCGGCGAGCTCAACCGGTATTCAATCGTCGCTATGTGGGTGTCGCTCATATTCACGGGTGCCTTCCTGACACTCCGCTACTGGTTGGTGAGAAGTCGAGGATATCTCGCCATCTCACATGCCCTGATTGCCCAAAGTACGGGCAGGATGGGTACGCAGGTTCTTCTTGGTTTTACGCCTTTGGGATGGGCTGGACTCATAGCCGGTGAAGTCGTTGGCCGTGGATCAGGATTAATGCGTGTATGGCGAACGGCCAGGGATGATCTGGGTGCGTTATTGTCTGGCGTTACACGTCGAGATATCCTCACGACCGCCTCGGAATTCAAGAAATTCCCCTTGCTCACCACGCCATCCTCACTCCTGAACAGTCTGGGACTCGTATTGCCGGTTCCCTTGATTACCATGCATTTTGGGCTGTATGAAGCGGGTCAGTTTGCCGTGGCCTACCGGGTTCTGGGGCTTCCATTGTCGTTGGTTGGTGCAAGCGTCGCGGATGTTTTCCATTCCCGCATAGGACGTTTGTCACGGGAGGTACCAAAGCGAGCGATACGATTTCTCATTCTGGTTTCTGCTTCTCTGCTGGCAATCGGCATTCTGCCCATGATCGTTGTAACCTTTTTCGGTGACCGGTTGTTCCAATTTGTTTTGGGGGATGAATGGTCGACAGCGGGGTTACTTGCAGCCGCCATTGCCCCGTGGGTGTTGATGGAATTTGTGGTGGGCCCTGTGAGCCGGGTTGTTCTCGTTTATCGGGGGCAGGAACTCAAGCTCATATACGATGTTCTGGCGCTGATTTCCATTGTGGGGGGAATTCTGTACGGATCGTCTCAGGGTTGGACCCTGGTGGAAACGTGCAGGCTACTCGGCTGGACCCAGGCGGCAGTCTATAGTGTTTATTTTTTTCTCCTGCTCAGGATTATCAGAAAGTACGAGATGATCAATTATGTGGATTCATGATATTGCCAGCTCTGCCGCCTTTCGGGAGTTGTAGCCTTGCTCATTATTGGCCGCTGCCTACACGTCAGGATCATGCTGAATGGAAATTGATGTTCGTCAAATTTTGCGTGCCATCTTTCGGCGATGGTGGCTCATCTTGTCGTTGGCCGTGTTGTTCGGGGGAGCGACGTATGTGGTTACCAACAGGCAAACTGCCGAGTACTCTGCTGCCACCACGCTCCTGGTGAATCCACAACAAGTCACGAGCTCCACGGAGAACAGCGTTCTTCTCGCGAGTCAGAGTCAGGCGCAAACCTATGTGCTTTTGGTCGAATCCGGACCTGTGCTGGACCGGGTGAACGAAGAACTGGGGTTGCCGTACACCCGGGATGAACTGGCGGACAAAATCCAGGCTCGTGTGATCCTGAACACCCAGTTGATCGAGATTTCGGTGAGCGATCCCTCGGCGGAGGAAGCCGCGCGCATTGCCAATTCCGTGGCAAGTCAATTCGAGTCGCAGATCGAGGATCTGACTGTCGGTCGGCTTGAACGCAACCTGATGGAATTAACCAGCCAACGGGAGTCGTTGCAGGCGCGTCTGGTGGAGATCGAGGCGGAGCTTGCGAGTCTCGAGTCGAATACTGGAGACGAAGAGGGTCAGCAGCAGATACGCGATCTCAACGAGGAACGGACACGGGCGCAGGAAACGATCGCGGATCTGGACGGGAGTGTCCGATCTGTTAATGCGGCGTTGGCGACCACGACGTCACCGGTTGAAGTTGCAGACGGGGCCAAGGCCGCCAGGGAGCCGGACTCTCCCAAGCCGTTGCTGATGACCGCATTGGGTGTCTTTTTGGGCTTGATCGTGGGGACGGGGGGTGCTGTCATCCTCGAACTAACGGACAAGAAAATCCGGCGCGAGACCGATATCGAGGCCCTCACTGGCAGCAGGTTGCTGGCTACCGTTCCTGTCCCACGAAGTGGCCTTGACTCTGAGCCTGGCGCGCTGTCACTCGCTGACGATGCGACCATTGATGCCATTCGCCTGTTGCGTACCCGGGTGCATTCGGGATCCGGACACGATGCCTCGACGGCGATCCTTCTTACCGATGCCGGAGGCGCTGAACCAGCCAGCCGTATTGCGACCCTGTTGGGGCACGTGATGGCGCAGTCCGGCTTGCAAACGGTGATCGTGGATGCCAACCTGCGTCACCCTCATCAGCATCGATTCCTGGGCAAGGACAACGAACCTGGACTTTCTGCGATCCTGGGTGAGGACGTTGAACAGCAGGAGGCGTTCTCACCATCACCGGTCGCTACCCGTCTCGGGGTGGTCACTGCGGGTGCCCCGGTAAACAATCCTTCCGGTCTGGTTGTTTCCCCGGCATTTCAGAATCTCTTGACGGCCTTGGGCAATCAGGCAGATGTTGTCCTGGTGGATGCACCCTCGGTGCTGGATTCCAGCGATGCTATGAGTATTGCCGCGATGGTGGACGGAGTGGTGTTGATCGGACAATATGGCTCGACCAATCGTGATGATATGTTCCAGACGTCGGAGTCATTGCGTCAGGATGGTATCCCTCTGCTGGGTATTGTGATGATCCAGATGTAGGTGGCGTTACTATTCGAGTTGGATGAAAGAGCCCCTGGTAAGGTTCAAAACCTTGCCAGGGGCTCTTTTGTCGTTTTCCTCTTTTGCATGGTGGGCGACTGACCGGATCGACAACAAGATCCTGGTGGACACCAGTTATCTGTGACCATGGATGTCTACGCTCATGCGGTTGTAGGCCTGGTTAAGGGCGCATTCCGTTCGATCGAGCATGCATTGGGGAACCACGAATGACGACGTCCCGGAGTTTGGCTGTCATCCTGGCTTTCAAAGCAACAAAAAAGCCCTGGCAATTACTGCCAGAGCTTCCTCGATTTCCCCGTAACCATGCGGGTTTTGGGTGTTGGCTGGGGTGCAGGGACTCGAACCCCAACTGCCTGATCCAGAATCAGGTGTCCTACCATTAGACGACACCCCAACGACCGAAGCAGAGTGTAGCAAATTCCCTGAAGGGCGTCCAGTCATTTTGGCCATTTGCGGGGAATATTCCGGGATTGCATGTATTCGGTGCCGAAACATCGGCATTTCGGGAGTCTGCCCTGCCAGGGCCGATGCTGATTGGCAGGGTGAGATGGACTCAGTCGCCGGCGAGTTCTTCCTGTTTGGCGAGGAGGAGAGCCTCGGGGAGCTCGTAAAGAACGGCGTCCAGTGTTCCGCCGAGTGCTGCGTATCCGGCTGCCAGGACGTTTCGGGCGAGCACGAGGGCGGTTACGGGGCCGGTTCCTCCCGGAACTGGTGTGTAGGCTGCGGCGATGCCCTCAATGGATGCGGGATCGGCATCTCCGACGATCTTGCCTTCGTCAGATACGTTCACCCCGAAGTCGAGCACGATCGAGCCTGGTTTGAGCATGTCACCTGTCACCAGCCCGGCACAGCCGGCCGCGACGCAGACGATTCCGGCGCGTCGGGTTTCCTGGGCAAGGTCACGCGTGTGTGTGTGGCAGAGGGTAACGGTTGCGTGGCGCTGGGTAAGTAGCGTCGCCAATGGGCGTCCCACGACGTTACTCCGGCCAATGACGGTGATCTCCGCACCATCAAGATCGACATCAAAGAAATCCAGCAATTCCAATCCACCGGCAGGCGTACTGGGGCGGAGTGAGGGGAGCCCAAGATGCAGACGTCCGGCATTGGTTGGCGTGATGCCATCCACATCCTTCAGTGGCGACAAATGCTCCAGGATGACATGGGGATCGAGATGATCCGGGAGCGGCATCAGGACGAGTACGCCAGTGATGGAGTCATCGGCATTGAGTTCCTGAACCGCCTGAATCAACTCTTCATTGGAGATAGACTCTTCCCGTTCGATATGCCGGTGCTCAATATCGACCTTGCGGAAGGTGCGGTCAATCGATGCCCGGTAGGCCAGTGCAGCCGGATTCTTGCCCACCAGCAGCGAGGCAAGGACCGGCTTGCTACCAGACAACTCGAGTAATTGCTCTTTTGCCGCTGCAATCTCAGCACGCAACCGTTTTGCCAACTGCACGCCTCGAAGCTGACGCGTGGATGTTTTTTCTTCTGTCAAATCTGTGGTCCTTGGTTCCAGGGGTGATATCCGGGACGGTGCGCGGTTGCGTCGTCGCCAACGGGGATTATACCAGTCGCGCCTGAAGGCGTTGAGGGGCTCTGTGAGAGGTGATTCGCCGTTACGAGGCATCCCGGTACCCTGGTCAGGAACCCGATTGTTACCCAAGCTGGCGGAATATCGACAGTAACTGGCATCAATGTGTCGTTAGTGCGTTTGAGTTTCCTCAGCTGTCGTTTTGCCTCTCGTCAATCACGGATATGTTGATAGTCCGTACAGATTGTTGACAGGCAGGCAAGTGCCGTGTATGATCGGCGTATCGAAGGTCGATGGTGTGACCGGGTGGCAAAAATTGAATCCGGAAACATGTGTTCAAATACTGTTCAGGACGAAAGCTTCAGGCTTGAAGGGGTGGGGAATGATCCAGCAGCAATTACAATTCGGCGCAACACTCAAGCAATTTCGTGAGCATCGTCGGGTATCCCAGAGCAAGTTGGCAGAGCGTGCGGGATTCGATCACTCCTATGTCAGCCGTCTCGAAAGTGGGGCGCGTACGCCAACGCGGGATGCTGTGCAGCAGTTGTCCCAGGCGCTGGAGTTGGAGCGATTGCAGCAGGATGAACTGCTGGCCTCCGCCGGCTTCCTGCCGCGGGAGATTTCCAGTCTCCTTTCGGGCGAGCCGGAAATCACCGAGGTGCTTGGATTGCTTCAGAACAACCAGATGCCAGATGCCTATCGGGATTCGATGCGCCAGGTGTTGAGGTTGCTCGCGGATCAGGCTCGCATGGTGCTTCGCGAAGAGGATGCGGCAATCGTCGCCTAGAGGCGACATATCCCATGGAGGTTCGATAATGTCTAATCTTGTTCACCGCCAGATCGGACTTCATCGGATCGTGTAGGATTCTCCTGCAGAGGGATACCAGAGACTCGTGTTTCCTGATTGCCAGGTGATGCCCCCGCCATGTCATCTGGTTGGTTACACGCATGAGATTCCCGGAACGTTAACTCAATCGAAGCATCTGTATATCCAGAGGACGTGTTTCCATGGCGGAGTTTGCGCATCTCCATTTACATACCGAGTTTTCACTGCTTGATGGCATGGGGCGTATCGATCAATATATCGACAGGGCCCAGAAACTTGGTATGCAGCACATGGCAGTCACCGATCATGGGGTCATGTATGCCGCCATGGATTGGTACACTGCGGCAACGAAGGCAGGTATCCATCCGATCATTGGCATGGAGGCGTATCTTGCCGAAGGGCCGGTTGCCAAGCGGGAGCGGAAATCCTACCATCTGCTGCTTCTGGCAGAGAACGATACCGGCTATCGCAATCTCCTTCAGCTTGCCAGCAAGGCCGCCCTGCACGGATTTTATTACCGTCCCCGGATCGATATGGAGATGTTGCAGGAGCACCATGAAGGCATTATTGCGACATCGGCCTGTCTGGGTGGCCCTGTGGCCAACAACTTCCTGAACCATCAACCGGAGAAGGCTTTTTCCTACGCGCAATCGCTCTCCGAGATTTTTGGCAAGGAGCGGTTCTTCATTGAATTGCAGGATCACGGGTTAAAGGAGCAGCTTGATGTCAACAAGCAGTTAATTCCTCTGGCCCGCGAACTGGATCTTCCGCTCATCGCCACCAACGATGTGCATTACTGCTCCGAAGAGGATGCGCCAGCCCAGGATATCCTCGTCTGCGTCCAAACCAATACCAATATCAACGATCCGAAGCGGATGAAACAGGACAGCGAGCAGTTCTATCTCAAGAGTCCCGCCCAGATGGAACGTTTGTTTGGCGAGTATCCGGAGACGCTTTCCAATACCATTCGTATTGCCGAGATGTGCAGCCTCGATCTCGGTTTCAAGGGCTATCAGCTTCCGGAGTTTGATGCTCCCGATGGGCTGACGACTGAGGCTTACCTTCGCCAACTCTGCGAAGCTGGAGCCATGCGGCATTACGGCACCCTTGAGGGGCAGATCGGCGAACGTCTGAATTACGAACTCAAGGTGATCGGGGAGATGGGGTTCACCAACTACTTCCTGATCGTTTGGGACTTCGTCAATTTTGCCAAGCAGAACGACATCCTTGTTGGTCCGGGGCGCGGTTCGGCGGCCGGTAGCCTGGTGACGTATTGCCTGGATATTACGGGGCTGGATCCTCTCAGATACAACCTCATTTTTGAGCGCTTCCTGAATCCTTCCCGAATCTCCATGCCGGATATCGATATCGATTTCGCTGACGACCGCCGGTCAGAGGTGATTGACTATGTCGTCAGGAAATACGGTGACGACCGGGTAGCGCAGATCGTCACGTTTGGAACCCTCAAGGCAAAAGCCGCCGTTCGTGACGTGGGACGGGCCATGGGGCTGGAGTTCAGCGAAACCGACAGGGTGGCACGGCTTATTCCGACTGATCCAAAGATGACGATCGACCGGGCGCTCGCCGAAGTCTCGGATCTCAACAAGATCTATGAGGGTGAGACATCGGTTCGGGAGTTGATCGATACTGCCCGCAAGGTGGAAGGGCTGGCTCGCCACTCCTCAACCCATGCCGCCGGTGTTGTCATCTCGCGTGATCCGCTGGTCCAGCACGTCCCGCTGCAACGGGCGGGTGGCAAGAGCGAAGGTGATGTCACCACCCAGTGGACACAGGGGCATCTCGAGGATCTCGGTCTGCTCAAGATGGATTTCCTCGGTCTGAAAACCCTGACCGTGTTGGGGAAAGCAGTCGCCCTGGCGAATGCGTCGGGTGCGAACCTGACCATGGAGACGATTCCTCTCGAAGACGAGAAGATGTTCGACTTGCTCTGTCGTGGAGAGACCGTCGGCGTGTTCCAGCTTGAAGGTGGTATGACAACGCGGATGACGATCGATGTCGCGCCTGCCAGCTTCGAGGACATTATTGCCTTGATGGCGCTGATCCGGCCCGGACCAATGGAGTTGGCACCGGATTACATCGACCGGAAACATGGGCGGGTCGAGATCGAATATCAACATCCGCTGCTCGAACAAGTGCTCAAGGAAACGTACGGCATCGCCATCTACCAGGATCAGGTGATGCAGAGCGCCAACGTGCTGGCCGGATTCACCATGGCCGAAGCGGATTTTCTCCGGAAGGCGATGGGCAAGAAACTTCCGGCGGAAATGGCGAAATGGCGAGATCGCTTCATTGAAGGCGCTCGCGAGAAGGATATCGAGAAGAAGCTCGCGGGGGATATCTTCGACAACATCGAGAAATTTGCCGGTTATGGATTCAACAAGGCCCATAGTGCAGCCTATGCTGTGATCGCAGCCCAGACCGCGTACATGAAGGCGCATTATCCAGTCGAGTTTATGGCGGCCCTGATGTCTACAGAAATGGCCAACACCGACAAGATGGTCTTCAATATCGCGGAGTGCCGCCGGGCAGGGATTCCGGTGTTGCCGCCGGATATCAATCGTAGCGGGGTGGATTTCGTCGTTGAGGTGACACCCGAAGGCAAGCAGGCCGTGCGGTTTGGCATGGGTGCGATCAAGAATGTGGGTATCGGAGCGATCACCTCAATCGTCGATGCCCGCACCGCTTCTGATACAGGGCAGTTGCCGACTCTGGAGGCGTTCTGTGATGCCGTGAACTGGAGCGCGACCAGCAAGAGGGTGGTGGAGAGTCTCACGAAGGCGGGAGCACTCGACTGCTATGGTCACCGGGCAGCTGTTCTTGCCGGTCTCGAGCAGAGCGTCGGAGCAGCGCAGAAGCGGCAGAAGGCCGCAGCCCGTGGGCAGATGGACCTGTTCGGATTGATGGCACCCGAGGAGTCTGCCGGTGAGTCCTCTTCAAATCTGCCGGATGTCCCTGAAGCTGACAACAAAACCATTCTCGAATGGGAGAAGGAGTTCATTGGGCTGTATTTGAGCTCCCATCCGTTGACATCTATTGTCGGCGCCGGGGTTCCCCAAGGTTTCTCCGAAGTCGTCGAGCTGGCTACGCGGGCGGTTAACGACCGGATTCGTCTTGTCGGCATGGTCACCAGTGTTCGCAGGATCACGACAAAGACAAACAAAACGATGGCGATTGTTGAGGTTGAGGATCTTACCGGATCGATTGAGATGGTGGCGTTTCCGGAGACATTTGAACGTATATCGCAAGTGCTGGCACCCGACGCCATCCTGACGTTCACGGGGAAGTTGGAGGAACGTGGAGAGCGCCGGCAAATCGTACTGGAAAGTGCCAGTGACTCACTTCCGGAATTCAACATACGGCCGAAGCACGCCCTGACAGTGGTTGTTCAGTTGTCGCTTACCGGTGATTACTGGCAGGATGTTTCCCTGATGCAGCGGGTGGACGAAGTGCTTCGCCATAACGAAGGCGACGCTGAAGTGGTGCTGGCGATTTCCAGTGGAGGAACGGTCACCCGGTTGCGAAGTCGTAGCCGCCGGATATCCTGGTCGCCCGAAGTTTCGGAGGAACTGGAGCAAGTGATAGGTGCCAATTCCGCGTGGGTCGACCGGCCTGCAGCGATGGATGAGTCTCGGCCGAAGTTGGTTTTGGTGTGATGAGAGAGCCTCATGTGATACACGACATATCCCATGAGGTTACCAACCTCAATAATCTATTATTCTTGGTAATGTTGAATCTTTAAGCGATATGTCGTCTGACTGCTCGATGTGCCGCAGCTGAATCGCCAGTCGTCAGGATTAACAGAACATCGTCATTTCGAATCGCCTTGAATGCCCGGTTGATCGCCCGGCGCTCCGTTGGCAGCCAGATGAAGAGTGGAGGATAGGGGTTGGCTGATAATCCTTGCCGGAACTCTTTTACCAGCGCTTCATCCTGATCGGCATGCAACACAATTGCTCCATGATATCTGCCAAGGAGCCGACCCAAATCACGGATTTCCCCGGCATCTATCCACCGCAAGTCGCCGACGACCGTTACCTGTCTCCGGTTGGCTCCGGGATTGATCGCTTTCAGGACAGGTTGCAAAATCCAGGGCGGACCCAACTGGTCGATCGCTGCGAGGTTATCGCCAGTGTCATACGTATTCATGGACGCAGGAAGGATGTCCCAGGCCGAGCGGAATGACCGCAACGTCCTGATGATGCATGGTATGTCGATGCCGATTCCCCGGCCGATCGCAATGGCAAGCAGCACATTCGTCGTATTGAAGGTGGCTTCTCCCTTCATCGTCAGAGGCGCATCCTGAACGCGGCAAAGACGCAAGGCGCGGTTACGATCGCCGATCATGATGTCGCCATCACGTACCCATACAGCCATACCTCCGGTCTCAAGATGCTGCACGAGATTTGGCGAGCGAGGGGAGAGGGCAACCTGGATCACCACCGCATCAGTATCCGCCACGGCATTCACCGCATAGTGATCATCGGCATTGACGACGACAAATCCGTTGTGAGGGACTGCTGCAACGACCCGCTGGGCGCCGCGCAGCGCAGATTGCAGGGAAGGAGATTGTTCAGGATTGTCTGTCTTCTCCCGCAGTCCGGTGATGGCCATCACCGGATATGAATTCGGTGGTAAACCGACGGCATTAACGGTGTTCCAATCGAGTTCCTGGAGAGCGATATCCAGCGACCCTTCGGAAATCCTGGTCAATGCATGCGACCAGCCTGAAAGCTCACCACGTTGCCGGCGACCGCGAATCTGGACCCCCATATCGGTCCATGTCGCGCTTCTGAGGTGGGAGTCATTCAGCATGGCTTCAACCAGGCGGAGAACGGTACTTTTCCCCCTGGTGCCACTGATACCGATAACGTGAAGCAACCCCGCATGATACGTATCTCGCTGCCAGGATCGAAATGTCGGGTGAACGAGGGAAACCTCGGAGTCGATGGGTACTGCGGGATCGGTAACGATCATCGACCGGCTCCCTTCTTCCGGGAGGCATCAGTGCGATCGATGAGCAAGCGC
>Ga0182747_1000856_pt1 | contig 25788 bp, 20 predicted proteins | sample eDN3rd30CBELigBY_FD_128526 | JGI IMG/M metagenome (GOLD analysis project Ga0182747, IMG submission 128526) | Enriched backyard soil microbial communities from Emeryville, California, USA - eDNA 3rd pass 30_C BE-Lig BY (version 2) (version 2) | ecosystem: Environmental > Terrestrial > Soil >... | reverse complement strand
GCGAGAAAGGCGATGGCGTGGACGACCAGCATGTGAATGGTCGATGCAATACGGCTGGATTCCTCATCGGCCTCGTCAAGCAGATCCCGCGAGAGCAAGGCGCCAGCCGTACCCAAAAAGGCGATGAGCGGCCCGAAGAGCAACATCCACCGGTTGTGATAGGTGGCAGTCAACACAATGGCGGCGAAGACGGAAATGAACGGAACAGCCCAGGCTGTCGCCAGGCCACTGTTCGGCCGGCCGGAGCCGACCTCTTCGGCGGCCCTGGCGGCGGTGCGTTCGGCGTATTGGGCGCCCCCCGCCGTGAGAATGAGTACGATGATGGCAATGACCCAGAAGAGGGTGGATGTTTGCTGGAAAACAGGTGGATCGCTGCCATCACCTTCGCCGATGGCGATGATCGCCAGCAGGAGCAGGGCGGCGGCACTGAGCAGGGAGATCACCACTCCCTGGCCGTAGGCGGGTTGCCGGTCGTCCGCCTGCAGGATACCCAGACCGAAAATCTTGTGATCCTGGTCCGTATCACCCTCGGTATCTGCATATTCATCGTCGTAATCATGGACGGGTTCGTCTTCGTAGACGGTGTCATCCGGTCGATTCCGCGACGAGAACGGATTGTTCTTGCCTCGCTGCATCAGTTCGCCCCCATCTCTCCCTCAAAAATCCGGTTTCCTGTGTTTACGGTCATGGTTCCCAGGTGGGACGCCATCCTTCTGGTGCTCATTAATACTCTATATGGTGCGGCGTCCGGCTGGCACGCTACTGTCCAGACGGAGATTTCTTCATTGGTGCACGTTCCGTTGACGGGTTTGTCTCGCAAATGGCTCGCCAGGCTTCCTGGATCGTTGCGTTCGTGAGCGCACCTTCACGTACGACCGTGATGGTATCACCCTCGCGCCGGATGACCGTGGATGCCAGGCGCTGTGGAGCGATACCACCGTCCAGGATGACATCGATCTCGTCCCCAAGGCTTTCGCGAATCTCTTCTGCCCGGCAGGCGGCAGGCTGTCCCGAGCGATTGGCGCTGGTGGTGGCCATCGCTCCGCCATTGTGCTGGGCGATGGTGAGGGCAATCGAGTGATCCGGCACCCGGACCCCGAAGGTGCCATCCGGTGCCTTGACTTCGTCCGGAAGCGAGGCGTTGGCCTTCAGGACCACGGTGAGCGGGCCGGGCCAGAAGCGGGCGGCGAGGCGAAGCAGGTCCTGGTCTGGCTCATCGGTCAGGGTGGATACCACATCGGGTCTGGAGATGAGGATCGGCAAGGGTTTGTCCTGGGGTCGGCCCTTGATGTCATAGATCCGGATGAGGGCTTCCCGATGCGCAAGCGATGCCCCGATACCATAGACGGTATCCGTTGGGAACGCGATCACGCCGCCTTTTTGCATTGACTCGATCGCGATTTCGAGGGCCCGCCCATCTTCAAGTGAGAGAAACGCCATCAATCCAGCTCCTTTCCGGGCCGTGCCGGGTTGGTTCATGAGGTCCTGATCTAAAGGTGTGCCTTGATGTTTTCGGCGACGGACTGGTTGATGCCGCTCACAGCGGTGAGGTCCTCAATTGACGCGGCCTGGATGGCCTTGACCGACCCAAACGCTTTCATGAGCGCTTTCTTGCGAGTCGGGCCTACCCCGGGGATGTCATCCAGCCGGGACTTGAACGCGGTTTTGGAGCGGGTGGCCCGGTGGAACGTGATCGCGAACCGGTGCGCCTCATCACGAATACGTTGCACCAGGAAAAGTGCCTGGGAATCTCGCGGCAGCATGATCGAATCCGGACGTCCGGGAAGGAAGATCTCCTCATTTTCCTTGGCGAGACCGCAGATGGGAACGTCCATACCGACATCCGCAAGGGCCTGCACGGCGGCGTTCAGCTGGCCCTTGCCGCCATCGACGATGACCAGGTCAGGCAGGGTGGTCCATTTGCCTTCCTTTTCCTCATCGGCTTCCACCGCGCGGCGGAAGCGGCGGGTGATGATCTCCGCCATCGAGGCGAAGTCGTCGGCGCCGACGACCGTCTTGATGTTGAAGCGGCGATACTCCTTCTTTGCCGGCTTGCCTTCCTCGAACACCACCATGGAGGCGACCGGGGATGTTCCCTGCAGATTCGAGTTGTCGTAACACTCGATGCGGCGCGGCATGCGAGGAAGATCCAGCGCGTCGGCCAATTCGGTCATGGCGGCGGTCATCTTCATCTCGTCCGAGAGATGCTTGAGGCGCGCCTGTTCCAGGTTTTCGGCGGCGCTTTTGGCCACCATCTCTACAAGGCCGCGTTGATTGCCGCGTTGGGGCACATGGAGCTGGACTTTGCCGCCACGCCGCACCGCCAACCATTCCGCGATGACATCACGCTCGCTCGCGGAGACATGATGTTGGAGAATGAGGCGCGGCGGGACGATGGCGGCGTCCTCGTAGAACTGCTGGATAAAGACAGTGATGATCTGCGATGGATCGTCGTTCAACGTGGCCTGCATCGGGAAGAATTCAGAGCCGATGATCTTGCCATTTCGCAGGAACCCGACCTGAATGCCCGCATCGCCACCTGCACCCTGCGAGACGCCGATGATATCGGCATTGGTGCCGCTGGCAGTGACGATCTTCTGGCGTTCGAGCACGTGGCGGACGGCGCTGAGACGATCCCGCAATTCCGCGGCGCGTTCGAAATTCCAGGCTTCAGCGGCCTGGTCCATCTCGGCTTCCAGATCCTCGACGATCTCCTCGCCGCGGCCGGAGAGGAACATTGCCGCGCCCTCAATGGATTTCATGTAGGTCGGGCGGTCGACGGCGCTGATGCAGGGGGCGGTGCATTGGTGCATGTGGTAGTAGAGGCAGACCTCGTCGTTCCCGGTGATCTTCTTGTCGCACTTGCGGTAAGGGAAGAGGCGATTCAGCAGGTTGATCGTTTTGTAGGCGGAGCCGGCGGATGTGTACGGACCGAAATACTGACTGCCGTCGTTGATGATCTGGCGGGTGCTGATGACGCGAGGCCATTCCTCATTCGTGATCCGAATGTAGGGATAGGTTTTGCTGTCTTTCAGCATGATGTTGTATTTGGGCAGGTACTTCTTGATGAGCTCGTTTTCGAGAATCAAGGCTTCGGTGGCCGTGTCGGTGCGGATGACCTCGAAATCGGTGATGTGGGCGACAAGTTCCCGGGTTTTGGGGTCCTTGTGACGCTGGGACTGGAAATACGAACGCACGCGATTACGAAGCGCAATCGCCTTGCCTACATAGATGACCGTGCCGTTCGCGTCTTTCATCAGGTAGACGCCGGGCTCCTGCGCGAGGGCGGAAAGACGGTTGGAGAAGTCGGGGCGTGGAGTCGTGTCCTTCATACCTGAAAGTATACCGGTGTCTGGCCAGAAACATTGGGGAGCAGCATGCCGGAAATCGTGCATGACCGCCCGCAGGCGAGTGGCAGCGAACGCGTCCGCATCGCATCATAAGACAAGAATCGCAACGCGCCCGGCATCTCCGCCGGGGACTTTCGCCACTGCTACAAGGAGTTTAACGTGCAGGAACCCCGTCCACAATTCACCGCGTTCTGGCTCTTTTCCCGTCGCGATTCCTGGCGGGATCAACTTCATGGCTCCTGGGACGATGCCGTCCAGGAGTTCACCTCGCTCATCGACACCCCGTCGGAAGGCGTGAGCGTGCGGGCGTCCTATTCGCTGATGGGACTGCGGCCCGATGTCGACATGATGCTGTGGGTGCATGCGGACCAGCTTGACCAGATCACGGATTACGCCGTGAAGCTGGATCAGACGGCGATTGGCCGTGCCTTGCATCGGGCACAGGGCTATATCGGTGGGGCTGGTGGATCGCAGTACGATCGCGAGCATGCCCCCGCCTTCATCAAGGGTCTGGAGCCGAAGCGTTACCTGAGCGTGTATCCCTTCATCAAGACCACCGAGTGGTATCTGCTCGAGTTCCCGGAACGGCGTCGCCTGATGCTGGAACATGGGGAACTGGGTCGGGAGTATCCGGAACTGCTCACCAATACGGTGAACTCGTTCGGATTGCAGGACCAGGAGTTCATCGTCGCGATTGAGGGTGACGATCCGATGCGGCTGATGAAGATGGTGCAGCAGCTCCGTGCCGCCGAGGTGCGGGTGTACACCTCGCTGGACACCCCGATTTACCTCGGCGAGAAGAAATCCATCACGGATGTGTTGGCGGATATCAAGGGGTAAGCCTCCCGCGAACAGCTGAATGCAAACCCGGGTCTCTGAATGAGACCCGGGTTTTGTGTTTGCAAAACGATGTGCCGGACTCCGTGACGATCTCTGACGGGACGGGTCTGGCCACATCGATTCTCGTGACGTTTATGTTTCCGGCTGGCACTGTCATCGCGCCAGTTTTCTCGCGGATGTACAACCCAAAACAGCCGAAATAGCGGGGGCGTCTACAAGGATTGTCTGGGGATTGGGTGGCGATCCGCAACGTTGTTTGGTGAATCCGGACTGGGCGCATTTCCCGGTGACATTGACCACCCGCATGACGGATGTCACCCTGTTTTCTGAAGTGATTCTGATTTCCATTGACATTTTCTGGGGGCCATGCAAGGATGTGCCATAACGATTCGTCACATATCTGAATTTGGCAGAGTTCGTACCTTATCGAGGAGGATACACATGACAATTGATGTGGATCGAATGGCGGCAACGCTTTCGTCGACGGCAAATGGCGTTATGGAGAATCACGTCACACGCCGCAATCTCGTGAGGAATGCGGCGGTGGCCGCGTCCGCTGCCGGCACATTTGGCCTTGTTGGCCAGGCAACGGCATTCCGCGCCTTCGCTCAGGACTCCAAGCCGACGGGCGGGACGATCGTGGTTGCCAGGGTAGGGGATTCGGATACGCTCGATCCGGCGCATACCACTGCTGCCATTTCGTTCCAGGTTTTCAACAATATCTACGACACCCTGATTGCCTATGATATGGATCTCGGATATGAGGGGATCCTCGCCGAGTCGTGGGAGATTTCCGACGACGGAATAGAGTACACCTTCAAGCTTCGGGAAGGGATTATGTTCCATGACGGCACTGAGCTTGATGCCAATGCCGTGAAGTTCACCTTCGACAGGCTCATGTTGCCAGAGACTAACGCCCCGGCGGCGGGCTGGATCACGCCGTTGGCCTCGACCGAGGTTATCGATAACCTCACTGTCAAGTTTACCCTGAGTGAGCCATTTTCTCCGTTTCTCGGCAACCTCTGCGCTTCGTATTTTGGCATCACTTCCCCGACTGCAGTTGAGGAGTACGGGGATCAGGACTTCGGGCGCAACCCGGTTGGTAGTGGTCCGTGGAAGTTCCAGGAGTGGATCGCAGGCGAGCAGATTGTTCTGGTCCCCAACGATGACTACCAGAACTTCCACAGCCACGTCGAGAATAAAGGCCGTCCATACGCCGACCAACTCATCTTTCGCAACATCCCCGAAGATGCCACCCAGATGGCTGCACTGGAGACCGGCGAGATCACGGTAACTCCGGTGCCGTCGCGCGAGGTGGCCCGGCTGCAGGAGGATGATCAATATCAGATTCTCATACCGGAGCGGGCCACGAATATCTGGTACCTTGAGTGGAGCATGGAGCCGCCGACGGATGAATCTGACCAGATCTACAAGGGGCCGTACTTCGACGATCCGCTGGTCCGTCAGGCGGTCGCCTACGCCACCAATGCGGACGAAATCATTCAGAGTGTCTACCAGGGGCTTGCCGTCCGGAACTTCGGCCTGGTTCCCACTGGTCACTTCGCATACGATCCGACCATCGAAGAGTACGGATACCACTTCGACCCGGACAAGGCCAAAGCGTTGCTCGACGAGGCTGGCTGGGTCGAAGGTGGAGATGGCGTCCGTGAAAAGGATGGCACCAAGCTTGAGCCGCTCCTGTGGAGTTGGAACGCTGGCAACAATGAGCGAGCGGTGCAAGTTATCCAGAATCAGCTTGCCGCAGTCGGGTTCAACGTTAAAATCGAGACGATGGAAATCGCAACCCTGCTCTCGCGACTGCCGGAGAATGTCTGCGACTTTGACCTCATGAGTTGGGGTTGGGCGGAGCCGCACATAATGAAGATGATAGTCGACGGGGATGCGGGCATCGGACTGTACCGGGACGAGGAGTACCTCGCCCTCGTTGACGAGGCGGCCCGCACCACAGGGCAGGATGAGCGCTCTGAGTTGTACTTCAAGGCGAACCAGCAGGCCCTGGCGGATGTCGCGGCCGTCCCGTTGTGGACAACACTCGCCGCAACCGGCGTTCGCGCAGAACTCATTGACTTCAAGCTGGGACCAACCGGTACCGCGATCTATGAAGATGCGCACTTCGAAGACTAGTGCTTGAAAATAGAGACGAGCGCAGGAACTCCACGCTCGTCTCTATTTTGTGTTCGCTATCTGTCGATGCATATGGAGGTTTCTGTGCCGTTTCCACGTCGAACGACCGTCATCCTCCACGTCTAGTGGGCTGTCATGGCAGATTTGCCCGGCGCACCCGGCGCACCCGGCGCACCCGGCGCACCCGGCGTTTCTCGGTCGGGAAGGGGCCGCTTGCGCTTTTCGGCCAAAGGCCTCACCCTGGGCCCTTCGCCGTTACGGCCAGTGGTCTCCTTCCGTGCTCCGGCGTCTCGACCCAGCATTTGACGCCTGGCGGGCCACCAGGGGCGTTCTGATCTCGAGATGTCGCCTGGACACAGTTGGACACAATAAGGAGTCGGTCGTGTTTCGGTATTTTATCTATAGGTTGGTCGCGACTATTCCAGTCTTGCTCGGCGTATCGGTTGTGGTGTTCTTCATGCTGCGATTGGTTCCCGGCGACCCGGTCCGACTCATGTTCGCAAACCAGGCCTCGCCCCCTCCCGAACGCATTGAGGAGATCCGTCATCAACTTGGGCTGGACCTCCCTATTTGGCGGCAGTATCTCGACTATGTAACAGGGGTACTTCAGGGCGATTTTGGTCTCTCAATTCGCTCGCGACAACCCGTGTTTGAGGAGATCGTTCAACGCCTGCCGAATACGTTCCGACTCACGTCGGCGAGCCTGGCGGTGGCCGTCACCGTGGGCATTCTCGCCGGTGTGCTTTCCGCGGTATACAAGGGCCGCTGGATTGACAGGGTCAGCATGGTCGTTGCGATCCTGGGTATCTCCATCCCCAGTTTCTGGTTCGGCCTCATGATCATGCTGTTGTTCGGTGTTCGTCTGGAATGGCTTCCCGTTTCGGGCGCGACGACGTGGGAACATCTGGTGATGCCGGCGATTACGCTGGGGCTTATTTCTTCTGCGATCATCGCACGATTGACGAGAGCCAGCATGCTCGAAGCGCTTGGCCAGGATTATGTGCGGACCGCCCGTGCCAAAGGGCTTAGCGGACGCACGGTCATTGCTCGGCATGCGCTCCGGAACGCGTTCATCCCTGTGGTGACGATCATTGGGCTCCAGATCGGCGGACTGCTTTCGGGTGCGTTCATCATCGAGTCGGTGTTCGCGTATCCGGGCGTTGGTCAACTGGCAGTTACTGCACTTCAGGCTCGGGATTTCCCCGTCATTCAGGGGATTGTCCTCCTGGTCGCCGTCATCTACGTGGGCGTGAACCTGCTCGCAGACCTGGTGTATGGATTTCTCGACCCCCGTATTCAATACTGATAGAAAGTGGAAAATGGCATGGTGCAGGCAACCGGGAATGCCGACGAGGATCAAATGCCCCTGGCGGCTTACGAGGCCCAACGAAACGTTCACTCCCGGTCCCAAAAGATTCGGAACCGGATTCTCGCTAACCGGCTGGGGGTTGTCGGTGGCGTGATTCTTCTTTTTCTTCTGTTCATCGCCGCCTTCGGGCCGTGGATTGCCCCACATGACCCGTTGGAAATGGTGCTTTCAGACCAATTCTTGCCACCAAGCCGGGAGCATTGGATGGGCACCGATGATTTCGGGCGGGACATCCTGAGTCGACTCATCCATGGATCGCGTCAATCGCTCATGGTGGGGGCCGTATCGGTAGCTATCGGTGCGATTGTCGGCATCACCGTGGGCTTGCTCGCTGGGTATTTCGGCGGGGTCTTCGACATGGTCAGCCAGCGTGTGATCGACGTCATGCTCGCGTTTCCGGATCTGCTCCTGGCATTGGCGATTGTTGCCGTTCTCGGGCCGAGCCTTATCAACGTGATGATTGCCGTAGGCATCGGGTCGATTCCGTTGTACGCACGGTTGGTTCGCGGCCAGGTTCTGTCCCTGAAAAAGAAGGAGTACGTCGAGTCCGCACATGCCAGTGGTGCATTGGCGCGACGCATCATCTTCGTTCATATCCTGCCTAATTCTCTGTCGCCGCTCATCGTCGTGGCATCACTCGGATTCGCCGGAGCCGTATTGAGCGGCGCGGCGCTATCGTTCATTGGCATGGGGGCGCAGCCGCCCTCCCCGGAATGGGGTTCGATGCTCTCGGCGGGCCGCAGCTACCTGCGTCATGAGTGGTGGATTGCGACCTTCCCGGGACTGGCGTTGGCTATTACCGCTTTCGGGTTCAACCTGCTTGGTGATGGGTTGCGTGACGCTTTCGACCCCCGGTCATTGGACTAGTGGTCTGTCGGGCGTCAAATGCTGGGTACAGATGATGGAGTTTGATGCGGGCATCCTCAGTCGTGAGCTGCCACTTGATGGTATGAATTTCGGGGTTGCGCCGATCCACCCATGCCGTCACGGCCTCACGCATCGTTGCCTGGTCCGGCAATCGTTGACGCCGGCATTGCCGCGCCATTGTGCTTAACTCCAACTCGGCCATATTCAGCCAGCTGCCGTGTTTGAGGCTGTTTTCCATTACCTCTATGCGGTGTGTGCGATCCGGATCTGCGGAGGGGGCGACACCTGTACCGACCAATACGAAATCCAGGAGAGTAGTACGGGAATGTAGGGCCAGGAAGGCGAAGCCGTTGAAAGCGAGAGCGGCCCCAGTGTTGCCCATGGACGCTAACCTGTCCTGCTTGAGGGCAGCGAGTCGAACGGACCGGTCATTGAAGATGCCCCCGAAGTATTGACCGGGCTCAGTCTAAGCTCCCGCGAACAGTCGCATGCAAACCCGGGTCTCTGAATGAGACCCGGGTTTTGTGTTGGTAAAAAGCACGTGCCGGATTCCCTGCACCGTACCTGCCTTTCCCCGACATGCCCCACCTCAAAATCAATAAAGTATGATTTATCACCCATGAGTGTGATTATTGATCGACTTCCTGCATCGTTGTCAGGATCCCTAAATTCCACTATATGTTGATAATATAGGGATGAATCGCCAGCAGTAATGGACCGCCCGAAGCGACCTCCGTTTGAGGGGTTGACATCAAAATATGTATAAATAATACTAATGGCCATTATTCACCAACCGGCGATCATCCTCTGGAGCCAGAGAAGCGATAGGGGATCGCGTACAGAATGCGGGTTGGGCAGGTTCCTCGATCGTTATGAGGGAGAAGAAGTGAGAATGGCTGACGCTGTCCTCAATGCAAAGAGCCGCACCTCGCGGAAACGGCGCCCCGTGGATATTGCCCCGTATGCCATGATCGCTGCGGCGGCCATCTACCTGCTGCTGTTCCTGGCGTTGCCGCTCCTCCGGGGGCTGATGCTGAGCTTTACCGATGCTCGCCTGCTGAGGCCAAATGGTGGTGACAACATCGGCCTGAAGAACTACGCGACGATCTTTGGCGGGACGGGTCTGGTCAAATCGATTCTCGTGACGTTTATGTATACGGCTGGCACCGTCATCGCGTCCGTGGTCATCGGCACGGTCGCCGCGCTGGCGATCAACAGGTCATTTCCGGGTCGCTCGTTTGCACGCAGCGTTCTGGTGGCGCCCTGGGCGGTGCCCGCGGTGGCTGTCGCGCTTGTTTTCTCGTGGATGTACAACCCAAACAGCGGTGTCTTCAACCGGATTGTCTCGGGATTGGGTGGTGAGCCGCAGCGTTGGCTGGTGAATCCGGACTGGGCACTCTTCTCGGTGACCTTGGCGTCGGTGTGGAAGGTATCGCCGTTCGTCATGCTGGTGATCCTGGCTGCACTGCAGAGTGTGCCGGATGACCTCATCGATGCTGCGCGTGTCGATGGTGCAGATGGCTTCAATCGCTTCCTGCATGTGGTTCTCCCTCATATCCTGCCGACGATACGGATCGTGTCACTCCTGATGACCGTTTGGTCGATTCGACGTTTCGAGATCATCTGGTTGCTGACCGGGGGAGGTCCGGTCGACGCGACCAACACGATCGTGATCAATGTGTACCGTCAGGCGTTCCAGAGTTCGAACCTGGGCAGGGCGGCAGCCATTGGCATGGTTGGGCTGCTGCTCTCGGTTTGCGTCACCGTTGTCTATTTCCTGATCGAGCGCCGTTCAGAACGGGAGGATGCCCGGTGAGAAAGCCCTCTGTTATCGGTCCGGTATTGCGGACTGGCCTGGTCATTTTGCTGATTTGCTTTGCCGGCTTTCCCCTGTACTGGCTTTTCAATACGGCGGTTAGCACCGATGACGAACTGTACGGCGCAGGTCAGCGGTTCTTGCCAGATCTGGGCAGGCTCGGGCAGATATTGGATGTGTTCGATGACACGCCGTTGTTGAGATGGCTCTCCAATAGCGGGATCGTTGCGATTGGGACGACTCTGCTCAGTTTCCTGATCGCGATTCTTGCGGGATACGCCTTGTCCCGTTTCCGGTTTCACGGGCGGGGCGTGATGGGATTCGCGCTTTTCACGACCCAGATGTTGCCAGAGGCGCTCATTGTGGTGCCGCTGTATTCCATCTTTGTTTCCCTCGGTCTGATCAACAGCCTCTACGGACTGGTCCTGGCGAATACGGCCTTTGCGATGCCGGTCGCGGCGTTTGTGATCAAAAGCGCGGTCGACCGCGTGCCGTTTGAAGTGGAGGAAGCGGCACGTGTCGACGGTGCCTCGCGGCTCGGCGTCCTCTTCCAGATCGTTTTCCCACTGATCGTGCCGTCTGTTGCGGCATCCGCGGTCATTACGTTTTTCGATGGCTGGAACGAATATCTATTCGCAGCGACCTTTATTCAGGATCAGGACAAGTGGACGACGTCAATGGGGCTTGCCTCGTTCATTGGCGAATTCGTGACGCCGTTGCCCACGGTCTTCTCTGCCGCCCTCATCTTCACCATTCCCGGTGTGGTTTTCTTCCTGATCGCCCAAAAATGGATCGTGAGCGGCCTCGCATCCGGATCCGTGAAAGGATGACCGCGTGAGCCATGACTCCCGAAGCGTAATAGTTCCCTGCGCTCCCGAGCCGGGACGTGATCCCCGCTCTCCGCCTGGACTGGATGAGGGAGGTGATCCCTCGCGCTGATCCCACAGCCTGTCGTCCGGGAAAACGCATGTGTGTATCCCGGTTGGTCCCCCGTCGGAATCGTATCCATTTGAGCCACAGGAGAGAATCGATGAATATCTTTCAAGCTCGAACCACTCGTCGGAAGGCTCTTGCCCTTGGTGCCGCAGCCAGCGTTGCACTCCCCCGGGTGAGTTTTGCGAGGCAGAATACAACGCTCACCTTCGCGAACTGGCAATGGCTGGAGCCGGGCCGGGGCGATCTGATGTGGGAAGCGATCAGGGCCTTTGAAGAGGTTTCGGGTGGTATTACCCTGGAGCAACAAGCCATTCCCCGCGCACAGTACGAATCGACGATCCAGACGCAGATCGGTGGTGGTGGCGGACCAGATATCCTCATCATTCCGCCGGCATTCCTGTTCCAGGGCGGTAGCGCCGGTGTCCTGGAATCGCTTGATGATGTGCTTGCGGACGACGCCAAAGGGCGTTTGCAACCCAATAATGAGCGCGGGGTGTACGAAGGTCAGCAGCTGGGCTTCACCTGGGAAGCGGTGAACTGGGCTTTTTTCTGGAACAAATCCATCCTGACGGAGGCCGGTGTCGAAGCGCCAACGGATGTCGAAAGCCTGATTAGTACGGCGACGGCGATCACCGAGGCGACGGGGAATCCCGCGTTTGCGGTCCGGCATCAACTCAATGAATTGCAGCCCTGGTGGAATGACTTCTCGTCCTGGCCGCTCGCGTTTGGCGGCGGGTGGTCCGCTGATGGCGAATTGACGATTGATTTGCCGGAGAACGGGGAAGCGGTCCGGACGTTACAGCGCCTGTACGACTCAGGGGCGATGCCGATCGGCGACGATGCCTCAACATTCCGCAGCAGGTTCGCACAGGGCGAAATTGCGATGATGATCGATAACGCTTCGGTTGTGTATTCGATGGTCACGGATAACGATGTGGTGACGAGCGAGGATATCGGCTCGTCGGCATTGCCATTCCCAACCGACGATTCCTCGCAGGTCGTTAACTTCATCGGTATCAACGCGAATTCTGAAAACGCGGATGCCGCGAAGGAATTCATCGCTTGGCTCTTCTCGGAAGAGGGACAGGTGCAGGCCGCCAAGGGGGTGTTCCCTTCCACCGCGGGCACAGACACGGCGCCTCCGGCGGAGATCGTTGAGGCCAATCCCTGGATTGAGACGTATCGGGAACAGGCGAAGCTTTCCACCGGCTCCCCGTTGGTGGACGGGTTTGAACTGGAAACACCCGAGATCATGAATGTGGTGATGACGCAAATTGCATCCGTGTTGATCCAGAATGTGGATCCGCAGGAAGCACTGGAGCTCGCTCAACAGGAAGCGGAGGCTTCGATTGGCTAATTCGGCGAGGGTGGGGGAAGTGGACACGAAGGGCAAGACCACCCGCACGCGCGGAGTCGTCTTCACCCCGGCTGAACTCGACTACGAAGGTGTGGACAATGTCCTGGACCGGATGGTGTCGATCGGCGCCAACGCGGTCTCGATTACTCCGGGCGTGTTTCTGCCGGGGACGGCTGAGGAGGGGGTGCGTGAGCCACCGATCGATGTCGATGGGGAAGTGCGTGAGCTCGATCGGCCACTCTGGGGGTCACGTGTGGCCTATGTGCGACGATACTCCCCATATGCCCCCAATCCGAAGCTGTGGGAGGGCGTCCCGTTCCGGGCGCCCGCACCAGCTCCTGATACCTATCAGCACGATGTGACGCGGCAGATGATCGTTGCCGCGCGGCAGCGGGGGATTGATCCCTACATCATCCTCAGCCCCACGGTGCTTCCGGGTCTCCCTGGAGGACATTCGATGAGTGGCGGGACCAGCGGCGGTGACTCCAGCGAGCGGCCACTTCCCATTGATGGGCGGCGGTCCAGCCGGATCATCGCCGGGCAGGGATGTCCGAACAACCCGGGCGTGCGGGCGCTGGTTCTGGCTCAAGTCCATGAGGCTATCGATCACTATGGAGATGCTGAAGGGTTCTTCTTCGATTGGCTCGAATACACCTGCTACTTCCTGGAGGACGTCTTCACCTGTGTGTGCGAATTCTGCCAACATGAGGCGATTCGACAAGGGTTGGATTGGGATGCCTTAACCGGTGCCCTGCGCGGCTTTTACGATCGGCTCCACCGCCTGACGAACCGGGACCTGCACGACATCATGGAGTCCGGCTCGGCGATGTCGCTCCTGGGGGACGCCGACGCGAACAGCTTGCGTGATTTCTGGGGGTTCAAGGCGCAATCGGTGGCAAATTTACTGCAGGTTATTGCTGCCACCATGCGAGCCAGTGAATCCCCGCACCTGTTGCTGGCATCCAATGGATTTCCGTCCCCCTGGAGTACGGCGACGGGTTCGCAGTTTGACGCGTCGGCGCCATACGTCGATCAGGTCCATCCCAAATTCTTTACCTTCCATTGGTCGATGATGGTGAAATGGTACGGGGAGACGCTGCGAGCGTGGAATCCTGACCTGGACGAAGAGTTGCTGGTGAAGGCGATCCTCAGCGCTTTCGATCTCCAGCCTGCGTTTGATGACCGACGCCTCCTGATGGACTTTGGTATGCCAACGCCCACCCAACCGCATCCGTTGTCGGCCGGAGACATTCGCCGTAAGGTCGAACAGGTGACGCGGGAAGTGGCGGGTCATGCCCAGGTTGAGGCTTACGTGCATGGCTACCAGCCGGTTGAGACATTCAACGAATTGATAGGCGTCATGGAAGATACTCCCATGGATGGAGTATGGGTGCAGCGCTACGGATATCTGAGTGATGAAAAACTCGAGGTGCTGAAGTCACACTGGCACGATCGACAGGCGTCATCACCGTCACCAGGGGAAGGGCTGACATTGTAAACATACGGTTCGCGGTGCCAGTGTTCCGGACATCCGCCTGCGAGTCAGCTGCATCTTAAGATGCGGGCTTCGTATTTCGCTACTGCGGGCCAACCTGGCCACAACATGTTCGTAGGGTCGGCCCTCGTGGCCGACCTCCGTGCAGACGATGCGTGTCGTTGTTGAAAACGGGCCATTGTCCGCAGCGGCGAGGGTCAATGCTACGAAATTATGCTGCACGCGTTTATGAGGGCTGACTCGTCGTGATGAGCCTGAAGACCGGCACCCTCGCCCATATCCTGCGTGCGTGAATCAGGTGGCAGCTGGCTAACGACCGGCGGGAGTATGCCGTTGTCACGTTCTCGAATTCTGTACCTGCTGCTGGCTGTTCTCACTGGAGTCCGTCACGAGATGTCTGAACCAACGTTGACGCGTCAAGTGCTCGATCAATTAGGGATCGGCATTGTGAGCGGCGAAATTCCGGGTGGGGTGGTGTTACGGACACAGGATCTCCAGGAGAGATTTGACGTCTCCCGCAGTGTCATTCGTGATGCACTGCGGTCGTTGAAATCCATGAACCTGGTACAGGCCACCCGGAGCGTTGGTATCACCATTCGTGAAGCGCACGAATGGGACATGTTCTCGACAGATGTGATTCGTTGGCGTCTCGCGAGCCCTGACTGGAGACGGCAATTGCAGTCCCTGGCCGTGGTGCGGGCGGCGATCGAGCCGGTTGCGGCCGGGCTGGCAGCCCGCATGCCCACCCATGGAGATGTAGGCTCCGAACTTGCCCGGATTGCGCTGCTGATGAAAGAGGCCGGGGAGCAGGGGGATCTGGAGGTCACTCTGGATGCGGACTTGCGCTTTCATCTGCTGATCCTGCGTAACTGTGGCAATGAGATGCTGGCGGCCCTGGATGAAGTGGTCGAGCAAGTGCTGCGGGCGCGTCACGAATTGCATTTGCGTCCGGAGCATCCTCGCGAGGTTCCCAAGGTGCTTCACCAATTGGTGGCGACTGCGATCCAGGAGGGCGATGCCGCTGCCGCTGAATCGGCGATGCGCCTGCTTGTTGCGGAGGTGATCGAGGACGTGGCGAGACAGGCCGGCAAGGCGCCGCCAGGTTCCTCGATCGATGTGCCGCCGGGATGAAGGATTCGGACATCCCCTGAGCGCGATCCTTCCGTCATCCAACATCTGGATGCCCCATGATTTCTCGTCATGCAGAGGCCGCAGCCGAAGCATCTCCCGGCGCAGCCGAATCCTCACAGCATCAGTGCTCTCGCTTCGCTGCGCACGGGATGACGCGTGGTTTGATACATGGTGAACACCGGTTCAGCATGCCATCACCCGAGGTGGGGCGGTCCCGTACGGGCGATGCCCGTCATCGCCCATCGGCACCTCGGGTGCCGATACCCCAGCTGCCTCACTCCCATTCCCCACCTTCACCCAAAAACCGTCATGCCGAGCGACGTCGAGGCATCGTTGGATCACCGGCAACCTGTTAACCCGCAGCGTTGGCGCACTTCTGCTTGCTGGATGCGTATACAGGGTAGGGGACACCGCAGATGCGGCACATGTGCCCACCAGCTTCCTGCCAAGGCTGCCAGATATCACCCGCCAGTGGCAGCCTTGAAATCCCGATAACGGCGGGGAATACGGGCAAGACTGCCAGAATGCCAATATGAATGATTTTGGCAGCCTTGCCTCCTGGTGAGGGACAAGGCTCGCTTCAACACCTGTCATCCGGAATCCGGATGAACACTCGGCGATGTCTTGGCGTCGTCTCGGTGCCTCGCAGCTGCGGCCGGTGGCCGACCTCCGTGCCCGCCACGCGCAGGTGGCGGCGGAAACTGGCCACAAGGGCCAGTTCTACGAACGAGCGAGAGAGAGCATCAGCTAACTACCAGAATCACGAAGCACGGGCCGATGGTGGGGCGTTATGCCCCAACTCATGTTCGAGCTCTTCCAGCGCCGCGCCACCGGCCATAAGGGAAATCACCTGCTCCCGGGTGGTTTCTCCCTTGGCAAAGGTACCTTCGGATCGTCCGTGGCTGAGCAGCGTGAAGGTGTCGCCAATCGCCCACGCGTGGTGGACGTTGTGGGTGATGAAGATGACGCCAAGACCCTCATCCCGGGCGCGGGCGATATATCGCAGAACGACGCCAGCTTCCTTGACGCCGAGCGCTGCCGTGGGCTCATCGAGGATCAGGATTCGGGCTCCGAAATAGACGGCGCGGGCGATGGCGACAGACTGACGTTCGCCGCCGGAAAGCGTACCGACCGGTTGCGACGTGTCTCGGACGGCGATTCCCATCCGGTTGAGTTCGACCCGGGTGATATCGTCGGCCTTCGCCACATCGAAGCGACGGAATGGTCCCCAGCCGGTGGTGGGCTCGGAGCCCAAAAAGAAGTTGCGGGAGATGCTCATGAGTGGAATCATCGCGAGATCCTGATAGGCGGTGGCGATTCCCGCTTGCAACGCCTCACGAGGCGAGGAGAAGCGGACGGGTTTGCCTTCGATTCGCATTTCGCCGCCATCAGGTGCATGCACCCCACTCAGCACCTTGATCAGGGTCGATTTCCCCGCGCCGTTGTCGCCGAGCAGGCAATGCACCTCGCCGGGATAAACCGCCATCGAGACGCCCTGCAGGGCGCGGACATTGCCGAACGATTTGGAGATATTGGCGACATCGATCAGGGGCGCGTTTGGGTTCTTCTGCGTGGACATCAGCGACCTCCCATCGCGCGTTTGCGTACGAACTGGTTGATGAGTACGGCAATCAGCACCATGCTGCCGAGGAAGACCTGGAACCAGTCGGCATCTACACCTGCGTAGACAATGCCCTGACGGACCATGCCGAAGATCAGCGCGCCGATGGCTGCGCCAATCGCGGAGCCATAGCCTCCCGTCAACAGGGTCCCGCCAATCACGGCCGCAATGATCGCGTAGAACTCCTGCTGGGTACCGCGAAGGACATCGGCTCCGGTCGAGTTGATGACCTGGATGACGGATACCAGCCAGGCCGCCGTGGCCGTGAGCATGAAAAGGGATATCTTGACGCGGTGTACCGGGACTCCGGTGTTCCGGGCGGCCTGTTCATTCCCGCCGACCCCGAAAATCCAGTTGCCGAAAGGGGTGCGCATCAGGACCCAGGTGGCAACCAAGGTCAATCCCAGCCACCAGAGGATGGTGACGGGGAACTTTGTGCCGAACAGGACGAAATCTGATCCGAACAGAGTCTTGGCGGCATCGTAGCCATCGACATTGGTCATACCGCCGACCTGGGTGCGATTGGTAATGATCCGGGTCAGGGCGATGGTCAGGCCCCGAATGATAAACAGGGTGGCCAGCGTGATGATGAATGACGGTAGCCGGGACCAGCGCACGATGACGCCATTCAGGAAGCCGACGACCAGGGCCGCTATCAGGGCGATGGCGATGGCCAGCCACAGGTTGTAGCCGTACTGGACTGACAGGATCGTGATGATCATGCCGCTGGCACCGATCATCGATCCGATGGAAAGGTCGAATTCACCGCCGATCATCAGGAGGGAGACGGCGATGGCGAGGATGCCGAGCTCGGCGGATACCTCCAGATAGCTGGCGGTGCCGCGCAGCGAGAGGAAGCCACTATCTCCGGCGACGATCGCGAAATAGAGCCAGAGCGCGAGGGCACCGATGGTCGCACCCACTTCGGGCCGCAGGAGGGCCCGGCGGATCGCGCTGGATTTCTGGAGACGATCGTCCACGCTCGGTGTATCGAGGGGTGGGCTGTCTGATCTGGACATTCCGGGAGTTCCCATGGACGTTGCATCAGGGCGGGAAGCTTCCCGCCCTGATGCGTTGAGTGCTAACGCGTGCCAGCTGCCGTGAGATCGATGACCTGTTCGACATTGCTGCTGTCAACGAAGCCCGGACCCGTCATGATGATGTCCTGGGAAACGGTGTTGCCATTTCGCGCATAAAGCGTCAGGAGCACGATCGGCAGGTAACCCTGCTCGTATTGCTGCTGATCGATGGCGAAGAGCACGGTGCCATCCTGAATGCCCTGCAAAACCTCCGGCGAAAGATCGAAGGTGGCCAGCTTGACGGAGTCCGTGACACCGGCATCCGCGATGGCCATCAGGGCGGGAGCGGCGCCGGCCGGGCCGAGAGCCATAATGCCGTTGATGTCCGGATTGGATGTCAATGCCGCGTCGACGCGCTGCTGGGCCTCGGTCGGATTGTTGAGGTCAACAACAAGCTGCTCGACGGTGCCGCCGCTTTCGCCAAGGCCGTCAGCGAAACCTGCGCAGCGCTGTTCGAGACCGGCATTGCCGGCTTCGTGGATCAGGCAGATCGCGTTGGTCACGCCTTCTTCTGCCATCCGTTGCCCGCCACCCAGACCGGCATCGTATTCGGTTTGACCGACGTGTGTCAGCAGGCCGAGTTCCTGGGAGACTTCGTAGCCGGAATTAATGGAGATGACCGGGATTCCCGCATCGAGGGCGCCCTGGATCGCCGGAGTGAGGGCGTCGCCATCCGGGATGGAGACGACGATGCCATCGGGTTCCGAGGCGACGGCGGCATCGATCAACTGGGACATGGCTACCATATCGTACGTTGTGGGGGCCTGATATTCCACCGTGACACCCATGTCGGATTCCGCCTGCTCGGCGCCCTTTTGGACGACCGACCAGAAGGGATCCGATGCCTGACCGTGACTGACGATAATGAAGCGAAGATCATCTTCCTGGGCACTGGCAATGCCGAATGAGGCGATACTGCCGAGCGCCAGCATGAGGACGAGAAAAACTCTGGAAAGGCTGCGCATGATCGTTTCCCCTGGATTCGAGCGCGTCACCCTTGCGGGGACGGCGCTCTCGCGCTACATCGGGCTGCCTGGACACAACGGTGTGGTGGGTGCTCCTTTCCCATGTTCCCCGCGCGAATCGCGAAGTGATGGCGAGAATGCAGGGTTGCTGCATTCACAAGTTCACATTTCCCACAGTTTCGCACCATGATACCCGGCCCGGGACAGAAAACACCATGGATCAGGCGCAGATAACCCGGTTCGGGTTCGGCGATTAATCGGCCGGTGTCAGCGTGGTGGCACGCAGTTCCGCCGCCCGGCGGTCGTCCACGATGCTGCGAATCTTACTTTCCGAGGGCAAGAACCAGGCGGCGACAAGGGACAGAAGCATGATGGGGATCTGGGCCCGGACCGCGTTCTGCATACCGAAGGCGTCGGCGATGATGCCGAATACCGGGGTACCGATGGCCCCGGCTACGAACCCGAGCCCGAGGAGCAGCCCTGAGGCGATGCCGGCGCGGCCGATCATGAGTTGCTGGGCCATGACCAGCAGCAATGGCGAAGTCGACGCGGAGAGGATACCGATTGCGGCACCGGTCACGAATCCCCAGCGGCCGGGAAATTCAGCGAATGCCCAGACAGCAGGAAGACTGAGGATGATGGAACCCATGATGACGGCCCGCCTCCCGTACCGGTCTGCCAGCGTCCCCGCGCCGATGGTGCCAAGCGCGCTGGAGAGGACGATGGTTGTGGCGAGGGCACCGTAAAACGACGGGCTGTAACCCAGGTCCTCGTACCAGAGCGGGATGAAATTCTGCAGCCCCAGAGTGGGGAACATCCGCAGCATCATAACGGCGACGATCACCCCGATGATGGCCGCGGGCATGGCGTGCTTGACCACGGGCGGGATGTAGGATTTGCTCCGGGTTCCCGTGATTGCCACCGAGCGCATGGCAAAGAGGAGCCAGATGGCAATCGATACTCCCGGCAGGATCATGATGGCGGTGCCACGGACGCCAAAGAGGGAGAACAGCAACACACCCACCAGCGGCCCGACGGAAACGCCGAGGGTGCCGCCCATGATATAGACCGACATGGCGGTATTCTTGTCTTCGTCAGCGATCACGGCATTGGCGTTGATGGCGCCGAAGGGATGGAACGCTCCGGAACCGAGCCCGGCCAGTGCGGCGAACAGGATCAGCAGCGGAAACGTGGGAGCGAAGCCGATGGTGGCAAACAGGATGCCGGACCAGGCGAGGGCGATACCCGTGAACCGGGTGCCGTAACGATCTGCCAGCCAGCCGAAGAAGGGCTGGGAAAGGGACGAGGTGCCGGAATAGGCGAGGGCCACCAACCCCACGGTTTTGAGATCGAGTTCAAAGCGATTGGTGAGCAGCGGATATAGGACTGGCAAGAGCCCTGCATACATGTCGACCGTGAAGTGGCCGGCAGCCAGGGTCATCAGGGGGCGATTGCGAAAAATGGCCCGGGTGGAAGTTGCTGACATCTTTACTGGTGCCGTTCTCTTTCATGCCTGACCGCGGGCCGATTTTTACGCACGGGGCCGGCAATTCCCGGGCACCACGTTGCCAGTTGTACCGCCGGTGACGATCCGGGTCAATGTATCGCCCTCCAGATTGCCGGTTTGGTCTATACTTTGTCGGTTGTGATGCACGTTTGCCATTCAATCGAGGGCAGTGCAACTGCACGAGTGGGCCTGAGGGCTGAAATTCACCTCATTGTCCACTGGCAACAATCAGGGTACGGCCAGGCATGGCCCGCCCGCTTCCCCGACATTTTCACCCGGCACCACACTGAGGAGATGAAGACCAGCATGGCGGACGAGAACAGCACCTTGCGACTGACCGATGATGATATAGCGTTTTTACTCACGATGTTGCGGAATGCGATCTCGCCGCTGACGACCCAGGAGTTGATAACCGCCCTGCGCGAGCGATCCTCCAGATAGACGCCCAATGTGTTTTTCCTGACCGGTCTTCAGCCGGTCACCGTCGACTGATCTCACGAGGAGTACATTCATCTATGTCAGCCGAAACCGAGATGCCAGGCATCACTTTTGCCGGCTCGGGTCCGATCCAGAAAGCCGCAGAGCGCGCGTTTAACGTGATGCGGGCGCATGGCATGTTCATGTCAGACAACGCACCGATCCGGGTCAACAAGGCCGAACTCGTGGCGTTCCTGACGGAATCTGGCATCAGCGCAGCCGATGCTGAATCGGCGCTCTCCCAGAATCCGGAGGTGTTCGCATTTGGCACCGATCCTGAAGGTGAGGCGATTGTGCTCACCACCCGGTTGGGGGTACCGCCAGTAGCCGTTGTCGAAGATGTCACCCACACGATGGCGAACCGGTTCACGACGCCCCTGCCGAAGCCGGACAAGCCAGCGGCACCTGCGCGGGAGCGGGTGAGCGTCGATCCGTCATGGGCGACATTCACTGTGCCGGACTTCGAGATTGAGGAGTTCGAGGACGACGACTTCGAAATCGAGATCCCGTTCGAGGCCGAGATCGAACCAGTGGCGGCCTCCACCCCCGAAGCCGTCGAAGCCGAAGCGATTCCCGAGACGCCGACGAATGTGGAGGCTTCGGTTGTTGAACCAGCGGAGGTGACGCCGGAGGCGGTGGCAACACCAGAGCCGGATCTGGTGGCTTCCGCACCAGCACCTGCCCCGGAAGTTGAAGACGAGATCGTGGAAGCCGCGGCGGAGGAACCCGAGGTGGTTGCCGAGCCGGAGCCAGAACCAATGGCGGCGGTGGAAACTCCGGTTGTTGAACCTGACGCGAAGACGGCGGCGCGGCCATCTGTACGCCCCTCGACCGATTTCTCCGGTTTCGAGGATGCAGAGATTGCGTCCGCGATCGAGCAGGGGCTGGACGAGGATATCCACGTTGCCCGGTTCGGTCAGCAGTGGATGTCTGAAGACCGCGTGCAGCGCCTGAGCCGGGGTGAGCTGCGCCGGATCAGGGAGTACATCGAGGAGCAGGAGCAGCCGCTTACCGATGAAGCCCTGGTTCAGGATATCCTTGGCGTCAGAGCGAACAATCCGGATTACGCCCGGATGCTATTCTCCACCAACTTCCGGCTGTCGCGGGAACGTGACTTCGAGTTTGTCGGCACGAACGATCAGCGATTCTGGTCGACGACATCGCTGCCCGCAATCGGTACCGACCGGCGCAAGCATAACGATATCGGCACCGATTTCCGGTATCTGGTGGACGAGGTCGCCTCTGATATCGAACATCGCTCCGTTGAGTCGGTTGATCATGTCGTCTCCTTTTACGAGTACACGTTAGGTCTGTTGCCGTACGATGCTGAAATGCAGGAACTGTTGCCAGCGCCGTTGACGGCTGATCAGCGAACGGCAGTCTTTACCTTCGAAATCCCGCAGACGTATACGACATACCTGGTGGAACTGCGTTACCCCACGCCGAACCGTGGCGGCTTCCTGCTGGGTCTGGATGATTTCTACGCCGATTGCGTGGTGCCGGGAGCCATTATCTCGATCAGTGCCACGGAAAATGATGGTCACTACAAGGTCGAGTATCTCGCTGCCGACGATCAGGACGACCGCCTGCTGGAGCTGGACGATCGACGTGCGGGCCGCTATGTCTTCCGGCCGACCACCTATAGCTGCGTGGTTGATGACAAATGGTTGATCAACGAAGATCGGTTCCCGAATCTTGGTTCCGACAAGCCTCTGGCGGACAAGGTTCGACGACGGGTTGACGAGGTGCTGAAGGCGACGTTCGAGCGCATCGGTCTCGATGATGGCGAAAATGGCTTGTTGGCCTCCTTCGAGGACTTGCTCGCCGCCGTCAACATCGAGCGGCCGTTCTCGGAGGCCGCGTTGCGCGCGGCGCTCGAAGCCGATGCATCTGTCTCGGGCGACGATGCAAACGGATATACCTATGTCACAGGATCATAACGGCGACGACGAGATGCGGATATTCTCGATTGAGGATCAGGAGGACTCGGACACCGAGCCTCTTGACCTTGAGGAGGATGCCTTCGAGGTCTTTCAGGCAGAAATGCTGCCGGAATTCGAGGAGGCCCTGGAAGCCATCGGCGCAGCTTCGCTGGAACCCAGAATGCTCCAGGGCTTTTCGGATATGGGGCGGAACGATGTCAGGCGGCTGAAGCCCGTCTGGAACGCCCTGCCCGAAGAAGCCAGGGGGACGATCGCGGAGTTGATCCTGGCGATGGGGCAGACGGATATCCTGCAGGACTATCAGCGGTTCTTTTCCCTGATGCTTGATGATGCTGCGGCGGTCGTGCGGGAGACGGGAGCTCTCGGGCTTGCCATGTATGAGGACGAGGAGTACATCGAACCCCTCGTTCGCCTGATGCAATCCGATCCGGTGACGGCGGTTCGCGTCGCGGCGGCTGATGCCCTCGCGACGTTCACCACGCTGGGCGAGTTCATGGAGTTGCCGGAGCGCACCGCCAACAAATTGAGCAAGGACTTGATGCGGGTTGTCCGGGATACGCAAGCTCCGGAGGCGATACGGGCGGCGGCGCTTGGCGCCGCTGCCGTCAGATCCCAGGATGATGCGATTCAGGACACCATCGAGGTGTTTTACGAATCCGGCAGCGAGGAATTGCGGATCGGGGCAATCCAGGCCATGGGCCGTTCCGGAAATACCCGCTGGTTACCGATGCTTGATGTTGCGGTTCGCGATCCCGATCCGGAGGTTCGCCAGTTGGCGGCCCGGGCCATGGGGCCATTCGAATCCGAGGTCGTGCCCATGCTTACCATGCTGGTGCGGGAGGACCAGGAGCCTGCAGTGCGGCTTGAGGCCATCCAGGCGCTCGGTACCGTCGGCGGACGCAAGGCCGTCGATTCGCTGATGACACTACGCGACTACGTGAGCGATGACGAGATCGAGGCAATTGACATCGCCATTGATGAAGCCGAAGCATGGGTGGGCATTGAGGAGTTCGATCTGGATGCCGAGTTCGACATGGACGAAGGCGACCAGTTTTTATAGGTTCCGGGCGATAGCCGTCGCCTGCGGGTACCGCTGAAGGAGCATTCCGATTCATTCCCAGATGTTGACTCCCGGTTCAATGCAGATGGCCCGGCAGCCGGAATCCGTTGAGACTGCCTGGAATGGCATGCTGCTGGAGCATGGTGGCCATCTCCTTCAATCCTGGCAGTGGGGCGAATTCAAATCGCATTTTGGCTGGCAGCCAGAACGTTTGTCGGTATCCGTGGCGGGCGGTTATGGTCAGGCCCAGATCCTGTTTCGCCAGAAGGGCCCGATCAGTATTGGCTATATCCCCCGGGGGCCCCTGATAACGGGTGATGCCTCGGCTGTCTGGCCAGCACTGCGGCAAGAGATCGACCGCGCGGCGCGGCGTCACCGGGCCATCGCCGTCTACATCGAACCCGACAGGACGCTGGATTTGGGGGCCACGTACCGGGAGGCCGGTGTGGTGCCCGGGCCAGGACATCTGCAGCCGTCAAGAACGGTGAGGATTCCGCTTGATGACGATGATGCGATCCTGAAGCAAATGCATCAGAAGACGCGCTACAACGTGCGCCTGGCGATCCGGCGCGGGGTTGATGTGGAGGTCAAGCGGAATGACGATGTCGATGCGATCCGGCAATTCTATGGGTTGATGGAAGATACCTCGGGACGGAATGAGTTCAATATCCACTCTTACGACTATTACGAGCGATTCCTGACGACGTTTGATGACGACGCGTACTTCGTTTTTGCGTCGTGGGACGGCAAGCTTTCTGCCGTGGTGGTGGCTGCCGCGTTTGGGAACGAGGCCATCTATATGTATGGAGCGTCGTCAACCGAGCATCGTGCTCATGGTGCGGCTTTCCTGCTGCAGTTTGAGGCGATGAAATGGGCGCGGGATCGTGGATGCGCCTCATACGATCTCTGGGGAATTCCCAAGGTGGATCCTGAATCCGTCAGGTCGGAGGACAACACGTCCATTGCGGGATCGCGAGGCGATGACTGGCGGGGTATCTACCGGTTCAAAAAGGGGTTCGGCGGGGAGATCATCACCTACCCGGACATGCTGGAACGGCGTTATGTACCGGTGCTGCCGTGGGTGGCCCGGCGAATGGGTGTCATTCAGGAGTAGGGCGTGACCGAATATCGTCCATCCAGAATTGTCCGTGAACTCGCGGCAGCCGCGCCCGGAGCCCGGGTTCTCGGCGATCCTGCTGTCGTTGTGACGGGTATCACCTACGATTCACGACTCGTGCAACCCGGGGACCTGTTTGCTGCCTTGCCCGGGAGTGACTTCGACGGCCATCGTTATATCGACAACGCTGTAGGTCGAGGTGCATCGGCGATCCTGGCCGAGCGCGAGGATGCGTGCGGAGTACCGGTCATCGTGGCGGAGGATTCCCGTGCCGCACTCGCCCCGCTGTCGGCTGCTTTCTATGGGCATCCCGACCAGCGCCTGACAATGATCGGCCTGACCGGCACCGACGGCAAGACCACCACCAGTTATCTGGTGCGGCACATCCTGCAGCATGCTGGCCTGCAAACCGGGCTCATCGGGACGGTTGGGATATCGTTAGGGGATGGTACGGAGCATCACCTGCCACACCAAACGACCCCGGAATCGAACCTGGTTCAGCGCTACCTGCGCGAGATGGTGGATCGACAAACCCGGGTGGCAGTCCTTGAGGCGACGTCCCACGGGCTCCACATGCACCGCCTGGACGGCACCCGATTCACGATCGGTGGCGTGACGAATATTACCCACGAACATCTCGAGTATCACAAAACCATCGAGCAATACCGACTGGCGAAAGCGATCCTGGTTCGTCGTGTTGCGGATGCCGGGGG
>Ga0182747_1000855_pt1 | contig 25791 bp, 22 predicted proteins | sample eDN3rd30CBELigBY_FD_128526 | JGI IMG/M metagenome (GOLD analysis project Ga0182747, IMG submission 128526) | Enriched backyard soil microbial communities from Emeryville, California, USA - eDNA 3rd pass 30_C BE-Lig BY (version 2) (version 2) | ecosystem: Environmental > Terrestrial > Soil >... | reverse complement strand
GACCGCGACATCGTCGTGCCCCTGGCCACGGCCCGCAGCGCCGCCAAGCTGGCCAAGGGCGGTGTCGTCGTGGTCGAGGGCGGCCGCCACTCGTGGCTGCTGAAGGACCCCGAGACCCTGCCGGCCATCCTCCGGGAGCTCTTCGACGCCCCGGCCAGCGTCGAGGCCCGCAACCGGGACTTCGCCGAGCTGGGCCTGGCTCCTGACGCGACCCTCGACGAGATCGAGGCCGCCTTCTACGAGCCCGACGCTGCCGTCCTCGCCCTGACGCCTGAGATCGACCTGGGCTCCATCAAGCCCGGCCCCCGTCGGCCGCGCTTTCGCTGGCACGTCGACGCACCGGCCTGACGGCCTCTCGTCACTCGTTCGCTGGCGCTCACTCCGTTCCTCGAACTGGCGGAAGGCCTGACGCCGCACCTTCGCAGCGCGGCACGACTCCGCCAGCTCCGTCGCACCTCGCTGGCTTGACGGGGCTCCGCAAGCTCCGCCCCCTCACCCCCCCGAGCTCGCTTCGCTCGAACCAGCCGGCGCGGAGCGGCTCTCTTCTCGTGGGGGTTAGGTCGAACGGGGGTTCGGGCACTAGTGTCGTTCCCTGTGCCCGATCGGGGCACGTCCGCTCCTGGGCAGGCAGAGAACCTGCGGCCTGAGGGGCTGGGTCCGAAACCCAAGAGGAACAGAAGAGACTTGTCTGAGATCATCGATCGCCAGAAGCCCGAGGTCATCTCGGAGCACCGCCTCCACGAGAGCGACACCGGGTCCCCCGAGGTGCAGATCGCGCTGCTCACCAAGCGCATCAACCACCTCAACGAGCACCTCAAGGTGCACAAGAAGGACCACCACAGCCGGCGTGGCCTGCTGATGCTGGTGGGTCGTCGCCGCAACCTGCTCGACTACGTCAAGAACAACGACGTCGAGCGGTACCGCACGATCATCGCCACCCACGGCCTGCGCCGCTAGGTCCGAAGCTCTGCCACGAGCGGCCCTCCGGGGCCGCTCGTGGGCTTTTCGCAAGTAACCAACACAACCGGCGGGTTCCACGAAGTCAGTTGTCAGTCGCCCATCGCTCGGCCATGCGGGTCGGGAGGTCGTCGACTGGGAACTGGCCGCAGGGGATCTGCCTCACACCGGAGCACACGGCTCCAGAGGAGAGAGCCAACCATGGCTGAAGTAAGCGTTTCCGGTCCCGTTTCCGGGACCGACAAGACCCTGACCCTCTCGACCGGGGTCTACGCCCCGCAGTCGCAGGGTGCGGTCGTCGCCAAGCTGGGCAACACCCAGGTCCTGGCCACGGCCAACGGCGCGAAGGAGGTCCGAGAGGGCACCGACTTCTTCCCGCTGACCATCGACGTCGAGGAGAAGGCCTACGCCGCCGGCAAGATCCCCGGCTCGTTCTTCCGCAAGGAGGGCCGTCCCTCGGACAACGCGGTGCTCGTGTGCCGCCTCATCGACCGTCCGCTGCGCCCGTCGTTCCCGAAGGGCTTCCGCAACGAGACCCAGGTCGTCATCACCGTCCAGGGCGCCGACCAGGTGAACCCCTACGACGTGGTCGCCATCAACGCCGCCTCGGCGTCGCTGATGCTCACCGGCCTTCCCTTCGAGGGCCCCATCGGCGGTGTGCGCCTGGCGTACAGCACCGACGGCCAGTGGATCCCGTACCCCACGTTCGAAGAGCAAGACGACGCCACCTTCCAGATCGTCGTCGCCGGCCGTGAGGTCGACGGCGAGATCGCCATCATGATGGTCGAGGCCGGTGGCACCGAGAAGGCCTGGAGCTACTACACCGACGGCGCCCCCAAGGTGACCGAGTCGGTCATCGCCGGCGGCCTCGACGCCGCCAAGGTGTGGATCGCCGAGTCGCTCGCCCTCCAGAACGAGCTCGTCTCCAAGGTGGGCCGCAAGGCGCCCATCGCCTGGGAGAACCAGATCGACTACAGCGACGAGATCGAGGCGGCCGTCAAGGCGGCGGCCGAGGCCAAGCTGATCCCGGCCAACCAGATCACCGACAAGACCGAGCGCAACGCCGCCAACGACGCCATCAAGGCCGAGGTCGTGGCCGAGCTCACCGGCGAGGGTGGCGCCTTCGAGGGCCAGTCCCGCCAGGTCAAGAGCGCGTTCAAGGAGCTCACCAAGTCGATCATCCGCCAGCGGGTCATCGACGAGGGCATCCGCATGGACGGCCGTGGCGTCACCGACCTGCGTCCCGTCTCGGCCCAGGTGGGCCTCATCCCGACGGCGCACGGCACCGGCCTGTTCCAGCGGGGCGAGACCCAGGTCCTCAACGTGCTCACCCTCGGCCTGCCGAAGATGGACCAGATGCTCGACACCGTCGACCCGGTCACCAAGAAGCGCTACATGCACCACTACAACATGCCGCCCTACGCCAACGGCGAGACCGGCCGCATGGGTGGCACCAAGCGCCGCGAGGTCGGCCACGGCATGCTCGCCGAGCGGGCCCTGCTGCCCCTCGTCCCCAGCCTGGAGGAGTGGCCCTACGCCCTCCGCCTCGTGTCCGAGGTCTTGAGCTCCAACGGCTCCACCTCCATGGGCTCGGTGTGCGCCTCGTCCCTCTCGCTCATGGACGGCGGCGTGCCGCTGAAGGCCCCCGTGGCCGGCATCGCCATGGGCCTCATCTACGACGGCGACAAGTACGTCACCCTCACCGACATCCTCGGCTCCGAGGACGCGTTCGGCGACATGGACTTCAAGGTCGCCGGCACGAGCGAGTTCGTGACCGCCCTCCAGCTCGACACCAAGATCGAGGGCCTGCCCTCCGAGGTCCTGGCGGCCGCCCTGGAGCAGGCCAAGGTCGCCCGCCTCGAGATCCTCGACGTGATGAACGCCGCCATCCCGGCGCCCCGTGAGTCCGTCGGCGCCTCGGCCCCGAAGATCATCAGCTTCGAGATCCCGATCGACAAGATCGGTGAGATCATCGGCCCGAAGGGCAAGGTCATCAACGCCATGCAGGCCGAGACCGGCGCCGACATCTCCGTCGACGACGACGGCATGGTCGGCACCGTGAGCATCGGCTCCAGCGACATGGGTGCGGTGCAGGAGGCCGAGCGCCAGATCCGCCTCATCCTCAACCCGCCGTCGGCCGAGGTCGGCGCCACCTACCCGGGCCGGGTCGTGAACATCACCAAGTTCGGTGCGTTCGTGAACATCCTCCCGGGCCGCGACGGCCTCGTCCACATCTCCAAGATGGGCGGCGGCAAGCGCATCGAGAAGGTCGAGGATGTCCTCGAGCTCGGTCAGGAGCTGCTGGTCAAGGTCGACGACGTCGACCCCAACGGCAAGGTGTCGCTCACCCCGGTCACCCCGCTGGTCCCCGGCGGCGGCTCGGGCGGCGACGCTCCGGCCCCGTCCGGCTCCGACGACGCGCCGGCGTCCGACGGCGGCTCGGCCCCCAAGCGCGAGACCGTGTCCTTCGAGGAGGCCTTCGACGCCGAGGTGCGCGAGGAGTTCGGTGACCTCGGTCCCGGTTCCGAGCGTCCCGGTGGCAGCGGCGGCGGTCGCTCGGGCGGCCGTGGCGGTCGCGACGGCGGTCGCCGTGGCGGCGGTCGTCGCTGAGCTGACCGTGCCAGAGGGTCGGGCCGCCGTGCCTGACCTGCACGTTCCGTAGTACCCGTCGGTCCCGGCCTCTGGCTGGGACCGACGGCGTTTTCCCCTCCTGCCTTCGATCGAGCGAGCACCTGTGACCATCCAGCGCACCGACCTCCCCTCTGGCCTCACCGTCGTCACCGAGGCCATGGCCGGCTCGCGCTCGGCGAGCTTCGGCTGCTGGGTGCGGGTCGGGGCCCGTGACGAGGGCGACGACCTCGCCGGTGCTTCGCACTTCCTGGAGCACCTGCTGTTCAAGGGCACCGAGACCCGCTCGGGCCGGGAGATCTCCGAGGCCATCGAGGCCGTGGGCGGCGAGCTCAACGCCCACACGGCCCACGAGCACACGGCCTTCTACGCCCGGGTCCCGGCGGAGGCGGCGGCGGTGGGCCTCGAGCTGCTGTGCGATGTCGTGACGTCGCCGATGTTCGACGTCGACGACGTCGAGTCCGAGCGCCAGGTCATCCTCGAGGAGCTGCACCTGGCCGAGGACGAGGGCGACGACCGGGTCATGTCCCTCGCCCACGAAGCGCTCTGGGGCGACCACCCGCTCGGCCGGGAGGTCCTCGGCACGCTCGCCACGATCGACGGGATGGACCGCGGCGCCATCGCCGCCTTCTTCGAGCACCACTACCACCCGGCGAACCTCGTCCTCGTCGCCGCCGGTGCGGTCGACCACGAGGCCGTGGTCGCGGCCGGCGAGCGGTTCCCGGATCGTTCACCAGGAGAGCGGCCCGCGCGCGAGGCACCGGGCGGCCCGATCCCGGTGCGCGAGCGGATGCTCCTGCGCCGGCCGTCCGAGCAGGCCCACCTCTGCGCCGTCTGGCCCGCCCTCGCGTCCGATGACCCTGACCGGTACGCGCTCGGCGTGGCCAACCAGATCCTCGGCGGGGGCCTGTCCAGCCGGTTGTTCCAGGAGATCCGCGAGGAGCGGGGCCTGGCCTACACCGTGTTCTCCTCGGTGGCGGCGTTCTCTGACGCCGGATCGCTCGCCGCGTACGTCGGCACGGGGGCCGAGCGGGTCGACGAGGTCCGCAAGCTGCTCCTCGAGATCACCGCGGAGCTGGTGGAGGGCGGCGTCACCGAGCGCGAGTGGGAGGTGGCCCGCGGGTACTTGGAGGGATCGTTCCTGCTCGGCTTGGAGGACAGCGGCAGCGTGATGGCCCGGCTCGGCAACCACGTGTGCTCCCGCGGCCGGGTGACCCCGGTCGAGGACCAACTGGCCAAGCTGCGAGCCGTCACCATCGAGCAGGTCGGCGCAGCGGCCCAGCGGGTACTGGCCATGCCGCCGACGATCTGCGGCGTGGGTCCGCTGACCGAGGCCGACCTCGGCGGGTGACGGTGCGGGGCCAGGGCGTCCCGGATCGAAGGGTGCGGGCGCGGGTCCGCCCGTAGGGTTGGTCCCTCATGGGGGCTGACCACCGAGCGCGCTGGGCCCACCGGCCCGGGCTCGACGGCGTGCGCGGCCTCGCGGTCGTGGCCGTCGTGGCCTACCACCTCGGCTACCTGCACGGCGGCTTCCTCGGCGTCGACGTGTTCCTGGTCCTCTCGGGCTTCTTGATCACCGGCCTGGCGCTGGGGGAGATCGGGGAGACGGGGCACCTGTCGCTGCGTGCGTTCTGGGGCCGACGGGTCCGGCGGTTGGTCCCGGCCCTGCTGGTGGTGGTCCTCGTCGTCACGCTCGTCGCCCTCGCCATCGGCTGGCCGCGCGATCAGCTCGACTCGCTCGGCTGGGACGGTGTGGCCACGCTCACGTGGTGGGCGAACTGGCGTCAGCTCCAGGGCCCGTCCTACTGGGCCAGCGGGGAGAACCTGTTCCGGCACGCGTGGAGCCTCTCGATCGAGGAGCAGTTCTACGTCCTCTGGCCGCTCGTGCTGGTGGGCAGCGCCGCGGCCGCCCGGCGGCTGCGGCGCTCCGTCGTCTCGATCGTCGGCGCCGTCGCCCTCGCCGGCGCCGCGGCCAGCGCTGCGTGGCACCTCGTGCTGGCGCGCCGGTTGGCGGCCGAGGACCTGTCGAGGGTCTACGTCGGCACCGACGCTCGCGCCCTGGCGCCGCTGCTCGGGTGCGCTCTCGCCTGCCTCCTGGCTGGTCGCCGGTCTTCGGCACTCGCTGCTGGTCGGCTCGGACGGCTGCTCGGCTCGGTGGGGGCTCTCGTGCTGCTCGTGCTGTTCGTGGGTGCCGAGGTCTCCTCCCCGGCGCTGTACCGCAACGGCGTCTTGATCGTCGCCTCGCTCGCGGCAGCCGCCGTGGTCGCCCGGGCGAGCGCGCTGCCGCCGGACGACCAGTCGGTGCTCGGGTGGGCGGTCACCGCCGATGCGACCCGCTACCTCGGCTCGCGGTCGTACGCCATCTACCTGTGGTCGTGGCCCGTCCAGGTGCTCCTGCGGTTCCAGTGGCCGGAGCTGTCCCAGGCCGCCGTGGCGGCCGTCACCGTGGCGCTCTCGTCGGGCCTCGCCGAGGTGAGCTACCGGCTGGTGGAGGACCCGGTCCGCCGTCGCTCGGGCTGGGCTCGGCGGGCCCGGGTGCGGCGCCCCGCGTGGGGTGCGGTCGCCATGGGCGCGGCCGCCGTGGTGGCGGCGGCGTTCGTGTTGGCGGTCCCGCCTCCGGTGCACGAGCGGGTGGACACCGCGGAGGCGGCGCAGGAGGCGCTGCGCCCGGTGGTCACGGCACCGGCCTCCACCACCGCGGCGCCGCCCGGCGAACCGCAGCCGCTGCGGGTGATGATCATCGGCGACTCCGTCGCGTGGACGGTCGGCTACTACAAGCCGACGCCGCTCCCGGACGGGATCGCATCGATCGACTCGCGGGCCATCATCGGCTGCGGGATCTTGTCGTCGGAGGGCTGGGGCTATCCGCAGGGCGGCCCGGACGGCCCGATCGTCCACCCCGGTGGAGGCGCCTGCTCCGCCGCGTCGGAAGCCGAGGCGCTCGGTCTGGCCGGAAGCCCCGACGTGGTGTTGACGTTCCCCGGGTCGTGGGAGTGGTCGAAGGCCGAGTCGCCTGACGGTCACCTCGTCCCGGCGCAGTCGCCGGAGATGGCTGCGGTGCTCACCGATCGCCTGCTGGAGCGGGCCCAGGCCGCGAACGACGCCGGCGCCCGCTTCGTGGTGGTGCCGTTCTCCTGCCCGGGGGCGAAGGCCGCCGGCGTCCGCAAGGACCCGGCGTACCTCCGATGGATCAACGACCTGCTGGTCGACGTCGTCGATCGGGTCGACGATGCCGGCGGCGATGCACAGCTGCTCGAGCCGACCGACGAGGTCTGCGTCAACGGCGACGCGCTCGGCGAGCCCACCGACGCCAAGCGCGCCGCCACCGCCGACGAGGTGCACGTCGCCGACGGGAGCGGTGGCGCCTGGATCTGGAACCAGTGGCTGGCTCCCGCCCTCACCGCACCGACCTGACCGCCCAGCCGGCCTTCGGAGGCTACCGCGCCGTTCGGGCGCCGTTTCGGGCGCCCCGGCCTGCGACGGTGGCGGGAGGCGGGGGCTGCCGCGGGAAGTTCGTGTGGCCGTGAGCCGACGTTCAGGAGATGGCCACCTCCCCGCCACCGGTGCGTTGCCCGACGTTGCCACGATCGCACCGTGGATCGACGCAAGTTCCTCCAGTACGGCACGGCGGCGGGCATCACGGTCGCGATCGGCTCCGGCCCGCTGCGCGCCTTCGCCCGCAGCGCGCGCCCGCTTGCCCTGTCGGTGGCGACCGGCACGGCGTTCACCCCGGTCGCCGAGTTCCCGTCGGGGGTCATCTCCGGCGATCCCCTGAGCGACGGCGTGATCCTCTGGACCCGCATCGACCCGGTCACGGCCGGGTCGGGCGTCGACGTCGATTGGGAGGTCGCGACGGACGCGTCGTTCGGGGCCGGCACGGTCGTCGCCTCGGGCACCATCGGCACGGCGGCCGCATCGGACCACACGGTGCGCGCCGAGGTGTCGGGCCTGCAGGCGGCCACCACGTACTGGTACCGCTTCACGGTCGGCGCCGCGGTCAGCCCGGTCGGCCGGACCCGCACCCTGCCGTCGGGCACGGTCGACCACCTGCGCATCGCCTACTTCTCGTGCGAGCGCTTCGTGCACGGCTACTACACGGCCCACGCCGACCTCGCCGCCCTCGCCCTCGACCCGGCGACCGATGTCGACCTGGTGGTCTGCCTCGGCGACTACGTGTACGAGGCGGGACCGGCCGACGACGTGGCCGTCGACGGCCGCATCGACCCCGATGCCCCGCAGGTGACGCTCGACGACTTCCGGCGCCAGTACCACCGGTACCGGACCGACCTGGACCTGCAGGCGATGCACGCGGCGTACCCGGTGGCCGGGATCTTCGACAACCACGACGGCATGTCGAGCCCGGCCGATCCCTCCGGCCCCGGCGCCATGGCCGCCTTCTTCGAGCAGATGCCGGTCCGGGTCGACAGCGGCGAGCCGACCCGCCAGTACCGTTCGCTGGTGCTGGGCGACCTGGCCGAGATCTTCCTCCTCGACGAGCGCCAGTACCGCGACCCGGAGCCGTCCGACGAGACGGGCAACGCCCTCGGGACCACCACGAAGGAGCAGCCGGAGATGGTGGAGCCGGGGCGCACCATGCTCGGCGACACCCAGCTCGCGTGGCTGACGTCGGGCCTGGCCGGGTCCGCAGCGGCCTGGAAGATCATCGGCAGCCAGCTGATGTTCGCCCCGCTGCGCTCGCAGGTGATGCCCGAGGACCAAGACGACGACCTCCTGCGCAACGCCGGCCGCTACGTGAACCTGACCCAGTGGGACGGCTACCAGGCCGAGCGCCGGGTCCTCGTCGACCACATCCACGACGCGGGGGTCGACGACGTGGTGGCCATCGCCGGTGACACCCACTTCTGGACGACATCCGAGGTGCCCCAGGACTACGACGATCCGGCCTCGCCGCTGGTCCTCGTCGAGTTCGGCGGCAGCTCCGTCACCTCGGCGAACGCCGGTGAGATGAAGGACCTGCCCGGCAACGACGTGATCCGTCCCGTGGTCGCCGAGGCCAACGCCCTCACGCTGCGGTACATGGAGGTGACGACGCACGGGTACGGCCTGATCGAGCTCACCACCGAGAAGGCGTCGGTGGCCTACCGGACGCCCGCATCCATCACGACGCCGACGTCGACCACCGGCGTCCTGGCCCGCTTCGAGGTGGCGCGGGGGACCGCGGCCGTCGTCATGGTCGAGGGCACCGGCTTCATGCCCCGCCCCGAGCCGGCGGACCCGGCCGGGCCGACGGACGCCGCCACCGATCCCGGAGCCGCGCCGGCCGAAGCCGTCGGCGGCACCCCCTCCTACACCGGCTGACACCCCCGTCCCCGCTGCGCTGCGCCGGGCTCCGGTCGGCCTCGGGCTCGCCTGGCCGCGCCCGGGGCCTCCGGGTGATCGGCGGATCCGAGCACGCCTGACCAGAAGCGGGCGAGCCGGTACGGACCCGCGGCAGCCGGCCGTGATCGTGGCGGTGGACGAGGGCACGGGCCCCTCGGGCAGGTTCAGCGGTCCACGGGGTGGTCGTGATCGACCTCGAAGCTCGAGCGCGTGGCCGGCACCCCGGACGCGCCGTCCTCGCGGGTGCGCACCGCGAGCACCTGGTGGATCGCGGTCCGGTTCTCCTCGAACCCGATGGCGCACCCGGCGAGGTAGAGCCGCCAGACCCGGGCCCGGCCCGGGCCGACCAGCCGCTGGGCCTCGTCCCACGACGCCTCGAGGTTGGCGACCCACGCCCGCAGCGTGAGGGCGTAGTGCTCCCGCAGCGAGTGCACGTCGCGCACCTCGAGCCCGGTCCGCTGCATGGCCGACACGACGGTCCCGACCTCGAGCAGGGCGGCGTCGGGGAACACGTACCGGCCCATGAACGAGCGCGGGTCGATGCCGCTGCGGTCGTCGGGGTCGAGGCGGGAGATGGCGTGGTTCATGACCCGGCCGCCCGGTCGGACGAGGGCGTGGAGGTCCGAGAGGTACTCGCCCATGCGCTGCTCGCCCACGTGCTCGAACATCCCGATCGAGCTGATGGCGTCGAACGGGCCGTCGTGCACGTCGCGGTAGTCCTGCACCCGGATCTCGACCTGGCCGTCGAGCCCGGCGGCCGCCACCCGCTCGCGTGCCAGCTGCGCTTGGGCCTGGGAGATGGTGACGCCCACGACCCGAGCACCGTGGTGCTGGGCGGCGTGCATCGCCATGGAGCCCCAGCCGCAGCCGACGTCGAGCAGGCGCATGCCGGGCTCCAGGGCCAGCTTGCGGCTGATGAGCTCGTACTTCGCCTCCTGGGCGGCCTCCAGGGTGAGGCCGTCCTCGTACCAGTAGGCGCACGAGTACGTCATCGAGGGGCCGAGCACGAGCCGGTAGAACTCGTTCGAGACGTCGTAGTGGTGGGCGATGGCTTCGGCATCTCGTCCCCGGGTGTGCAGCCGGCCGTGGGGCTTCGACTCCTCGTCGGGGATCGGCGGCCGCCGGCCGAGCGCGCCCAGCCGGCGAAGGGATCCGAGGAGGCGCAGCTGGTCGCTGCGGGTGATGCGCACCGAGACGTCCTCGCCGGGGCGGCCCAACCGGTTGCGCAGCGCGAGCAGGTCGAACACGTCGCCGTCGATGTCGAGCGCGCCCGACACGTGGGCCCGGGCGAGCCCGAGCTCACCCGGGGACCAGAGCAGGTGCTGGAGGGCGGCTGGACTGTGCAGCTCGATCGTCACCGCCGAACCCGGCGGGCCGAGGGTGCTCCCGTCCCAGGCACGCACGGCGACGTGCGGATCCGGGCCGAGCACGGCGCGCAGCACGGGCGCGAGCTCGTCGGCCACGGAGGTGGATCGGGTGGAGGTACGGGCCATGGCAGCCTCCGTTCGAGCAGGGGTGGCACCAGTCTGGCGACCCGCTCGCCTTCTTGCACCCGATCCTCGCCGCCCCGGCCATGCGCCATACTGCGACCGGGTCGTCGATCGTGCGGCGGCCACCAGGCAAGGGAGCGGGACATGGGGTTCCTCGACAAGGTGAAGGCCGGCGCCGACCAGGCGACCCGATCCGGCCAGCAGGCCGTCCAGCAGGGCCGCGGCGGGTACGGCGAGGTCCCCCCTCGGCAACGGGTGGGCGACGCGGATGCGGGATCGACCCCGCCGCTCCCGAGCAGGTCGTTCTGATGGGCATCACCGTCGGCGTCTTCGGTGCGGCCGGCCGCATGGGGTCCACCGTGTGCCGGGCCGTGGCCGACGATCCCCAGCTCGATCTCATCGCGGCCGTCGACCCCGGCGCGGCGGGGGTGCCGCTGAGCCAGGCCACCGGGGTCGATGCCGCGTTCGAGGTCGCGGGGAAGGCCGAGCACCTCGACGTCGCCCCCCAGGTGATGGTCGACTTCACCCACCTGGCCGCGGCGCGGGAGAACCTGGCCTGGTGCGCCGCACGCGGCGTCCACGCCGTCGTGGGCACCACCGGCTTCTCCGACGAGGACCTCGGCCGGTTCCGGGCGGCGTTCACGTCGAGCAACTGCCTCATCGCCCCGAACTTCGCCATCGGCGCCATCTTGATGATGCGCTTCGCCGAGCTGGCGGCACCCTGGTTCGAGACGGCCGAGGTGCTCGAGTTCCACCACGACGCCAAGGTGGATTCGCCCTCGGGCACCGCGATGCGGACCGTGGAGCGCATGGCGGCGGCCAGCGGCGACTGGGCGCCGGACCCGACCACCACCGAGGTCGTGGACGGGGCCCGGGGCGGCGACGGGCCCGGCCACATCCGCATCCACGCCATCCGGATGCGAGGCATGGTCGCCCACCAGGAGGTGGTGCTCGGCACGACGGGCCAGACGCTGAGCATCCGCCACGACAGCTACGACCGCAGCTCGTTCATGCCCGGCGTGGTGCTCGCCGCCCAGCGCATCGCCGACCATCCGGGCGTCGTGGTCGGCCTCGACGCCTACCTCGACTTGTAGCCCGCCGATGGAGAACGACGGGTACCGCGAGGTCTTCGGCGCGCGCGGCGGCCGGTACGACGACGCCATGCGGCGCTGGCCCGCCGTGCGCGACGAGGAGTTCGCCTTCGTGCTCGACCTGGCCGAGCCAGTGACCGGCGAGACGCTGGTGGACATCCCGTCGGGCGGCGGATACCTCGGCGCCCACCTGCCCGACGGCGTGGACCTGGTCGGGGTCGAGGTCTCGGACGAGTTCGTCGAGCGGGGGCGGGAGCACGAGGTCACGATGTTCGCCACGGGGCTGGAGGCGGCCGGCCTCCCGGCCGCGAGCGCCGATGCCGTGGTGTCGATCGCCGGCATGCACCACGAGGACGACCATGGCTCGCTCTTCGCCGCCTGGCGGCGGCTGCTGCGCCCTGGAGGCCGTCTCGTCGCCGCGGACGTGGTGGCCGGTTCGGCCGAGGCCCGGTTCCTCGACGGCTTCGTGGGCGAGTGGACCTCGACCGGACATGCCGGGCACTACTTCGGGGATGGCTTGGCGCAGCTGGGCGAAGCCGCCGGGTACGTCGACATCGCCGTGCACGACGGCCGCTACCACTGGTGGGCCGACGACGATGCGATGCTCGCCGCGTTCTGCACGAGCCTGTTCGGGCTGGAGGACGTGACGGCCGATCTGGTCCTCGACGCGATCGAGGCCGGCCCGGGCCTGACCCGTGAGCCGGACCGGGTGGGTCTGCGCTGGGGCCTGCGCGCGCTCGTCGCCCGCTCAGCGGGCTGAGCTGCGGGCGACGAGCGCCTCGATCGCGGCCTGCTCCTCGGGCCGCAGCCCGACCTCGAGCAGGTCCTGCCACATCGGCACGGTCCCCGGAGGCAGCGAGGCCATGGCGTCGATGCGGCGCGGCAGCTCGGCGCGGCCCGGGAAGGTGGCGCACGAGTCGAGCGTGCCGGCGGCGGCGAGCATCGCCATCGTCCGCACGCACTTCTCGCACGAGCCGCAGTTCAGGTCGGACCCGACGTTCTGCCAGCAGACCCGGAGGTGCCGGTGCACGAGCGGGTCGTGGGCGATCGCCATCACCCGGTCCAGCCGGTGGCCGGACGCGTCGCCGTGCACGACGTCGAGGCGGCCGGGGACGCTCCAGGAGGCGTCGAGCTCGGGGTGCGAGCCCCACGGGACCAGCCGGTCGACGCCGTAGGACGGCGGGATCACGAGCGTGGAGATGGTGCCGGCCAGGAGGTGGCCGATGGCGGCGAGGGCGGCACCGTGGGTGTGCTCCCAGCTGATCGAGGCGAAGCGCGGGTGCTCGCGAAGGTCGGTCCGCACGATGAGCGCGGGTGTCCGCTGGTCCCTCGCCACGTCTCGGACGAGGGCGATGACGCGCTCCGCCCGCTCGCGGTCTTCGACCGGGACGTCGAAGCCGACGACGTAGACGAGGCAGGTGGGCCGCTGCTCGTGCCGCAGCAGCGAGAAGAACGAATCGACGCCGCCGGTGAAGCACAGCCCGGTGCCGGGGGCGAGGGGCCGGCGGCGGTGCAGCCACCTCGGGAGGCGGTGGCTCGGGCTGGTCCACGTCGGCTGCGGCGTGCCGCCCCACCAGCTGGCGGTGGTCTGGATGTTCTGCTGCGCCGTGACCGCCCAGCTGGGATCCACGGGAACGTCGAAGTCCAGGCCGTACCCGGCTCGCGCCGACGGGAGCGCGAACGCCGAGCCCCATGCTTCGGGGACGTCGGTCAGCCCGACGTCGTCGCACGCCACCCAGACGGGGATGCCGTCGACCTCGGCCTCGACCCGGCGATCGGTCACCTGGCGGCTCCGGACGGCCCACGCCGGTCCCGCCGTGGGCGGTCGGCTCACCCGGCTTCCTGACGGGGGAGCAGGCGCTCGGCGGCCCGGCGCCACGCGTCGAACGCCTTCGCCGACGGCGTGGCCGGGTAGGTGCGGTAGACGGCTTTCGCCGTGCCCATGGCGGCCAGGGCGGGGATCACGATGCGGGCCAGGGCAGGCCGGGCGGCGAGGGCCCGAGCGGCGGCGACCGTGTCCCGCGGGCCCAGCAGGCCGACCTTCTGCTCGAGGCCCGGACGCACGAGCGGCGCGGAGAACACGCCGGTGGCGTAGAGGGCCTCGACCCCCTCGGGCCCCAGCCGCGTGCTCATGCGGCGGATGGCGTCGTAACCGGCCAGCGTGGCGCCGAACTCCCGGAGGTACGCGGCCTGGTACCGCCACAGCACGTCCTCGCCGCCGGGGTCGTCGGCGCCAGCGGTGGCTTCGGCCAGGACCTTCCCGGCCAGGAGGCCGAAGCCGATGCCGCTGCCGTGGCCCGGGAACACCTGGCAGGCGGCGTCGCCGACGAGGGCGATGCCCGGCGCGGTGAACCGGTCGTAGACGCGCCGCAGCGGGATCGTGCCGCCGCCGCCGAACACGGTGCGCCCCATCCAGGGGTGGCGGGCCCGGGTGGCTTTCACCAGGTCCGGGCCGGTGGCGTGGCCCAGCGCCGGGATCGTCCCGGTCAGCACCGACACCTCGTCGAGCGACGACGCCACCGTGATGTTGATGGTGGAGTAGCCGCCCTCGACCCCGACGGCGACCACCGCGTCTCCGGGTCGGGCACCGTGGTCGGCCAGGAACCGGCAGGCGCCCGCCTCGTCGTCGACCGCCAAGATGAGCTGCTGGGCCGAGCACAGGTCGCTGGGCCCGACGTCGGGGCAGCGGGCGGCCAGCGTCGGGACCTGGTTCCGCAAGGCGCCTCGGTAACCGGCGGCATCGACGAACAGGCGGGCGCTGATGGCGGTGGCGCCCGTGCCCTGCACGGCGCGCACCGAGGTCGGTCGGCCGTGGACCAGCCGCAGCTCGACGTCGGTGACGCCCCAGCGGATGTCGACCCCGGCCAGCGCGGCGTCGTGCTGCAGCCGATCGACCAGCAGCCGCATGTCGGCGTCGCCGACCGGGTTGTCCTCGATGGTGAAGCGGTGGGCGCCGGTGGGGCTCACCATGTGGGCGGCCCCGCCGTGCGCCCGCAGCTCGGGTGGCTTGGGCGGCTCGAGGCCGGCCCGCTCGAACTGCCAGGCGCTGGTCCCGTTGCACCAGCGGGCGCCGCTCTTGCCTTCGGCTCGGCGTTCGAGCACCACGACGGAGCGCCCGGTCCTGGCCAGCTGGAGCGCCGCTTGGAGGCCGGCTGTGCCCGCTCCCACGACCACGGCGTCGGTCCGCTCGGTCTCCGTCATGCCGGCTCCTCGCCCCGCTCGGCGATCTCGTCGTCGAGCGATTCCCCGAGGGCGTGGAGCTCGTCGAGCGGAGACGTGCCCCGGCGCTGCTGCCACACGACGACCCCGACGACCACCGCGACCGAGGTCAACACGACCAGGATCCGGTGGTCGACGACCCAGTCGATGAAGGCGGAGATGGCGGCCGAGAAGATGTCACCGACCACGATGATCGCCGCGAGGCGGATCGAGGTGCCGATCACCGCCCAGAGCATCAGCATGCCGAGCGGGTAGCCGACGGACCCGGCGAGGAGGCACACCGGGTTCGACGTGGTGATGATCATGACCATCCACCCGTACTTCGGGAAGTGCCGCTGCGCCCAGCGCACGAGCCGGCCGCCCCGCTCGGTGCGCCCCTGGACCCAGTCGGCCATCCGAGGGCCGTACCACCCGCCGGCGAGCCACAGCAGAGGCTTGGTGCACAAGAGGCGGGCCAGGGCCACCGGGAAGAAGACCCAGACGGCCAGCTGGTTGACCACCAGGATCTGGTAGCGGGGCTTGGCGTTGAGGAGCAGCAGCGTGATCGGGCTGCGATCCACGAGCGACGCCCAGAGCGCGTCGCCGATCCAGCCGATGACGATGGCCGCGCCGATGGCGCCGAACACCAGGTTGCGCTGGCGCTTGGTGGGCGGTGGCAGGGGAGCGGTGGCGGTGGGGGCCGTCATCGTCGCGTCGTCACTCCGCCTGTCGGGCGTCGCTGGCGTCCATGGTGGCCTCGCCCTCCAGCTCGGCTTCGGCCTCGGCCATGCCCTCCTCGAGGTTCACCAGGTCGCCGATGCCGTCGCGCCCGCCGCGGCGGTCGGACCAGATGGTGAGGCCGACGAGCACGATCGACAGGACGGTGATGGGCCAGCGGTAGTCGCCGATGAAGTCCTTGATGGAGCCCAGCAGGTCTTCGAACACGCTGCTGAAGGCCCGGATGAGGACGAGCCGGACGATGGTGCCGACGACGTCGGCCACGAGGAACGCCGCGTAGGTCATGCCGGCCGCTCCGGCGAAGAGGCACACCGGGTTGTTGGGGGCGATGGCCACTACCGCGAACCGGGCCTTGTCGAACCAAGTCTCGAGCTGGCGCAGCAGTTCGCCGTAGGTGGGCGCCTTGCGCTCCATCCAGCGGATGGCCGCGTCGCCGTACCAGCGGCCGATCCAGAAGAAGAACAGGTCCGGCGCGAACAGGCGCAGGAACCCGATGCCGTAGAACGCCAGGGGATCCAGGTTGTTCGACGCCAGTGCCAGGTTGCGGTTCGACGCGTTCATGGCGATGAGCCAGCCGGGGTGCTCGTTCACGAACGACGCGAACAAGATGTTGCCCAGGTTCGACATCACCACCAGGAACACGAGGAACCCGATGGTGGCGTTGCGCGCCGCCTTCGACGGAGGACCGGTCGCGGCCGGCCGCGCGTCGGCGGCGTCGACCGCTGGGGAGGTGTCGTCCAAGGGGACAAGTGTGGCAGGCGGGTCGCCGCGGTCCGGTCGACCCACCGCGGACTGCCTGGGAGCGCCGGAGGACAGGCGCCGACCGGCTTGGCTAGGTTCCGAGACAAGCCGTCGGACCGAACGCAAGGGGACAGACACATGCAGGGCCTGATGCAGGACTACCCGCTCACCCTCCCGCACATCTTCCACCGGGTGGAGCGCCTGTTCCCCGACAAGGAGATCGTCACCGCGCTCCCCACCGGCCGCGAGCGCACCACCTACGGCGACTGGGCCGTCCGCACGCGCAAGCTCGGCGGCGTCTTGAACGACCTCGGGATCTCGCCCGACGGCCGCGTCGCCACGTTCTCGTGGAACACGTCACGCCACCTGGAGCTCTACTTCGCCGCTCCGTGCACCGGCCGCGTGCTCCACACGCTCAACCTCCGCCTGTTCCCCGAGCAGATCACCTACATCGTGAACCACGCCGAGGACGAGGTGATCTTCGTCGACAAGACGGTGGCCGGCCTGATCTGGCCGCTGCTGCCGACGTTCACCACCGTCCGCCACGTCGTGGTCATCGACGACGGCGGCCCGTTCGACACCTCCGAGGTCCCCGAGGGGATCGAGCTCCACGACTACGAGGCGCTGCTGGACGCCGCGTCACCCGTCGAGTTCCACGTCGAGGACGAGAACCTCGCCGCGTCGATGTGCTACACGTCCGGCACCACGGGCAACCCGAAGGGTGTCGTCTACAGCCACCGCTCGACGATGCTCCACACCATGGCGGCGATGTTCGCCGACGGCTTCGGCGCCCGGGAGTCCGACCGCATCTTGCCGGTGGTCCCCATGTTCCACGCCAACGCCTGGGGACTCGCCCATGCCGCCGTGGCCTGCGGGGCCGAGCTGATCATGCCCGGCCCGAACCTGGCGCCCGAGCCCCTGGCCGAGCTGATCGAGTCCGAGAAGGTCACCGTCGCCGCCGGTGTCCCCACCATCTGGATGGGCGTCCTGCCGGCGCTGAAGGGCCGTGACACCTCGGCGCTGCGGGTCATCCCGTGCGGCGGCTCGGCCGTGCCCAAGGCGCTGTCCGAGGCGTTCCGCGAGCAGCTCGGCCTGCCGATCTACCAGGCCTGGGGCATGACCGAGACCTCGCCGGTGGCCACCGTCGGCGAGATCAAGTCCAAGCTCCGCGACCTGCCCGAGGAGGAGCTGGCCGACATCCGCGCCATGCAGGGACTGCCCCTGTTCGGCGTCGAGCTGCGGGTGCTCTCCCAGGAGGACGGCTCGCCGGTGCCGTGGGACGGCGAGGCCCGGGGCGAGCTCCAGGCGGCCGGCCCGTGGATCGCCCGGGAGTACTACGACGACGACCGCTCGCCCGAGTCCTTCACCGAGGACGGCTGGCTGCGCACCGGCGATGTCGCCACCATCAACCCCGATGGCTACATCCGCCTCGTCGACCGCACCAAGGACGTGGTCAAGAGCGGCGGCGAGTGGATCAGCTCGGTGGAGCTCGAGAACGAGATCATGGCCCACCCGGCCGTCGCCGAAGCCGCCGTCATCGGCGTCAGCCACCCCAAGTGGCAGGAGCGCCCGCTCGCCTGCGTGGTGCTGAAGGAGGGGGAGTCCGCCACCAAGGAGGACATCCTCGAGTTCCTCGACGGCCGCGTCGCCAAGTGGTGGCTCCCCGACGACGTCGTCTTCATCGACGAGGTCCCCAAGACCAGCGTCGGCAAGTTCTCCAAGAAGGATCTCCGCACGAGGTTCGAGGGGTACGAACTGCCCACGGTGGAGGCGTCACGTCACGACGGCGATCCATCCTCGCGGTGAACTTCGTAGGTCAGATCGACGTCTTGGATGCGCTCACCTACGAAGTTCGGGCTTGGGCCGCCCCTCCCGTTCACCAGTCGGTGGGGCGGTAGTCCTTGAGGAACTGGCCCCAGACGTGGGTGCCGGTGTTGAAGCCGTCGATGATCGGGTCGATGATGCGGGCGGCGCCGTCCACGATGTCGAGCGGCGGGTGGAAGCGGTGCTCGGCCCGCTTGCGCTCGGTGATCTCGATCGGGTCCTCGTCGCTCACCCAGCCGGTGTCGACGCTGTTCATGTGGATCCCGTCGGCGTGGTAGTCGGCCGCCGAGGTCCTGGTCATCATGTTGAGCGCGGCCTTGGCCATGTTCGTGTGCGGGTGCCGGGTGGTCTTCATGCGCCGGTAGAACTGGCCCTCCACGGCGGACACGTTGACGATGTGCTTGTCGCGCTCGGACGTGCGGAGCATCAGCGGCTTGAGCCTCGCGTTCAGCACGAACGGCGCCACTGCGTTCACGAGCTGGGTCTCGAGCAGCTCCACCGACGACACCTCGGCCAGGGTGAGGCGCCACGAGTTCCGGCCCCGGAGGTCGACCTGCTGGAGGTCCTGGTCGAGCCGGCCGGCGGGGAAGAGGTGGGCCTGGGGCTCGTGCTCCTCGGGCAGCAGGGCGGCCTGCGACATCTCCGCCGATGAGGTCGATGACGTCGACGCCGACTCCACCGCGAGCGATGCCGACTCGAGCAGGTCGGCCGGTCCCTCGAGCAGCTCGGGGCTGCGGAGGCCGTCGACGCCGCCGAGCAGGGCCTGGGCCTCGGCGGGCATCGTGGTGAGCGAGCCGGTCTCCAGCTCCATCATGTGGCGGTAGAACCCGGGCGGTCGGCGGACCGTCTGGCAGGCGTTGTTGACGATGAAGTCGAGCCGGCCGCGGGTCGTGTCCAAGTGGTGGCAGAGGGCTTCGACGCTGGGTGTGTGGCGCAGGTCCAGGCCGTAGATCTCGAGGCGGTGGCCCCACTGGCCGAAGTCGGGCTCCTGGGCGTAGCGCATGGCCGAGTCCCGGGGGAACCGGGTCGTCACGATGAGCTCGGCGCCGGCGCGCAGCAGCTTGATCCCGGCCTGGTACCCGATCTTCACCCGGCCGCCGGTGAGCAGCGCGACCCGGCCCGACAGGTCGGCCGACTCGGTCCGCTTGTGCTCGTTGAACGCGGCGCACGACGGGCAGAGCTGGTCGTAGAAGCGGTGCACCTCGCGGTAGTCGCGCTTGCAGACGTAGCAGTGGCGGTCGGCCTCGCCGGTCGTGGCGCGCGCCGTCTCCTGGGCGGCACCGGCACCGGCATCGCCCGGACCGGTGGCGACCATGCCCTCGGGGGCGAACACGTTCGGGGTGGTGAAGACCGGCTTGGCGCGCAGCGACCGGATCCCGGTCCCGGCGAGCACCTCCTCCTCGCGGGCGAGGCGGGCCTGGCGGGCCTGGCGGCGGCGGGCCTTGGTGAGCTGGCGGCGAGCCTCCACGTCGGGGTGGAACAGGTCGCCGGCTGCGTTGAGCAGTCGGGCCCGCTCGGCGGGGTCGAGGGCATCGAGCGGCGTCCGGTCCTGCACCAGCGACTCGAGCAGGGACGTGACCGCACGCAGCTGTGCGATCACGTCCGGATCGGCCGTCTCGGTGCCGTCGGTGGCCGCAGATCCACCGTCTGTCGTGTGCTCGGCCATCGACCGACCCTACGGGGCCTGCCGTGCCCCAGTCCCACCCCGGCTGCTTCGCCGCGCCGGCGATCAGGCGCCGAACTCGGCTTCGAGGTTGTCGGCGTTGCCGGTGCTCACGAGCCGGACCCGGCTCAGGTCGTAGGTCGGGACGGACACGGTCGTCCGCCACCCGGTCACGCCGTCCGGGCCGACCTCCAGCTCGCCGGCTCGGTAGGGCCCGCCGGACTCGTAGTCGCACTCCACCCGGTACGTGCCCTGGCGGGCGCCGGCGTCGACCGACACCACCAGGTCCGAGCTCCAGCCGCCGCCGGTGACGGTCCGGCGCTCGACGCGGACCGTCCCGACCTCGGCGCCGCCCGGCGTGGTGAGCGCGGCCGACGAGCGATCCGCGGCCGTCTGGTCGCCGCCGCCGTCGCGGCTGGCCACGGCCCCGATGGCCGCGGCAGAAGCAGCGATGGCGAGGAGCACCGCGGCGGCGAGGGCGACCCGGCGCCAGGCTGAACGGCTGCCGGAGGCAGCGGACGCGGGGACCGCGCCGTCGAACGAGGCGAGGGCGCGCACCTCGAACCCGCTCGGCGGCTCGGCTTCGGGGGCGGTCTGGATGACGGCATCGACCGTCTCGGTGAGGCGGGCCAGGGCCTGGCGGCAGTCGTCGCAGCCGGTCAGGTGGTCGAGCGCCGCGGCGCGCTCGTCGCCGACGGCGATGCCGAGCGCCAGTTCCGGCGCCACCTCGCGAAACGCCGTGCACCCGGGCCTCATCGGGCCGCCTCCTCAGCGAGCCGGTCTCGGAGCTTGCGCAGGCCGGTGCGGATGCGGGTCTTGGCCGTGCCGAGCGGGATGGACTCGCTCGCCGCGATCTCCGCCGCCGTCCGGCCGTGGAACGCGGCGAGCAGCACGGCATCGCGCTGCTCGGCGGGAAGCTCGGCCAGCAGCCGGCGCACCCGGTCGACGTCGAAGCCGTGCTCGGCCGCATCGGCAGGCCCGCGGCCGAGCGCGGCTGGCGCCATCGTGACGATGACGTCTGGCTCGACGGGGGTCGCTCGCCGGAGGCGCAGGGCGTCGAGCGCGGCGTTGCGCGTGATGGTGAGGACCCACGGCGCCACGTTGCCCCGGCGGGCGTCGAACGCACCGGCGTGGCGCCACACCCGGACGAACGCCTCCTGGGCCACGTCCTCGGCGCCCTGGCGGTCGTGCAGGATCGTGAGGGCCAAGCCGAACACCCGCTGCTGGTAGCGCCGGACGAAGGTGCGCGCCGAGACGGCGTCACCGGTGGCGATCCCGGCCAGGAGCGCTTCGTCGGACGCGGCAGCCATGGCAGGTGTACGCACCAGGACCGCTCGTGGATTGCGCGGCACGCAGGGATCGTACGGGCGGGGCAATCCCTCCGGGCCGTTCGCCCGTAGGTCCTCCACCGATCCGGCACCGGCCGGAGGAACGGAGGAGGGCCCATGACCGCGACCACCCGACGACCCCGCACCGTCGTCGCCGCCCTGGCGATCACCCTGGCGTTCGTCGCCGCCGGCTGCGGCAGCAGCGGAGGCAGCGACGCCAGCGACACCACGGCGAAGGGGAGCGATGCGAGCACCACCGCAGCGAGCGGCAGCACCGGTGCCCCGGTGAAGCTGGACGGCACCGTCAACGACGAGGGCACCAAGGACATCTCGGGCGACGGCGACAAGGCCGAGCTGGAGATGGAGCTCGACGACAACGACTTCAGCCCGACCTACGTGAAGGCCGCGCCCGGCGCCACGGTCACCGTCGAGCTGGAGAACAAGGGCGACAACCCCCACACCTTCACGCTCGACGACGGCTCCCTCGACAAGAAGCTCGACCCGGGCGAGAAGGCCACGGTCGAGGTGACCGTCCCCGATGACGGCTCGCTCCGCTTCTCCTGCGACTACCACGGCGCGATGGGGATGCAGGGCGCGTTCTACACGGGCGACGGCGCCTCGTCGGCGTCGTCGGGCGGCGCGGCCACCACCACGACCGGCGCTCCTCCGGGTGGAAGGGGCTACTGACGACCTCCGGCGATCACCGGTTCCGCGGCCGCCGGGGAGCCGGTCGCGGGACCGGGCCGAGGTCGTTCGACACCTTCGGACCGGGAGCGGCTGGCCGGGCCGGTCCGTTGGCTCGCTCCGGGATGTCGAGGTGCCGCCGACTTCGGCGGAGGAGGGGTCCGGTCGTAGCCTCGCCGGGGCATGTCGCGCTACCGCTTCGCCCTCAAGCCCAAGTGGATCCTCTCGCACATCTTCGTGCTGGTGATGATCCTGGGCATGGTCCGCGCCGGCATCTGGCAGTGGGACCGTCTGCAGCAGCGCAAGGAGATCAACGCCCGCGTCGAGGCCGTTCAGCAGAAGGCCCCCGAACCGGTCGCGGGGCTGGCCGAACCGGGCGACTTCGGCAAGGGCCGGGACCTGGAGTACCGCCCGGTCACCGCCACCGGTACCTACCTCGCCGACCAGAGCGTGCTGGTCGACGGCGCCGACCACGAGGGCGCCGCGGGCGCCTGGGTCCTCACGCCCCTGAAGCTCGATGACGGCGACGTCGTGATCATCAAGCGGGGGACCATCGCGAACCCCGGCCAGCTCGACGCCGTCCCCGAGTCGGTCGAGACGCCCACGGGCGAGGTCACCGTCGAGGGGCTCGCCCGACCCACCGAGACCCGGCCCGAGGTCAACCTGGGCTTCACCAAGCTCCACTTCGAGCGGGCCGACCCGCCGACGGGCACCCTCGAGAACATGGCCCGGACGGACCTGGAGCGCCTCGACCAGCAGATCGACGGCGACGTGCTGCCCTTCTCCATCAGCCTCCGCACGCAGGACCCGGAGGTGACCGCCGACGAGCCGCTGCCCCCGAACGCCCCCGACCTGTCCGAGGGCTCCCACTTCTCGTACACCGTGCAGTGGTTCACGTTCTCGTCCATGACCATCGTCGTGTACGCGCTCATCCTGCGCCGCCGGGCACGGGAGATCGAGCGGGAGGCGCTCGAGGCCGAGCTCGACCAAGCCGATCCCGACGACGAGCCTGAGGACGGCGACCCCCGGGTCGCGCCCGACGCGCCGAGCGGCTCCACCGCCTGACCGCCGCCTTCGGGTCGTCTCCGCACCGCGGAGGTGCGCAGGCGATCCGGGAGCAGCGTCAGCGCTCGGGCTGGTCGGTCCGGATCACCAGGACCGGGCAGGGGGCGTGGTGCAGCACGTGGGTGCTCACGGACCCCATCAGCACCCGCTTGAGCAGTCCGTGGCCGTGGCTGCCGATCACGATGATCTCGGCGCCGACCTCGGTGGCCACGTCGCAGATGGTCGGGCCGGGCTCGCCCGTCTCCACCAGGTGCTGGGCGGTGATGCCGAGCACCTCGTCGAGCTCGTGGACCCCGTCGTCTTGGGCGGCCCGCTGCTCGGCCTCCAGCTCCTCCTCGAGCTCGGCATCGACCAGGGTCGGATGGGTGTCCATGGGGCTGACCGAGGCCGTCGGCACGAACACCGGCAGCACGACGGCGAGGGTGATGAAGCGGTGCTCGTGGCCGAGCAGGTCCACGCCTCGGGCCATGGCGGCGGTGGCGAGGTCGGATCCGTCGGTGGCGAGCAGCACGGTGGACATGCCGCCATGCTCGCGCGCCGCCCACCCCGTCCCGTTCCGGGGCGTGGGTAGCGTGGGCGGCGTGCCGGAGGACCCCCGCGACCGCATCCTGGCGGCCACCGTCGCGTGCCTCGGCCGCTACGGCATCGCCAAGACCACCGTCGACGACGCGGCGCGCGAGGCCGGCCTCGCCCGGGCCACCGTCTACCGCTACTTCCCGGACGGCAAGGAGCAGCTGATCGCCGAGTCGATCACCTGGGCCGTCGCCCAGTTCTTCCACGAGCTCGCCGTGGCGGTGATGGACGCCCCGGACTTCCCGACGCTCGTGGAGCAGGCGCTCATGCACGCGCACCGGGCGGTCGCGGAGCACGTCGTGCTCCAGAAGGTGCTCGAGACGGAGCCGGAGCGGCTCCTGCCGCAGCTGACCCAGTCGGCGCCGCAGGTGCAGGCCGTGCTGCGGGACTACCTGGCCGACAAGCTGCGCGACGAGGACCTGCTGGCGGGGATCGACCCGCTGGAGGCGGGGGACTGGCTGGCGCGGATGGGTCTGTCGTTCATCCTCGCCGAGGGCCGGTGGGACCTGACCGACCCGGCGTCGGTCCGGCGGCTCGTCCGCGAGGAGCTGCTCGCCTCGATCTTGCCGCCCGCTTCGCTCGACGCGTGACCCCGATCGCACCCGTCGGGCCCGCGGCCGGCGCGCCGTCGGGGCTCGGCATCGGATGTCACCGCCGCTCGCCTCTGGCCGACGCGTCGGCGGGACCCGCCGACGGATCCGAGGCGGACGTGGCGTTCTGCCTCCGCTGCTCGCGCCGGGCGGTCCAGGTGCGGGCGAGGCCCGCGAGGGGGAGGCCGAGGAGGAGGGCATCGAGCGGTGTGCGGAACCGGCCGTTCTCGCCGAACTCGAGGAGGTCGCCCACGACGATGATCGCGACGAGGTAGCCGCCGGTCAGGATCCACAGGAGCTCGTCCGTGTCCCAGGTGGCGGCTCGGCGCCGCCACCCCCGCCGGGCGGTGCGGATGCAGGCGAGCCCCGCTCGCACGGCGATCCCGAGGGCGAGCAGCGCCAGCAACGGTGAGACCTGGATCTCGATCGAGTCCACCTCGACGATGGGGAGGTTCCACCCTGCGATGTCGAGGTCGACGTGGACCGGCAGCATCGCCCGGCCGACCGTCTCGTCCATCCAGGTGCGCTCGGGAGCGCGCTTGCCCGTGCCCATCACCCGACCGCTGCTGCCGCTGCCGATCTCGCCGACGGTGAACGAGGACAGGAGGACCTGGCGGCGGGTTCCGAGGTAGCCCACCGGGTCTCGGCGGACGAGGGCGACGGCGTTGGACTGGCTCTCCGCGTAGAGCGGCAGGAAGCACTCGTCGTTGAGGTTGGGGTACGGGTACAGGCCCACTCGTCGCTTCTGCGCGGCGGAGACGGCGCGATGGCGGTGGGCGGGCAAGCAGCCAGCGGCGGTCGGGTACTCGTCGAGCGCCAGCCAGGGGTACTCGAGTGCGAGCTCGGTGACGTCCCCGTCCGCGACGGCCCGCTGCACCTCGGTTCGGGGCAGCGTCGCCACGACCCCGCGCTGGACGTTGAAGCCGAGCCAGCTGGACATGGTCGGCGTGCCGAAGAGCACCTCGTTCTTGAGCATCCACCCGCCTGCGAGCACGATGGGGATCGCGAGGCCGGCGGTGACCTGGCGCCAGCTGGCGCGGCGGGCGACCACGGCGACGCCGACGACCACCAGGGCGAAGGCGGGGTGGAACAGGCTCCGCATCATGACCAGTGCGGTCAGCGCGCCGCTCAGCCCGAGCAACGGACCCCAGCCGGGCCGTTGCAGGTAGCGCTGGAAGCACCAGAGGACGAGCATGAGGAGGAAGGTGACGGGGACCTCGTAGCTCGCGATGTTGATCGTGGCGAGCAGGTTGGGATCGGCGAGCACCACGCCGGCGATGAGCCCGGCGATCCAGGGCCGGACGCGCCACTTCGCGAGCACGTCCGTGAACAAGAAGGCCGCGCCGCACAGCGCAGCGAGGTAGAGCCCGAAGATGGATCCGAGGGGCGGGAGGGGCGACCATCGGAGGAGCCCGCCGATCACGAGGTTGTAGAGCGGGGGTTGGGTGTGGAGGTACCAGACGCTTCCGAGCGGGTCGTGCTCGAGCACCGGCACGTCGATGAGCTGCCAGCTCGATCCCAGGTCGACACGGGTCACCGAGACCCCAGCCCGGATCAGCTCCCCGCACGTCGCCGCCATGATGGCGCCGACCACGGCGAAGCCGATCAGCCGTTCGCGGCGCGTCCCGGGTGATGGCGTGGGACTGACGCGGTCTGGGGCCGCACCAGCCCCACGCAGGTCTGCGCTGGGTCCCGCCGAATCGGTCATCCGGTGGAGTCTCGCACCCCCGCTCCCGCCGGGCGGGACCGCACGCTGCTGTGGCGCAAGTCACGGATGCGACATGTTGACGATGAGACACTTTCCTTCTTAGTGTCTCACCCATGACCTCATCGGCTCCGGAGCTGCGCCTCGTCGACGTCGACGCGCCAGCGGCCGGGCGT
>Ga0182747_1000847_pt1 | contig 25963 bp, 21 predicted proteins | sample eDN3rd30CBELigBY_FD_128526 | JGI IMG/M metagenome (GOLD analysis project Ga0182747, IMG submission 128526) | Enriched backyard soil microbial communities from Emeryville, California, USA - eDNA 3rd pass 30_C BE-Lig BY (version 2) (version 2) | ecosystem: Environmental > Terrestrial > Soil >... | reverse complement strand
GCCACGCCTACGACGGCTTCATCCACTTCTACAATCACCACCGCTCCCACGGCGCACTCGACTGGGCAACCCCCACCGACACCCTGCACCGCCTAACCGAGGACAACGTCCCCGCGGATCACAGCTAGCGGCTCGGCTCGTCTCGCTCCGATCCCACCCCGGTCCGCACCGTTCGGAGCGGTCGGGCGCGCTCGGGCGCGTGGCCGTCGCCCTCCTCGGGGCCGTGGCCTCGGCCGCGGGTGCGCGAAGTAGCGTGCGGGCCATGCGTGGATCGAGGGTGACGCGGGTCGGGGCGGCGTTCGGGTTGGCGGTGCTGGTGCTCGCCGGGTGCAGCTCGGGCGGCAGCGACACGCCGGACGGGGCCACCACCACGAAGGCCGAGGCGGTCACGACGACCGCGGCGAAGGCCGGGCCCACCACGACGGCGGCGCCCACGACCACCACCACGAAGGCCCCGGCGGCCACCACGACCGATCCGTCGGTGGACCCCGTCACCGGGCTCAAGCCGGGTGACCCCTGCAGCCTGGACGAGGACGTGCCCGACTGCATCGATCCCGACGGCGACGGGAAGGGCGTGTACCTCATCGCCGGCAACGACTGCATGGCCAGCGCCCCCGACGTCGCCCTCTGCGAAGACCGCGACGGCGACGGCTACGCCGGCTATCCCGGTTCGCCGTGAGCCTCGTCCAGCACGCTCGGGGGCGAGGGTAGGGTCCGGCTCCATGGCTGACCCGCAGGAGCGACCAGCGCTCACGGAAGTCGATCTGCTGCGGTGGTCGGAGGCGTTGGCGGGGATCGCGCGGACCGGGCTGGGGTTCACCGAGAGCCTCTACGAGCGGGAGCGGTTCGAGGAGGTGCTCGCCGTTGCCGCCGACATCCGGCACCGCACCTCGCTCGGGATCGACCAGGAGACCCAGGTCGACGAGTGGCTGAGGGGCGTCGGCAAGGGCGTGCCCGGCTACGTGACGCCCAAGGTGGCGATCGGTGCCGTGGTGGGCAACGACGCCGGCGAGATCTTGCTGGTGCAGCGCTCGGACTCGGGCATCTGGCTCTACCCCACCGGTTGGGCGGACATCGGCTACTCGCCGGCCGAGGTGGCGGTGAAGGAGGTGGCCGAGGAGACCGGCATCCGATGCCGGGTCAACGGCCTGCTCGCCGTGCTCGACGGCATGCGGCTCGGGTTCACCCGCATCCCGCTGTACTCGCTCGTGTTCCACTGCACGGCCACCGGCGGGGAGCTGGCGGCGCATCCGCTGGAGACGAACGACGTCGGGTGGTTCGCCCGCGACACGCTGCCCGCCCCGCTCGCCGGCTTCGCTCAGTGGGGCGACATGGCCTTTGCTGCCATCACCGGCGAGGCGCGCCCCGTCGTCTTCGACGAGCCACGCGACACCCCCTGGCACCCCTGAGGTTCAGCTCGACGGCAGGGGCACCGTCGTGCGGCGCTCGCGCTCCAGCTCGTGGCCGTCGACGGTCCAGCGGGTGCGGGGGATGCGGGCCGACGGCTCGATCGTGAGGTGGTCGAGGCCTTCGGGGAGGACGGCCGTGATCACGACCTTCGCCGTCTCGCCTGCGGCCACCGTCACCTCGCCGGCGGTGACGGCGGTGGGGCCGTCGCCGCCCTGGAGGAACACCTTGGCCCCCTCCAGCTCCGCATCCTTCGTGCCGGCCGGCAGGTTGGCGACCACCAGGCCGCGGTAGCCGCCGGCCTCGAGGCCCTCGACGTTGGGGCCCACGACGTAGCGGGATCCCTCGCCCTTCGACGTGTTGGTGATCGTGTAGGTCACCGTCAGCGCGGTGGTGCCGTTCGCCTGCCGCTCGGTCGTGACGTCGGCGGTCGTCTCCACCCAGCTGTCGAGCTTGCTGGCGGACCGGTTGAGGAGGTTGACCGCGAGCGAGCCGTCGCGCAGGTGGCCGTCGGCGTCGAGATCGGACCAGGTGGACTGGAGCGGGTCGTCGGTGGACCACACCATCAGGTGACGGGCGGCGGTGGCGTCGGTGAGCTGCGTGGCCAGGCTGCTCAGCTCCCACTCGCCGGCCTCGATCCGCTCGAAGATGACCTTGGCGACGTCGCCGAGGACGTCGCGCCGCTCGTCGCGGTCGTCCTCGTAGCGCCGGTACTGGTCGCGCAGCAGCTGCTCGCGCACGTTGTCGGCCGTGTAGGTCACGCCGCCGACCTCGACGGGCCCGACGGCGCGCAGGAGGCTCCGCATCCCGTCGACATCGATGACGATCACGCCGTCGACCGGGTGGTTGCCGGGGATCGCCGCCCAGGTCTTCACCGCCGTCGCCGCGCTCTGCGGGAAGTCGGGGCTGACGCCGAGCTGGCGCAGGTCCCGGCCGGGGTCGAGCCAGCCCCAGTTGGCCTCGAGGTCCCCCGCGGCCGTCACGGTGCCGGCCGGCAGGACGAGGTCGGCCGTGGGGCGGACCTCGCCGAGCGTCGCCTTGCCGTCCTCGAAGCGGAGCTCGGAGGCCGACAGGAACATGCCCGATCCCGCTCGCATCTCGGCGTTGTTGGCGCCGACGAGGAGGTAGGAGTGCGGGCCCTGGAACAGGTCGGCCAGTCCGGCGCTCGCATCCTCCAGCCGGACCGCGCCTCGGACCGCGTCGTGCCGGCCCTCGGCGGCCTCGGTCACCGCGTCGGCCAACGGGCCGACGAGGCCGTTCGCCGACCCGGGGTCGAGGTCCTCGAGCTGCGCGTGCAGCGTGCCGGCCACCTCCGCCAGGTCGCGGAGCATCGCGACCCGCTCCGGGCCACCGGCCCGTGAACCCTCCGAGAGCGTGCGGACGTCGCTCAGCGCAGCGGACGCCGCGCTCGTCCCTTCGCTGCCGGTCGTCGCCAGGCGGTCCATCGCGCGCACCTGCCGGCCCAGGATGGGGATCACCTTGGTGGGCGCGACCAGCGGGCTGTGGAGCTTGGCCTTGGCCGCGTCGAAGTCGGCCTGGGCGTCGTCGAGCTGCTCGGTGGACGACGGCGACGTGAGGGCGGCGACGGTCGCCTGGGACCGGGCCGACGACAGCGCATCGGAGCCGTTCGCGAGCGACAGCGCCGCGGCCGCGAGCAAGAAGGCGGCCACCGCGCCCCACACGACCACCACGACCGCTGCCAGCGTGATCACGCGCCGGCGCCGTGACCACGTCCGCATGGGTCGACAGCGTACGGGTTGGCGGTCGGTCAGTCGCCGCGGAGGAAGCGCTCGACCTCTTCGACCAGGGCATCGGGGTCGGCCTCCTCCAGCGGGGCGAGGTCCTCGCGGCCGGCGGCCGGGTGGCCTTCGGGGTGGCTCTCACCGGAGGCGCCGCCGTCGCCGAAGCCGAGCTCCGCGTCGCGCGCTTCGTCGTCAGCGGCTTCTTCGAGCCCGGCGACGTAGGCCGCGGTGTCCTCGTCGGCCTCGACCAGCTCGTCGATCTGGCGCTCGTAGGCGGCGGAGGCGATCTGGAGGTCGGTGACGGGCTGGCGGAGCCCGAGCAGGTTCGAGGCCCGCTCGACGAGGGCGAGCGTCGCCTTCGGCGACGGCGCGCCCGACACGTAGGTGGGCACGGCGGCCCACAGCGACGCCGACGGGATGCCCCGGTCCTGGCAGGCGGCGTGCAGCACGCCGACGATGCCGGTGGGCCCTTCGTAGGTGGACGGGGCGAGGTCGAGCTGCTCGATCAGGTCCGGGTCGTCGGCGGTCCCCGACACGGCGGTGGGGCGCGTGTGGGGCACGTCGGAGAGCAGGGCGCCGAGCGTGAGCACCATCGACACGTCGAGCGCGTCGGCGGCCTCGGTGACCGCACGGCAGTAGGTGCGCCAGCGCAGGTGGGGCTCGTGGCCGACGAGGATGACGAGGTCGGCCGGACCGTCGGTGGCCGCCGCCCACAGCTCCGTGTCGGGCCAGGTGATCGACCGCCTGCCCTCGTCGGTCAGCTCGACGATGGGGCGGGTGGTCGTGAAGTCGAAGAAGTCCTCGGCGTCGACGGTTGCGACCAGCTCCGCGCCGAAGCGGTCGGCCAACCAGCGGGCGGCCCCCGATGCGGCGTCGCCGGCGTCGTTCCAGCCCTCGAAGGCGGCCACCAGCACGGGCTGGCGGAGCTTGGGGCGGTGGTGCCAGCGCAGGGAGCTCACGCGGTCAGGCTACCGAGCTTCCACCGGGGTGACCCAGGGATCCGGGTCGTGGTGCTGGTCAGCGCCGGGCCCAAGGGGGACATCCGGGACCCGGCGCTCGACCAGTGGGCCGCTAGGCGACCCGTGCTTCGGCGACCGGCGGCAGGGGACGGCCGGCGTGTCCGGAGCGGTTGACCCGCTGGGCCACGATCGCGGCCTGCAGGTTGCGGGTGTGGGCGGTCTCGAGCTCGGCTCGAGCGTTGGCCGTGGCCCCGGCGGTGCCGAGGCCACGCAGGAGGGAGGGGAGCCAGGTCATGCCGGGAACGTACGAAACGGGTGTTGCATCCGGTCGTCCCCTGCGTTCACGCACGGTGACCATCCGCTGACGATTTGCTGTCGATCGGTCCGAGCTTCTGCTCGGTTCCGGCTTCGGACCGAGAGCCGGCATCTAGGGTCGGCGCCGATGCCTGTCACCGTAGAGATCGCCGATGACGTCACCGACGAGCTGGTCGAGGCCTTCGTCCGCCTCACCCCGCAGCTCTCCTCCTCGTCCCCCCCGCCGGATCGGGACCAGCTCGCGGAGATCGTGGCGTCGCCCGCCACCCACCTGCTGATCGCCCGCGGCGACGACGGCACGATCCTCGGGTCGCTCACCCTCGTGCTCTTCCGCATCCCGACCGGGCTCCGGGCCTGGATCGAAGACGTGGTGGTCGACGGCGGCGCGCGGGGCCAAGGTGCCGGCGAGGCGCTCAACCGCTTCGCCATCGACGTCGCCGCCGAGCGCGGCGCCCGCTCGGTCGACCTCACCTCCCGCCCGAGCCGAGAAGCCGCCAACCGCCTCTACCGCCGCCTCGGCTTCGAGCCGCGAGAGACCAACGTCTACCGCTACCGCGGGTCCTGACCTCGGGCTGCCCGGCCCGTGCCCGGTCGGGGCGGGGTGGCCGAGACCTCGATGGCGCCAGCTGGTCGAGGGTGCACCGACGCGCTGGGCGGGCCGCCACCCGTCGCGTCCGACTGGGCAACCTGGCCCGTTCACCGTGGGGGAGGGCCGGGTACGCTGCGCAGAGGATGAGTGAAACGGCGGAGAGCACCAACGGACTGGCCTGGATCCCCGCGGCTGCGCTGCGCCTGCGCAACGGCGTGGTCGTCGAGGTGAACCGAGCGGCCCAGGACGTGCTCGGTCCGCCGGAGCAGGTGCTGGCCCGGTTCGACCCGGCAGACCGGACCCGGTTGCGGGCACTGGCGGAAGCGGCCGGGCGTCCCGGTGCCGAGCCCGGCGGCCCGGTGATGTTCCGGCTCGGGCAGGAGGCGCCGCACCGGTTCGTCGAGCTCGAGCTCGGCCCGCACCCCGGAGGCGGGGCCATCGCGGTGGCGCACGACGTGACCGAGCGCGAGCGGCTCGACGCCGTGATCGCCGAGTTCGCCACGGGCGTGTACATCACCGACGCCGACCTCGAGGCGACGTGGATCCCGCGCCGCGTCAGCGAGTCGGCCGGACTCCCGCGGGACCAGTTCGTGGGGAGCGACGTCTACTCGATGCTCCATCCCGACGACGTGGCCCCCACCCGGGCCCTCGTGGCCCGGGCGCGGGAGACGCCGGGCGTCCGCTGCTCGCGTCCGCTGCGGGTCCACCAGATCGGCCAGCCCGACGTCTGGTGGCCGATCATCGTGCACGTCGTCTGGCGGGGCGACGACCCGGCCATCGGCGGGCTGCTGGTGCGCTTCGACATGGACCTCACCGCCGGCGTCCACCTGCAGGGCAGCGATGCCACGGCCCAGGCGCTCGTCACCCTGGGATCGTCGTCGATCACCGGCGCGCTGCACATCTCCAAGTCGGGCGCGCTCCTCCAGCGCTCGACGCGGGTCCGCGAGATCCTGCGGCCGGTCGGCGAGGACGGCGACCTGCGCTGGCTCGACCTGCTGCGGCCCGAGCACGTCGACGCCGTGACCGAGCGCCTCGCCGCGGCTCGGGCCGACTCGCCGCTGCCCGCCGTCGAGGTGGCGTTCGCCGGCAACGGCGCCGAGGTCCTCGCCCGCGTCGAGGTGGTCCCGTACCGGGACGTGCAGGGGCACGTGGCCGGCATGTTCGCCAGCGTCACCGACCTGTCCGCCGAGCGCGAGGCGCGAGACGAGCTGGCCGCGGCTCGCGAGGAGCTGTGGCACCTCGCCAACCACGACGCCCTCACCGGCCTGGCCAACCGCTACCAGCTGGCCGACCGCCTGGCGGCGGCGATCCCGGGGACGGGCGCGGCCGATGGCGCCGCGCCCGTGCTGCCGGGGCTGATCGTCGCCGACCTCGACCGCTTCAAGGCGGTCAACGACGGCCACGGGCACCGCATCGGCGACGCCGTGCTCATGGAGGCCGCCCGCCGCATCGCCGCCGCCGTGCGACCCGCCGACCTGGCTTGCCGGTTCGGTGGCGACGAGTTCGTGGTGCTGTGCGAGCAGATCGCCAGCCCCGGCGAGCTCGACGCGATCGCCGACCAGATCGTCGCCCGGTTCCGCGAGCCCTTCGACATCGAGGGCGTGGTGTTCTCGATCGGCGTCAGCGTGGGCGGTGCGCTCGCGGTGCCCGACGATGCGGACGACCCCGAGGACCTGATCCTGCGGGCCGACCGGGCGATGTACGCCGCGAAGGCGAGGCGCCGCCGCGCTCCCAGCGGGGAGTCGTGACGCGCCCGAGTCAGGCGAAGGCGCGGACGAAGAGGAGCACCGTCACGGTGCCGCCGAGGGCGACGACCAGGGTGCGGAGCAGGTCCTCGTCGATCCGCCGGGCGATGCGGCCGCCGGCGTAGCCGCCGAGCAGGGTCGTGGGGGCGGCGACGAGGACGTACTGCCACTCGACCGGGCCGAACAGGCCGAACACCACCACGCTCACGGAGGCGTCGACCAGCGAGATGACCGACTTGGTGGCGTTGAGGTTCTTGATCGTGTCGTTGAGCGTGAGCGACAGGGCCGCGAGGACGATGACGCCGAGCGCCGCACCGAAGTAGCCGCCGTAGATGGTGGCCAGGAAGATCGCGGTGACGGCGGACATCGGCGGACGGGCATCGGCGGTGTCTTGGTCCTCGAGCCGCTTGCGCACCACGGGTTGCAGCGCGGTCATCACCGTGGCCACCAGCACCAGCCAGGGCACGACGACGTCGAACGAGTCCTCAGGGGTCACCAGGAGCAGCACGCAGCCGGTGGCGGACCCGGCGAGCGTGGCGCCCAGGAGCCAGGGGAGCTGGTGCTTGCGGGTGCCGATCTCGGCCCGGAACGCCCCGACGCCGCCGAGGTAGCCCGGCCACGTGGCCACCGAGTTGGTGACGTTGGCCGACAGCGGCGACATCCCCGTGAGCAGGAGGGTGGGGAACAGGATCAGCGAGCCGCCGCCGGCGATGCTGTTGACGACGCCGCAGGCCGCACCCGCGAGCGCGACCAGGAGGAGCGATCCCACCGCTGCGGTCTAGCCCGCGGCCGGCCGGCGAGGCGAAGGCGCTCGCCCGGTGTCCGCCGTCACCCGCCGACCCGGCGCAGGGCGTCGGGCGTGAGCTGCGACACGTTCGGGTACCCGTCGATGGCGAGGGTGATGTCGATCTCGGCGAGCAGGCAGCTCAGCACGTGCTCGATGCCGGCCTGGCCGCCGACCGCGAGCCCGTAGGTGTAGGGCCGGCCGACGCCGACCGCCGTCGCTCCGAGGGCGAGGGCCTTCACCACGTCGGGCCCGCTGCGGATGCCCGAGTCGAAGATGACCGGCTTGTCGCCGGCCGCCTCGACGATGCCGGGCAGGCAGTCGAGCGCCGGCAGACCGCCGTTGGCCTGCCGGCCGCCGTGCGTCGAGCAGTAGATCCCGTCGATGCCGAGGTCGACCGCCTGGCGGGCGTCGTCGGGGTGGCAGATGCCCTTGAGCAGCAGGGGGAGGTCGGTGAGGGAGCGCAGCCAGGCGAGGTCGTCCCAGCCGAGGGACTGGTTGCCGAACGTCATCGCCCAGTGGCCGGTGGCGGCCTGCACGTCCTCCTCGGGCGGGGCCGCGAGGCGGGATCGGAAGACGGGATCGGAGAAGTAGTTGGCCAGGCACAGGCCCTGCAGCTGCGGGAAGCTGGCGATGGTGAGGTCTCGGGGCCTCCACCCGAGGGTGAGCGTGTCGAGCGTGACGACGATGGCCGAGAAGCCGGCGGCTTCGGCCCGGTGCACGAGGCTCTCGGTCAGCTCCCGGTCGTTCGGCGGGTAGAGCTGGAACCAGCCCGGGGTGTCGCCGAACGCGGCGGCCACCTCCTCCATCGGGTCCATCATCAGCGTCGACGCCACCATCGGCACGCCGCTCGACGCCGCGGCTCGGGCGGTGACGAGGTCGCCGTGGCCGTCGGGGTCGACGATGCCGATCACCCCGACGGGCGCCATCAGCAGCGGCGTCGGCAGGGTCTGGCCGAACAGCTCGATGCTGAGGTTTCGCTGGGCGGCACCGGCCAGCATGCGGGGCATCAGGCCCCAGCGGTCGAACGCGCGGATGTTGGCCCGCTGGGTGCGCTCGTCGCCGGCCCCGCCGGACACGTAGGACCACAGCTGCTCGGTCATGACCTCCTCGGCCTTCCGCTCGAGGTCGGCGTAGGCCATCGGGAGCTCGGGTCGCACCCCGGTGAGCCCGTTCAGGTAGATCGAGAACTGCCAGTCGCCGTAGTTCGGCATCGTCGCCTCCAGGGTGGGTCGCTGGCCAGAACCTAGATGCGGTCCGTCCGGCCGTGCGTCGTGGTGAGCGGGCGCGGGTGCTCCTGGGCGGAGCACCCGCACCACCGACAACCCTGGGTTGACGATCAGGGATCGACAACCTATGGTTGTCGCCATGGCCACACCCGCTCCGCTCGACCCGATGCCCCGGCTCGATGACCTCATCGCCGCGATCACCCAGGTCCACCCCGACCCGCTCGACCAGCTCACCGACGCCATGATCGCCGCCGACCACCTGGGCGACCTGGCCGACCACCTCGTGGGGCACTTCGTGGACCAAGCCCGCCGATCCGGCGCCTCGTGGACCGACATCGGCCGCAGCATGGGCGTCACCAAGCAGGCGGCCCGCAAGCGCTTCTTCCCCAAGGACCCGGGCGAGCCCGACGACCTCGATGCCAGCCAGCACTTCAACCGGTTCACGCCTCGGGCACGCAACGCCGTCGTCGCGGCGCACAACGAGGCCAAGGAGGCCGGCAACGACGAGATCACGACCGTGCACCTCGACATCGCGGTGCTCGAGGAGCGCGGCGCCGTCGGCGCCCAGGCAGCCGAGGCGGCCGGCCTCGACCTCGACGCGGCCGTCGCCTCGCTGCGCGCCAGCCTCCCTCCCGCCGCCGACGACCGGCCCGCGCTGGTGCCCTACGACGTGGGGGCGAAGAAGGCGTTGGAGCTCACGTTCCGCCAGGCGCTGCGGTTCGGCCACAACTACGTCGGCACGGAGCACCTGCTGCTGGCGCTGCTCGAGGCCGATGGCGACGACGGGCCGCTGGCGGCGCTGGGGCTTGACCCCGAGGCCGTCGAGCGCCACATCGCCGCCGCGCTCGCCGACCTCACGGGCACCGAGCCCGCCTGACGGTCCCGATCAGGGATCAGGTCCCGGTGAGGCGGGCGACGACGGGGGCCATGGCCTCCATGGCGTCGCGCTGGACGACGATGTACGAGGCGTCGAAGCGCTCGCGGTTGCGTTCGATGGACTCGCAGATCTCGTCGACCGTGCCCACCAGCGCGTGCGGGAACTCGAGCAGGTCGTCGGGCGCGATGCCGAACAGGGGAGCGAAGTCGTTGGCGACCTGGGCCCGGTCGTCGGTGACGATGCAGGCGTAGTTGAGGAGGTTGATCTCGAGGTCGGCGTAGCGGTCGCCCGCCGCGTCCTTGACCCACTGGAGCTTCTGGTCGGTGAGGCCGGCCAGGCCCGAGCGGGCGGCATCGGCGTCGACGGCGCCGTTGGGGATGGTGGGGTTGATGCCCACGATGTCGGCGTGGCGGCCGGCGATGGTCAGCATCCGCTTGAGGCCGCCGCCGATGAGGATCGGAGGCTTGGCCTGGACCGGCTTGGGCAGGCCGTTCATCGCCGTGACCTGGTAGTGGGTGCCCTCGAAGGTGACCGGGTCGGGGCCGAGCAGGCCCGTGACGATCGCCAGCCCCTCCTCGAAGCGGTCGACACGGACCCGGGGCTCGTCGTAGGGGATGCCGGACTGCTCGTAGTCGCTGATCATCCAGCCGGCGCCGAGGCCGACCTCGACCCGGCCGCCCGACAGCACGTCGATGGTGGCCATCTCCTTGGCCAGGACGACGGGGTGCTTGTAGTCGTTGTCGAACACGAGCGCACCGACGCGCAGGTCGGTGGTGGCCGCGGCCGCCGCGGCCATGGCGGGCACCGGGGCGAGCTGATCGCCGAAGTGGTCGGGCAGGAACATCGTCGAGTACCCGAGGTCTTCGGCCTGGCGGGCGAGGGCGGCCCACTCCTCCCCCGACGAGGCGATCGAGGTCTGGACTCCGAAGCGGAAGCGGCGGTCGTGCGTCATGGCCGGGACCATACCGCCGCCGTCTGCGAGGCGGAGCTGAACGAAATCTGGTGGCCGTCGGGCGGCGGCGGGGCATGATCGGCGGCGATGGACGACCCGACGCCGGAGGCGGAGCCCACCGATCCGGTGCCGACCGAGGGCCACCTGCGCATGACCCTGCCGGTGGGCCTCGGGCTGTTCCCGCTGGGTCTGGCATTCGGCGCCCTCGTCGTCCACGCCGGGCTGTCGTGGTGGTGGGCGACGGTGTTCTCGACGATCGTCTACGCCGGCTCGCTCGAGTTCTTGCTGGTGGGCATGGCCGTCACCGGGGTACCGCTCGCCCAGGTGGCGCTGTCGACCCTGCTCGTGAACTCGCGCCACGTCTTCTACGCGCTGTCGTTCCCGCTCCACAACGTCGATGGGAAGGTGGGCAAGGCGTACGCCACGTTCGCCCTCACCGACGAGGCCTACGCCGTCACCACGTCGCCGGAGGCCCAGCGCTGGACCTCGCGCCAGATCATCGGGGTGCAGGTCTTCTTCCAGCTGTGCTGGGTGGGCGGAGCCACGCTCGGTGCGCTGGCCGGGTCGGTGCTGCCGCTCGACCAGCTCGACGGCCTCGACTTCGCCCTCACCGCCCTCTTCGTGGTGCTGGCCATCGAGGCCGCCCGCGACCGGCCCGATCGGCTGACGGCAGCCGTCGCCATCGTGTGCGCCGCCGTCGCCCTCGCCATCTCGCGGGAGCACCTGTTGCCGATCGCCTTCGCCGGCTTCACGGCCGTCCAGGTGTGGCGAGCCCGGCGGGACCCCATCGCCATCCCGCCCGAGTCGACCGGCCCGACGGCGCCCGCGGCGGGACCAGGCGAGGTGCCGTCGTGAACCCGGTCGCCATCGCCGCCGTCGTGGCCGTCGCCTCGGCCATCACGTGGGGGCTGCGCGCCCTGCCGTTCGCCGCCCTCGCCCCGCTGCGCCAGAGCGCGCTGCTCGCCCAGCTCCGGCTGACGATGCCGCTCGGCATCATGATCATCCTCACCATCTACACGGTGTCGGGGATCGAGGTGACCGGCGAGAACCTCATCACCTACGGCGCCGGCATCGCCGTGACGGCCGCCCTCCAGCTCTGGAAGCGCCACGTCAGCATCAGCATCCTCGTGGGCACGGCGGTCCACATGCTCCTGGTGGCCTGGCTCGGCTGACCCTCCCCACCGATCCAGGCGACCCCACCCCACCGAATCGACCCCACCCCACCGAATCGAACTTCGTATGTCAGAGCGCCCAGAGCGGCGCTCTCCCCTACGAAGTTCGTGAGGGTTTGGCCGGCCTGGGCGAGCTTCGTAGGGCAGAACGCCCAAATGGGAGCGCTCGCATACGAAGTTCGTGGAGGAGTGGAGGAGTGGAGGAGTGGGGAGGGGAGGGGAGGGGAGGGGAGGGGGTGTGGGGAGGGGAGGGGAGGGTCGCGGTCAGCGGGTGATGGTGACGCCGGCGAGGTCGTCGACCGAGCCGGCGTCGCGCCAGCGCTCGAGGTGCTCGGAGTAGCGCATGAGGTTGCCGGGGTGGACGACGTTGCGGGCCGCCGCCATCGTGCGGGCGCCCTCGCTGTTGTGGAAGCTCGGCGTGCAGGCGGCGGCGTAGCGGCCGAAGCCCTTGCCGGCCTCCCACAACTGGGCCAGCCAGGCGTCCTCGGCCTCGACGGTGGCCTCGATCGACGCGATCTCGGACTCCTCGGCGGTCGCGACGATCCACGTGAGGTGGGCGGTCAGCTCCTGGAGGTAGTGGGTGAAGTTGAGGCCGAACCCGGCCTGGATGAAGTGGCACACCAGCAGGTTCGGGAAGCCGTTGGTGAGCACGCCGTGGAGCGTGTGGGCGCCGTCGTGCCAGCGCTCGCTCAGCTTCACGCCGCCGACGCCGACCGGATCGAACCCGAGCCGGCTCACCAGCCCGGTCGTGACCTCGAAGCCCGAGGCGTACACGAGCAGGTCCAGCTCGTACTCCTTGCCGTCGACCACGGGGCCGGCGGCGGTCACCTGGCGGACGCCCTGGCCGGCGGTGTCGACCAGGTGGACGTTCGGCCGGTTGAACGACTGGAGGTACTCGTCGTGGTACGTGATCCGCTTGCAGTGCTTGCCGTACCAGGGCTTCAGCAGCTCGGCGGTGTCGGGGTCGTCGACGACCTGGTCGACCCGGTCGCGGATCGCCTGCATGACCTCGAAGTCGAGGCGCTCCAGCTCGGCCTGCTCTTCGGGCGTGGCCGCTGCCTGCTGGGTGTCGTCCCAGAGGTAGCGGGTGGCGCCGTCGCCCACGAGGTTGACCGACGGCTTGCCGCCGGTGACGCACTCGGTGAAGTTGGCCATGCGCTCGGCCTGCCACCCCGGGGGCTGCTCTTTGACCCAACCCGGCTCGATCGGCCCGTTGGCCCGCACGCCGACCGGTGACGGTGTGCGCTGGAAGACGTAGACCTCCTTGGCCGACCTCGCCAGCTGCGGCACGACCTGGATGGCGGTGGCGCCGGTGCCGATGATGCCGACGACCTTGTCCTTGAGGTGGTCCATCGGCTCGGTGGGGCTGCCGCCGGTGAAGCCGTAGTCCCAGCGGGCCGTGTGGAAGGCCCGGCCGGCGAAGTCGTTGATGCCCTCGATGGCCGGGAGCTTGGCCTTGTGGAGGATGCCGCCGGCGGTGATCAGGAACTTGGCCGAGATCCGGTCGTCGCGGGTGGTGGTGATGGTCCAGCGGGAGGCAGCCTCGTCCCAGGTCGTCTCTTCGATCTCCGTCTGGAAGAGGGCGTGAGGGTAGAGCTCGTACTGGCGCCCGATGCGCTGGCACTGCTCGAAGATCTCGCTCGCCGGTGCGTACTTCATCGTCGGCGTGTAGCCGGTCTCCTCGAGGAGCGGCAGGTAGATGAGCGACTCCACGTCGCACATGCAGCCGGGGTAGCGGTTCCAGTACCAGGTGCCGCCGAAGTCGCCGGCCTTGTCGATGATCCGGTAGTCGGTGATGCCCCGCTCCTGGAGGCCCTTGGCGGTGAGCATCCCGGCGAAGCCGCCGCCGACGATGACGACCGTGGTCTCGGTGACCACCGGCTCGCGGGTGAAGCCGGGCTCGACCCACGGGTCGTGGTCGAACGCCTCGTACTCGTCGGTCAGCTGCGAGTACTGGTCCTGGGCGTCGTCGCGCAGCCGCTTCTCGCGCTCGGCCTTGTAGCGCGCCTTCGCCTCGTCGATGCGGTCCTGCTCAGCCATGCGTCCTGCCACCCGTTTCTAGAACGTGTTCTACTTTTCCAGTCTGGCCGGTCCAGCGCCGCCGGTCCACATCGGCCGCATCGGATCTCGTCGCGATCCGCGCTCGCGGAGGGGCGCTTCTCGTGGTGAGGACGGACGGGGGAGGCCGTCAGGTGGGGGCTTGGTCGAAGGTGACCTTGAGGCCGTCGACGAACCACGAGGCCGCATCCGGTACCGGCTGGTCGAGCGGGGCGCGGAGGCTGAGCGCCTCGAGCAGGTCGACGGCGGGGCCGGTGAGGGCCAGGTCAGGCGCGGTGGATGCCGGGCCGGTGCGGATGGCGACGTGGTCGGCGGCCTCGGCGCGGAACGCGGCGTCCAGGTCGGTGGGATCGACGGCCAGGATGCCGCCGGGTGACTCGCCGCGGCTCACCGCGAACGCCGGGCTGAGGGCGGCGACGTAGCGCAGCGAGGCCAGCGTCTCGTCAGGCTCCGCCACCGGGTCGACGCCGAGGGGGAGGAGGATGTCGCGCTCGTGGATCAGCGAGTCCCAGAGGGCGTGGTGGGCGAGGGTGCTGATGCTCACGTGGCCGCACGGCGCCTCGGCCGTCGTCCGCCAACCGGCCTCGTCGAGCCCCTCGAGCTGAGCGGCCAGGCCCTCGGTAGAGGCACGGAACTGGTCGAGCAGCTCGGCGTTGGACACCGGTGGGGCGTCGGCCACCAGCTGGGCCGGCGTGGCGACCGGGTCGAACGTGGCGAGGAACTGCGACGGCTCGCCCTTGAGGCCCAGGGCGATCGAGAAGCCCCAGAACTGGTTCGTGCTCTGGAGGTGCGTGACGACGTCGCGGTTGGACCAGCCCTCGCAGCGGCTCGGATGAGCCCACCGCGCATCGTCGAACCCCGCCAGCACGTCGATCAGCCGGCGGCGCTGGCGGATGGTCGGCTCGCTGATGGCCGCGGGGTCGCCGTCGAGCTCGATGATCGGGGTGTCGCCGTACCACGGACTGAGTTGCATGACGGCACTCTGTCACAGGACCGGAGACGGAGTGGCAGGAGGATCGGCCTGTCCCGTCCCTGGCCCGTGCCCATCTGGTCGCCACGACGGTGGTCGGGGCGACGCATCGCCTGATGGCGCCGACCGCCCCGACCGGGCGGTCCCGACCGGTCCGGTCAGCGGGTGGCGTGGGCGTCGAGGACGAGGGCGACCGCGGCGGTCAGCTTCTGGGCCGTCGGGAGGTGGAGGAACTCGTTGGGTCCGTGGGCGTTGGAGTGGGGGCCCAAGACGCCGGTGAGCAGGAACTGGGCGTGGGGGAAGCGGCGGCCCAACATGCCCATGAACGGGATCGAGCCGCCCTCGCCGAGGCTCCGGGCGGACTGGCCGAACGTTGCCTCGCTGGCGGCGCGCATCGCGTCGGCCAGCCAGTCGGCTGTGGCCGGTGCATCCCAGCCGCCCTCGGCGCTGTCGATGCGGACCGTGACCGCGGCGCCGTGCGGCGGGTCGGCGGCCAGCACGCGCTCGACAGCGCGGGCGGCGTCGAGGGCGTCGACGGTCGGCGGGAGGCGGAACGAGAGGGCGAGCGTGGTGCTCGGGCGCAGCACGTTGCCGGCGGTCTGCGACGGGGGGAGGCCGTCGGCGCCGATGACGGTGAGCGTGGGCTCCCACGTCTTGGCGGTGAGCTGGGCCGCGGCTTCGGCCGGCGGGATGGTCGGGCCGGCGCCGTCGACGTAGGGGTACGACGACGTGAGGGCGGCGCCGAGGTCGGCGGCGACGGCGTCGATCTCGGCCTGGCGGCCAGGCGGGACGTCGGCCCAGAGCTCGTCGACCAGGACCCGGCCGGTGTCGGGGTCCTCGACACGGTCGAGCAGGCGGCGGGCGATGCGGAACGAGTCCGGCACCACGCCGCTGGCGCTGCCGGAGTGGACGCCCTCGTGGAGGACCCGCACCTCGACGGTGGCGCTCAACAGGCCGCGCAGCGAGGTGGTGGTCCACATGCGCTCGTAGTCGCCGCAGAACGAGTCCAGGCACACCACCAGGCTCGGGCTACCGATGCGGTCGGCCAGGTGGGAGACGTAGGCCGGGAGGTCCGGGCTGCCGGACTCCTCGCTGCACTCGATGAGCCCGACGCACCGGGCGTGGGTCCCGCCGTCGGCTTGCACGGCCTCGATGGCGGTGAGCGAGGCGTAGGCGGCGTAGCCGTCGTCGGCGCCGCCGCGGCCGTAGAGCCGGTCTTCGACGACCACCGGGGTCCACGGCCCGAGGCCGTCACGCCACCCGTGCATCGGCGGCTGCTTGTCGAGGTGGCCGTAGAGGAGGACGGTGTCGGCATCGGCACCGGCATCGGTCGACGCGGCATCGGTCGACGCGGCTGCGCCGTCGAACGCCGGGACCTCGAACCACAGCACCGGGGTCCGGTCGGGGAGGCGGACCACCTCCACCGACAGGCCGGCGATGGCGCGCCGAGCGGCCCACGCCGCCGCGCTGTCGACGACGGCGTCGAGGTGGCCGTGCTCGGCCCAACCAGGGTCGAACGCCGACGACAGCGCCGGCACCCGGATGTAGTCCTCGAGGGTTGGCTGGATGTCGTCGTCCCAGGCGGCACGGGTGCGGGCGACGACGGCGTTCGGTTCGAGGGCCATGGCCCGAGCATCGCAGACACCCGTCGCCCGGGGGCGCTCGACGGGTGGGATCGCAAGCGTCGGCGGGCTTCGGCCAGCTTTCGGGTCCGACGTGCTGGAATGGTGCGCCGCAGCCCAGGGCGGGCTTGGAGGAGGTCTCGTGACGGCATCGAACCGGCCGAGGGGGGCGCGCTGGGGGGCGTTGCTGCTCGGCGTCCTGCTCGTCTTCAGCTCGTGCGGCGTCGAGGCCGGCAAGAGGGACGCGTCCAGCACCCGCACGACGGGCAGCTCCGACATCGTCGGCAGCGACGTCGAGGACACCACGACCACCTCGCCGACCACCACGGCGCCACCGCCGCCCACCGACGTCGACATCGCCGGGTCCGACGGCAGCGAGTTGAACGACGTGATCGGCAACGCCATCAGCGATCTCGAGGCCTTCTGGACCGACGCCTTCCCCGAGGCCTACGGCGACGAGTACGAGCCCCTGTCGGGCGGGCTGTTCGCCATCGACAGCAGCACGGACCCGAGCAACATCCCGTGCGCGTCCGGCCCCGACATCACCGGGCTGCTCGACAACGCCTTCTACTGCCCGCCCGCCGACGCCGTCGTGTGGGACCAGGAGCGGTTCATGCCGGACTTGGCCAAGCGCTACGGCGACTTCACCGTCGCCGTGGTCATCGCCCACGAGTGGGGCCACGCCATCCAGGAGCGGGCGGCGTTCTCCGCCGCGTCGGTGACCACCGAGCTCCAGGCCGACTGCTTCGCCGGCTCCTGGGTCAAGCACGTCGACGACGGCGACAGCCAGCGCTTCACCGTCACCACCGACGAGCTCGACGAGGCCCTCGCCGGCGTGCTCTCCCTGCGCGACGCTCCCGGCGGCGTGGCCGACGACCCGTCTGCCCACGGCAGCGGGTTCGACCGCGTCGGCGCGTTCCAGGACGGGTTCGAGAACGGCGTCACCCGGTGCGCCGAGTTCACGGACGGCGATCCGGCGCCCTACGAGTTCCCGTTCTCGGATCAGGCTGAGCTCGACACGGGCGGCGACCTCCACCTCTCCGGGCCCACGGACGACCCGGGGATCATCGAGCTGGCGTTCCCGTCGCTCGATGCCTACTGGACCGACACCTTCCCGACCGTCAGCGGCGGCGACGACTGGGACCCGCTCGGCGACCCGGTCGGGTTCTCGGCCGACGATCCGCCCACCTGCGGCGGCGATCCGATCAAGGGCTACCTCCTGTTCGTGTGCATCCCCGACCGCTTCGTCGGCTTCGAGTCAGACAAGACCATCCCAGCCGTCTACGAGCAGGGCGGCGACTTCGCCGTGGCCACCCTCTTCGCCACGCAGTACGGGCTCGACGCGGTCGAGCAGCTCGGCACTGCCGACGACGAGGTGCGCGCCACCCTCCAGGGCGACTGCTTCGCCGGTGCGTGGGCGGCGGCGCTGCTGCCCCCGGACCCGCCGGAGGACTACCAGCTCGTCTTGTCGCCCGGCGATCTCGACGAGGGCGTGGCCGTGCTGCTGTCCTTCCGCTCCGAGGGCGATCGCGAGCGCCAAGGGCCCGGCTTCAACCGGGTGAAGGCCTACCGGACCGGCGTGCTCCAAGGCGCCAAGGCCTGCACGAAGCTCGACTAGGGCCTACCGTCCGGGCGTGACCGAGCCCATCTCCGCCGCCACCCCGCCGCTGCCGGACGCGATCGATCCGGCCAAGGTCGAGGCCCTGCTCACCCGCGTCCGACGCGAGGTGGACGAGGGCCTGTCGCCCGCCGTGCAGATCGCCGTCGCCCACGACGGACGGGTCGTCGTCGACGAGACGTTCGGCGCTCGGGCGGACAGCCGCTTCCTCGCCTTCTCCGCCACGAAGGCCCTGGTGGCCGCCGCCGTCTGGCGGCTGATCGACGCCGGTGAGGTGGACATCGCCGCAACGGCCGCCAGCTACGTGCCCGAGTTCGCCAGCAACGGCAAGGACGTCGTCACCGTCGAGAACCTGCTGACCCACACCGGCGGGTTCCCCTGGGCGCCGCTCGGCCCGAACCGCTGGTCCACCACCGCCGGGCGCCGGGAGGCCTTCGCCAAGTGGCGGCTCACCCTCGACGTCGGAACCGCGTTCATGTACCACCCCACGGCCGGCCACTGGGTGCTCGGCGAGATCCTCTCGTCGGTCACCGGCATGGACCACACCGATGCCATCGAGGAGCTGGTCACCGCGCCGCTCGGGCTGCCGCGGCTGCTCGGCATCGCCCTCGACCAGCAAGACGGCATCCAGGAGGCGGTCGGCATCGGAGTGCCGCCGACGCCCGAGGAGATGGAGGAGGCCTACGGCGTCAAGGTCGACATCGCCGCGCTGATCCCGCCCGACGTCGCCCTCGGTGCGCTCACGACGCTCAACCACCCCGAGGCCCGGGTGATCGGCGTCCCCGGCGGCGGAGGGATCATGCGGGCCGCCGACCTCGCCCTGCTGTACCAGGGCCTGCTGCGGGATCCGGGCGGACTGTGGTCCGAGGGGATCCTCGTCGAGGGGACCCAGCACGTGCGCATGATGCTGCCCGACCTGTGGGGCGTGCCGGCCAGCCGGACGCTCGGCCTGGTGGTGTCGGGCGAAGATGGGCTCGGGTACCGGCGGGGCTTCGGCCGCACGGCCTCGGCGCGCGCCTTCGGGCACAACGGCGCCGGCGGCCAGCTGGCGTTCGCCGACCCCGAGACCGGGCTCAGCGTCGGCTACCTGACCGCTGGGCTGGACCAGAACATGATCCGCCAGCAGCGCCGCGACGTCGCCATCGCCAGCCTCGCCGCCGACCTCGTGCGGGACTGACCTCGCGCCGATTTCGGGTCATCTGTGCACCGGTGGGGTGCTCGTGTGACCCGAAATGGTGCTTGGTTCCGGGCGCCTGCTGGTTTCGGGTCATCTGTGCACCCGTGGGGTGCTCGTGTGACCTGAAATGGTGCTTGGTTCCGGGCGCCTGCTGGTTTCGGGTCGTCTGTGCACCGGTGGGGTGCTTGTGTGACCCGAAATGGTGCTTGGCGAATCGGCTGGGTCGGGTGGGGTGCGGGGCGAGAGACTCGTCCGGTGGATGGCGTGGATCGACCGTGGCGAATCGATGCGGGGCTGGCCCGGTCGCTCTCGGAGGCGATCGGGTGGCGGGCCGACGACGGGGTGGCGGCGCTCGCCGCGCTGATGCCGGTGGCCGTGCCGATGGGGTCGACGGCGAAGCTTGCGGCCATCGCCGCTGGAGCGGTGCCGCCGGGCGAGGATCCCGCGTCGCTGGCGCGCCAGGTGCTCGACCACCTCGAGGCTCGGGCCGCCGGTCCCGTCGGTGGGGCGCCGTCGCCCTCGTGGTCGTGCTGGGTGGCGGCCACGGTGATGGCGGCGCTGGTCGATGCTGTGGGAATCGGCCCGGTGCACGTCGCCTCGACCCGGCGGAGCGATGAGGGCGCGCCCGTGGTGGACTTCCACGCCGCGGTGCAGGTCTCGGGCGGGGTCGACGGCGGGACGTGGATCTGCGACCCGTACTTCGGTGCGGCCCTCGTGCTGCCGGCCGTGCCGGGTGCGGCGGCGTCGGTGACCGGGCCGCTCGGGACGGCGTCGGCGGTGCGGTCGGGCGACGGTGGCTGGGTGTTCGATCTGGGCTGGGACGTGTGGGACACCGTCTTGCGGTTCCGGTTGCTCGGACCGGCGCTCGACCCCGGAGATGTGCGGGCCATGGCTGCCGTGTCGGTGACGCTGTCCGGTGTCCCGCTCCGGCCCTACGCCCGGGTGCACCAGCACCGCAGCGACGGGGTCGCCATCGCCGACGCCAGCGAGAACGCCGACGGCACCGGCCGGCTCGCCACTTGGACCCGAGCAGCGGGGCGCACCGTCGAGGAGGTCCCGTCGTGGGCCGACGCCGTCGAGGTGTTCGCCGAACGGACGGGCGTGCGGGTGGCCTGATCCTGAGCGCGAGCGCGAGCCCGAGCCCGACGGGTCTCCACCGCAGCGGTGGTCACCGCGCGCGACATGGCCGGGGGGGGGTCGGAAGCGGTGGGTGGGCATGCCGTGCGCTCACGCCGCAGGCGAGGGTCGGGGCGAGCTTCCAGCAGGCGAGCGGCCATCCTCCGAGCGTTCGGTCTCCTCGTCGTGCGCAGACCGTGCGGGTGCCTGAGCCCGAGCCTGATGGGTCTCCACCGCAGCGGTGGTCGCCGCGCGCGGGATGGCGGGGGCGACTGGGAAGCGGTGGGTGGGCATGCCGTGCGCTCACGGCGGCGATCCCCGAGCGTTCGGTCTCCTCGTCGTGCGTAGACCGTCCGGGCGGCCGTGGGTGACCGCCTTGGCGAGGGGCGACTCGGAGGGGGCGAAGATGACCGAGGGCGTCGGGTTGCTGAACGGCATCGCCGCTGGTCAGAGGTCATGGATGGCACCGGCTGACGGGCGTGGCACACTGCCCCTTCCCGTGTTCGCTCCGCCCTTCCCCCGCTCCCTGTGACCCGGCAGATCAAGCTCCGACCGTGGCAGAAGGCTGCGTTCGAGAAGTACGTCGCTGCCGGTCAGGCCGACTTCTTGACCGTTGCCACCCCGGGCGCCGGCAAGACCACGTTCGCCTTGACGGTGGCCCGCCACGTGCTGTCCGAACGGCCCCGGGCCCGGCTGATCGTCGTGGCGCCGACCGCCCACCTGAAGGTCCAGTGGGCGCAGGCTGCAGCGCGGTTCGCGCTGCACCTGGACCCGGCGTGGTCCGCCGCTGACGGCGCGCTCCCAGCGGACATGCACGGGATCGTGACCACGTACCAGCAGGTGGCCACCAGCGCCGAGGTGCTGCGGCCGCTGGCCACCGATGCCTTCGTGATCTTCGACGAGATCCACCACGCCGCTGACGACCGGGCCTGGGGCGACTCCGTGCGCCGGGCGTTCGAGACGTCGGCTCGGCGGCTGGCCATCTCCGGCACGCCGTTCCGCAGCGACACCCAGTCGATCCCGTTCATCGACTACGTCCTGGAGGAGGCGGCACCGGACTACGAGTACGGGTACGGCGACGCCCTCGGCGACGGGCGGGTCGTCCGGCCCGTGTACTTCCCGCGCACGGGAGGCGAGATGGAGTGGACGGCGCCCGACGGGGCGATCATGTCGGCCACGTTCGACGATGCGCTCGACTCGGCCCGCTCGTCGCAGCGGCTGCGCACCGCCCTGTCGCTCGAGGGCGAGTGGCTGCCCACCGTGCTGCGCGAGGCGGTGACGCGGCTGGAGGAGATCCGAGCCGTTCACCCTGAGGCTGGTGGCCTCGTGATCGCCACCGACCAGGACCATGCCCGGGGCATCGCGTCGATCTTGTCGAACCGGTTCGGCCAGGCTGCCACCGTCGTCACGTCCGACGATCCCGATGCGTCGGAGCGGATCGCCACGTTTGCGGCCGGGTCGTCGCCGTGGCTGGTGGCGGTCCGCATGGTGTCGGAGGGGGTCGACATCCCCCGCCTGCGGGTGGGGGTCTACGCCACCACGACCACCACGGAACTGTTCTTCCGGCAGGCGGTCGGGCGCTTCGTGCGGTGGACGCCGGGCCTGCGCAACCAGAAGGCGTACCTGTTCATCCCCGATGACCCTCGGCTGCGGTCGCGGGCGTTCCAGATCGCCGACCAGCGGCGGCACTCGCTGCGCAAGCGCGACCAGGAGCGCTTCGAGCGGGACGAGGCGGCGTTGGACACCGGGGTCGAGGAGCAGATGTCGTTGTTCGCCGCGCTGTCGGCGGTGGCGACCGAGCACCAGGCGCACGACGCGTTCGATGCCGACTTCGTGGACGACGACCTGGAGCCGGTGCCCGAGGAGGACGATCTGGATCTGGTGCTGACGCTGGCCCCGCCGCCTCCCCTCGCCGGTGATCGACGTTCGCTCGATGAGCTGGGGATCAACATCGGTGGCGAGGCGGCCCGAACCCGGCGCGAGGAGAAGCGGCGGCTGCGGGAGCAGAACGCCGAGATCGTGGCCACCCTGGTGCGGCGCACCGGGCAGACCCATGCGCAGGTGAACAGCGAGCTGAACCGGTTGTCGGGCGTGGGGCGGATCACCGAGGCGACGGTGGGCCAGCTGCGCAAGCGTCTGGAAGTGGCCGAGCAGCTCGCCCGGCGCTGATCGACCGGTGGAGCTGGCCACTCGGCGGGGCTGATCAGCTGACGGCGCCGATGCGGGTGGTACGGCCGCTCACGGAGCGGTGCGCCTGCAGCGTGATGACCCGGGCGTCGGGCCGGAGCTGACGCAGCTCCTCGACGACCCGGTCGTGGCACGTGAAGGCGAAGACCTGCTGGGTGTCGGCGACCGTCACGAGCAGCTCGCTCAGCTGCTGCTGGCGCCGGGGGTCGGCGTTGACCGTGATGTCGTCGAGCAGGAGCGGCAGAGGCGTGGTCTTGGAGAAGGACTCGGCGAGGGCGATCCGCATGCACAGGTAGAGCTGCTCGCGGGCACCGGTGCTGAGGAGGTGGGCCGGGACCTCCCGGGCGGCGTGGTCGATGGCGAACACGTCGTTGTCGCGCACCTCGAGGCGGACGTAGTCGCCGCCAGTGACCTGGGTGAACAGGGCGGCGGCGCGCTTGACGACGTCGGGCTGGCGCTCGCGCTGGTACTTGGCCAGCGTGCCCTCGACCACCTGGTGGGCGAGCGAGAGCGACGCCCAGGTGGTGACGGCGCCGACGAGCTCGGCCTCGAGGCCGGCGACCCGGAGCTCGCAGCTGGGCACGTCGGCCGAGGTGGTGAGCTTGTCGACCTCGGCCTGGACAGCAGCGCGGTCCTGGATGCAGCGGTCCCGGTCGGCCTCGGCCTCGCCGAGCCGGTGGCGCAGGGTCTGGGCCTGCTCCTTCCAGCTCGCCGGGTTGGCGGCGGCGAGCAGCTCGACGGCCCGGGTGCGGCGGTCGTCGGCACCACCGACGGCAGCCTCCAGCCGGGCATCGGTCTCGTCGATGACGATCCGGAGCTTCGCTGCAGCGGCGACCCGGTCGAGGGTGGCGAGGGCGTCGTCGACCGTCGTGGCGCCGATGGCCTGGAGGTCGGCGGCCAGCTGGTCGGCGGCCTCGGCGCGGTCGCGCCCGGCCCGCCGCTCGACCTCGCTGGCTCGCTCGACGGTGTTCTTGGCGTCGGCGATCTGGGCGAGCAGGGCCCGCTGGCCGGCGGCTCGGGTGGCCAGTCGGTCCAGGACCCGGAGGGGGTCGACATCGGGGGTGCCCTGGTCACCGAGCTCGGTGACCAGGGCCTGGACCTCGTCACCGAAGGCGACCGCCGCGGCGCGCTGGGTCTGGAGGTCGGACGCGGTGTGGGCGAGGTGGCGGGCGGCGCCCTTGGCCCGATCGACGGTGTTCAGGAACTCAGTGGCACCCGCTGGATCGAGGTCGAGCGGGAGGTCGTGGCCGGCGAGCCATTCCTCCCACGTCGCTTCGACCGCCTGCAGCTGGGCCCGAGCCGCCTCGACTCGCCGGGTTGCCGCGGTGGTGCGTCGGGCGGCGCGGTCCTGGTGGCCCGACCGTTCGGCGGCGACCCGCCTCCGCTGGTCATCGGCCTGCTGGGCCGCAGATGCCAGCCGCTCGGCGTGGGTCCGGATGCCGGCTGCTGCGGTGGCGGCCGGGACGGCGTCGAGGCGCAGGATGTCGAGCGGGCCGACGAGGTCGGCGTCGATGCGGCGCACGTCGTCGGTGGCCAGGTCGATGACGGCGTCGATGTCGGCGGTGGAGACCGGCCCGGGGACCCGGGCACGGAGGGCGAAGCCGGTGATCGCCAAGACGACGGCGGCAGTGACGATGGCGCCGACGATGCTCGGCTGGCCGAGGGCGAGGGCCGCTCCGCCGGCCACGAGGGCGACGGCGGCGGCGATGAACGCTGCGGTGGGCGCGGCGCCGGCCTCGGGCACGTCGGCCAGGGCAGCCTCCCGGCGGGCCCGGGCATCGTCGATGCGGCGGACGGCGACCTCCCGCTGGGTGGTGAGGGCGGCGAGGGCGGTGGCGGCGTCGAGCCCGGCCACGGCGTCCGACGGGCGGAGCGCGGGCAGGTCGGCGAGGGCGGCCTCGGCCCGTTCCAGCTCGGCGGTCTCGACTTCGATCTCGGTGGTCAGCTGCTCGGCGGCCCGGGCGGCGTCGCGGACCTCGTTGCGGGCCTCGGCCACCGCGGCAGCCGCCTGGCGCAGGCCGGCAGCGTTGCTGGCTCCGGCCGGGCGGGCCTCGAGCCAGGCGAGGTCCCGGCCGTCGCCGAGGAGGGCGAGGTCGCGCTCGAGCTCGAGGCGCTGCTGGTCGGCTCGGGCCGCCAACTCGTCGATGCGGCGGGCACGCTCGCGCTCGGGGTCGATCTGGCGGGCGAGGCGCTCGATGCGGTCGATGGCGTCGAGGTCGAGCACCGGCGAGTCGAGCCCGGCCAGGTGGGCTTCGGCCTCGGTGCGCTCGTCGACGGCTCGGGTAGCGGCCTCGGCGGCCGAGCGGTGGTGGCCGATGGACGTGTGCAGGCGGGCCGACGCATCGGCCGGCAACGACGGCACGGTGCCGATCTGGTCCAGCTCGTGGCGGGCATCGGCCGCAGCGCTCCACCGTGGCCACAACTCGATGATGGCCGTGACGAGGTTCAGTTCGGACCGCAGGCGGTCGGCCTCGGTGCCGAGGGTCTTGGCTCGGCCCGCCAGCAGCTCCAGCTGGCGGAGGTGCGCGGGCAGGGCACGGGACTCGCGCTGGGCTTCGTCGAGCCGGAGCCGAGCCTCGGCCAGCTGCGAGCGGAGCTCCTTGATGCGGTAGCGCTCGCCGCGGCCGTTGGGCTTGAGCAGCGCGTCGCGCTGGTCGCCGAGCTGGGCGAGAGCGGCTTGGGCACTGCGCCCGGCGCCGAGGATGCCGGCGGAGAACACGCGGTCGCGGACCTGGTCTTCGGTCAGTGCCTTGAGCTCGGCCAGGTTCTCCAGCCGAACCGAGAAGATGCTCTCGAACAGCTCCCGGGACGAGCCGCCGAGGACCTCCGCGAGATCACCGTTGAACGGAGCGCCATCGGCGTGCGTGACGCGAAGCGACGACCGTGCCTTGCTGCGGTGGATCGTGAGCTGCTCGCCGGCATGGGTGGTGATGAACAGGCGGCCGCCGAAGGTCCCGCCGCGCAGGGGCGGGTGGTGCTCCTTCTTGCTGGTCACCGGTGGGAAGCCGAAGAGCATGCCGACCAGGAAGTGCTGGAGGGTGGTCTTCCCGGACTCGTTGGGCCCGGCGACGATCGTGAGACCGTCGCCCAGGCCCTCGGCGCTGTGGTCGGCGTGGACGCCGTACCCGTCGATGTGCCAGCCGTCGATCTTCACGAGGATGCTCCCGTCACGGCATCGAGCGCAGCGAGCCGGGCCGCCTGCCAGATGGCGTCGTCGTCGCCGTCGGGCAGGAGGTCGCCCAGTTCTCGGAGGACGTCGGCAGGCAGGAGGTCGGCCCAGGTGGAGCGCTGGTGGGGATCGGTGTCGTCCATGAAGCGGACGAGGTCCGATACGAAGTCGTCACGCCGGTGGAGGTCGACGACCTCGCCGCCTGGACGGGTCTGCCACACGATCTGGTTCCACCACACGAACGGGAGGGAGGCCGCGCCGGATCGTCGCAGCTC
>Ga0182747_1000846_pt1 | contig 25979 bp, 24 predicted proteins | sample eDN3rd30CBELigBY_FD_128526 | JGI IMG/M metagenome (GOLD analysis project Ga0182747, IMG submission 128526) | Enriched backyard soil microbial communities from Emeryville, California, USA - eDNA 3rd pass 30_C BE-Lig BY (version 2) (version 2) | ecosystem: Environmental > Terrestrial > Soil >... | reverse complement strand
GCCCGAAGGCGGGTTCATGGGCGAAGGAAGCTCGCCCCTCAAGGGGATCATCCGCTTTTGCCGCTCCAACTGCGGATCAGGGATCGGAACGGCCGAGAGCAGCGCCTGGGTATAGGGATGCTGGGGTTGGGCATAAAGCGCCTCGGCCCGCGCAAGCTCCATTACCCGGCCCAGATACATGACCAGCACCCGGTCCGAGATATGCTTCACGACCGAGAGGTCATGCGCAATGAAGATCAACGCCAGCCCCAGGTCGCGCTGAAGATCGGCGAGGAGGTTGATCACCTGCGCCTGAATCGACACGTCCAGTGCCGAAACTGGCTCGTCGCAGATCACCAGCTTGGGCTGTACGATCAGCGCGCGGGCGATGCCGATGCGCTGGCACTGGCCGCCCGAGAACTCATGCGGATAGCGGTTGATCTGGTTCGGCAGCAGGCCCACCCGGTCCATCATGTCCTTGACGCGGCGCTTGACCTCGTCCCGGCCGAGGCCTTTGTGATGGGTGGTCAGCGGCTCGGCGATGATCTGGCCGACGGTCATGCGGGGATTGAGGCTGGCCAGCGGATCCTGAAACACCATCTGGATCTCGCTGCGGTATTTCAGCATCCGGCGTGGAGACAGGCCGATCAGATCCTGACCGTCCTGCCAGATCGCCCGGCCCGTCGCGGGGACCAGCCCGATCAATGCGCGGGCAAGCGTCGACTTGCCCGAGCCGGATTCCCCGACGATACCCAGCGTTTCCCCTGGCATCAGGTCGAAATCCACCCCGGCCACGGCTTGAAGATGACGCGGCGGGGTCCAGGGCATGGCGCCGGCGGTGGGAACCTCGAAGGTGACGCGCAGCTCGCGCGCCGAGATCAGCGGTCTAGCGGTCATTGGACGGCTCCTGCTCGGAGGCGGCGAGGCCGGTTCCGGCCACGGCACCCGCCGGGATCAGGCCATCCGCCTCGGGCGGGGCCTCATCTGGCAGGGCGGCGGGTTCGGGCAGATCGGGTTGCGGCGCATGGCCGGCGCGGATCGTGGCGAGCGCAGCGTGGCAGGCACGCTCGCGTCCGGGGGCGAAATCCTCCAGCGGCGGCATGATCTGCTGGCAGACCGGCATCACATAGGCGCAGCGCGGCGCAAAGGGACAGCCCGCCGGCGGATGGGTCATGTTGGGCGGGCTGCCCGGAATGGCTAAGAGCTTGTCGCCCTTCTGGTCCACCCGCGGGATCGCCGCCAGCAGGCCTTGGGTATAGGGATGGGCGGGATCGGCGAAAAGCGGATCGACCGGCGCGCGCTCCATCACCCTGCCGCCATACATGACCATCACCCGCTCGCAAGACCCCGCAACGACGCCGAGGTCATGGGTGATCAGGATCAGCGCCATGCCGAATTCGCGCTGCAGGTCGGCCAGAAGCTCCATGATCTGGGCCTGCACCGTCACATCCAGCGCCGTCGTCGGCTCATCCGCGATCAAGAGGTCAGGCCGGCAGAGCAGCGCCATCGCAATCATCACCCGCTGGCGCATCCCGCCCGAAAACTCATGCGGGTAAAGGCGGATGCGACCCTTGGCGTCCGGGATCTTCACCGCGTCCAGCATGCGCACGGATTCCGCCACTGCCTCGCGCTTGCTCAGGCCCTTGTGCAGCGTCAGAACCTCGGCCATCTGGTCCGAGACGCGCATATAGGGGTTCAGGCTGGTCATCGGATCCTGAAAGATCATCGCAATGCGATCGGCCCGGATCCGGTTCAGGACGGCGGGCGGGGCGTTCAGGATCTCGGTCCCGTCGAAGCGGACCGAGCCGGAGGCGCGGCCGTTCCGCGCCAGCAGCCCCATGATCGAGAAGGCGAGCTGCGATTTGCCCGAACCGGATTCGCCGACGATCCCCAGTGTCCGGCCGCGGCCCACGTCGAGGTTGATGCCGTTGACGGCCGAAACCTCTCCATCCGTGGTGGCGAAGCGCACATTCAGGTCGCGGATTTCAAGAAGACTCATCCTAGCGATCCTTCGGGTCCAGCGCATCGCGCAACCCGTCGCCGACGAAGAAGAAGGCGAAAAGCGTGATGCAGAAGAAAAAAAGCGGGAAGGCGAGTTGCCAGAGCGTGCCGTAATTCATCGTGCCCGCGCCCTCGGAGATCAGCGCCCCCCATGAGGTCAAAGGCTCCTGCACGCCGAGGCCGAGGAAGCTGATGAAGCTTTCCGACAGGATCATCAGCGGCACCAGGAGCGTCGCATAGACCGCGACCACGCCCAGAAGGTTCGGGACGACATGGCGGATGATGATCTTCCACCCCGGAACGCCGGTGGCCCGCGCCGCCTCGATAAATTCTCGGTTCTTGAGGCTAAGTGTCTGGCCGCGAACGATTCGTGACATTTCCAGCCACGAGATGAGCCCGATCCCCAGAAACAGCATCGACATCGAGCGGCCGAAGATCACCAGAAGCAGGATCAGCACGAACATATAGGGAATGGCGAGGAGGATATCGACAAGCCGCATCATCACCGCATCCGTCCGACCCCCGACATAGCCCGCCGTCGCGCCATAGAGCGTGCCGACGATCACCGCGATCCCGGCGCCGATCAGCCCGACCATCAGCGAGACCTGCGTGCCCTGCACCGTGCGCGAGAACAGGTCTCGGCCCAGATCATCGGTCCCGAAGTAATGCCCATTGGCCCAGCTCGGCGCGCCAAGCTGCGCGGCCTGTCCCATGACCGAGAAATCCATTTCCTCGTTCGACCATGCGGCGAGGTGATTGCCGAAAAGCGCGAAGGCGACGACGAGGATCAGGACGGCGAGGCTGATCATGGCCGCCTTGTTGCGGCGAAAGCGGCGGCGCGCATCGGCCCATGGGCTGCGGCCCCTGACCTCGGCCTCGGCCATGCGCGCGGCGAGGGAGTGCATCTGTTGCGTGTCGATCATGGATCAATACCTGATCTTCGGGTCGATCCATGCGTAAAGCACGTCGACAACGAGGCTGAAGAGGATGGTCAGCGCGCCGACGAGGATCGTGATCCCCATCATGACCGCATAATCACGATTTAATGCGGAATCGACGAAACTGCGCCCGATACCGCCGGTCGAGAAATACATATCCACCACCACCGATCCGGTGATCATCGTGACGAATGCCGGTCCCAGATAGGAGATGACGGGCAGCATCGCGGGCTTCAGCGCATGGCGTAGGATCACCTTGCGCTCGGGCAGGCCCTTGGCGCGTGCGGTGCGGATATGGTTCGAGCCCAGCACCTCGAGCATCGAAGAGCGGGTGATCCGGGCGATCGAGGCCATGAAGCTGGTCGAAAGCGCGATGACCGGCATGATCCAGTAGATCGGTCCGCCCCAGCCGCCGCCGGGCAGCCAGCCAAGCCAGAGCGTGAAGATCAGGACGAGGATTGGCGCCATCACAAAGTTCGGCAGAACCTGCGCCCCGATCGAGGTGCCGACGGCGAGATAGTCGATCCATGAGTTCTGCCGGATCGCCGCCGTGACCCCCAGCGAGACGCCGAAAATGACCGCGGCGGCAAAGGAGAGCGCGCCATAGGTCAGCGTGACCGGAAAGCCCGCCGCGATGATCTGGTTCACCGAGCGGTCGGGATAGACGAAGCTGGGGCCGAAATCGAAATGCGCGACGATGCCCCAGACGTAATGGACGATCTGCAACCACAGCGGATCATCCAGCCCATATTTCGCATTGAGATTGGCCAGCACCTGCGGTGGCAGGGCGCGTTCCTGCGTGAAGGGGCCACCGGGGGCAGCATGCATCAGCAGGAAAGAGACGACGATCAGCAAAAGCAGCGTCGGGATGGCGACGGCAAGTCGCCGGAGGATGTAACCGAACACGTACAGGTTCCCGAACTAGGTGCCGGACGGCAGCGGCGTGGCGGCCCCGCAAAAGGGACCGCCGCCAGTTGATCACTTCTGGATGCGGTAGATGTCCTTCGCATACCAGTCGTTCATCACGTTCTCGGTCGGCAGACCCTTGATGTCGTCGCGGATCATGTCGACCTTGGCATATTGATAGATCGGGATCAGCGGCATGTCCTCGGCCAGGATCTTCTCGGCCGCGGTATATTGCGCGTTCGGATCGTCGGATGCCTTGGATTCGTCCATCAGCTTGTCGAACTCGGCATTCGAATACTTGCCATAGTTCATGCCGGTGCTGCGGAAATAGTCGAGGAAGGTCGAGGCCTCGTTATAGTCCGCGCACCAGGCATAGCGCGCCATCTGGAAATCGCCCGATTGCAGGCGGTCGGTATGGACCTTCCATTCGACGTTGTTCAGCTCGACCTGAACGCCCAGCTGCTTGAAGAATTGCTGGGCCGCGACGGCGATCTTCTTGTGGTTCTCGTCGGTATTGTATTGCAGCGTCACCTTCAGCGGCTTGTCGGGGCCATAACCCGCCTCGGCCAGCAGCGCCTTGGCCTTTTCCAGACGCTCGGCCTGGCTGAAGGAGGCATAGTCGATCTCGGGCATCTTGAAGCCCTCGATCGCCCAATGGGTCCAGTTATAGGCAGGCTTCTGGCCGCCCTGAAGGATCTGGTTCACCACCACGTCGCGCTGCATCGCATAGGACAGCGCCTTGCGGACGCGCACATCCTTCAGCGCCTCGGGGCCGTTATCGCGCAGGTTGAAGAGATAGGCGTAAGTGCATGAATAGGGGATGGAAATTGCCTGATCGGGGAACTCTTCCTTCAGGCGCGGATATTGCCCGGCCGGGATCTGCACGCGGTCAAGCTCTCCGGCCTGGAAACGGGTCAGGGCGACGTTGTTGTCGTTGACCGTCAGGCCCTTGATATGCTCCATCACCACATTGGCGGCGTCCCAGTAGTTCGGATTCTTGTCCATGCTGATCTGCACGCCCAGATCGTGGCTTTTCAGGACATAGGCGCCGTTCCCGACCAGCTTGCCGGGCTGGGTCCAGTTGTCGCCCTCGGCCTCGACGACCTTCTGGTTGACCGGGAAGGTCGAGGCATGGGTCACCATCTTGGGGAAATAAGGCGTCGGCGTGGTCAGCTTCACTTCCAGCGTGTGATCGTCCAGCGCCTTGACGCCCAGCTCCTCGGGCTTCTTCTCGCCCTTGACGACGGCGGTGGCGTTCTCGACGTTCATCAGCTCCATGAACCACGCGTATTCCGAGGCGGTATCGGGGTTTGCGAGCCGCTGCCAGCTATAGACGAAATCGCCCGCCGTCACCGGATCGCCATTCGACCATTTCGCCTCGGGGCGCAGGTGGAACGTATAGGTCAGCTTGTCGTCCGAGACATCGAACGAGGTCGCGACACCCGCGATCGGCGCGCCCTTGGCATCTTCGTTGAGAAGCCCCTCGAAAAGCTGGCGGATGATGTCCGAGCCCTCGACATCCGTGTTCTTGTGGGGGTCCGAGGTCTTGATCGCGTCAAGCAGCCAGAACGTATAGCTCTGGTTCTCGGCAAGCTTCTCGCCGGCCGCTGGCTGGACCGCAAAGGCGGGCAGGGCCAGACCGACGGTCAGGGCCGTGGTCAGGAACAGGCGTGTCATCGGGGCACCTCTCTGTAGTTGTTTTGTGTCGCGGGGCGGGTTCTCTCCCGCGCGCGAGCGGTGAGATTCGCGCGAAATCTGTCAGGCGGCAAGGGTGTGTGCGGACTTTCCATGCAGGCTCGCTTGTGAAAGAACGCGATCATGCAGAGGATCGCACGCATCATCATGGTGACTGGTGGCGCACGTTCGGGCAAGTCCGGACTGGCGGAATCAATGGCTTCGCGGTTTTCGGGCGAACGCGTCTATCTCGCCACGGCCGAGGCCGGGGACGCGGAAATGACGCAGCGTATCGAGCGGCACCGCGAACGGCGCGGCGCGGGCTGGACCACGATCGAGGAGCCGCTGGAACTGACCCGCGCCCTGCGGGACAGCGACGACGGGCAATCCCTGCGGCTGGTCGATTGCCTGACGCTCTGGCTGTCGAACGCGATGATGGCCGGCGATCCCGCGCCGCAGGTCGGGGCGCTTTGCGCCGAGTTGCGATCCCAGCGCGGGCCGGTGGTGCTGGTCACGAACGAGCTGGGCCTTGGCATCGTGCCGGAAAACGCGCTGGCGCGGCGATTTCGGGACGAACACGGCTGGATGAATCAGGCCGTGGCCGCTATCGCTGATGAAGTCTGGATGGCCGTCAGCGGCCTTCCCCTGCGCCTCAAACCCGAGCGAGGAACCCCTTGAAGCAATTCGACGATTCAGCCGCAGCCGCAGCCCGTGCCCGACAGGCGGAGCTGACGAAGCCCCCCGGTTCGCTCGGCCGGTTGGAGGAGCTTGCGGTCTTCATGGCAGGCTGGCAGGGGCGCGAGCGGCCGCGCATCGACCGGGCGCAGGCATTGGTCTTTGCCGGAAACCACGGCGTGACCGCGCAGGGCGTGAACCCGTTCCCGGTCGAAGTGACTGCCCAGATGGTCGAGAATTTCCGCAATGGCGGGGCGGCGATCAACCAGCTTTGCCGTCTGGCCGGGGCCGATCTGTCGGTCATCGCCCTCGATCTGGACCGCCCGACCGAGGATTTCACCCAAGGCATGGCGATGGAGGTTCCCGATCTGGTCGCCGCGATCCAGACCGGCAAGAACGCCGTCGATCCCGAAGCCGACGTGATCCTGCTGGGCGAGATGGGCATCGGCAATTCGACCGTCGCCGCCGCGCTGGCCGCCGCGACCTTCGGGGGCAGTGCCGAGGATTGGGTGGGGCCGGGCACCGGCGCCGATGACGACATCATGGCCCGCAAGATCAACGCGGTGAATGCGGGGCTGAAGCGTCACAAGGGCGCGGCGACCGCGGCCTCGATCCTCGGCTCCTATGGCGGGCGCGAGCAGGCGGCGATCTGCGGCGCGGTGATCCGTGCGCGCGAGCTTGGGATCCCGGTGATCCTCGACGGTTTCATCTGCTCGGCCGCGGCGGGCGTCCTGCTGGTCAACGATCCCGAGGCGCTGGACCATTGCCTGCTCGGCCATGAAAGCGCCGAGCCGGGACATCGCCGGCTGGTCGCGGTGATCAAGAAACAGCCGGTCGTCACCCTCGACATGCGGCTGGGCGAAGGCTCGGGCGCGGCCGTCGCGCTGCTGATCCTGCGTGCGGCGCTGGAATGCCACAATGGCATGGCGACCTTCGGCGAAGCGGGCATTGGCTAGGCGCGCGGCCGAGGCGCTGACCGCGCTGATCTGGCTGACCCGCTATCCCGTGGGGCGCTTCCTGCGGCCGCCCGTGCCGCAGCTGGCCAGCGCGGTCTGGGCCTTTCCGCTGGCCGGGCTCGCGCTCGCCCTGCCGGCCTCGCTCCCGCTGCTTGCGGGGCTGCCCGCCTCAATCGCGGCCATCCTCGCGGTCGGGGTCATGGTCTGGCTGACCGGCTCCATGCATGAGGACGGGCTGGCCGACTATGCCGATGGTTGCGGCGGCGCGACGCGCGAGCGACGGCTCGAGATCATGCGCGACTCGCGCATCGGCTCCTACGGGGTTCTGGCCCTGCTGCTGGTGACGGGGCTGCGAATCGCGTCGCTGGCAGAGCTGGCGCGGATCAGCCCATGGGTCGCTGCCGGGGCGCTGGCAGTGGCTGCCAGCCTCTCGCGCGCGGGGATGGGAATGGCGATGGCTGTGATGGATCCGGCACGGCCCGACGGGCTGGGCAGGGCGGCCGGACGCGCCTCGCTTGCGGCAGCCGGCTGGGGCTGGGCGCTTGCGGCGGCGGTGGTCGCCCCGCTGATCCTTGACGGAACACTCTCGGTTTTCGCAGCAATCGCTGCAATCCTAGCGTGTGCAGTCGCGCAATTCCTGCTGGGCCGCGGCGCGCAGCTCAGGCTCGGCGGACAGACCGGAGACGTGCTTGGCGCGATGCAACAGACGGGCGAGTGCGCAACGTTACTTACGCTGCTCATTCTGACTTCCGCGCGCGCCGCTTGACCGGCTTTCAGCCATCCTTCATACGAAAATCACAGGGATAGACCGGTCAGACCGGCGGGCCGCGCTCAGGAGGGGCGGCCGAAAAAACAGGGAGGTTTCAACAATGGGCGGCCTTTTGGGCCTTTCGCGCGGCATCGACCGCGTCAATACCATGATTGGCCGGGCGGTGACCTGGCTCATCCTCGTTGCGGTGCTGGTCAGCGCCGGCAACGCCATCATCCGCAAGGTGCTGAACACCTCCTCCAATTCATGGCTTGAATTGCAGTGGTACCTCTATGGCGCCGCCTTTCTGGGCGCCGCCGCCTACACGCTGAAGGAAAACGAGCATATCCGCATCGACATCATCTATGGGATGTGGAAGCGCCGCCGCCAGCACTGGATCGACCTGATCGGCCATGTGTTCTTCCTGATGCCCTTCGTCACGCTGATGATCTACTACCTCTGGCCCTGGGTCATGCGGAGCTATCGCAGCGGTGAGGTTTCAACCAATGCGGGTGGATTGGTTCTGTGGCCCGCCAAGGCGATGCTGCTGGCGGGTTTCATCCTGCTGTTCTTCCAGGGCATCTCCGAGATCATCAAGAAGATCGCCGTGATGCGCGGGATCATTCCCGATCCCACCCCCTTCGTGTCCCACCACACCGCCGCCGCGCTCGAGGGCGAGGCGATGGCGCGCGACATGGAAGCCGCGCTGCTGGATGACACGGACGAGGGAACCCGCAAATGATGGAACTCATCGCGCAGAACATGGCGCCGATCATGTTCGCCTCGCTGGTCCTGTTTCTGCTCTTCGGCTATCCGGTGGCCTTCGCGCTTGCCGCGAACGGCCTTCTGTTCTTCGTCATCGGGGTCGAGCTGGCGCCGCTGTCGGGCGGCACGATCAACCTCAGCTGGCCGCTGCTGAACGCCATGCCCGAGCGGCTATGGGGGGTGATGTCGAACGAGACATTACTTGCCATTCCATTCTTCACATTCATGGGCATCGTGCTGGAGAAATCCGGCATGGCCGAGGATCTGCTCGACACCGTCGGCCAGCTTTTCGGCCCGATCCGCGGCGGCCTCGCCTATGCGGTGATCATCGTGGGCGCGCTGCTTGCCGCCACCACGGGCGTCGTCGCGGCCTCGGTGATCGCGATGGGCCTGATCTCGTTGCCGATCATGCTGCGCTATGGCTATGACCGGCGCATCGCCTCCGGCACCATCGCGGCCTCGGGGACGCTGGCGCAGATCATCCCGCCCTCGCTGGTGCTGATCGTGCTGGCCGACCAGCTTGGCCGCTCGGTCGGCGACATGTACAAGGGCGCGTTGATCCCCGGCCTCGTGCTGACCGGGATCTACATGGTCTACATCTTCGTCATGTCGATCATGCGCCCGCATCTGCTGCCCGCGCTGCCGAAGGAGGCGCGGACGCTTGGCTCGGGCGTGACCTCGCTCTTTGCGGCGCTGGCGGCGACCGGGGCGATCGGCTATTTCGCCTTCAAGTGGATGTATCCGACCCATGGCAAGGATGCGGACATCCTCGCGCCGGCGCTGGCGATCATCATCATCTATGTGGTGGCGCTGCTCGACAAGGGGCTGAAGGTCAACCTGATGTCGCGTCTGGCGCAGCAGGTCATCATCGTGCTGATCCCGCCGCTAGCGCTGATCTTCCTGGTGCTGGGCACGATCTTCCTGGGCATCGCCACCCCGACCGAGGGCGGGGCCATGGGCGCGGTCGGTGCGCTGCTGCTCGCCGGGATCAAGGGGCGTCTCAACTATGACGTGATCCGTCAGGCGCTGCTGGCGACGACCCGGCTCTCGGCCTTCGTCATGTTCATCCTGATCGGCGCTCGGGTCTTCTCGCTGACCTTCTACGGCGTGAACGGGCATATCTGGGTCGAGCATCTGCTGACCTCGCTGCCGGGGGGCGAATACGGCTTCCTGATCGCGGTGTCGGTGCTGGTCTTCCTACTGGCCTTCTTCCTCGACTTCTTCGAGCTGGCCTTCATCATCGTCCCGCTGCTGGCCCCGGCGGCCGAGGCGATGGGGATCGACCTGATCTGGTTCGGCGTCCTTCTGGGCGTGAACATGCAGACTAGCTTCATGCACCCGCCCTTCGGATTCTCGCTGTTCTTCCTGCGTTCGGTCGCCCCGAAGGAGCCGTATAAGGACAAGGTGACCGGCAAGATGATGGAGCCGGTGACGACAGGGCAGATCTATTGGGGCGCGGTGCCCTATGTCTGCATCCAGATGGTGATGGTCGGTATCGTCATGGCCTTCCCCGGACTGGTCATGCATTACAAGGGACCGCCCATCGACACCTCGAACGTCAAGATCGAGATCCCTGCGGGCAACGGTCTGGGCGGTCTTGGCGGCGGCCTCGGCAATCCCTTCGGCGGGCCGTCGGACGCCCCGGCGGATGGTGGGCTTGGGGGCCTCGGCGGAGTGCCGAATTTCGGCGCACCCGCCCCGGCTCCGGCCCAGCCGGGCACGACCCCGGCGGAACCGGCCGCGCCTGCCGGATCGCCAGCCCCAGCCTCGGGCGGCCTCGACCCACTGGGCGGACCGCCGCCCGGATTGACCGCTCCGGCGACCAACTGAACGCAGAAAGGCGGCCCTCGGGCCGCCTTTCCTTTTGCCGCAGCATGGCTTCGGCGCGACATGAAAACGCCGCCGGAACGCAAGGCTCCGGCGGCGTCAGGTCTTTGGTCTCAGAGGATCAGAGCGTGCCGTTGCGCTGCTGGATCATCATGAACGTGTCATAGGTATATTCCGCGGTCTGGTTGTAGAGATACCAGTTCGCGCGGGATTCCTTGATCGAGTCCCAGATCTTCTTGAAGGCGGGGTTCGAGGCTTCCAGTTCGGCATAAACCTCGTTCGAGGCCTTGTAGCAGGCGTCCAAAATCTCCTGGCTGAAGGGACGAAGCTGCGCGCCCGCGGCGACGAGTTCCTTCAGCGCGATCGGGTTCAGGTGGTCGTATTTCTGCAGCATGTCCGCATCGGTGGCTTGCGCGGCGGTGTGCAGCAGCGACTTGTAGTTGTCGGGCAGCTCTTCGTATTTCGCCTTGTTGAACATGAAGTGGACGGTCGGGCCGCCTTCCCACCAGCCGGGATAGTAGTAATAGGGCGCGACCTTGTAGAAGCCCAGCTTCTGGTCGTCATAGGGCCCGACCCATTCCGAAGCGTCGATCGTGCCCTTTTCCAGCGCCGGATAGATGTCGCCACCCGCGATCTGCTGCGGGACAAGGCCCAGACGCTCCAGCACCTTGCCGGCAAAGCCGCCGACGCGCATCTTGAGGCCCTTCAGATCCTCGACGGTCTTGATTTCCTTGCGGAACCAGCCGCCCATCTGCACGCCGGTATTGCCGCCGGGCAGGCCGAACAGGTTATGCGTCGCCAGGAACTCGTTGAACAGGTCGATCCCGCCGCCATGGTATTGCCAGGCGTTATGCGCACGTGCCGACATGGCGAAGGGAACCGCTGCGCCAAGCGCGAAGGTCGGATCCTTGCCCCAGCTGTAATAGGCGACGGTGTGGCAGGCCTCGACGGTGCCGTCGGTCGCGGCATCCTGCGCCTGCAGGCCGGGGACGATCTCGCCCGCGGCGAAAACCTGAAGCTGGAACTTTCCGCCGGTGGCTTCGGACAGGTATTTCGACATGACCTCGGCCCCGCCATAGATCGTGTCGAGCGACTTCGGGAAGGCCGAGGTCAGGCGCCACTTCACTTCGGGCATTTCCTGCGCAATCGCGGGAGCGGCAAGGGTGGCGCCGGCCGCTGCGGTCGCACCGCCCACGGCCGCGCGCGTCAGAAAGCCGCGCCGGTCGAATTTGCTGTTATTGTTCATGAGTTCCTCCGTGTTGGTCGGCGCCTCCTGCTTGCCGACGCGGGCATGTTGCACACCCAAACGCGCCCTGTCGAGATACAGATAAGCAGAACCCGATCTGACGCTGCGCACGTTATACGTGTAGGCTGGCCGCGCCGACGATCTTTGCCTGTGGCTTATCTAGTGGCAGTCAACTGGACACTACCCAAGGCATTTGGTGTTGCCTATACTGGCTGAGGTTCGTGGCAATCGGGGGTCAAGGGATGCGCTGTCCGTTCTGTGGAAATGTGGACACCCAGGTCAAGGACTCGCGTCCTGCGGAAGACAATGTCGCGATACGCCGCCGCCGGTTCTGCCCGGCCTGCGGCGGTCGCTTCACCACATATGAGCGGGTGCAGTTGCGTGACCTGATCGTGGTCAAGTCCAGCGGCCGGCGCGAGGATTTCGACCGCGCGAAGCTTGAACGTTCGATTCGGATCGCCATGCAGAAGCGCCCGATCGACCCCGAGCGGATCGACCAGATGATCTCGGGCATCGTGCGCCGGCTGGAGAGCCTTGGCGATACCGACGTGCCCTCGAAGGTCATCGGCGAGATCGTGATGGAGACGCTGGCGCGTATCGACACCGTCTCCTATGTCCGCTTCGCGAGCGTCTACAAGAACTTCCAGGCGGCGGATGATTTCGACAAGTTCGTGTCGGAACTGCGGCCGGGCCACGCCGAAGAGTGAACGACCTTCGCCATATGGATCACGCGCTGGGTCTGGCCCGGCGTGGTCTTGGAAATACCTGGCCCAATCCCGCCGTCGGTTGCGTGATCGTCAAGGATGGCCGCGTCCTCGGGCGCGGCTGGACCCAGCCGGGCGGCCGCCCCCATGCCGAGGTTCATGCCCTGATCCAGGCGGGCGAGGCCGCGCAGGGCGCGACCGCCTATGTCACGCTGGAGCCTTGCGCCCATCACGGCCGCACGCCGCCCTGCGCAGCGGCGCTGATCCGCGCCGGGATCCGCCGCGTCGTGACGCCCATCACCGATCCCGACCCGCGCGTCTCGGGCCGCGGCATCGCGCTTCTGCGCGAGGCGGGGATCGAGGTTGTCGAGGGCATCCGCGCAGCCGAGGCGCGCGAGCAGCAGCGCGGCTTCCTGACCCGGATGACCCTTGGCCGGCCGATGCTGACACTGAAGCTGGCCACCAGCTTTGACGGGCGCATCGCCACCGCCTCGGGCGAGAGCCAGTGGATCACCGGACCGGCGGCGCGCCGCCATGTCCACGCCCTGCGGATGAGCCATGATGCCGTGATGGTCGGCGGCGGTACCGCCCGCGCGGACCGCCCGGCCCTGAACGTCCGCGGCATGGGTTGCACGCGCCAGCCGGTCAGGATCGTCGTCTCGGCCGGAGACCTGCCCGATCTGCCCGAGGAAGGGCCGGATCACGGCCCGCTCTGGCAGGCCTCGGGCGAGCCGGGCGTGATCATGGCGCAGCTCGGCTCGCGCGGGTTGACGCGCGTGCTTTGCGAAGGCGGGGGCGTGCTTGCGGCAAGCCTGCTCGGCGCGGGCGTCGTCGATCAGCTTGTCGGCTATTCCGCCGGGGTGGTCCTTGGCGCGGATGGCCGGCCCGCGATCGGAGAGCTTGGTCTGGCCCGCATGGCCGAGGCGCCGCGCTTTCGACTGGTCGAGTTGCGCCGCATCGGCCCCGACATCATGCATCGCTGGCTGCGCGACTAGCGCCGCCAGAGCCAGGCATAGCTGCTGAACACCCCCTGCGTCTTGGCGAGCAGACGCAAGGCGGGACCGCCCGCAAGCGCGCTTGAGGGGCCGGAGAGGCGTTCCAGCGCGATCTCGGGCGGGCAGGGCAGCTTGCTCACCGGATCGAAATAGCGCGGATAGGCGATGAGCGCGGTGTGGATCAGATGCTCGGCCGTGACCGTCAGGCCGCGACGGGCGGGCACCGGACCCAGATCGCGGGTCAGACCCCAGCCGGCATAGAAGGGGGCGCCCAGGGTCGTCACCGGCAGGCCCCGCATCAGCGCCTCGAACCCCATGGTCGAGGTGATGGTCCAAAGCGCGTCGACCTCGGCCATCAGCAGGGCGGCGCTGGCCTCGCGCGCGACCACGTCGGCCAGCCGGGCCAGATCCCCCTCGGGGATGGCGCCAGGGCGCAGCCCGGCCTCGACATCGGGATGGGGTTTGTAGATCAGCACCGCCTCCGGGTTCTCGGCCCGCACGCGCTCCAACAAGGCGAGGTTCGTGCGCTCGGCCCCACCGCCATGCAGGACCGAGGCGTCATCCTCGACCTGTCCCGGCACGAGGATGCGATGGCCCGGCGGCAGGTCGGGCAGCGCGCCCGAAAGGTTGTATTTCGTCACCCCCGCCGCAACCAGCGCCTGCCCGAGCGCCCGGGCGCGTTCTGTCCCCATGGGCGGCAGCGGGTCGCCCATCAGCCGCTCGAAGCGGCTTTCCCGGCGCGGGTCGTAATAAATGCCGAGGTCATCGGCCACCAGCGACAGCGGCGGAACCAGCGCCGCCCCGAGCCCGCGCGAGCGGATGAAGCCGTCCTCGACCCGGATCGCCTGCGGGACCGCCGCGGCCTTGCCCGCCCAGGCGAGGGTGACTTCAGGGCCGGGGCGCGAGGTGAAGCGCACGCCCTTGCCACCGCCAAAGGCGCGGCTGATAAAGGGCCGTTTCCAGAGCCGCATGCCATAGGCCAGATGGCCCGCGTGGTCCTGCCGCCAAGCGCGGGCTTCGGCCTCGATCTGGCGCAGCGCTCCTTCGAAATCCGTCAGCCGGTCGCCACAGGGATCATACCAGACCGGGGCGAGGAGATGGCTTGCCGCGAAAAGCCGCGCGCGGGTCGCGGGTCCGCCGCGATTGACACGATGCTCGTCCGCGGTCAGCCCCCATCCCGCATAGAAGGGGCGGCCGAAGATGCGGGGGCGATGCCCGGCGAGCAGCGCCTCATAGCCCATCTGCGAGGACATGGCATAGACAGCCTCGGCCCCTTGGATCAGCGCCCAGGGCGAGACGGGCGCGTCGCAGAAATCGTCTCCGTCGCGCAGGTCTGCCCTTTCGAAATGGCCCGGTCGCAGGCCCGAGGCGGTCTCGGGATGGCTGCGGATCAGGATGGGACGACCGGGATTCTCGTCCCGAGCGGCGGTGAGCATCGCGAGAAACTCCGCCCGCCCCGCGCCGAGCAGCGAGGCGTCGCCGCGGGTCTGGTCGATCACCAGCACATAGCCCGGCCGGGGCGTGGCCTCACCCGGCAGGTGGGCGTTGTATTTCGACAGATCCGCGGCGATCAGGCGCTCGATTGCGGCCTCTGCCTCCGCCTCGCGCGCCAGCGCCTCGGCCGAGGGGATCAGGCTTTCGATCAGCGACGGGCCATCGGGTCGGAAATGCAGGCCCAGCGGATCGAGGATCAACCCGATCGGTCCGCGCCGCGCGACCGGCCCCTTCGCGCGCCCCGGCAGGATCGAGCGCAGGAAGGCATCCTCGACCCGAAGCAGGCTCGCGCCCCGCCGGTGGGCCACGGCCTCGCCCCGCCATGCGGTCGGGCTGGCTCCCCAGACGCCGACGACATCCCCGGCACCGGGCAGGCCCAGCGTTGGTTTCCAGCCGGACAGCGTCAGGATCCGGCGGATGCGCGGGCGCGAGAAGAAGCCGCCGTTGAATACGAAAAGCCGCCGGAAATCTCCGGCGGCCTTGGTCGTTTCGGGCATGAACTCAGAACCCGCGTTCGGTCGTGCGGATCTGGTTGACCGGGGCAAGGATGACGTTGAGCGTCTTGGTCCACTGAACCATCGGCGCCTCGGTCACATAGACGGTGTCGCCATCGCGAACGAGGAAGTCGCGCGCCATGAACATGCCATCGGGCTTGGTCAGGTCAAGCACATAGGCGATGCGCTGGGTGCCGTAGACGTCGTTGCGGCCAAGGACGGCGCGCGCCACCGATTGCGGCTCGTCGCGCAGGACGAAGACGCCCTTCGGATCGGCCAGCGCGGTCTGGAGGCCGCCGACCATCGCCACCGCCTCGATCGCGTTGATCTGCTCGTTTCCAAGCGGCACCTTGGTCTGCCCGCCAAACGCGCCAAGCGCGGTGAAGCTGCGCTGGTCTTCCTCGACCAGGATAATGTCGCCCGGACGCAGCGCGATGTCGTTGCGCGAGTTGGAGTAGAGGTCGCGCAGCCAGACCTTGCCGCTGCTGCCGCCGCGTTTCACCGTGACCACCGCGACCTCGGGCTCGATCGAGACGCCGCCGGCGCGCGAGAGCATCGAGGACAGCTTCCGGGTCGGACGCTCGATCGGGTAGACGCCCTGCCCATTGACCTTGCCGAGCACCGAGACAGTCGCGCCGTCGCCCGCGACGCGGGTGACCATGACCTGCGGGTCGGGGGTCTGGGTTTCCAGCTTCTGGGTGATGATGCGGCGCAGCTCGTCAGGGCTGTTGCCCGCGGCCATGATGCGGCCGGCATAGGGCACGAAGATGTAGCCCTGGCTGTCGACCTGAAGCTGCTGGAGCTGGGTCGAGCTGGCACCCATCGAGGCCAGAAGGCCGTCATCGACGTTTTCCCAGATCGAGAGGCCCAGCACGTCGCCCGGCCGGACCTCATCCGCGCCGACCTGTCCGGCGGCCTGGAAATCCGCCCCGAAACCATAGGCAGGCGAGAAGTTGGCGGCCCGGTTCACCCGGTCGTCGACCGTGACGATATGGCTGCTGCCGCCCTTTTCGACCGAGCCGCTATAGATCTGACCCCGGGTCGGACCCGAGCGCGGCAGGCCGCAGGCTGATACGAAGACGAGGGCGCCAAGAATGGCCAATCGACCCAGGCGGCTGGTCAAGCGCCGGCGTGCGGGCTGCGCCAGGTCGACGCGCGGGCGCGAAGAACTCATTGCGGTCAAACTGTGTTACTCCTGTCTCTCTCGTCCGCGCAGGGCTTTGCCCTTGCGATTTTTGGTCAATCTAGAGCAGCAATGCGGATTATTCCACATTTTCCCCAGATGTCATTCCGGATTGTGTTCCATTTGTTGCCGATACTTCCCGCGGCCCGCCACCAGCGCGTCATAGGGATCTTCGGGGGCAAGCATCATGTCGACGACGATGCGCAGCGCATGGGCGCGCGACCGCTCGGCATAGAAACCGCCGGGAACCTGGCTGCTTTCCAGCAGGAAATCGCGAAAACGCCGGTAGGCGATGGCGTTTGGCGGGTCGGGTTCTGCCAGAAACTCGGCCAGCGTCTGGCTGGAGACGAGGCCGGGCTTGTCATAGACGGCACGGCCCATCGCCTTGACCGGAAGCCCCCGCCACAGCGCCTGCTGGGCCGAGGTCGAGTTCACCGTCACCGTCGCCCGCGCCTGGTTCATCAGCTGCGCCAGCTTGCCGCCGCGCACGTAATGCACGCGGTCCGAGATGCCCGATGCCTGCGCCTTGCGGAGGATGGCACGGCAGATGCCGCCGCGCCCGTCTTCCAGCGGATGGGCCTTGAAGACCAGATGATGGTGACGCGGGGCCGAGCGGGCAAATTCCTCGATCACCTCGTCGGTAAATTCGGACATGGTCGCATAAGGCGAATGGGCGACGAAGTTGGAATCGTGCTCAAGCTGCATGGGCACGAGGATATAGGGAAAGCCGCCGCGACGGATCGCGCCGCTTTCGCGCCATTCTGCGAACATGTCCACGGGCGTCAGCAGGAGGCGGCGAAGGTTCAGCCGGAACTCGCGAAAGACGCCGATCTGGCGATGCGTGCGGTATCCCGTATAGCGCCGGTTCGCGATCAGGACGAAGAAGTGATAAAGGGCGCCATAGAACTTGTGCTGGCGCATGTCGCCCCAGCGCGCCGGGGGGCGGCTGAGTTCGCCGATCCGCCAGCGCAGCGCCTTGCGCATCTCGCGTAGCGGGATCCGCATCAGCGCCGAATGCCCGTTCGAGCCGCCACGTTCATAGGTGATCCAGAACGGGCGCAGATAGCCTTCCTCGAACACATGGAGGACGATGCCGTAGCGCTGGCTTGCCTCGCGCGCGGCGGCGTGGACCGGACGGACATCTCCGTAAAGGACGATATCGGTCACGCGCTTTTCCCGGATGATCCGCTCCAGATGGTCGGGCCATTCCTCGGGCGTGCCGCTGTGACGGATGAAGTGCTGGCTGTCGGTCCAGAAGAACTCGTCCCCGGCATTGAAGCCGACGCGCCACACGCTCGACCCTGCGCGGCGCAACTGGCCGGCCAGACGATTGAAGAACGGGCCATGTGGACCCTGAAGCATCAGGAAGACGCGATGGCCGGCGGACCGCACAGCCAGCGCGGCCGGAAGCATGGGCTCAGGGGCTCGCGTTAATAGTATTGTCACTTCACATTCCCGCGCCGGGATAATGAGTCGGAATATAGGGCATGAGACTTTACGGTTTTTGCGACAGATCCGGGAAAACGCCGGTCTTTTCGGAGTCAATGCACGAATATTGCAAGGCTGTCACGGGCTTTCACGCCTGTCGATGCTGCATAAGCATAGCTCCGCTTGAAGATTGCGCAACAAGGCTCTAGGTCTCGGCGGAGTACCGCGAATGGGGGCATCATGTTCACCGGGATCATCACGGATATCGGGACCGTCAGCAATGTCGAGATGCGGGGCGACATGCGTGCGCGCATCACCTGCGACTATGACATGGCGGGGGTGGAGCTTGGCGCCTCGATCGCCTGCGACGGGGTTTGCCTCACGGTCGTGGAGAAGGGCAGCGACTGGTTCGACGTCGACATCTCGGCCGAGACGCTGTCAAAGACCAATATCGGCGCGAATGGCTGGGCGACCGGACGACGCCTGAACCTCGAGCGCGCGCTGCGCGTCGGCGACGAGCTGGGCGGGCATATCGTCTCGGGCCATGTCGACGGCGTCGCCGTGATCGAGGCGATGCGGGACGAAGGCGACAGCACCCGCATCACCCTGCGCGCGCCCAGGGAGCTGGCCCGCTTCATCGCGGCCAAGGGGTCGGTGGCGCTGAACGGAACCTCGCTGACCGTGAACGAGGTCGAGGGCACCAGCTTCGGCATCAACGTCATCCCGCATACGCAGGCGGTGACGACCTGGGGCGGGGCCAAGCCAGGCGACCGGGTCAATCTGGAAATCGACACGCTGGCGCGCTATGTCGCGCGGCTGGCCGAGGCCGTATGATGGCCGGGATCGGCCATAACGGCGGGCCGGGGGTCGGCAGCGGCTTTCGGGCGCATTGCTGGACCGTCGCACGGCGCGAATTGCTGGGCGCGCGGTTGCCGGTCGAGGTGGTGCGGATGCAGGTGCGCCGCGCGAAGGAACTGGGCCTCGACTACAAGACCTATGCCGGAGTGCGGGCAACGACCGGCCGCGACCTGATCGCCTTTCTCTATTCGTCGAACGCGCTCGGGGTCTTTCGCCGCGGGCAGGTCGTGCCCGCCCGCGAGGCCGCGCGCATCGCCGCAAGCGGGGCGCCCGCGCATCTGGGATGCGCGCCGGGGCTTGCGCCCGACGTGCTGGCGCGGCAGATCGGTGCCGTGTCGGGCCGCGAGCTTGCGCCCTTTGGCAGCAATTGGTCGGCGATGCGGGACGAGATGAAAACCTGGCTCAGGGCTCATGGCCTGCCGGGCGATGCCGTTCTGATGATCGGCGAAACCGCGCATGAGCGCGAGATGATGACAGCGGGCGGGCTTGCGGGATTCGTGACCGGCCAGGCCTTCTTTGCAGGAGTTGCGGATGCAGTATGAGAAACCCGGACCCGTCGAACGCGACTGGTCGGATGCGATTTCCCGGATCGAGGAGATCATCAACGAGGCCCGCAACGGCCGCATGTTCATCCTTGTCGATCACGAGGACCGCGAGAACGAGGGCGATCTGGTCATCCCTGCCCAGATGGCGACGCCCGAGGCGATCAACTTCATGGCGACGCATGGCCGTGGCCTCATCTGCCTGTCGATGCCCGGTTCGCGCATCGACGCGCTCGGCCTGCCGCTGATGAGCCCGAAGAACTCGAGCCGGCACGAGACCGCCTTCACCATGTCGATCGAGGCGCGCGAGGGCGTGACGACCGGCATCTCTGCCCATGACCGCGCCCATACCATCGCTGTCGCCATCGACCCGACCAAGGGCGCGGCCGATATCGCGACGCCGGGCCACATCTTCCCGCTGCGCGCGCGCGATGGCGGCGTGCTGGTCCGCGCCGGGCATACCGAGGCGGCTGTCGACGTCGCCCGTCTGGCCGGGCTGACCCCCGCCGGCGTGATCTGCGAGATCATGAACGAGGACGGCACCATGGCGCGGCTGCCCGACCTGATCAGCTTCGCGCAAAAGCACGGGCTGAAGATCGGCACGATCAGTGACCTGATTGCCTATCGCCGCCGGCACGACAACCTGATCGCCGAGCGCGCGCAGCGCCCGATCCACTCGCTGCATGGCGGCGACTGGATGATGCGCATCTATGCCGACGAAACCTCGGGCGCCGAGCATATCGTGCTGACCAAGGGCGACCTGACCTCGCCCGAGCCGGTCCTGGTGCGGATGCACGCGCTGGACCCGCTGCATGACGTGCTGGGAATCGGGCGCGAGGATGCGGGGGAGCTTTCGTCCGCGATGCGCCTGATCGGGCAGGAGGGCAGGGGCGTCGTCGTCCTTTTCCGCGACCTCGAGCGCAAGCTGCCGGTGCAGGGCGAGGTGTCGCCCCATGTGCTGCGGCAATACGGCCTCGGTGCGCAGATCCTGTCGTCTCTGGGCCTGTCCGAGCTGGTGCTTCTGACCAATTCGGCGCCGGTGAAGGTCGTTGGGCTTGACGCCTACGGTCTTTCGATCCATTCCACGCGTCCGATTCCCAAAGAGTAAGCCAATGGCCGCCAGCATCGAACATTATCAGTTGCCGCTGCCCAGGATCGAAGGCAGCGTCCGGCTGCTGATCGTGGTCGCGCCCTATTATCGCCAGATCGCCGACGGCCTGATCGCCGGCGCGAAGGCCGCCGCGGCCGAGGCCGGGGCCAGTGTCGATCTGATCGAGGTGCCGGGCGCGCTGGAGATCCCGACGGCGATCGGCCTTGCCGCCGCCCGCGGGCTTTATGACGGCTATGTTGCGCTTGGCTGCGTGATCCGGGGCGAGACGACGCATTACGACACGGTCTGCAATGACAGTTCGCGCGGCGTCACCCTGCTTGGCCTGCAAGGCCATTGCATCGGCAACGGCATCCTGACGGTCGAGAATTACGATCAGGCGGATGTCCGCGCCAATCCCGAAGGCCAGAACAAGGGTGGCGGGGCCGCTGCCGCCGCGCTGCACCTGATCGCGCTGAAGCGCCGCTGGGAGGCGCGCAGCCCGCGCGACACCGGCAGCACGACCGAGCCGCGCGATATCATCCGCCTCGCGGGCGAGCTTGAAGGACCGCAGGGCGCATGAGCGGGCAGGGTGGAAACCGGCGCAGCCCGGAGGAACGCGCGGCGCGGCAGGCAAGGACTTCGGCCGCGCGGATGTATGCCGTGCAGGCGCTGTTCCAGATGGAATCCTCGGGCCAGTCGGTCGACCGCGTCATGGCCGAGTTCCGGCAATGGCGCATCGGCCGCACCGACGAGGATGACGATGTCGTCTCGGCCGAGGCGGATCAGGCCCTGTTCCGGCGCATCCTCGACGATGCGGTGAACTGGCAGTCGCGCATCGACCAGATGACGGATCGCGCATTGGTCGCGAAATGGCCGATCGACCGCATCGACCCGGTCCTGCGCGCGCTGTTCCGCGCCGCCGGCGCCGAACTGGTGCAGCCCGGCACACCGCCCAAGGTGGTCATCACCGAATATGTGCGCATCGCGCAGGCCTTCTTCCCCGAGGGGCGGGAGGCGAAGTTCGTGAACGCCGTTCTTGACCACATGGCGCACGAAGCCCAACCAGAAGCCTTCTGACGGATCGGGCGGGCTCGAGGCCCGCCCAGTTCGACTGTTGCATGCCGGTGTTGCGCGTCAGCATCAGGCCGGCATGCGCTCTTGCTTCAATCGACCTCCAGAACCGTTGTCGCGGGCTTCTCAGCCCCAATTCCCTGTGGCCAGTTCACATGGCACCTGTGGATCTGTTGCAACAATCCCGGCCATGCGAGTAGGCGCCTCAAGTTGCCCGTATTTTAGGCAGGCCAGTTTTCAACCGGAGATGGTTGTCAATGGATCACGCTTCTCCGTTTAGGATATTTCAAGTTTCATATTGAAATTCAATAAGAAACAAATGCAGCTTCCAACTTGGCAATAAGTTTCATCACGATTTTGCGTGATCATATTTCCGCCGATGGAATAATCCCGCGCCCAGATCACATTTTTGCGATGTCTCGCGTATTTTATCGGAGTCTTTATAGGCAGGGATGGGGGGATTAATTCTGTCTCCACAGAGATGCTCGCGATTGGAAATTGCCGATCGCAGCCACTGGAAACGGTTCAGAAAAGGACTGAGAATATGAAAGCTCTCGCTTATCTCGCTGGCGCCACTGCCCTGGCCGCTGCCTTCGCCTCTCCGGCCCTTGCCCAGCAGGAAATTGCCACCGGCGCCAACGCAACCGGCATCTCGTCGGTCAACGAGCAGATGAAGGATGTCGAGGATGCCGTGCGGGACGATTTCGACCGTTCCTCGGACCCGTCGCGCTATGGCAGCCCGGATCGCGTGCAGGGGCTCTTCGGTTCGGTTGCGCTAAGCTATGTCGGGCGGACCGGAAACAGCGAGAACCAGGATTTCACGCTTTCCGGCCGGCTCTCATATAACCAGGCACCCTTCGCGCAATCCGTCGGCATCTTGCTTGAATATGGCGAGGATAATAACGGCGATACCGATACCGAGAAAACCTATGTCATCTACGAAGGTATGTATGACATCAATGAGCGTTTCTATGGCTTTGCGCTGGGTCGCCTGACGACCGACGCGCTGGCCGATGATCCGGTCAGCCTCGATGATGGCGAGACCTTCGGCGACCTCGATGGCCGGCTGAAACGTGACGCCTATTTCGGTATCGGTCCGGGCTATCGGGTGATCGCGACCGACACCATGGCCTGGCGCGTGCAGGCTGCGGTCGGCATCCGCTATACCAAGACCGTGGACGTGATCGACCCCGTCGCCGAGACGCTTGAGACCGACTCGGAAACCGGCGTCGGCTATCTGATCTCGTCGCGCTTCTACTACAAGTTCAACGACAACTTCTTCCTGACCAACGATACTGACTACCTGACCTCGGACGCCAACGACACGGCGACGAACGAACTCGGCCTGAACTTCAAGATGACGGACGATTTCGCGACCCGCATCTCCTACAAGACCGAGTATGTGTCGGATCGGGCCATCCGCACCGACAACACGCTGGGCGTCTCGCTGGTCTACGGTTTCTGACCGCTTCCCTTCTCTCTCTCGCTGAAAAGCGGGGCGGCCCCACGGGGCCGCCTCACGCATTTCGGGGGAAGGGTGGCGGGAACCGCAGCGACCGTGGCAGCGCAGGTTTCCCCGAAAGCCTGGATATCCAGGTGGGAGCCGGGTAACGGGACCAGGGCCCCGACAGAGCCAGCCCCCTCGGTGAAATTATAGGCCAGTGGAAAAAATGGCCGCACACGAGAAGAGCAGAAACCCGCCAGTCACGGAAGATAGGCCTGATCGGACTCCGCCGCAAGGGCAGGAGGCCGCTGCCTTGTCAAATGTTCTCATTTGGTTCATGTTGCCGGGCATGAGTGAATTCCGACCAGTTCCAGAGGACGTGCTGCCCGCACAACCCGGCCAGCGGCTTGCCCGCGGCGTGACCCGGATGCTGTCGGCCCTTGGCCATGCCGCCTTGCCGGAATTCGTCCCGATCGGCGGGTTGCGGGTCGATGTGATCTCGATCGCACCGGGCGGCGAGATCTGGATCGTCGAATGCAAAAGTTGCCGCAGCGACTTCACTTCGGACCGCAAGTGGCAGGGCTATCTGGACTATTGCGACCGCTTTTTCTGGGCGGTCGACGCCGAATTTCCGCAAGACCTGCTGCCTGCCGAGAGCGGCCTGATCCTCGCCGACAGCTGGGGGGCCGAGATGGTGCGCATGTCGCCCGAAACGCGGCTGGCAGGGGCGCGGCGTGCGCGCCTCCTGCGTGAGATTGCGAGGGTCTCGACTGGCCGCCTGATGGCCGTCAGCGACCCGATGGGGGTCAGCGGCGGGGCTTTTTAGCCGATTTTCCGCCACCCGAGCCCCCGCCCTTACGCATTTCGCGCGCCGCCTCCGCGGCGGCGAGCAGTTCCTCGGCGATTTCTTCCGCTTCCTCGGGGTCGAAATCGAGGGGCAGATCCACGCCCTCGCCCTCGACATAGATGCGCACCATGCCGCGGTCGGTGGGCCCGATCTGCAGATTCGCGGCGATGTCGCTTTCGCTGTTGATGCTCATTTCCGAACCCTTCCGGCCTGGCCTTAACGTGATGAGAGATATTGATTACATTGGGTGCGAATAAGCGGCAAGATAGGCTTGCATCCGTCCGAATCTGGGGCTAAGTACCCCGCACTGTGCCGCCTTAGCTCAGTAGGTTAGAGCACCAGATTGTGGATCTGGGGGTCCCCCGTTCGAGCCGGGGAGGCGGTACCATCAAATCAATGAGTTAGACGACTGTTCGATAACCGGTTGCGTCAGGTTGCATCACGGTTGTTGCGTCAGCCTTTTCTGCGCAGGTCGATGACCTGGGCAATGCTGGCGTTCTGCTCGCGAATATAGCGGTTCGTGGTCTCAAGAGAGGCGTGGTTGGCTGCGTGTTGCAGCAGGATCGGTCCGGCACCGGCCCGTTTCGCGTCGTTGATCGCGCCTGCGCGTGTATCCATCATCCAGACATCTTCTGGCAGTTCGGCAGCCCTGCGGTAGGCCCGAAACTTGTCGCTCCATGCGAACCGGTCGAAGGGGAGACCGTGCCTGTCCACGATGATCGGGCCGACGCGCTTGTCTGCGGGTGTCGCCAAGAGCCGGTTCCGGATTTCCGGGATCTGGCAAAGGTCAAAGACCAGCGCATCCGGCGCGGCCTCCTCGGTCTTGGACGGGGTCTTGGTCAGGAGCGTCACGTCCCGATCGATCATCGACCAGGTCAGGCCATCGGCCCAACGGAACCCGCCTCGGACGATGCCGCCTTCGTCTTCGGCCTTCGCTGCTTCCTCGGCCGTCATGCGCAAGTACTGCCCGCGGACATCGACCGCTCGCAGCGTGAGCCACCATTGCATCAGTAGCCCGAGGGCAAATGCGTGATCGTCGGCCTCCTCGGCTTTGGCGATGATTGCTGCAATCTGTGCTGGGGTCGGGGACACTTTCCGTGGCTTCGGGCTTTTCAGCCTGAGCTCGCCGAGAATGTCCTTAACGTCCCTTGCCCCGGGCGCTTTCAGCGCGACGCCATAGCCCGCCACGATGCGTAGAATGGTGAACATCTTCTTGATGTACGCCACGGATCGCCCGTTCTTCTGCATAGAGCGCTGCCAAGTCTTCAGCTCGACGAGATCGGTAACTTCGATCTCCACGTCGCTTATGGTCTCCTCCCAGCGTTTCAAGGTGAAGAGGTAGTCGTCACGGGTGTTCGCCTTCAGGTCGCGGAACGGCGAAACGTCGTCAGACCGGTACCGTGCGATAATCCAGCCCCAGGTGCCGGGCCGAATTGGTGCGGGATCGCCACCTTGCGACCATTGGATCATCTCGATCGTGTAAGTGCGCGCCAGCTTTGCGCGCTCGGCGTCCTTGCCGTCGCCGTCGCGTCCAGGCAGACGCATATTACCGACCTTGTATCCTGCCGTCCGGTATTTCTTGGGGGGTTGCCAGTAGACCAGTCCTTTCGCAACACGGGTGCATGGTGCGTAGAGGGGGTCACTGCCGTCCCATAAGGCGGGACTAAAATGCATGGAATCGTGCTCCTGATTGATTGCGACTATCGGCCGACCGGACGGCCGACCTGGAGGCAGCATCCGGCACCCGCCGTCTTTGCTCAACCCAGGCAATCACATCAGCCTTGATTCTCATTCCGGTGATTGGATCGGCGGGAGGGAACCCTGCAACCTCCAGCTCCGGCCTATGTTTGCGCAGCCAGTCCACCGTCCGACCCAAACTTGATGCCACCCAGCGATCACTGGCGTATAGGCTGACCGTGTCAAAGGTGGGATCGCTCACCGGTTTCAATGTCACGCTGCCCTCCTGATCTCGTCCAGGGCATACCCGCCCCACTGGTCGGCGCCGGCGGCGGCGACCCCTTCGAATGTCCTGCTGCGGATCTTCCAGCGATCGGGGCCGGGCGGTGCCCGATGGACCGCGTTCCAAGCCTTCCACTCATCGCTGCCGCGCTCAG
>Ga0182747_1000844_pt1 | contig 25990 bp, 23 predicted proteins | sample eDN3rd30CBELigBY_FD_128526 | JGI IMG/M metagenome (GOLD analysis project Ga0182747, IMG submission 128526) | Enriched backyard soil microbial communities from Emeryville, California, USA - eDNA 3rd pass 30_C BE-Lig BY (version 2) (version 2) | ecosystem: Environmental > Terrestrial > Soil >... | reverse complement strand
TAGGACACGTCAGACAGGCGTTTTTCCTCTTCCGGATTGCTGATGAACGCGGTCTCGACCAGGATGGACGGGATGTCGGGCGCCTTCAGCACGGCGAAGCCGGCCTGCTCGACGCGCGGCTTGTGCAGGCGGTTGATGTTGGACAGTTCGTCCAGCACCGCCCGGCCGAGCTTGAGCGAGTCGTTGATCTGGGCCGTGGTCGACAGGTCCAGCAGCACCCGCGCGATCTGCTTGTCGTGCGAGCCGATGTTGACGCCGCCGATCAGGTCCGAGGCGTTTTCCTTGGCCGCCAGCCAGCGCGCCGCGCTGCTGCTGGCCCCGCTTTCCGACAGCGCGAACACCGACGAACCGCGTGCGTCCGGCTTGATCCAGGCGTCGGCGTGCACCGAGACGAACAGGTCCGCCTGCACGCGCCGAGCCTTGGCGACGCGCACGTGCAGCGGCACGAAGTAGTCGCCGTCGCGGGTCAGCATGGCGCGCATGTTGGGTTGCTGGTCGATCATGGCCTTGAGGCCGCGGGCAATCCTCAGCACGACGTCTTTTTCCCGCGTGCCGCCGCGTCCGATGGCGCCCGGGTCCTCGCCGCCGTGGCCGGGGTCCAGCGCCACCGTGATCATGCGCGCGACGGCCTGCGCGGGATCGGAGCGGCGGCGGATGGCGGGCGCCTCGGGCGCCGCTTCCGGGATGGGCGCGCCGTTGGCGCTCGCGCCGGTGCCGGGCGCGGGGATGTTGTCGCGCTCGGATTGCAGGTTGTCCAGGATCTGCGCCATCGGGTCGTCGCCGCCCTTGTTCGCCAGCGCGAGCAGGGGATCCTGGGCCGCCTTGGGATACAGGTCGAGCACGAGGCGGTGCTTGTACTCGCCCACGGGCTTGAGGCTGAAGACCTGGGGAATGGTTTCCTGCTTCAGGTCGAGCACCAGCCGTACGACGTTCGGGCGGTTCTGTCCCACGCGCAGGCTGGCGATGTAGGGGTCGTCCGGCCGGACCTTGGATACCAGGTCGCGCAAGGTGGCGTTCATTTCGACGCCTTCGATATCCAGGACCACCCGGTCCGGATTGTTCAGCACGAAATGCTCGGTCTTGAGTTCGGTATCCAGTTCCAGCGTCAGCCGGGTGTAGTCGGGGGCGGGCCACAGGCGCACCGCCACCAGTTCGGCGGCCCGGCTGGCCGTCGGGACCAGGGGCACCACCAGCGTGGCGGCCAGGCCGGCCACCAGCCGCCGACGGGAGATGCCGCGCGGCGCCAGCACTCCCTGGGCCTGGGCGTAGGACACGGCGGGGGAGCCGGCCGCCGGATGGTCGGGATCGGGTTCTAGCCCATCGCGTCGGGAAAAAGTGTGTTCAGCCATGCCTGCCCTTTTGCGGTGTGGGCATCGAGCGTCACCCCGCGTCCTGCGCCTTCATAAGACAGCGCAATGTCCAGGTCCGGGACCGGGAGCGCGCCGCCTGCGCGTTCCGCCCATTCGATGAGCACGAGGGCGTCATCGCGCAGGGCATCCCGGAATCCGGCGTCGAGCCACTCGCGTGGATCGGTAAAACGATAAAAATCAAAGTGATAGCAGTATAAGTTCGAAACTTTGTAAGGTTCAACTAGCGTGAACGTCGGACTTTTGATTCGACCTGTAACGCCGACTCCTCGCAACAGTGCCCGGGCGAAGCTGGTTTTGCCCGCGCCGAGGTCGCCGTGGAGGTGGATGCGGCCCCCCGTGGCGACCAGCGGAGCCATCCGGGCGGCCAGGTTTTCGGTGGCGGATTCGTCGGGCAGGTAGAGATGGCGGGAGTCGGACATGGCGGCTGGAAAGGCAGGGTTCATGGGCAATGGGCTACCATGACAGTATGTCAGCGTCGCCCCCGTTTGCCCCCGTTTCCACCCCGGCCGGCCCCGATCTGGCCGCGCTGGCCGAGACCATACGCGGCTGGGGACGGGAGTTGGGTTTTTCCGCGGTGGGGTTCGCCGATCTCGACCTGGAGGCGGCGGGACAGCGGCTGGCTGCCTGGGTGGCCGAGGGCATGCATGGCGAGATGGATTATATGGAGCGCCACCTGCCGCTGCGGCAGGATCCAGCTCAATTGGTCCCGGGAGCCCGGTCCGCCATCATGGTGCGGATGGACTACGCGCCGCTGGACGGGCCCGCGCTGGCGGCGCGCCAGCGCCAGGCGCTGGAGGCGGGCGACCGGGCGGTCGTCGCCACCTACGCGCTGGGCCGGGACTACCACAAGGTGCTGCGGCAGCGCCTGCAGCGGCTGGCGGACCGCATCGCCGGGCATGTCGGCGCCTTCGGCTACCGCGTCTTCACCGATTCGGCGCCGGTCATGGAAGTGGAGCTGGCGCGCAAGGCCGGACTGGGGTGGCGTGGCAAACACACGCTGTTGCTGTCGCGCGACGGAAGCTGGTTTTTCCTGGGCGAAATCCTGACTGACCTGCCCCTGCCCGCCGACAGCCTGGAGACGCCGCACTGCGGACAATGCCGCCGCTGCATCGACGCCTGTCCGACCGGCGCCATCGTGGCGCCCTACGTCGTGGACGCCCGGCGCTGCATCTCCTACCTGACCATCGAGCTCAAGGGCAGCATCCCCGAGGCGCTGCGGCCGGCCATCGGCACGCGTGTGTACGGTTGCGACGATTGCCAGACCGCCTGTCCGTGGAACAAATACGCGCGGGCCTGCGCCGAGGGGGATTTCGCGCCCCGCCACGGGCTGGACACGGCGTCGCTGCTCGACCTGTTCGCCTGGACCGAGCGGGACTTCGACGAGCGCACCCAGGGCAGCGCGATCCGCCGCATCGGCTACGAGCGGTGGTTGCGGAACCTGGCGGTGGCGCTGGGCAACGCGCCGGCTTCGGCCGAGGCGCGCGCGGCGCTGGACGAGCGGGCCGATCATCCCAGCGAGCTGGTCCGGGAGCACGTGCGCTGGGCGCTGGCGCGCCAGGCGGCCGGCGCGTGAGCGGAGCGCCGTGAGTCAGCGGCAGGGAAAGAGGGCGAGCCGCCAGGAGTTGGGGAAAACGAGAGGTGCCGCACGGACGGCGTGTCAAACGTGTTTGCTATTCTTTTGCGCAGGCCCGCTTGAGCCATGAGGTCAAGCCCCGGATAAGAAAGGAGCCGCATCGAGACCGGCGCGAATACGCATCCGCTTCGTCGCGGCCTGGGCCTATTCCGTGAAGGACCATCCAAAAGAGGAGTACGCATGAAAGCAGCAAGAATCGCCGCTTCGCTGGCGGGGCTGACCGTTTCCGCCACCATGCTCGCCGTGCCCGGCACGGCCGCCGCCCAGTCCTATCCGAACAAGCCGGTCCGCGTCATCGTGCCGTTCGCGCCGGGCGGCTCGACGGACATCATCGCCCGGCTCGTGGGCGAGCGCATGGGCCGTGAACTCGGCCAACCCTTCGTGATCGAGAACCGTGGTGGTGGCGGCGGCGCCATCGGCGCGGGCGAGGCCGCGCGCGCCGCGCCGGACGGCTACGTCCTGAGCATCGCCACCGTCTCGACGATGGCCATCAATCCCGCCTGCAATCCCAAGCTGGGCTACGACCCGCTCAAGGACTTCCAGCCCGTCACCAACTTCGCCCACACGGCCAACGTGCTGGCCATCAATCCCAAGGTCCCGGCCAACGACTTCAAATCCTTCCTGGAACTGGCCAAGAAAGAGCCCGGCAAGCTCTCGTTCGCGACGTCCGGCACTTGCAGCATCAACCACTTCCTGGGTGAACTCTTCCAGTTGGGAACGGGCGCCAAGATCGTGCACATCCCCTATCGCGGCTCGGGACCGGCCATCGCCGACGTGATCGGCGGCCAGGTGCAGATGTTGTTCGACAACCTGCCTTCGTCCATGCCCAACATTCAGGCCGGCAAGCTCAAGGCCCTGGCGGTCGCGTGGGACAAGCGGGTGGATGGCTTGCCCGACGTGCCCACGTTCAAGGAACTGGGCCTGCCGTTGATGAACGACCCGGCCTGGTACGGCCTGCTGGCTCCCGCCGGTACGCCCGCCGACATCGTCAACAAGCTGCGCGACGCCGCGGTGAAGGTGCTGTCCGATCCGCAGGTAAGGGACACCCTGGCCAAGCAGGGCGCCGCCCCGGTCGGCAACACGCCCGCCGAGTTCCGCGTCGAGATCGAGAAGGAGTTGAACAAGGCGAAGGACGTGGTGAAGAAGCAAAACATAAAACTGGAATAAGGTCTCCCCCAGCGCTTCGGCCGCTCCCCCTCAAGGGGGCGGTGCTGGCGGACCGGCAAAGCCGGATCCGCGGCACCCCGGGTCCGGACCGTCCAGGAAAGGCAACGGCCTCGCTTTTTTAAGCGGGGCCGTTTGTCTTGATGGGCTTTTCCTGGCGGCTACAGGCCTCTAGCCATGGCGGCGGCCAGGATGGGGAGGGCGAGCCAGCCGAGGAACTGGAGGCGGATGGCCTGGCGGACCCTGCCGATGTCGGCGGGCGATGGTTGGAAGGCGGCGTTGTGGCGGGCTTGCTGGCGCCAGCGCAGATAGTTGAGGGTGGGCAGGGCGGAGATGGCACCCACGGCCAGGAAGACCGCGATCTTGGCCCAGAAGACGGGGTTGTCCAGGTAGAAGGCCGTGCCCTTGGGGCCCCAGGCGACACGCGCCGCGCCGATGGCCAGGATCAGCATGGCCAGGCTGCCGTACCAGGCATCGGTCTTGCCGAGCAAGGCCAGCGGTATGGCGGGTCGCGACGGGTTGAGGAGCGCCCATTGCATGGCCAGCGCCGCGGCCATGCCCAGGAAGCAGAGGTGGTGCATCCAGGCAAGAATGAAGTCGGCGATCATGGTCTTGACGATGTCTAGATGGGGAAGCGCTACGATAGCTTTCGATGTTTACACTGTCAAGAAAAATCCAGGCGGGCGGGCCGTCAATTTGACGGCGTAAAGATTTCTTTGCGAAGATGAGGCATGCGAGCTGATCTTCCCCCGGGCGGCAAGCGCCCCCGTCGCGCCATTGCCCGTCAGGCGGGCTCCTACCACCACGGCGATTTGCGCCAGGCGTTGCTCGACGCGGCGCGGTCCCTGCTCGACGAGCGCGGCCTCGAAGGCTTCACGCTGCGCGAATGCGCGCGCCGCGCCGGGGTGTCGCACGCGGCGCCCGCGCATCATTTCGGCGATGCCGCCGGACTGCTGACGGCGTTCGCCGTCTCGGGCTTCCAGCAGTTGTCGGCCATGATGCAGGCCTATCGCGACAAGGCGCCCGCGGCGCCGGAAGCACAACTGCGGGCCGTGGGCCTGGCCTACATCGATTTCGCCATCGGCCATCGAGCCCAATTCCAATTGATGTTCCGCTACGACCGGTTGTTGCCCGGCGATGCCGGGCTGGAGCGGGCGGGCAGCGAGGCCGCCGGCCACTTGTCCGCCACCCTTTCAGGCGCGTTGGCAGAACGAGGGCTGGACGGGCGGGGCGAGGATTTCGAGCGCCGGTTGTTGCTGGCCTGGTCGGCGGTCCATGGTTTCGCGACGCTGCTGCTCGAAGGCCGACTGGACGGCTGGCGCGGCCGGCAATCCGTCCCGGTGTTCGCGTCCCGGGCCGGGGATGACGTGCTGGCTGTCCTGGAGGTGGCGTTGCTTGCCGTGCCACCGGCCGGTCCGCGGCGGCGGGCCCGGGGACGCGCGGCATGAATGCGGCGCGGGATGGCCGGACCAAGTCCAGGCAGGGGGTGGTCCGGCCGGGCGACGATCCCGGCGTCGCGGCATTCCTCGAAGCCATGTGGCTGGAGGACGGGCTGTCCGACAACACCCTGCGCGCCTATCGCCAGGACTTGTCGGCCTTCGACGCCTGGCTGAAAGAGAAGCGCGCCTCGGTCCTGGACCGGGCCCACGCGCACGATATCGAGGCCTGGTTCGCGGCGCTCCATCATCACAGCAAGGCCACCACGGCCAACCGGCGGCTGGCGACGCTGCGCCGCTATTTTCAATGGGCGCTGCGGCTGCATCGGGTGGACTCCGACCCCTGCCTGACGCTGCGTGCCGCCAAGCAGCCGCCGCGCCTGCCCAAGACGCTATCCGAGGCCCAGGTCGAAGCCCTGCTGGGCGCGCCGGATCTCGACACCGATCTGGGGCTGCGCGATCGCGCCATGCTGGAAACGCTGTACGCGACGGGCCTGCGCGTGTCCGAACTCGTCGACCTGAAATCCCTCGACGTCGGTTTGAACGAGGGCGTGGTGCGCGTGGTCATGGGCAAGGGCGGCAAGGACAGGCTCGTGCCGCTGGGGGCGGAAGCGGCGCACTGGATCACGCGCTACCTGGAGGCGTCGCGCCCGGCGCTGCTCGGGGGCAAGGTCAGCGATGCGCTGTTCGTGACCGCCCGCGCCGCCGCCATGACCCGGCAGAGCTTCTGGCTCATCGTCAAGAAGTACGCGGTACGGGCCGGCATACGCGCGGCCCTGTCGCCGCACGTGCTGCGGCACGCCTTCGCCACCCATTTGCTCAATCATGGCGCCGACCTGAGAGTGGTGCAGATGCTGCTGGGGCACGCCGACATTTCCACCACGCAGATCTACACGCACATCGCGCGCGAGCGGCTTAAACTACTGCACGAGCGGCATCACCCGCGAGGCTGACGCCGCCGGACTCCTCATCATGAGCAAAGCCAGACACGTTTCAGAAACTCCCGCCACGCAATTCCTGCGCAAGCACGGCGTTGCCTTCACCGAACATGCCTACGAGTACGTCGAACACGGCGGTACTTCCGAATCGGCGCGGCAATTGGGCGAGGACGAGCATGCCGTGATCAAGACCCTGATCATGGAGGACGAGTCCGCCAGGCCGCTGGTCATCCTGATGCACGGGGACCGGGAAGTGTCGACCAAGAACCTGGCGCGGCAGATCGGCGTCAAGAAGGTGGCGCCCTGCAAGCCGGAAGTGGCCCAGCGCCACTCGGGCTACATGGTCGGCGGTACCTCGCCCTTCGGTACCCGCAAGGCCATGCCGGTGTACGTGGAAGGCAGCGTGCTGGAACTGCCGCGCATACTCGTCAACGGCGGCCGCCGGGGCTACCTCGTGGGCATCGATCCGCGCGAACTCGTCCGCCTGCTGCAGGCCGTTCCGGTTGCCGCCGCGCTGTGATGGGCGAGGGGGCGATGGATTTCGTGCGCCTGCAGCGGGACAGTGTCTTGCCCAACCGGTAGAATCGCCGGCTGTCATGCCATCGTCACCGTGACGTGGCCACATAGGCCCAAGGTTCCCCATCCATGATCACCGTCGCCGCCGCCGTCATCGCCTATCTGATCGGTTCCATCTCGTTCGCCGTCGTCGTGAGCCGGGTGATGGGACTGGACGATCCGCGCACCTATGGTTCCGGCAACCCGGGCGCCACGAACGTGCTGCGCTCCGGCAGCAAGGCCGCCGCGGTCCTGACGCTGGTCGGCGATGCCTTCAAGGGATGGGTGGCGGTGTGGCTGGCCCAGGTCTATGCGTATCGCCTCGGCTTTGGCGAGGCCACGATCGCGGTGGTGGCCCTGGCGGTGTTCCTGGGCCACCTGTACCCGGTGTTCTTCCGCTTCAAGGGGGGCAAGGGCGTGGCGACCGCGCTGGGCGTGCTGCTGGGCCTGCAACCCTGGCTGGGCGTGGCCACGCTGGCGACCTGGGTGATCGTGGCGCTGTTCTTCCGCTATTCGTCGCTGGCCGCCATCGTCGCGGCCATCTTCGCGCCCATCTACTACGTGTTCGGCCATGGCGTGGCCTGGACCGCCGACTCCAGGATCGGCACGGCCATCGGGCTGATGGCGCTGATGCTGCTCTATCGTCACCGGCAGAATATTTCCAAGCTGCTCGCAGGCAAGGAAAGCAAGCTCGGGAAGAAGAGTCCCCCCCCTACGCGCTGACGCGCGCCCCCCAGGGGGCGATGCGGGTGGACCGGCGGAGCCGGATCCACCGCATCCTGGGTCTAGTACGGTTGTCTTGGGTTGTGGCAGCGGGGCTTCGTTGGCTGCCAGCTAGGCAGCGCCCAATGGCCACCGGGGTTGCACGGTGAAGCTCGTGTGGCGTTCGCCGGGGTCGGCCAGGCCGGCTTGCAGGCGCAGGGCGCCGGCGAAGGCGATCATGGCGCCGTTGTCGGTGCACAGCTCCAGCGGCGGGAAGAAGGCCTGCGCGCGCAGGCGCGCGAGATGTGTGGCCAGGCGTTCGCGCAGCAGCCGGTTGGCGCCCACGCCGCCCGCGACGACGAGGCGTTTCAGCCCGGTGGCTTCGAGGGCCTTGGCGGCTTTGGCGACCAGCACCGAGACAATGGCATCCTGCGTGGCCGCGGCCAGGTCGGCGCGTGCCTGCGCGTCGTCGGGAGCCAGGGTTTTCATGCGGGTCAGCACCGCGGTCTTCAGGCCGCTGAAGCTGAAGTCGAGGTCGGGGCTGTGCAGTTTCGGGCGGGGCAGGTCGAAGCGGTCGGCGCGGCCGGACTCGGCCAGCCGGGACAACGCCGGCCCGCCGGGATATCCCAGGCCCAGCAGCTTCGCGGTCTTGTCGAAAGCCTCGCCGGCGGCATCGTCCAGGGTTTCGCCCAGCAACTCGTAGCGCCCCACGCCGTCCACCCGCATGAGCTGGGTGTGCCCGCCGGAAACCAGCAGCGCGACGAAGGGGAATTCGGGCCGTGGCGTTGCCAGCAGCGGCGACAGCAGGTGGCCTTCCAGGTGATGGATGGCGATGGAGGGCAGGTCGCGCGCCCAGGCGATGGCCTGGGCCACGCTGGCTCCCACCAGCAGGGCGCCGGCCAGGCCGGGGCCGGCGGTGTAAGCCACGGCGTCCACGTCGTCCAGGGTCAGGCCGGCGTCGTTCAAGGCCTGCCGGGTCAGGGGCAGTACCCGCCGCACGTGATCGCGGGAGGCCAGCTCCGGCACCACGCCCCCATAGGCCTGGTGCATGTCGACCTGCGAATACAGCGCATGGGCCAGCAGGCCGCGTTCGGCGCTGACGACGGCGACGCCGGTTTCGTCGCAGGAGCTTTCGAAGCCGAGGACAATCATTGAAAAATGCGCGTGAACGCGATTATGATCAGAGTTAACCCTAGCGGCAGTGTAGCACCGAGGCTGCGGAAGGGGTGGCAATATGGAAAAGGATCTGCTATATTGGCAGGCTTGATCAACCCCTAGCAACCCCGAGGCAATCGTTACATGCCGACAATTCGCGTTAAAGAAAATGAGCCGTTTGAGGTCGCCCTGCGTCGTTTCAAGCGCACCATTGAAAAGACTGGCTTGCTGACCGAACTGCGCTCGCGCGAGTTTTACGAAAAGCCCACGGCCGAGCGCAAGCGCAAGCATGCCGCCGCCGTCAAGCGCCACTACAAGCGCATTCGCAGCCAGCAACTGCCCAAGCGCCTGTACTGATTGCTGCCGCGCCCTGGGCGCGGCATAAGCTTTCCAGTCGTTTCGCCAAGTTGTTGTCAGAGCCGCTACGGCACGAGCCGGAGCGGCTTTTGGCGTTTTTGCCGTTATCCTAGTCCTGGCTCGCGTCTCCCGTGGCGCCCGGCTTCTTCTCTAATCGCGGAATCTCCCCATGAGCGCAGATACTCTCAAAGCCCGCCTGTCCGATGAAATCAAGAGCGCGATGCGCGCCAAGGCGACCGAGCGTCTCGGGACCCTGAGGCTGCTGTCGGCAGCGGTCAAGCAGAAGGAAGTCGACGAGCGCCGCGAGCTGGGGGATGCCGAGATCGTCGCCATCGTCGAGAAGCAGGTGAAGCAGCGCCGCGAATCGATCACCTCGTTCGAGCAGGCCGGCCGGACCGAATCGGCCGAGCAGGAGCGCGCGGAAATGGCGGTCCTCCAGGAGTTCCTGCCGCAGGCGGCTCCCCAGGAGGAAGTCGAGGCGGTGGTCGCGGCCGCCGTGGCCGAGGTTTCGGCGCAGGGTGTCACTGGCGGCGCGGCCATGGGCAAGGTGATGGGGCTGGTCAAGCCCAGGCTGGCGGGGCGCGCGGACATGGCCGAAGTGTCCAAGCTGATCAAGGCCCGTCTGGGTTGAGCCGGCGGTCCGTGCATTTCCTTTTCGCGCCGCGCGCATGATCCCCGAGTCATTCATCCAGGATCTGCTGGCCCGGGTCGACATCGTCGATGTCGTGGGCCAGCATGTGCAGTTGCGCAAGGGTGGGGCCAACCTGCTGGGATTGTGTCCCTTCCACGGAGAAAAATCGCCCTCCTTCACGGTCAGCCCCACCAAGCAGTTCTATCATTGCTTCGGCTGCGGCGCCCATGGCACGGCCATTCGCTTCCTGATGGAGCACACGGGCGCCGGCTTTCCCGAGGCGGTGCGATCGCTGGCCGGCATGGTGGGCATGCAGGTGCCCGAGGAAGAGCGCAGCCCCCGCCAGCGGGCGGCGCGGCAGCAGCGCGAAGCCGTGGTGTCACGCCACAGTCAGGTGCTGGAAACCGCGAATACCTGGTACCGGCAGCAGTTGCGCGGCGCCGGCGCCGCCGTGGCCTACCTGAAGGGGCGTGGCGTGTCCGGCGAGATCGCCGCCCGTTTCGGGTTGGGCTGGGCCGGCGGCGAGCGCCAGGGGTTGTCCGCGGTCCTGCCCGGCTACGACGATCCGCTGCTGGTCGAGGCCGGGCTGGTCATCCTGAGCGAAGATGGCCGACGTTACGATCGCTTTCGCGAACGCGTCACCTTTCCCATCCGGAATGCCCGGGGCCACCTGATCGGCTTCGGCGGCCGCATCATCGGCAAGGGCGAGCCGAAATACCTCAATTCACCCGAAACCCCCATCTTCTCCAAGGGGTCCGAGCTGTACGGACTCTGGGAGGCGCGCCAGGCGATCCGCAAGGAAGGCATGGTGGTGGTGGTCGAGGGTTACATGGATGTCGTGGCGCTGGCGCAGCTCGGGATCGAGTGCGGGGTGGCCACGCTGGGCACGGCGACCACGGCCGTGCACGTGCAGAAGCTGCTGCGCGCCAGCGACAGCGTGATCTTCAGCTTCGATGGCGACAAGGCCGGGCGCAAGGCGGCCTGGCGCGCGCTGGAGGCCTGCCTGCCGCTGCTGCGCGACGATATTTCGATCCGCTTTCTTTTTCTGCCTGACGAGCACGATCCGGATTCATACGTGCGCGAATTCGGCGCCGAGCGTTTTCGCAAGGCCTTGCGCGAGGCGATGCCCTTGTCGCAGTTCATGTTGGGCGAGCTGGTCGAGCGGCATCAGATGGACGAGGCCGAGGGCAGGGCGCGCTGCGTGCACGATGCCAAGCCGCTGCTGCAAGCCATGCCTGCCGGTGCGCTGCGCATGCAGGTGCTGCGGGAGTTGGCGCAGCTGACCCGCCTGACCACGGAAGAACTGGCCCAGTTGGTCCCCCTGCAGGACGTGCCCAGCGGCCCGCTGGTGCAGACGCCGGCCCAGATGCGGGGAACTTCCCCGGCGCCGGTTCGCTCAGAGTCTAATAATGGCGTGCAGGACAGTGCCGACGCTCCCGGTTGGGTGCCCGACCACGAACCGCCTGACGACCATTTCTACGAACCTGCCCCGGATTTTCGCGATCGGCCCGCCGGGCCGGCCGCAGGCGGCGGGTTCCGGTCGGGACGCTTCAAGAGCGGGCGTTTCCGGGACCGCGATGGCCGCTACGGCGACGAGCGGCCGCAGGGCTATACGGGCCCGCGGGCCAGGGTGACGCCGATAGCGGGGCGCTTGCTTCAGTTGCTGCTGACACATCCTGGCCTGGTCCGGCATATGGGCGAGGATGCCGAGCGCTTGCTGGAGGCCAACCAAGGGTACGAGTCGGTCAAGGCGCTGCTGGCGCTGGTGCGCGAGACCGGTGCCCAGCATGCGGGCGCGCTGTTGCAGGCTGCCGAGGGCAGCGACCTGTCGCAGACTCTTGTAATGGCGTCGACGGCCACTATCTATGAAGAAGAGTTGCCGGACCCTGACGCGGAACTGCACGATGCGTTGCGCATGGTGGCCTTGCATGCCGCGATCGCCGAACAGCAGCAATTGGCCGTTTCCGGCCTGAAGGATGCGCAGGACAAGATTCGCTACCTCGACTTGACCGAAAGAATCTTAGAGTTGAAGAAGCCGAGAGTGGTAGAATAGAGGGTTTACCGTAGGTCTGATCGGGAGTATTTTTTCCCGCTTTCTGGTATGGATTTTGCTTTGCGCGATCTTTTGCCAGGGACCTTAGCCGGATGCGTGGGGGCGCGGCGGTTGCCGTACGCCCACCCGGACACAAATATATGCAGTAGCAGGCCGATGTTGTATGCCGCGTGTACCCGGCGGCGGCCGAGATCGGTGCATAGGTGCCGACCCGCGGGTTGGGGGCTGGAGCAATCCGGCCACCGGATGAAATATTAGGAGTGGTTGACCGACCATGGCGAAAACGACAGGCAAGACGCTGACTGTAAACAAATCCAAAGCCGAAGGGCAAGACGCGGCCAAGGAAAAGGCTGCGTCCAAGACGGCGGCCGCCAGCGGCGTCAAGGTGACGGTCAAGTCGGCTGGCAGGGCCCGCACCAAGTTGCTGGACCCGCAAGCCGCGGCCCAGGCGGCCGATGCCGATTTCGATGCCGTGACGGCCGAGCCGACCGAGAAGGCCAAGCCGGCCGCCAAGGCTGCGAAGAAGGCCACCAAGGCGGCTTCCAAGACAGCCGCCAAGACCGCGACGGCCGCCGACAAGAAAAACGCCGAGAAGAAGCTGGCCGAGTTGCTGGCCAAGCCTCCAGGCCGCCGGCCCGGCCGTCCGCCCAAGGACGCCAAGCCGGCTGATGCTTCCTCCGGCGGCGATTTCGACGACGTGGGCGATGGCGATGGTGATGCCGAGCCGATTCCCGAGATCAAGATCCCCAAGGGCCGGGGCAAGCGCGGCAAGGCCGATCCCAAGGACCTGATCGCCCGCGGGCCGGTGACGCCCGAGGAATACGAGGCGCGCCGCAATCGCCTGAAGTTGCTGATCAAGCTCGGCAAGGATCGCGGCTACCTGACCTATGGCGAAATCAACGACCATCTGCCTGATGACCTGGTCGACGCCGAGGCCATCGACGGCATCATCAGCACGTTCAACGACATGGGCATCTCGGTCTACGACCAGGCGCCCGATGCCGAGACCCTGCTGCTGAACGAGAACGCCCCGGTCGCCTCGTCCGACGACGATGCCGAGGAAGAGGCGGAAGCCGCGCTGTCCACGGTCGATTCCGATTTTGGCCGCACCACCGATCCCGTGCGCATGTACATGCGCGAGATGGGCTCGGTCGAACTCTTGACCCGCGAAGGGGAAATCGAGATCGCCAAGCGCATCGAGGACGGCCTCAAGCACATGGTGATGGCGATCTCCGCCTGCCCGACCACGATCAACGAGATCCTGGAAAATGCAGATCGCGTCCGCGCGTCCGAGATCCAGATCGACGAGATCGTCGATGGCCTGATCGACCCCAACGATGGCGAGGAATATGCCGGTTCAGGCGTCACCTCGTCGTCCGACGATGACGATGAAGAGGGCGACGACGCTCCCGCCGGCGGCATGAGCAGCAAGCAGGTCGAAGAGCTGCGCGTGAAGTCGCTGGAGAAGTTCGACAACGTCAAGCGCTGGTTCGACAGGATGCGCCAGGCCTACGAGCGCGAAGGCTACAAGTCGGAAGCCTACATGACCGCCCAGGAAACCATCCTGGAAGAGATGATGGGCATCCGCTTCACCGCGAAAATGGTCGAGCGCCTGGCCGACACGCTGCGCGCGCAGGTCGAGGAGGTCCGCAAGCTCGAGCGCGCGATCATGCAGATCTGTGTGGACCGTGCCGCCATGCCGCGGACGCACTTCATCAAGGCCTTCCCGGGGCATGAAACCAACCTGGAATGGGTGCTTGGAGAAGTCAACGCCGCCCACGATTATTCCGAGACGCTGTCGCGCCAGATCCCGGCCATCCAGGAACTGCAGCAGAAGCTGATCGACCTGCAGGCCCGCGTCGTGCTGCCGCTCAAGGACCTGAAGGACGTCAACAAGCAGATGGCCACCGGCGAGGCCAAGGCCCGCAAGGCCAAGCGCGAGATGACCGAGGCCAACCTGCGCCTGGTGATCTCGATCGCGAAGAAGTACACGAACCGCGGCCTGCAGTTCCTGGACCTGATCCAGGAAGGCAACATCGGCCTGATGAAGGCGGTGGACAAGTTCGAATACCGTCGCGGCTACAAGTTCTCGACCTATGCCACGTGGTGGATCCGGCAGGCCATCACCCGTTCGATCGCCGATCAGGCGCGCACCATCCGCATTCCGGTGCACATGATCGAAACGATCAACAAGATGAACCGGATCAGCCGCCAGATCCTACAGGAAACCGGCGCCGAGCCGGATCCCGCCACCCTGGCGCAGAAGATGGACATGCCGGAGGACAAGATCCGCAAGATCCTGAAGATCGCCAAGGAACCGATCTCGATGGAGACCCCCATCGGCGACGACGACGATTCGCACCTGGGCGATTTCATCGAGGACACGGCGACGCTGGCGCCCTCGGATGCGGCGCTGCATGGTTCGATGCGCAACGTCGTGAAGGAAGTGCTGGATTCGCTGACGCCGCGCGAGGCCAAGGTGCTGCGCATGCGTTTCGGTATCGAGATGAGCACCGACCAGACGCTGGAAGAAGTGGGCAAGCAGTTTGACGTGACGCGCGAGCGTATTCGTCAGATAGAAGCCAAGGCGCTGCGCAAGCTGCGTCACCCCAGCAGGGCGGACAAGCTCAAGAGCTTCCTGGAAGGTCAGTAGAAACCCTTGTAGTACCGCCCGCCAAGAGAAATCCCTGCCCGCGCCCAGGCGCCGGCAGGGATTTTTTTTCTTCCATTATCAACCAACCGGATGGTTGACTCAGGGGGAATTGTGCGTATCATTGGCGCGTATCCAAGGGGTGTTTCAAGCCAAAGCGGAGTGCGTTGCCATGAAACTCGAAAGATTGTTCGCGATCGTGATCTGCTTCTCGATGCTCGCTGTCGGGATGCGGGATGTGCCCGCGCAGGAGGGGCGGAAAGTACTGCGTGTCATCAGCGGCGACGTGACCGAGCTGGATCCCACCCAGGGCAGCAACCGGGTGTCGCGTGTCTATTCGCAAATGGTCTTCGACACGCTGTTCGCGCTCGATGGCAAGCTGGTCGCGAAGCCGATGATGGTGGAGAAGTACACCGTCAGCAGCGACGGCCTGACGCGGGACTACACGCTGCGCCCTAACCTGAAGTTCCACGACGGCTCGCCGGTGACCGCGCGCGACGTGGTGGCCTCGGTGAAGCGCTGGGCCGACAACACGGCCATCGGGGCGCAGCTCAAGTCGCGGCTGTCGTCCCTGGCGGCCGTCAGCGACCGCGACTTCCGGCTGGTCCTGAAGGAACCGTTCGGGTTCGTGGAGTTCCTGCTGGCCGGAGCGGGTTCGCCCATTCCGGGCATCATGCGGGAGAAGGATGCGGCGCGCCCCTACAACACGCCGATGCCGCTTCCCGTGGTCGGTTCGGGGCCGTTCAAGTTCGTCGATGCCGAGCGGGTGGAAGGCAGCCGGGTGGTATTCGCGCGCAATGCCGACTACCTGTCCCGCGGCGAGCCGGCCGATGGCCTGGCGGGGGGGCGGGTCGTCAAGGTCGATCAGGTCCGCTGGATCATCATGCCGGACGCGACGACGGCGTCGAACGCCCTGGCGGCGGGCGAGGCCGACCTGTGGGCCGAGGCGGACCCGGACCAGATCGCGTTCCTGAGGCAGCGGGGGCTCAAGCTCAGTCCCAATGGGCTGCCCTTCGTCGAGTTCGTGCGGCCCAATTTCCAGCTTCCGCCGTTCAACGACGTCAGGGCGCGCCAGGCGCTGGCGCTGCTGATCGACCAGGACGAAATCATGCCCGCCGTGGCGGGGGACGCGGACTGGAAGCCATGCCATTCGTTCAGCGTCTGCGGCACCGCCTTCGGTACGGAAGCGGGATCCAAGCCGTTCCTCAAGCAGAACGTACAACGGGCCAGGAGCCTGCTGGCCGAGGCGGGGTACAAGGGCGAGACGATCGTGCTGCTGAGCCTGCCGGCCGGTCCGAACATGGCCGTCGCGCAAGTGCTGGCCCAGCGCCTGAAGGAAGCAGGCGTCAAGGTCGATCTCCAGGTGACCGATCTTCCCACGCTCCTGCAACGCATCCGGGCCAAGGGCCAGCCTCCGGGCAAGGGCGGCTATCACCTGTTTCCGTACAACGCCACCGGCAGCATCTGGTTCCACCCGTTGACGAACGCCGCGCTCGACATGTCCTGCGGCGGGCACAACTGGCCCGGCTTTCCCTGCGACGAGGCCGGCGAGCGCCTGCGCCAGCGTGTCCTGCGGGCCCTGACCCCCGCCGAGCAGCAGCAGGCGTTCGAAGTCCTGCAAGAGCACATGTGGCAATTCCTGCCCTACGTGCCGGTGGGGCAGTGGGATGTCGTCAGCGCCTATCGGCCCAACGTCACCGGCCTGCTGTCCGCGTACGTCCAGCCCTATTGGAACGTCGAGAAGCGGTGAGCGCGTCCGGAAGGATCATTCCCTAGGAGAAGTCCATGCAGAGTCGTCAGGTAAGTCCCGAGGAAATGCGAAAAAGGGTGGCCGTCTTCAGCGAGCTCCAGGCCAGCGCCATGCCGCTGATCGACGCGGCCAGGCCCGAGTTCCAGCGCGAGCTCCTGAGCATCATCGGCCAGGGCGTGGCCGAGGATGGCGCCATCGTTCCACCCATCACGGATGTCGAGGGCTTTCATCTGTCCATCGTCCGGGTCGAGGCGGGGAAAGGCAGCGCGCTCCACAAGCATCGGACCGTGGAGGTGTTCATGCCCCTGAACGGCCGGTTCTCGGTGCAATGGGGGGACCACGGCGAGCACGAGATCTTCCTCGACCAGTATGACGTCATCTCGCTTCCGGTCGGGGTATTGCGCGGATTCCGCAACGAGAGCCCCGGCCAGGCCTTGCTGCTGGTCATCATCGGCGGCGACGACCCGGGCAGCGTCGAATGGATAGACGAGGTGATGGACGCGGCGCGCCGCCAAGGCTTCGGCCTGGACGAACGCGGCAAGATCACCACCCGTTCCGTGAGCGAGGGAGGCTGAGCCGGCCATGCGACAGGACGAGCTTTGCGGATGCTCCGCGACGCGCCTGGCGGCGCTGATTGCCGCGCGCCAGGTTTCGCCGGTCGAGGTCATCGGCGCGGTGCTCGATCGCATCGATCGAGCCAATCCGCGGGTCAACGCGTTCGCGCTGGTCTTGCGGGAAGAGGCGGAAAGGGCGGCCCGCGCGGCCGAGCAACGGGTGATGGCGGGCGAGGCGCTCGGCCCGCTGCACGGGGTGCCCGTGACGGTCAAGGACAATGTCGCGGTGGCCGGCGTGCCGCTGGGCAACGGATCCATCGCCGCGGCGCCGGCCATCCCGGCGAAGGACGCCGTGGCGGTCGAGCGGGCGCGGGCCGCGGGCGCGATCCTGGTCGGCAAGACGACCTTGCCCGAATTCGCGCACAAGATGGTGACCGAAAGCCTGGCGACCGGGGTGACGCGCAACCCCTGGAACCTGGACCATACGCCCGGGGGATCGAGCGGCGGGGCCGGAGCGGCCCTGGCCGCGGGCATGGGGCCGCTGGCGATCGCCACCGACGGCGGAGGATCCATTCGTTGTCCGTCGGCCTGGAATGGCGTGGTCGGCATGAAACCGACCCTGGGACGCGTGCCGATCGAGGCGGTGGCCGACGGCTTCGGGAATTTCGCCTACATCGGACCCATGGCACGGACCACGCAGGACGCGGCGCTGCTGCTGTCGGTGATGCAGGGGCCGTCCGCCGCCGATCCGTTCTCGACCAGGGGCGCGCCGCCCGCGTGGTCCGGCGAGATCAGTGGCCTGCGCATAGGCTGGATCGAGCACTTCGGCGAATATCGAACCGATCCGGAAGTGTTGCGGATCACGTCGGCCGCGGTGTCCCGTCTTTCGGATCGCGGGGCGTGTGTCGAGGGGCTGCGCGAGGCCTGCTTCGATGGCCTTTATCCCCTGTATGCGACGCTGGCCAGCACGCATCGCGCCGGGCGGTATGGGGCCCTTTTCGACGCCGCGCCGGACAAGATGACGCCCACGCTGCGCGCGGGTATCGCACAGGGACGCGGCTGGTCGGCCATCGAGTTCCTGGCTGCCAGCGACCGGCGCACCGCGCTTTTCCGGTCGGTGCAGGCAATTTTTGAACGTTTCGACGTGCTGGCCATGCCGACGACGACCGTCGCGGCGCCTCGGCTGGATGCCATCGATCCGGGGTATCCGGGGGCCTATCCGCACTGGGCGGCGGCGCTGCATCCGTTCAACCTGACGGGCCATCCCGCGCTTTCCACGCCGGTGGGGTTCACCGGGGCGGGGCTGCCCGTGGGGCTGCAACTGGTGGGGCCGTGGGACGCCGAACAGCGTCTCTTCATGCTGTCCCAGGCGCTGGAGCAGGACCTGGGCCTGTCGGGACGCATCGCGAACCCGGAGGATGCGCCATGCTAGGTTTCATCGTCCGCCGGATTCTGTCGACCCTGCCCGTCATGGGCGTGGTCGCGCTGCTGGTGTTCAGCCTGATGTACCTGGCGCCCGGCGATCCGGCATTGCTCATCGCCGGCGACCACGCCACCCAGGAGGAGCTGGACCGCATCCGGGTCTCCCTGGGCCTGGACGAACCGTTTCCCATCCGCTTCGCCACCTGGGTCTGGCAGCTTCTGCATGGGGCGCTGGGGACGTCGATCTTCACCAATCTGCCGGTGGGCACGTTGCTGCTGGAGCGCATGGAGCCGACCATCTCCCTGATGGCCGTGACCCTGGTCATCGCGACCAGCGTCGGCGTGCCGCTGGGGATCGCCGCGGCGGCCAAGGCGGACTCCTGGGTCGATCGCCTGGTCATGATGGGAGCCGTGTTCGGATTCTCCGTGCCGGTGTTCGTCCTGGGCTATGTGCTGGCCTACGTGTTCGGGCTGCAGATGGGAATCCTGCCGGTGCAGGGATACCGGGTATTCTCGGAGGGGCTGGGGCCGTGGCTGCGCAGCGTGCTGCTGCCTTCGTTCGCGCTCAGCGGCGTCTATATCGCCATCATCGCGCGCACGACGCGTGCCGCGCTGCTGGATGTCCTGCAACAGGGCTACATCCGCACCGCGCGCGCCAAGGGCGTGGGCCGGGTTCGCATCCTCTACGTCCATGCATTGAAGAATGCCGCCCTGCCCATCGTTACCGTCATCGGCATCGGCATGGCATTGCTGGTCAGCGGCGCGGTCGTGACCGAAAGCGTGTTCGCCATTCCCGGCCTGGGCCGGCTCACCGCCGATGCCATCCTGCGCCGCGACTACCCCGTCATCCAGGGCGTGGTGCTGTTGTTCTCGTTTACCTACGTGATGGTCAATCTGCTGATCGACCTCGTCTACATCCTGATCGATCCGAGGGTACGGCTGTGAATGCCCAAGCAACCACGACGCTTGCCGCGGAACTTGCTCCGCCGGCGGCCCGGCCGCTGCCGGACCTGTTTCCCGCGACGCGTCCCGCCGGCGGGGTTTCCGGATTCGTCCGTCGTCATCCGACCATGGTGATCGGCGGTCTCCTGCTCTTGCTGATCATCCTGGTCGCGGTCTTCGCTCCCTGGCTGATGACCCGGGACCCGGCATCCGTCGCGCCGGCGCTGCGCAAGCTGGAGCCGTCGGCGCGCTTCTGGTTCGGAACCGACATCCTGGGCCGGGACCTGTATTCGCGCGTGCTGTTCGGCGCCCGGGTATCCCTGGCCGTCGGCTTTTCGGTGGCGCTGCTCTCTTGTCTGATCGGCCTGGCTGTCGGCCTGGTCTCCGGCTACGTCCGATGGGCGGACAACATCGTGATGCGGGTGATGGACGGCATGATGTCGATTCCGCCCATCCTCCTGGCGATCGCGCTGATGGCCCTGACGCGGGCCAGCATCGGCAACGTGATCTTCGCCATTACGGTGACCGAGATTCCCCGCGTCGCGAGAGTGGTGCGCGGGATCGTGATCTCGCTGCGGGAGCAGCTCTTCGTCGAGGCGGCCATCGCCTCGGGAACCCGGGCGCCGACGATCATGGTCCGGCACATCCTGCCCAACGTCATGGGGCCGCTGATCGTGCAGGCAACCTTCATCTGCGCCAGCGCCATCCTCATCGAGGCCGCGCTGTCGTTCCTGGGGGCCGGCACGCCGTCCAACATCCCGTCATGGGGGAACATCATGGCCGAAGGCCGGAGCATCTGGCAGGTCAAGCCGTACATCGTTTTCTTTCCCGCCTTGTTTCTCAGCGTGACCGTGCTGGCGATGAACATGCTGGGCGATGGCGTCAGGGATCTCCTGGATCCGAGGATGAACGAACATGTATGAGGACACGAGCGTTTCCGCCGCCCCCTTGCTGGACGTCGAGGACCTGCAGACGCAGTTTCTCGCCCGCGATGGGATCGGCCGCGCCGTGAACGGCATCAGCTTCCAGGTGGCCGAGGGGGAAACCGTGGCCATCGTGGGCGAAAGCGGCAGCGGCAAGTCGGTGACGGCGATGTCCATCATGCGGCTGCTGCCCGCCCGCACGACGCGCGTGGCCGGCAAGGTCCGCCTGCTGGGCCGTGACCTCATGGCGCTGACGGAGGAGGACATGCGGAGCATCCGCGGAAATGTCCTCAGCATGATCTTCCAGGATCCCATGTCCAGCCTGAATCCCGTGCTGACGGTCGGCCAGCAGATCGGCGAAGCCCTGGCGCTGCACGCGGGACTGCGCGGCCAGGCGGCGCGGGACAGGGCGGTGGCGATGCTGGAGCTGGTCGGTATCCCCGAGCCGCGGCGCCGCGTCCGGCAATACCCGCACGAACTCTCGGGCGGCATGTGCCAGCGGGTCATGATCGCGATGGCCCTGGCGTGCGAGCCGCGGCTCCTGATCGCCGACGAGCCGACGACCGCGCTGGACGTGACGATCCAGGCGCAGATCCTCGACCTGGTGAAGGACCTGACGCGCCGGACCGGCGCGGCCGTGGTGCTCATCACGCACGATCTCGGGGTGGTGTGGGAAGTGGCGCAGCGCGTGCTGGTGATGTACGCGGGACGGGTGGTCGAGGAGGCGCCCGTCGCGCAGGTGTTTCGCGATCCGCTGCATCCCTATACGCGGGGCCTGCTGGGCGCCGTGCCCACGCTGGACTCCAGCGCGGGCGGTGGACGGCTGGCGGAAATACCGGGCACCGTGCCCGGCATCAAGGAGCGCATCGACGGCTGTGCGTTCGCGGGGCGATGCGCCTTGGCCGTGGATGCATGCCGGGCGGTGGTCCCGGCCTTGCAGGTCAAGTCGCCGGGGCATCGCGTGGCTTGCCACCGGGTCGAGGTGCAAGAGGGGGCAGGTTCATGAACGCACCGCTGTTGAAGGTCACCGGTTTGAAGAAATACTACGCGATCGGGTCTCGTTTCCCCGGCGCGCGCCCCCGGCAGCTCCGGGCCGTGGACGATGTGTCGTTCAGCATCGGACATGGCGAGACCCTGTCGCTCGTCGGCGAGAGCGGCTGCGGCAAGTCCTCGGTCGGGCGGTCCATCCTGGGATTGTTTCCCATCACGGATGGCAGCATCGAGCTGGGCGGGATGAGGATAGACCGGTTGTCGCCCGAGGCCTTTCGTCCCGTCCGCAAGAAATTGCAGGTGGTGTTCCAGGATCCTTTCTCGTCGCTGAACCCCAGGATGAAGGTCCGGGATATCGTGGCCGAGCCCCTGCGCAATTTCCGGCCGGACCTCTCCAGGGCGCAGATCGACCGCAAGGTCGGGGACGTCCTGGACCAGGTCGGATTGCCGCGCGACGCCATCGGCCGGTGGCCACACGAGTTCAGCGGGGGGCAGCGCCAGCGTATCGGCATTGCCCGGGCCCTGTCGGCCGAGCCGGAGCTGATCGTATGCGACGAGGCCGTGTCTGCGCTGGACGTGTCGGTCAAGGCCCAGATCATCAATCTGCTGCAGGACTTGCAGCGGGAGCTGGGGCTGGCGCTGCTGTTCATCAGCCACGATCTGGGCATCGTCGCCCACATGACGCATCGCGTGGCGGTGATGTACCTGGGCAAGATCGTGGAGATCGGCACGCGCCAGGAAGTGTTCTTCCAGACCCGGCATCCCTATACGAAGGCCTTGCTGTCGTCGGTGCCCTCGATGAAGGCCCGCGGCGCCGGGAGCCGGCGCATCATCCTGGCCGGCGATGTTCCCAGTCCGGTGGATCCTCCGCCGGGTTGCCGCTTCCATGCCAGATGCCCGTCCGCGATGGACCGCTGCAAGGTCGAAGAACCGCCGCTGGTGTCCCATGGGGACGGGCATGCGTCGGCCTGCCATTTGAACGATACGCACGGAGTGCCTGCACGATGATCCACCATGTTCCCGCCTCGCCCGAGAATGTCCGGGTCGGCATGTTCGACGCCGGCTTCGAGCCCATCCTGACGATCGAGTCCGGCGATACGGTCAAGGTGGAGACCGTGTCCGGCAAGGCCTCGCTGTTTCCGCAACCCGGGTCGGGAATGACCGTGCCCGCGGCGCTGCGGCGCATCGCCGAGGCGAACCTGCCCATGCTGGCACCGCACATCCTGACCGGTCCGATCGGCGTCGCGGGCGCGGAGCCGGGGGACATGCTGGAGGTCAGGATAGACGCGGTGGAGCTGGGCTCGGATTGGGGGTATAACTACATCCGCCCCTTGGCGGGGGCGCTGCCAGAGGATTTCCCCGACCTGACGGTGGCCACGATCCCCATCGATCGTGAGACCCGCCGCGCGCGCCTCGCATGGGGCATGACGCTGCCGGTCGCTCCTTTCTTCGGTGTCATGGGCGTTGCGCCGCCACCTTCATATGCCTGCATTTCTTCGAAAGAGCCGCGCGTCCATGGCGGCAACATGGACAACAAGGAACTGGTGGCCGGAAGCACGCTGTTTCTTCCCGTCCACGTCCCCGGCGCGCTTTTTTCCGCGGGCGACGGCCACGCGTTGCAGGGAGACGGCGAGGTATGCGTCACCGCGCTCGAAACCTGCCTGGACGGCGAGTTCACGCTGGCCGTCCACAAAGGGGGCGGCGCCGCCGATCCCGTGCTTCGCTTTCCTCGCGCGGAAACGCCGACGCATTACATCAGCATGGGGTTCCATGAGAATCTCGATCAGGCCCTGAAGCAGGCGCTGCGCGAGATGATCGACTTCATCCGTGCGCGAACCGGTCTTGCGCGCGCCCATGCCTATCAGCTGTGTTCGCTTGCCGTCGACTTCCACGTGACGCAGGCGGTGAACGGAGAGAAGGGCGTGCACGGGATGCTCCGCCGGGAAATATTGGACTGACCGGGGCCTGCTCCACTTTTTTCAGGAAGCGTCAAATTGACAGTTCGCAGTACCGACAAGAAAGACAAGCCGGCCTTCTTCATTTCGGCCACGAGGCGTCCGAGCCGCTCGAACGGCGCCCGCGATCCGGAACGCACGCGGCAGAACCTGCTGGACGCGGCTTACCGGGAGTTTTCCCATAGCGGGTACCACGCCGCGAGCGTCGAGAAGATCTGCACCCGCGCCGGCGTCAGCAAGCAGATCCTGTCCCATCATTTCGGCTCGAAGGAGAATGCCTATCTGGCGGTGCTTGAAGCGGCGTACACGGCATTCCGGTCCAACGACCCCAGGCTCGAACTGAACGCCGCCGATCCGCGCGCCGCGCTGCGGGATTTCGTCCTGTTCACGTTCGACCATGTCCGCCACAACCGGGATTTCGTCAATCTGCTCAGCGGCGAGAATGTGAACAAGGGCAAGATCATCCGCAAATCGGAACGCTTGAAATCCATCTACGATCCGATGATCCATCGGATCGGGATGTTGCTGAAGGCGGGGGCCGAGGCGGGGTTTTTCCGGCCCGGGCTGGATGCGCGCCAAGTCTATATCAGTATCAACGCCTTGTGCTTTTTCAGCATTTCCAATTGCCACACGCTGTCGGCGGTGCTGGGTACCGACCTGGCGGACGATGCCGCGCTGGACGAGCGCCGTGAGCACGTCGTCGATTTCGTGATGGCCGCGATCACCGCGTGAAGCGCTTGGGCGGTAGGGACGTTTCGCCTTCCAGCCCGTGCTGCGCCCGGTATTGGGCCGCCTGTCCGGCCAGCCACTGCGCGAACAGGTGCAGGGGTTCATGGTCGGCCTTCCATTCGGGCAGGACCAGGTAGTAGTTCTTGTCCCGCACCGACTCACGCTCGCAGGCCACGATCAGCCGGCCCGATTCGAGTTCCTGCTCCACGATCAGCCGCGGCACGAGGGCGATGCCCTGGCCGTGCACGGCGGCTTCCACCAGCATCGAGAACAATTCATAGCGCGGGCCGCCCAGGTCGTGCGGGTGGCTGACGTTCTGCGCGGCGAACCATTGCCGCCAGGCATAGGGGCGCGTGCTTTGCTGCAGCAGCCGGTAGGCCGAGAACTGTCCGGGCATGATGCGCTTGCGCACGCCCAGCAGCCTGGGGGAGCACACGGGCACCAGTTTCTCGGGCATCAGGAAGACGGCTTCGGTCCCTGGCCAGGGACCGTCCCCGGCGTAGATGGCGGCGTCGAACGGGGTGCCTTCGAACAGGAAGGGCCGGCTCTGGGGGGTGATGTTCAGGACGATGTTGGGGGCCTGGCGTTCGAAGTCGGCCAGGCGCGGCAGCAGCCAGCGGGTGGCGAAGGTGGGCACGGACGCCAGTTCCAGTACGCCGCCTTCGCCGCGCCGGGCCATCAGGTCCAGGGTGTCGCGTTCGACTTCGTCCAGGCGGCGCGCCACGGACTCGCCATAGGTCTGTCCGGCCTGGGTCAGGGTGACGCCGCGCCGGGTGCGGCGGAACAGCTTCAGGCCCAGGAAGGATTCCAGCCCGGCGATCTGGCGGCAGACGGCGCTCTGGGTCAGCGCCAGTTCGGCCGCGGCCTTGGTGAAGCTCTGGTGGCGCGCGGCCGCCTCGAAGGCGGCCAGGGCGGCGGTGCTGGGCAGTTTGCGGCGCATGAGAAGGGCCAGGGATCGGAAGATTCTACTTTAATAAGTGCGTAAAACGCACAGATCAGTGAAAAGAACTCGTTTGGCGCGGTGGCCGAATCCGTATATCTTGCAGGAAATTCGCCGGGAGGACACGGATTCTCCTGTTTCCCCAACTACTTGCGAGACATGACTCTTATGCACAAGCCTGCACAATTCAACTGGGCCGACCCCTTGCTGCTCGACCAGCAACTGACCGACGACGAGCGCATGGTGCGGGAAGCAGCGGCGGCATACTGCCAGGACAAGCTGATGCCGCGCGTGCTGGAGTCGTTTCGCAACGAGCGCACCGATGCCGCCATCTTCCGCGAGATGGGCGAGCTGGGCCTGTTGGGGCCCACGATTCCCGAGCAATACGGCGGCCCCGGCCTGAGCTACGTCTGCTACGGCCTGATCGCGCGCGAGGTCGAGCGCGTGGATTCCGGCTACCGGTCCATGATGAGCGTGCAATCCTCCCTGGTCATGGTCCCCATCCATGAGTTCGGCACCGAGGCGCAAAAGCAGAAATACCTGCCCAAGCTGGCCACCGGCGAGCTGATCGGCTGCTTCGGCCTGACCGAGCCCAACCACGGTTCGGATCCCGGCTCCATGGTCACCCGCGCCACCAAGGTGGACGGCGGCTACCGCCTGAGCGGCGCCAAGATGTGGATCACCAACTCGCCCATCGCCGACGTGTTCGTGGTCTGGGCCAAGCTCAAGGACGAGGACGGCAAGGACAACATCCGCGGCTTCATCCTTGAGAAGGGTTGGAAGGGCCTGTCGGCGCCGGCCATCCACGGCAAGGTCGGCCTGCGCACGTCCATCACCGGCGAGATCGTCATGGACGAGGTGTTCGTGCCGGAAGAGAACTACATGCCCAACGTGGCCGGCCTGAAGGGGCCGTTCACCTGCCTGAACTCGGCCCGCTACGGCATTGCCTGGGGCGCGCTGGGCGCCGCGGAATACTGCTGGCACACCGCCCGCCAGTACGTGCTGGACCGCAAGCAGTTCGGTCGCCCGCTGGCCGCCAACCAACTGGTGCAGAAGAAGCTGGCCGACATGCAGACCGAGATCACGCTGGGCCTGCAAGGCTGCCTGCAACTGGGCCGGATGAAGGACGCGGGGACGGCGG
>Ga0182747_1000843_pt1 | contig 25996 bp, 19 predicted proteins | sample eDN3rd30CBELigBY_FD_128526 | JGI IMG/M metagenome (GOLD analysis project Ga0182747, IMG submission 128526) | Enriched backyard soil microbial communities from Emeryville, California, USA - eDNA 3rd pass 30_C BE-Lig BY (version 2) (version 2) | ecosystem: Environmental > Terrestrial > Soil >... | reverse complement strand
CTTTCATCATCTCTTCTCGCTCATAACGGCTTAGAGAACTGCTCTCTTCTACCTTTCGTCAACTCTTCTCGCTCATAACGGCTTAGAGAACCTCTCTCTTCTACCTTTCATCAACTCTTCTCGATTATAACGGCTTAGAGAACTGCTCTCTTCTACCTTTCATCATCTCTTCTCGCCTATAACGGCTTAGAGAACTGCTCTCTTCTACCTTTCATCATCTCTTCTCGCTCATAACGGCTTAGAGAACTGCTCTCTTCTACCTTTCGTCAACTATTCTCGCCTTTAACGGCTTAGAGAACTGCTCTCTTCTACTTTTCATCATCTCTTCTCGCCTATAACGGCTTAGAGAACCTCTCTCTTCTACCTTTCATCATCTCTCCTCCCCCATATCAGCTTAGAGAACCCCTCTCTTCTACCTTTCATCATCTCTCCTCCCCCATATCAGCTTAGAGAACTGCTCTCTTCTACCTTTCATCATCTCTTCTCGCTCATAACGGCTTAGAGAACCTCTCTCTTCTACCTTTCATCATCTCTTCTCGATTATAACGGCTTAGAGAACTGCTCTCTTCTACCTTTCGTCAACTCTTCTCGCCTTTAACGGCTTAGAGAACTGCTCTCTTCTACCTTTCATCATCTCTTCTCTCTCATAACGGCTTAGAGAACTGCTCTCTTCTACCTTTCATCATCTCTTCTCGCCTATAACGCTTAGAGAACATGTCTCTTCTACCTTCATAAAATCTTCCTAACAAAATCGACTCAGCGATTCAATTTATACAAATCTATCCTGCCACTATTCCCATAGCACTAACTTTTACTCCTCTTCCATATCAAAAAACATAACACTCTAGCAATTTCCCACATCCATTCATTTATCGTAAGTATTTCGAATTAAGAAGTATATGGAAATATCATCCTTTTGATTCAAATACAATTCTATAAAAGGATTATGATCTATTTCTATCAAATAACTGATAATAGATTGAACTCTATCAAATCGAGAAAGTAAAAATGTAGATTTATATTGTTCATCAAAACTTTACTATTATGAATCAAGGGGGATAACTGATGACGCTTAGGAAGACTATCCTGGTAGTAATGATTTTCGTTCTATCGATCGGGTCCACGCTAATTAGCGTTAGCTCTGCAAGTGCAAGTAGTACAAAAAGCTTGAAAGAATTACCTACTATTCACCAAGAAAAAACAGAACCCAATATTTCAAAGTCCTTACTAAATCCGCAAGATCCTGAAGAGAAAGTACGTATTGTAGTAGAGCTCGAGGGGGAACCAGCAATTCAAAAAGCAACTAAGAAAGGACTTCTATACAAAGAATTAAAAGCGACAGAAAAAGAAAGTATAGAAGCGACAGTAGTTCAGGAACAAAAAAATGTAAAATCCAATTTAAAATCAACCGCCCCTTCTATGAAATATTTAAAAAACTTTACCGTTGTCTTTAATGGATTTTCAGGAGAGGTGGAAGCTAAATTTGTAAAAAATATCGCAGCTACTCCTGGTGTCAAAGCTGTTTATGAAGCCACAGAGTATGAAAGACCTGAATACAAACCAGACATGGTGTACTCAAAAGAATTAGTTCAAGCACAACAAGCATGGCATGATTATGGTTTTAAAGGTGAAGGAATGGTAGTCGGTATTATCGATACGGGCATCGACCCAAGCCATAAAGATATGATTTTATCAGATAACCGTACTGCTGAATTAACACAAGATGAAGTGAATGCACTCTTAAAAGATGGGTCCGTTGAAAATGGCCAATACTATACAGAAAAAGTTCCATTTGGCTATAACTATATGGTTGGGAATAATATTATTTTAGATTTAGGCCCTGATGCTTCTATGCACGGTATGCATGTTAGTGGTACAGTTGCGGCAAATGGGGATGAAGAAAACAATGGAATTAAAGGGGTTGCACCTGAAGCACAACTATTAGCACTTAAGGTATTTGGAAACGACCCATTGTTTTCCTCAACTTATGGAGATATCTACATCAAAGCGATTGATGATGCTATTAAACTAAATGCAGATGTACTCAATATGTCTTTAGGATCTCCAGCAGGCTACGTCGATGAAAGTAGTGCTGAACAACAAGCTGTTACTAGAGCAACAGAAAATGGCATCATGGTTGCCATTTCTTCAGGTAATTCAGATTTATATGGTTCAGGTTATTACTATCCTTATGCAGAAAATCAAGATTATGGTGTTACAGGCTCACCTGGTATCGCTAACGATTCACTAAGTGTAGCATCCTTTGAAAATAGTATGATTACTGCTTTCAGTTTTACCTATCAACTTGATGGACAAAAAGCAGGTGAAGCTCTTTATCTTTTAGCAAATGATGCAAATCCACAAGAATTATTATCCGAACAAGTAGAAGTAATGGATGCTGGTTTTGGTAATCCATCTGACTTTGAAGGAAAAGATTTCACAGGGAAAGTTGCCCTTATTTCTCGTGGAGAGATTTCCTTTGTAGAAAAGGGTTTAAACGCACAAAATGCTGGGGCTATTGCTGTAATTGTTTACAATAATCAGGACGGTACGATTAATATGGCATCTGACCCTGGCATTACGATTCCATTTATGTCCACTCTCAAATCAGATGGTGAATTTTTAAAAACCGCCATTGGTAATGGACAAGCTTTAACAGTATCGTTTGATGGCAACTTTATTGAAGTTCAAAACCCAAGTGCAGGTCAAATGAGTACCTTTACTTCTTGGGGACCAACTCCAAATCTAGATTTCAAACCTGAAATTACAGCACCAGGTGGCAATATTTTCTCTACATTAAATAATGATAAATACGGTTTAATGAGTGGAACATCAATGGCTGCTCCTCATGTTGCTGGAGGAAGCGCATTAGTATTAGAACGAGTTGACACAGATTTCAATGTAACTGGTGCAGAACGTATTCAACTAGCCAAAAATTTATTAATGAATACGGCAACTCCTATTGAACTTTACGAAGGTGAATATGTATCCCCTCGTCGTCAAGGTGCAGGTTTGATGCAAATTGCCAACGCACTTTCAACAGATGTTGTTGTAACAGATAGTAAAACGAAAGAAGCTAAAATTGCGTTAAAAGAAATTAATAATGACCAATTCTCTTTCACATTACAAGCTCAAAACTACTCTAACAAAGAGGTTACTTACAATGTTGATACACAAATCCAAATCGATTTCCCAGCAGATGCTGGAGATGGTTTATATTTAAATCTACCAGACACATATGGTCAATATGTTCTAACAGAAGAGGAAGCTGATATTATTGCACCTACAACTGTCAAGGTTCCTGCAAATGGGACAGCTTCAATTACTGTTTCTGTAGATGTATCCAATATTCCATCAGATATTCGTACTATTTATAAGAATGGTTTCTTTGTAGACGGTTATGTTACTTTATATGATCGTAATGAAGAAACAACAGGAAATGTCCCATTATCTGTTCCGTTTTTCGGTTTTGACGGTGGATGGGATGATGCTCGCATTTTCGATTATTTTGCATGGGAAGATTTAACATACTGGGGTTATACAGCTTTAGCGGATGAGCAAGGTAATTTTATCACTGGTGGAAGTGATGAAAACTTTGATCCAACTCACTTTGGATTCTCTCCAAATGGAGATGGTTTACGTGATAAAGCAATTCCTGTCTTCTCCCTATTCCGTAATGCAAAACAATTTAAAGTAGAGGTTGTCGATAGTAACGGCAAGGTAATACGTACACTCCGAACGGCTAATAATTTAACAAAGCATTATACATCTGAAGATCCATACACATACAATTTAAATTACGGCTGGGATGGAAAAGTGAATAATAAATTAGTTGCTGATGGGGACTACAAGCTTCGTCTTAGTGGCGTAATTGATTATGAAGGAGCAGAATGGCAATCTATTGACTTCCCTGTGAAGGTTGATACGGTTGCACCTACTGCAAATGTCACTTTCAATAATCAAACAAAAACAATCACGGTGAAAAACTTTGCAGACACTGGTGGAACGGGCGTTACTAACTGGAAAGTATTAGTAAATGGGAACGCTGTATCTGAGGCGTTACCAACCTCAACTACATCCTTTATGATTGAAGAAGAAGTAAATAATAAAGATAAAATTACAGTACAAGTTGTTGATGCTGCTTTAAATACGACTTCATACGATTTCGAAGTTGGAAAAAATCAAGATACAAAACCACCAGTTATTTACATTGAAGCGCCAGCTTTCTTTGACGTATATATTACAAACAATATTGACGTATATGGGACAGTTGAAGATGATTCTAAAATTACCTCTGTTTCGGTTAATGATCAACAGGCAGTATTCGATGGGAAGAAATTTTCTCATACTTTAAAATTAAAAGATGGTGTACAAGATATCCGGGTTAAGGCAATTGATGAGTTTAATAATGAGATGCAGATTACTCGTAAAATATTTGTGGATACGCAAGCGCCTACAATTAAGGTTGGCCAGTATCCAAAAAATACAAAAGAGAATACAACAACTGTATCCGTTACTTTAAAAGATAACTTTGACGAATTAAGATTAACCGTGAACGGAGACGAACGATTCCTCCATGACCTTTCAGAACCTTATGCTATGAACGGCTTTGAACAAAAAATCGATTTACAACTCGACTTAGAAGATGGTTCTAATGAATTTGTAATCGAAGCTGAAGACTTAGCAGGACACATTACAACTCAAACTATCTACATCAAAAAGACTGGTAGTTCGAATGAAAAGCCTGGCAACGGAAAAGGGAATGGTAAAGGGAACGGAAATAATAAATAGTTTCCAAAAATAATACAAGTGGGGAAAATCAATCGATCTTCCCCACTTGTTTTTTGTTAAAGCTCTCCCGCTTTCAACTTCGCGGTGCGCCTGTAGCTATCGCTTTCTGCGCAGCTCACCTTTAATAATAGTTTACTCTACCACATTATCATACTATTTATTATTAGCTAACTTCCCTGCCTTAAGATTCGCGGTGTGACTGTCGCTTCGCTTTCGTCACAGCTATCACTTTACAGCTAGTTCTTCTAACGCTTTATATAAATCCCTCTAAAATTAAAGCTCTCCCGCCTTTAATTTCGCGGTGCGCCTGTCGCTACGCTTTCGGCGCAGCTCACCTTTTAATAATAATGTAATCTACCACATTATTTTATCAGTTATTATTTGCTAACTTCCCTGCCTTCAAGTCCGCGGTGTGACTGTCGCTTCGCTTTCGTCACAGCTATCACTTTACAGCTAGTTCTTCTAACGCTTTATATAAATCCCTCTAAAATTAAAGCTCTCCCGCCTTCAAGTCCGCGTGCCACTCTTTTAAGAAAGGAATGTCTTGTTCTTTGATTGCTCCTGTTTCTGTTGCTGCTTCGATTAGGTAGTCAAAGTTTGTTAGTGAAACGTATTTCACACCAGCTTGCTCAAATGCTTGTTCGGCACGTGGTAAATTATATGTATAAACGCATACAACGCCTACTACTTCACAACCAGCTGCACGTAATGCTTCTACAGCTGTAATAGATGAACCACCAGTTGAAACGATGTCCTCTACTACTACTACTTTTTGACCAGGTGCGATTTTTCCTTCAATTTGGTTGCCTCGACCATGATCTTTTGCTTTTGAACGAACGTAAACCATTGGGCTTTCTAACACATCGGATACCCATGCTGCGTGTGGAATTCCAGCAGTAGCAGTACCTGCAATTACCTCTGTTTCTGGGAAAAATTCTTTAATATTTTGAGCAAGGCCTTGCGCAATTTGTTTACGAACCGTTACGTCAGAAATTGTTAAACGCGTATCACAGTATATTGGAGATTTTATTCCTGAAGCCCAAGTAAATAAATCCGTTGCGTTTAATTCAACAGCTCCTACTTTTAACATTCCATGTGCAATTTCTTTCTGTAATGACATTTATTTTTCCTCCCATAATTCGCAAACTTTTTTATACGCTGCTACTGGATCGTCTGCCTTTGTAATAGCACGACCCACAACGATTAATGAAGATCCACCGTTTCGCGCTCCATTTGGAGTTGCAATTCGTTTTTGATCATGAACGTCCCCACCAGGTAATCGAATACCCGGTGTTACCCTTAGAAAATCTTCTCCACAAGTTTCAGCAATTTGACTTGCTTCATGGACAGAACAAACCACACCGTCCAAACCAGCTTCTTTTGTCACACTAGCATAGTGTAATACAGAATCTAAGAGCGATAAATTAATCATTTGTTCTTTTTTCATCTGTTCTTCCGTTGTAGAAGTAAGCTGTGTTACAGCTATAAGTTTCGCTTTCTGTTTACCAGCTGGTGTTCCTGCTTCTAATCCTTCAAGAGCACCTCTCATCATTTCGATGCCCCCAGCAGCGTGCACATTGACTAAATCAACTCCTAAACGAGCCAATCCTTTCATTGCTGATTTAACTGTATTCGGAATATCATGGAGCTTTAAATCTAGAAAAATATCATGACCTTGTTCTTTCACTTTTTGAACAATGGATGGGCCTTCTTGTAAATACAACTCCATTCCAATCTTGACGAATATCGATTCATTAAAGTGGTTTAGAAACTGAAAGACTTCTTTTTCACTAGGGAAATCTAGTGCAATGATTGGTTTTGTATTCATTTACCGATGGCTCCTTCCGATAATGTCTTTAATGCGTTTTACCCCAAGCTCTTCTAATCGAGCTGGTAGTGCTTCGATTATATTAGGACATACAAACGGATCCACGAAGTTAGCAGTACCTACTGCAACCGCAGAAGCTCCTGCAGACATAAAGTCAATTACGTCTTGAGCTGTACATACGCCACCCATACCGATGATTGGAATGTTCACTGCTTTATATACTTCATAAACCATACGAATCGCTACTGGTTTTACAGCTGGTCCAGATAATCCACCTGTTCCATTTGCAATAACTGGCTTTCCTGTCCGTTCATCTAAACGCATTCCCACTAATGTATTAATCATCGTAATACCATCCGCTCCACCAGCTTCCACTGCTTTTGCGATTTCTACGATATCTGTTACATTTGGTGAAAGCTTCACATAAACAGGAACCTTAGACACCTTTTTAACTGCTTCAACTAACTCTCTTGCAATAACTGGATCTGTACCGAACGTGATTCCACCATGCTTTACATTCGGGCATGAAATATTTAATTCTAATGCCTTCACATTTGGCGCAGCTGAAATCTTCTCTGCTACTTCGACATAGTCTTCAGTAATAGTTCCTGCAACGTTTGCGATGATTGGTACATCAAAACGTTCTAGATAGGGAAGTTCATTTTTCATTACTTTTTCTAAGCCTGGATTTTGTAAACCAATGGCATTTAACATTCCCGCTGCCGTTTCTGCAACACGTGGTGTAGGATTACCTAGGCGTGTTTCAACCGTAGTTGCTTTTATCATAATCGCACCGAGTTTTGATAAATCATAAAGCGCACCATATTCTTTACCAAATCCAAAGCAACCTGAAGCTGGCATAATCGGATTTTTTAAATCTAATCCAGGGAGTTGTATATTTAAACGACTCATAGCTCCACAACTCCTTTCGGGAAAACTGGTCCATCCGAGCAAACTTTCACATAATCTTTTTCCGTTTGATCGGTTGTTTTACAGATACAAGCAAAACATGCACCAATTCCACATCCCATACGTTCTTCAAAGGATAAGTATCCTGGTTTATCTGGATAAAACTCTTCTAAAGCACGAAGCATCGGTAAAGGACCACAAGAGTAAAACACATCAAATTCAGGTTTTAATTCTTCTAATAGGTCTGTTACATAGCCCTTTGTTCCTTTAGTACCATCAACTGTCACGAAATGAGTATCGCCCAAAGTAGAAAACTGATCTTCATAAAAGACAACATCTTCTGTTGCAAAACCGAACACATGAATTGTACGGATTCCACGTGCATTTAACACTTTCGAAAGCTCGTATAGAGGGGGTACTCCAATACCTCCGCCTACTAGTAGAGCTGTCCCACCTTCTGGCACTGCCTCTACAGGGAAGCCATTTCCTAAAGGTCCAAGGACATCAACCTCATCCCCCACTTGTTTTTGTGAGAGTATTTGCGTTCCTCTTCCTTCAGCACGGTAGATTACTGTCGCTTCTCCTGCTTCTCTATCGATATTCGCAATACTTATTGGTCGTCTTAGTAGTGGCTCAAAACTATCTGACACACGGATATGGACGAATTGCCCAGGAGTCATGTCCTGAACAATTTGCCCTTGTAATGTTAGTTCAAAAATATGATGAGCGATTTCACTTTGACGAACGACAATCATTCGTTCTTGTTGAATCATTAATGTACTACCTCCGCTTTCGGCATTTCTTCTGCTGTAAATGTCATTGACTCAATTACTTCTAACATAGCTTCTGCTGTATCTAATGACGTTAAACATGGAATACCATTTTCTACAGATTCACGACGAATTCTGAATCCGTCACGAGCAGGCTGTTTACCTTTTGTTAACGTGTTAACAACAAGCTGAGCTTCACCGTTTTGAATTACTTCAAGTAAAGTTTTTTCTTTTGATCCGATTTTTCCAACTACATCTGCATGAACACCAGCTTCTTCAAAGCTACGTGCAGTTCCTTCTGTTGCCATAATACGGTAACCAACTGTATTAAAGCGTTTTGCTAACTGGATCGCTTCTGCTTTATCTTTATCCGATACTGTAAATAGTACAGTTCCGTGAGTTTTAATTTCCATACCTGCTGCAACAAAACCTTTGTATAATGCTTTTTCAAATGTTGCATCTCTACCCATTACTTCACCAGTTGATTTCATTTCAGGTCCTAATGTAATGTCTACTCGACGAAGTTTAGCAAAGCTGAATACTGGAACTTTAACAAACACACCTTTTTGTTCTTTTGCTAAGCCCGTTGGATAGCCTTGTTGTACAATTGATTGGCCAAGTATCGCTTTTGTTGCAATATTCGCCATCGGAATATTTGTAATTTTACTTAAGAATGGTACTGTACGACTTGAACGTGGGTTTACTTCGATTACGTAAATCTCACCGTTTGATAGTACATACTGAATGTTCATTAATCCTACAATTTTTAACCCTTTTGCTAAACGAGTTGTGTAGTCTACTAATGTTGCTTTTTGTTCATCTGTTAATTTTTGTGGTGGGTATACAGAGATTGAGTCACCAGAGTGAACCCCTGCTCTCTCAACGTGTTCCATAATTCCTGGAATTAATACATTTTCACCATCACAAATCGCATCTACTTCTATCTCTTGACCAGTTAAGTAACGGTCAACTAAGACTGGGTGATCTGGAGAAGCTTCTACGGCATTTTCCATATAATGCTCTAATTCTTGTTCGTTATATACAATCTCCATTGCACGACCACCTAGTACATAAGAAGGACGAACAAGTACAGGGAACCCTAATTTTTTACCGATTGCTATTGCCTCTTCAGTCGATACTGCTGTCTCACCAGCTGGTTGTGGAATATCTAATTCATGTAAAGCTTGTTCGAATTTATCACGGTTTTCCGCGCGATCGATGTCTTCCAAGCTTGTACCTAAAATTTTAACCCCATTAGCGGCTAAGCCATCTGCTAGATTAATAGCCGTTTGTCCACCGAACTGAACAACTACGCCAATTGGTTTTTCTAAATCGATAATATGCATAACATCTTCAAGTGTTAGCGGCTCGAAGTATAGTTTATCTGAAATAGAGAAGTCTGTAGAAACCGTTTCTGGGTTTGAGTTAATAATAATTGCTTCATACCCGGCTTCTTGTATTGCCCATACACAGTGAACTGTTGCATAGTCAAACTCAACCCCTTGACCGATTCGAATCGGACCTGAACCTAGTACGATTACAGACGGTTTTTCTGTAACGATTGATTCATTTTCATCTTCGTAAGTACCATAGAAGTAAGGTGTTGTTGATTCGAATTCCGCTGCACAAGTATCAACCATTTTATAGACTGGGATAATATTTTGTTCTTTACGGTATTCATAAATATTTTTTGCTGTCGTATTCCAAAGTTCAGCAATCTTTTTATCTGCAAAGCCCATACGTTTAGCTTGGCGTAAAATTTCAGCATTATTTACATTGTCAGCAAGAGTCGATTCCATGTTGATAATGTTTTGTAATTTATTTAAGAACCAAAGATCAATTTCTGACCATTCATGAATTTTTTCAATTGTAACTCCGCGACGTAAAGCTTCAGCGATGAAGAATAAGCGTTCGTCTCCTGCTTTACGAATACGTTTTTCAATCCAATTATTACTATTTTCTTCTGCATGTTTAAGCTCAATATGAACGTGACCTGTTTCAAGTGAACGTACAGCTTTTAAAATTGCTTCTTCAAATGTACGACCAAGTGCCATTACTTCCCCAGTTGCTTTCATTTGAGTTCCTAAATTACGTTTTGCAGATTCAAATTTATCAAATGGCCAGCGTGGAATCTTAGCCACAATATAGTCAAGTGCTGGTTCAAAGTCAGCATAAGTTGAACCTGTTACCGGATTAATAATTTCATCTAACGTTAAACCTACAGCGATTTTTGCAGCAAGCTTCGCAATTGGGTAACCTGTTGCTTTAGAAGCTAACGCTGAAGAACGAGACACACGTGGGTTTACTTCGATTACATAGTAATTAAAACTATTAGGATCTAGCGCTAATTGTACGTTACATCCACCTTCAATTTTTAGAGCACGGATAATATCTAGTGAAATATTACGTAGCATTTGATATTCACGGTCTGATAATGTTTGGGAAGGTGCAACTACGATTGAATCCCCTGTATGAATCCCTACTGGGTCAAAGTTTTCCATGTTACATACAACGATCGCATTATCGATTGAGTCACGCATTACTTCATATTCAATTTCTTTAAAGCCTGCAATTGATTTTTCAAGTAAACATTGTGTAACTGGGCTGTATTTTAAACCACTTGATACGATTTCTTCTAATTCTTGATCATTATTACAGATACCGCCACCTGTACCACCAAGCGTGAAAGCAGGACGTACGATTACTGGGTAACCAATTTTAGCAACAAAGTTTTTTGCTTCTTCTAAGTTATGAATGATGTCTGATTCAGGAACTGGTGCATTTAATTCGTACATTAAATTACGGAATAAATCACGGTCTTCCGCTTTATGAATAGCATCTAGTTTAGTTCCTAAAATCTCAATGCCTAACTCATCTAAAATACCTGAGTTATTTAATTCAATTGCCATATTTAAGCCCGTTTGTCCTCCAAGTGTTGGAAGGATTGCATCTGGACGTTCTTTACGTAAAATTCGAGAGACAAACTCTAGTGAAAGTGGTTCTAGATAAACTTTGTCCGCAATTTCTGTATCTGTCATAATTGTCGCAGGGTTAGAGTTGATTAAAATTACTCGGTAGCCTTCTTCTTTTAATGAAAGACAAGCTTGAGTTCCTGCATAGTCAAATTCCGCTGCTTGGCCAATAACAATTGGACCTGATCCGATTACTAAAATAGTTTCTATATCTGTACGTTTAGGCATGTTGTTTCCCTTCCTTTACATGTGATTCCATTAGTTCGATAAATTCGTCAAATAGATGATTGGAATCTTCTGGCCCAGGTGACGCCTCTGGGTGGTATTGTACTGTGAATACTGGGTGTTTTTTATGACGTAACCCTTCGATTGTGCCATCGTTTAATGCGACATGTGTTACTTCTAAATCTGTACCTTCTAATGAGCTCTCATCAATTGCATAACCATGATTTTGAGATGTTAATTCAGTTCTACCAGTACGTAAATCTTTTACTGGGTGATTTCCACCACGGTGACCAAATGGTAGCTTGAAGCTTTTTGCTCCACTTGCTAATGCAAATAATTGGTGTCCTAAGCAAATTCCGAAGATTGGCACTTTTCCGATTAGATTACGGATTGTTTCAATACCTTCTGTAACATCTGCAGGGTCCCCAGGTCCGTTCGATAACATAATGCCATCTGGATGCCATGCTAATATTTTTTCAGCTGAAGTGTTATAAGGAACTACGAGTACGTCACAATCACGTTTATTTAACTCACGTAAAATGCCGTGTTTCATACCGAAGTCCATTAATACAACACGTTTGCCACGTCCTGGACTTGGGTAAGCAGCTTTAGGAGAAACTTCCTTCACATGATTTGTAATTAATGGTGTTGCTTGTAATTCTGCTACTACCTTTTCAACATTCACTTCTTCATCAGCCGCTGTAAGCATTGCTTTTACAGCACCTTTTGAACGAATAATTCTTGTCAATTTACGAGTATCAATACCTTCAATACCCGGTATATCTTGTGCTACTAAATAGTCATTTAATGAAATATCACTTCTAAAGTTTGATGGTTCTTTTGCAAGTTCTCGACAAACCATCCCACGAATTGCAGGTGTAATAGATTCAAAGTCATCACGGTTAATACCGTAATTCCCGATTAATGGATATGTAAATGTAACAATTTGTCCGTAAAAGGATGGGTCAGATAAAGTTTCTTGATAGCCAGTCATCCCTGTTGTAAATACTACTTCACCTTGGGACGCTCTTTCACTACCAAATGCGTAACCATTAAATACAGTTCCATCCTCTAAAATTAACAATCTCTTTTTCATTATTTTGCCTCCTCATATACGATGTTGCCTTCTACCATTGTTAGTACAGGCCAACCTTTCGCTTTCCATCCAGTAAATGGTGTGTTGCGTCCTTTTGTTGCAAATTCATCCGGATTAACTGCTTGTTCTTTAGACAGGTCAATCAATACTAAATCTGCACTTGCTCCTACTTCCACAGTTCCATATGGGAGATCAAAGATTTGAGCAGGTTTCACTGTCATCCAATCAACCAATTGCTTTAACGTCCATTTCCCTGTTTCAACAAATTGTGTATATAAAAGTGGAAACGCCGTTTCAAATCCTACAATGCCAAATGGTGCCCCAACCATTCCACAGCATTTTTCCTCTACAGTGTGAGGAGCATGGTCTGTGGCGATACAGTCAATCGTTCCATCAAGTAACGCAGCATGTAAAGAATCTTTGTCATCTGCTGCACGAAGTGGAGGATTCATTTTCCAGTTTGCATCATCACTCGGGATATCCATTTCTTCTAATAGAAGATGATGTGGACATACTTCTGCAGTGACACGAATTCCTGCTGCCTTAGCATCTCTTACTGCACGAACAGATTCTTTTGTAGAGACATGACAAACGTGGTAGCGTGCTCCAGCTGCTTCTGCTAATAAAACATCTCTCGCAATTTGTACAGATTCACAAATCGACGGAATACCTGGTAGACCAAGTTCTTTATTTCTTTTTCCTTCATGCATAACTCCGTTATAAATGAGCGAGTTATCCTCACAGTGTGCTACCACAACCATGTCTAGTTTGGCTGCATCTTGCATTTGTTCGTACATTGTTGCTGCTAGTTGTACGCCAACACCATCATCTGAGAATGCTACAGCTCCACTCGCTTTAAGCGCTGCTAAATCTGTACGCTCATCACCAGATTGTGCAACAGTTAATGATCCATATGGTAATACTCGAACTTTTGCATTTTTTTCAATTAAGTTATTGATTAATTCCAAATTTTCAATCGAGTCAGGTACTGGTTTTGTATTTGGCATCGCACAAATTGTTGTGAAGCCACCTTTTGCTGCAGACGCTGTTCCAGTTTCAATTGTTTCTTTATGTTCAAATCCAGGTTCACGTAAATGAACATGTACATCAACAAATCCTGGAGCTAGTAAATTTCCTTTTCCATCAATAATTTCAGCATCACTTGGCTGTTCTCCACCTAGTTCTTTAATAATTCCATCAACGATTGTTACTGTTTGATTCACTAACTCACCATAGTTGTCTAATAATCTTACATTTTTAATATATTTTGTCGTCATCTCTATCTTCCTTTCAGAACTGTCTCTAATATTGCCATTCTGACAAAAACGCCATTTCGAACTTGATTAAATATCCTTGAGCGTTCACATTCAACAAGCTCTGACACGATTTCTACATCTCGGTTAACTGGTGCAGGATGCATAATAATCGCGTTCTTCTTCATTTTTGCCTCCCGTTCAAAAGTAAGACCGAACTGTTCATGGTAGCTTTCTTTTGAAAAACTTTTATTAACAACATGGCGTTCATGCTGAATTCTCAGGAGCATAACTACGTCACTATCCTCTATCAGTCCATCCCAGGAGTGGTATGCTTCATAACCACCTGCCCATTCTGGAGGGCATAAAAATCGAACATTAACACCTAATCGCGCCAGTGCAGTTGCATTTGACTTTGCAACACGGCTATGAGAAATATCACCAACGATTGTTACATTTAAATTTTCAAATGAACCAAATTCTTTATGTATCGTATATAAATCAAGCAAACTTTGAGAAGGATGTTGACCTGCTCCATCTCCCGCGTTAATGACTGCTACATCAATACCTTCTAGAAGTTCGTTATAATACTCATCTTCTTTCGCACGAATAACGACTGCATCCATACCAATCATTTCTAAGGTTTTAACAGTGTCATACATTGTTTCACCCTTTAATGCACTAGAAAATCCTGCATCAAACGGAATGACTGTACATCCTACTTTTCTTTCAGCCATCTCAAAACTTGTTTTTGTTCTTGTACTAGGCTCAAAGAAAAGATTGGCTACATGATAGGGTTTTGTTAAGTTTGACAATTCACCACTTTCAAATTGAGCCGCACGTTCTAAGATCATCATGACTTCTTCATTTGTTAAATGTTCCATTGATAATAAGTTTCTCATTACCTCTTCCTCCTAATTCGTGTTTTCCTTTAGAAAACTCCGTTACCTAACTCATTATTAGTAGAAAAAATGCCTCGCATTTTATCGCGAGGCATCGGAGGTATAACAAGCTAAGGTACCTTAAAATGTGTACCTGCTTATCTATTCCCCTTCTTTGCCTCTCTGGACAATTCATTAAAGGTGTTATTATTCTAATTCTTTATGTTCTTTATCTCTACCTGGTAAAAGTAAGTTCATCAGCACACCTATAATTGCGGCAAGTGCCATACCTGAAATTTCAAACGAATCACCAATTGCAATTTTTGCTCCGCCAATCCCTACTACTAAAATTACTGAAGCAATTACCATGTTACGGTTGTTCCCGAAGTCTATTTTATTTTCTACAAACATTCGTAAACCACTTGATGCGATAATACCGAATAATAGGATTGAAATTCCTCCAAGAACTGCTGTTGGAATTGTATTAATTAAAGCCATTGCTTTACCGAAGAATGATAGGACAATTGCTATTACTGCTGCACCACCGATTACATAGACTGAGTAGACCTTTGTAATAGCTAGCACTCCAATATTTTCACCATAAGTCGTTTTTGGTGGACCACCGATTAGTGAACTAACAAATGTACCTAATCCGTCACCTAATAATGAACGATGTAATCCTGGATCTTTTATGTAATTACGATTTACAACTTTCCCTAAAACCAATTGGTGACCTATATGTTCTGAAATTGTTACGATGACGATTGGTACCATGGCAAACAAAATTGTAGAAGTTACTTTAAATTCATAATCGACACCCGGTATTAAAAATTCTGGTAATGCAAACCATGTAGCTTCTTTTACAGGTGTAAAGTCTACGATTCCAATGATACAAGAGTATATATATCCAACGACTATACCGAGTAAAATTGGCATTGCACTTAGTATGTTTTTAAAGTACACATTAAAGATGATTGCTGCAAACAATGTTACAAGTGCTGCTGAGAAATGTAACCCACTGTATTGTTTTACGTTATCAACAGTAATGTTCATCGCCATATCTACTGCAGTCCCTGCTAATCCTAAACCAATTACGATGATTACTGGTGCTACTACGATTGGAGGTAGTAAACGCATTAACCATCGATACCCTGTTTTCCAAATGATTAAGGATACAATCGCGTAAACAATCCCAACTGCCATTGCACCGATCATCGCATTACCTGGGTTTATTGCAACTCCCGCTTCATTCAACCCTGCGACAGAGATGATTGGTGAGATAAATGCAAAGGATGAACCTAAATAAGCTGGTACTTTAAACTGTGTAATTAGTAAAAAGATAATTGTTGCAATCCCACTTGTCAGTAATGCAATTGCAGGACTTAACCCTACTAACTGTGGTACTAATATTGTGGAGCCAAACATCGCAAACATGTGTTGAAAACTTAATGTAATGAGCTGTCCTCCTGAAGGTTTCTCATTGATGTCTAAGACTGCTTTTGACATTTTTTATCCCTCTTTGTTATTTAATCTACTTTATGTAAAGTAACGTTATCTTCTTTATCTACTTCTACTAGATGAACGACAATTCTCTCATGACCAGACGTTGGAATGTTTTTCCCAACATAGTCTGCACGTATTGGTAATTCTCTATGTCCTCTATCAACTAGTACTGCTAGTTGTATTTGAGAAGGACGTCCTAAATCCATTACTGCATCTAATGCTGCACGAATTGTTCGACCTGTAAACAACACATCATCTACTAAAATAATTTTTTGGTTCGATACCACGTAATCGATATCAACTTGTTGAACAAGTGCTTCACCATTCTCATTTTTTGTCGTTAGATCATCTCGGTATAATGTGATATCTAACTCCCCTGTACGAATTGGCTTGCCTTCGATTTTCTCGATTCTTTCTGCAAGCCTTCTTGCTAGAAACGCACCACGTGTTTTAATTCCTACTAGGATACATTCATCGATGCCTTTGTTTCTCTCAATGATTTCATGGGCGATTCTTGTTACCGCACGATTCATGGAAGGACCATCTAAAAGCTCTGTAATTTGTCCCATCCTTTTTCCTCCTTCCTATATCTGATTTGTAGGTGTTAAACAGTCAAAAGAGGGTTGTAGTTTTTTAAGTTTCCTGATTTATCATACAAAAGATGCGACAAATCGATATCGTATCCCAAAATAAAAACCTCTTAAAGCTTAGGGCTTTAAGAGGTTGGATATACGAGTTAATAACATGATTAGACATTTTTCGCACCATACACTTATGGTGAAACTATCTTATTAGCAATAAACATAAGAGTATATATTTATAACTACTCTCAATATTTGCATAAAAAGATATTAATATCCTATCATATTCTACAAGTACCTTCTCAGCCTCTCTGGACTGCCATTAAAGGTGAATATTTAAGTTTAAGTTTTAGTTACCCATCTCTGTGGGTTATTCACTGTTGTTAGTATAGTATTCATAGAGAATGAAGTCAACCTAATTTCAATAATTAAGAAAAAATACCCCGATTTAAAGAAATCGAGGTATCAGCCTTATTAAAAGTACTTTATTTAAACTTCTTTTCGTAATTGTTCTAATAATGCTACATAATCATCTGGAAGTGGTACTTCAAACTCAAGATATTCTTCCGTTGTAGGGTGAATAAACCCTAGTACTCCAGCATGTAATACTTGTCCTCCAAAATCAATTGTCTTTTTCGGACCGTATTTTGGATCTCCTACTAATGGATAACCAATATAATTCATATGAACACGGATTTGATGTGTTCGTCCTGTTTCAAGACGACACTCTACTAACGTATAATCACCAAGTCGTTCTATGACATTAAAATGTGTAACAGCGTGTTTTCCATTATCGACGATTGCTTGCTTTTGACGATCTTTTGGGTCACGTCCTATTGGAGCATCAATTGTTCCTTTATCATGAGCAATATGACCATGTACTAATGCTGTATATTTACGTGTTACCGTTTTATTTACAAGTTGTTCCACTAGTGAATGATGGGCATGATCATTTTTGGCTACCATCAATAAACCAGATGTATCCTTATCGATTCGATGCACAATGCCAGGTCTTAATACACCATTGATGCCAGATAAATCCTGACAATGATGCATTAAACCATTTACTAGAGTACCACTCAAGTGACCAGGAGCAGGGTGTACAACCATTCCTTTTGGTTTGTTTACTACAAGTACATCATTGTCTTCATAAATAATTTCCAAATCTAAGTCCTCTGGAATCACTTCCAGACTTTCAGGATCAGGCACGTCTACTTCGATGACATCGCCTTCCTTAACCTTATATTTTGGCTTTATATCTTCACCGTTTACTTTGATAATTCCGTCCGTAATCCAGTTTGCAATTTGAGATCTTGACCAATCCTCTTGAATAGTTGAAAGCGCTTTGTCAATACGCTCTCCAGCATTTTCTTGTTCTATTGTAATTGTGACTAATGTCATTATTTCACCTTTTTCTTATCTTTCCGTTCTTCTGTAAGCATTACTAAAATAAGCATAATAACCGATATTGTTAATGCTGCATCAGCAATATTAAAAATTGGGAAATCATAATTAATTATTGGGATCAGTACATCAACGAAATCGACTACTTCTCCTCTAAAAATTCGATCAATAAAATTACCTAAAGCTCCACCAAGTAAAATCATCAGGGTGATTCCAAAAGCTGGCTTACCCTTTGCTTCTTTATGGAAGTAATAAATTATCCCTATAATTACAACTAACGTGACAACAGTAAATATCCACATTTGTCCTTGTAACATTCCCCACGCAGCACCACGGTTACGATGAGAAAGAAGGGCAAACCACGGATCCCAGATGAGTATTTGTTCACCAAGTTCCATATTTTTTACTACTAACCATTTTGTCCATTGATCTAGAAGCAAAACGATTGCAGCAATACCATAGTATTTATACACAGTATTCCCCCATTTGCCTATAATCTTCATTCTTTTTTAAGCCAATTTTTAAATTGATACTGTTATCTATCCTAACATAGAAAGAGGTGAGCTCTTAATAAACAGTTTTCTTCTCATTACAAAAATAATAAGTAAAATTCCTCATATCACCTAAAAACAACCGCCCCCGAAAACGAGAGCGGTTATTTATCTACGCCGAATTTAGGATCAAAATCTTGACTTTAATAATTTGTCGTTATGGATAAACTTTTCATGTTTGTTATAAATCAACTTTTTATATTCTATCCGTTACCTGAAAAAATTGACTATAAATTCGATACTACATCTGCACAACGACTACATAATGTAGAGTGAGCTTCGTTTTGACCTACTGTTTCTGAGTAAGACCAGCAACGTTCACATTTTTCTCCGCCTGCTTTTTCAACAACAAGTGACGTTTTCTCTAAAACAAGAGCGTTTTCAGGTGCATTTTCTTTACCTGTTACAACTTCAAGTTGAGAGATGATACAACTTTGAGCAAAGTTTACTGCAGAATCATTTAATAGTGCTGTTACTTCTTCATTAGCATAAATTGTAACTTTTGCTTCTAAAGATTTACCAATTGTTTTTGCGTTACGTGCTTCTTCAAGTGCTTTAAAGACTTCATCACGAACAGCAATAACTTTTTCCCATTTTGCACGAAGCTCTGGGAAATTACTATGTTCAACAACTTCTGGGAAGTCTGTTAACTGAACAGATACTTCTTCTTCGTTTAAGTAAGCCCATAATTCATCCGTTGTATGTGGCAGAATTGGTGTTAATACTTTTAATAAAGTATGAAGAGTATCATACATCACTGTTTGCATTGCACGACGATCTTTATTGTCTTTTGCTTCAATGTAAACTACATCTTTTGCAACATCTAAATAGAATGCAGATAATTCTACTGCTACAAAATTGTTAATTGTATGGTAAACTGCTGCAAATTCATATCGATCATACGCATTACGTACTGCTTTTAGTACATCTTGTAAACGCATATACATATATTGATCCATTTCACGTAAATCTTCATACGCCACTCGGTCAGTATTCGGATTGAAGTCAGAAACGTTACCGTGTAAGAAACGTAATGTGTTACGGATTTTACGATATACTTCTGAGATTTGTTTCAACATATCCATTGAGATACGTACATCTCCAGTATAGTCAACTGATGCTACCCATAAACGAAGGATATCAGCACCGTACTGATTCATTACTTTCTCAGGAATAATGACATTTCCTAAAGACTTACTCATTTTACGTCCTTCGCCATCTAAAACGAAACCGTGTGTTAAAAGTCCTTTATAAGGAGCAAATCCATTAATTGCAACAGAAGTAATTAATGACGAGTTGAACCAACCACGGTGTTGGTCAGAACCTTCAAGGTATAGATCAGCTGGATATTTCATACCACGTTCCACTAAAACACCTTGGTGAGATGAACCAGAGTCGAACCAAACGTCCATGATGTCATTCTCTTTTGAGAATTTACCATTTGGACTTCCCGGATGTGTAAAGCCTTCTGGTAGAAGATCTTTTACATCCCATTGGAACCAGATATTAGAACCATGTTCACGGAATAATTGTGATACATGTGCAATTGTTTCTGGTGTGATAATTTCTTCTCCATTTTCTGTGTAGAATACTGGAATTGGAACACCCCAAGCACGTTGTCTTGAAATACACCAGTCTCCACGATCACGAATCATATTATAAAGACGAGTTTCACCCCAAGCAGGAGTAAAATTTGTACCTTCAACAGCAGCTAATAATTCATCGCGGAATGCTTCTACAGAACAGAACCATTGTGGTGTTGCACGGTAAATTACCGGTTTTTTCGTACGCCAGTCATGTGGGTATGAGTGTGTAAAGAAGGATAATTTCTCTAATGCACCCAATTCTTTTAACTTTTCAGTAACAACTTTGTTTGCATCATTATAGAATATTCCTTCAAATCCTGGTGCTTCACTTGTGTAACAACCTTGGTCATTTAATGGACTTAAAACTTCTAAACCATATCTTTTACCAACTTGGAAGTCATCTTCCCCGTGACCAGGAGCCGTATGAACACATCCAGTACCTGCATCAGTTGTTACATGCTCCCCAACCATTACTAAAGAATCGCGATCATAGATTGGGTGTTTTGCCACTACATATTCAAGCTCTTGCCCTTTTACTTCTTGAATTACTTCTGGATTTTCCCATTCAAGTGTTTGAGAAACTGTTTCTAGTAAATCTTTTGCAATGATGAATTTATTTTCATTTACAGCTACTACAACATAAGTAATTTCAGGATTTACAGAAATACCTAAGTTTGCTGGAATTGTCCATGGAGTTGTCGTCCAAATGATGAATTTTGCATCTTCTGGAACCACACCTTTTGAATCTTTAATACCAAAGCTTACATAGATAGAAGGAGATTTAATATCTTTATATTCGATTTCAGCTTCTGCTAAAGCAGATTCTGAAGAAGGTGACCAATAGACAGGTTTTAACCCTTTGTAAATATAGCCTTTTTCAGCCATTTTACCGAATACTTCAATTTGACGTGATTCAAATTCAGGTTTTAAAGTAACGTAAGGATTTTCCCAGTCAGCGCGTACACCTAAACGTCTGAATTGAGATTTTTGGTTTTCTACTTGTTCATATGCATATTTTTCACATAGCTCACGGAACTCAGCTACAGACATTTCTTTACGTTTAACACCTTTATTTGTAAGTGCTTGCTCGATTGGTAAACCATGTGTATCCCAACCAGGTACGTAAGGAACATGATAGCCTGTCATTGAACGATGACGGTTGATCATATCTTTAATTACTTTGTTTAATGCATGCCCAATATGGATATCTCCATTTGCATATGGAGGGCCATCATGTAATACGAAATGTGGACGGTCTTTTGTACGCTCTAATACTAGGGCGTTGATGTCCATTTCGTTCCATTTTTCTTGCATTTTTGGTTCATTTGCTGGTAAATTTCCGCGCATAGGGAAATCTGTTTTCGGCATTAATAGCGTATCTTTATACTCTACCATTGAAAATCCTCCTAAAAAAATAAATGTTTTACTCATAAAAATGTAATCATGGTTGGTAATGAGCGTAAGTGTCTGTCAAAAGTGAAAAGAAGAAGTTGCATTTTCTCTCAGTAGTTACCATTATGGTGTTACTTCATAATCGATTTGACAAATAAAAAAAAGCCCCTCATCCCCGATAAAAGGGACGAGAGACTATATCTCGTGGTACCACCCTAATTTGCAAAACTAATCAATTAGATTGCCTCTTAGACACTGTAACGTCGTGTTAACGAAATCACTTACTAATAATTATTTGTTTCCCAATTTCAGTGATTTTGCTCGGGAGTGATGTTCTTTTTTGAATGTTTCGTTCGAGCTTTCACCGTCCTCGAATCGCTTTTGACCACTTTCAAAAAATACTGTCTCCGTCAATGCATATAAAAATAAATTTTAATTCGTGTTTTCAGTATATGGAAACGAATTATTTTCGTCAAGTATGAATGAACTATAAAAGTTTATTTAACTCTTCATTTGTTAGTTCGACTTCATCTGTTTCTTTCCGAGCATGTTTTTGAATCTCTGTAAGGCCTACATCATACTCCATTAGATGATCCCAATCATCCGTACTCAACAAATCTAGTTGTGCTTCTACTAACATTTTAAAACGATTACGGAATACTTTTGATTGTTTTTTTAGTTCATCAATCTCAATTGCAATTTTACGAGCTTTCCCTAAAGCTTCATTGACAATTCGATCAGCATTTTTCTCTGCTTCTTTTATGATTAACTTAGATTCTTGCTGTGAATTACGACGAACTTCTTCGGCTGCTTCCTGTGCAACAATAATTGACTTTTGTAAAGTTTCTTCAAGTGTATTGTAATGACTCATTTGCTCAGTCATAGTTTTAATTTTATCTTCTAACTCTTTTTTCTCACGTATAATAATTTCATAATCTTTTATAATTTGATCTAAAAATTCATTTACTTCATCTTCTGCATATCCGCGGAAGCCTCTAGTAAACTCCTTATTATGTATGTCAAGAGGTGATAATGGCATGTTCAACACTCCTTCTGATTTGAGATATCTTAATCTATTATACAGTGCTACTCGACTCTTGACATTAAAATTTCGCAACTTTTCACTATTATCTACTATTTTTGCTCTAATCGTCCTACTTGAAGTCGTATTTTATCCTTTTTTGTTCGACCTTCAGTCACGATTACCTTTATTCGCCCAAAACCGCGTATAGATAATATATCTCCTTCTTGAACTTCAAAAGAAGTATCCTCTCTCACAGTCCAATTCACCTTTACTTTACCTGCTTTAATTAGGCTTTGTGATTTTTGCCTTGAAATGTTCACAACCGTTGCAATTATCACGTCTAGTCTCATAGAAGAAACCGTATATGATTTCTCAAACCATTCCTCTGTTAAGGTAATTAATCGGTCTTTATCATCTAAATGTTCGAGCTTTATTTTAGCTTTGCCAATAGAGGTTAGGTTGGCATAAATATAGTCTTGCACTTCCTCTACTACTGCAATTTGAATATTATCTTCTTCTATTCGGATATCTCCAAATTTACCTCGACCAAATCCTAGAGATAATAATGCTCCTAAGACATCAGGATGCTTTAGCTGTAAAAATTTAGAAGGGTAGTTGATTGTAAAAAAAGAAACTTGAAAATCTTCAAATGTAGGTTCAAAGTAACTGGGACAAATAAATACCCTCTGCCGCTCCGCATCTTGAAATCCTCCATAAGTTTTTACAGATAAATCATCATTTTGACCAATTATGGATGATACAATGAACCGCTCTCTAGGATCTAGAAAGTCCGTTAATTTTGGTGCAAAACGGTCTTCTACTTCACGTTGCCAACCTATTACTTTTTCTATAAATGGCTGTTCATCTTTTCTGAAATGCTGTATCAAATGCTCCATCTTGAAGCCTCACTTTTTTTGTATAGTAGTATTCCAAAATTTTCATTGTGTATTACGAAAATTGACTAATTTCTTCTTTACTTATAACAAAAAACCCCCACTTGTACGTAGGGGCATGTCCTATGCAATTAAATTAACAATGTTTAGAAGAACAATTCTTACGCCACGTTCGATGAATCGTAACAAAAAGATGGCGATAATTGGTGAAAAGTCAATCATTCCAATAGGGGGAATGAACTTTCTGAAAAAACCTAGGTACGGTTCGCAAAATTTTGCTAATAAACGACCAAAGGATGATTCTTGAATTGATGGAACCCAAGACATTAAAATATAAATAATGAGCATAAACGAATAAATCGAAAATACTATTGATATTACTGAACTTATTGTATACAACATATAAATTGATTACCCTCTCTAATTGTAAATTTCCCTTGAACATCAGTTTTAAATGTTAGTGCGGATTATGTACTCAATAAAACAGGGAAACTTCATTCCTATTTTAAAGGAATGAAGTTAATATTCCTCAGAAAAATAATTAGAGATTTCACCAGATACCTCAACATTTTCTGGTGTACATAAGAAGATATCTGTTCCAATTCGTTGAATATCTCCACCTAGAGCATAAACTGTTCCACTCAGAAAATCGATTATACGAATCCCTGCTTCTCGATCAATACGTTGTAAATTTACAATGATCGCACGTTTGTTTTTTAAGTGTTCGGAAATATCCTGTGCTTCCGCATATACACGTGGCTCCACAATAACAACCTTTGAGTTTTTTAATGAATTGGCAGCTTGTAAGCTAACAACATTACGAGGAGCGTGTGCAGGAGTTGTTTCAACTTCCACGATTTTTCTTTCCTTTTTCGGGCGTGATTTCGCTATCGGTTGCTCCGAAGGTAGATTCACTTGCTTGCTACTTGGAGCTTGCACTTCGAAAGTTTCTTCTTCTTCCTCTAAATAAAAGAAATTTTTAATTTTATTTTTCATGCTCATGAATATCCCTCATTTCTATCCAACAAGAGCTGTTCCAATTCTTACAAATGTTGCACCTTCTTCTACCGCAATTTCGTAATCATTTGACATACCCATTGAAAGTTCTTTGCACGGTGCAAATGGCAAGTTAAGCTTAACAACTTCCTGTTGTAAATTTTTTAATTCACGAAACACATTTCGAATTATTGCTTCATCTTCTGTATTTGGAGCCATTGTCATTAAGCCAACAATGCGAATATTTTCAAATTGATCTAGGCTTTTAATAAATGGGATGACTTCTTCTTTTGAAAGTCCGTGTTTTGACTCTTCTCCCGATACATTTGCCTGTACAAAACAATTAATCGTTTTTTGTGCTCGTTTATTGATTTCTTCTGCTAAACTATAACGATCAAGTGAATGAAGATAGTCTATTTCATTAATAACTTGTTTTACTTTTCGTGACTGTAAAGAACCAATATAATGCCATTTGGCTTGATTATTAAGTTCGCTCTTCTTATCTAATAATCCTTCTGGTCTATTCTCACCCAGATGAACCAATCCTGCTTCAATTGCTTCTAAAGCTCTTTCCGTTGTTACTTGTTTTGTTACAGCAATTATTGTTACGTCTTGCATTTTCTCAGAACGATTTTTTGCTTGTTCAATTTTGTTATTTATTATTTGTAAGTTATCAGTAATCTTTGCCAATTTAAACCCAACTTTACATAAATAGTTTCTTTCATTGTATCAATCTAAGTACTAATTTTCAATGCATTGCTATTAGTCTCAAGGAAGTTCTCTAACTAAAATGACATCTTTTCCCACAACAAGGACATCACTTATCGGGACTTTTCTAACTTGTTCGTCATTTTGCATAAAGGACATGAATTTCTTAGGCTCAGATACTAAAAAAGCCACAATGCTTCCTGTCTTTTCGTCTACTTCTGCATCAATAATATACCCTATAAAACGGCCATTACCAGCTTCAATAATTTCTTTTTGCTGAACATCTGAAAATCGCAATAAAATCTCCCTTCGTTCATTAGAGTCAACTTCTTTCACTGAATAACCTTAGTTACACTTATGCTACACTGAGTGAAATTTATACGTGTAGAGAGTATTTGTAAGGACAATTTTCTTTTTAGTCGTTTCAATCTAACAGGGTACAACTTTAACGGTAAATAATGAGGCTGGTCCATAAGTGAAAAACTCAAAGAAATACCCAAAACGTAATATTAAAAAATTGATACTTTGAAAATTGATTGGAATGGAGGGTCGACTCCTGCGGGAACAGCACGCTGCCTGAGACGTTCGTGTCAGGCCGTGCCCGCGGAAAGCGTACCCGGAATGGAAATCAAT
>Ga0182747_1000842_pt1 | contig 26032 bp, 23 predicted proteins | sample eDN3rd30CBELigBY_FD_128526 | JGI IMG/M metagenome (GOLD analysis project Ga0182747, IMG submission 128526) | Enriched backyard soil microbial communities from Emeryville, California, USA - eDNA 3rd pass 30_C BE-Lig BY (version 2) (version 2) | ecosystem: Environmental > Terrestrial > Soil >... | reverse complement strand
GAAGTTGCGGATCAGGTCGTTGTCGAGCGGGCCGATCGTGCCGTGGCCGAAGCGCGGCCCGGTCATTTCGGAAATCGTGTTGTCGAGCGACAGCAGCGGGTATTGCGGCGAGCGCAGCACCGACGTCTTGTATTGCGGCGTCAGCGCAGCCGGATGCCAGCTCCGGTCCCGCTGATGGAAGCCGCCTTCCAGGCCCGTCATCTGCTCCTGACGGGGCTCACTCACTTCGCTCAGGGTGACTTTTCGCTGCATGGGAATCCCTCCAACTCGTCAGAACTGAGGCGGCGCCGCGGAGAGCGCCAGACGCGTTTGCGCGGCAAGCCGGATCGGAGCATTCACGGCGCCGAAGCCCTCGTATCCGCGACGCTCGACAATCTCAAAGAAGAACCCATTCTCCAGCGTCTTCGTGTAGACCTGGAAGAACTCGGCGGAGCCCTCCCGATCATAGAGAATGTTGCCAGCCCGCAGCCGCTCGATTTCGTCGTCTGAAAGATCAGTGCGCGTCTCGAGGTCTTCGTAGTAGTTTTCGGGGATCGGAAGCAGCTCGACGCCGCTCGCCTTCAGCCGTTCGACCGTCGCGGAAATGTCCGCAGTCGCGAGTGCGATATGCTGAACTCCCGACCCATACATGTCGGTCAGAAAGCGGGATGATTGTGTCTGACGACTTTGAGAGGCATTGAGAATGAGGCGTACCGCGCCGTCTTCGGTCGCCACGACCTGACTTTGCACCACACCGCCCGGGTCGATCACGTTCTGGACCGGTGTCTTCTGCACATCGAGCAGGGAAATGTAGAAGAGAAGCCACGTCAGCATCTCCTCATAAAACATCGACTGGGATACATGGTCGACGGTTGTGAGCCCTGCGCCTGTAAATTCGCTGGCGCCGTCGACCGTGGAATCGAAATCCGTATCCCACAGGCGGTCGAGGCCGGTTTTGTGATCGACGAAGTAGATCAGGCTCCCTCCCAAACCTCGCACCGCCGGGATGTCCAACTCACCTGGACCCACCGGCTGTGCAAACGGCTGATCCAGGAGCTGCACCGCTCGCTCGATCGTCGCCGGAGCATCATCGACCCGCAACGCGATGGCACATACTGAGGGCCCATGGGTGATGTTGAAGGAATGGGCGAAGCCCTCTTTGTCGCTGTTCACGACAATATTGATGTCGCCCTGACGCCAATGGGTGACGTCCTTGGAGCGATGCTTGCCCGCCTTGACAAAGCCGAGCCCCGTCAAAACCTGCTTGAATGGCTCGGCACTTCTCTCGTCCATGGCGAACTCGACGAACTCGATCTCGTGGCAAGCGGCACGAGGAGGAAGCTCGGGCAGGCCGGGAACCGGAATACCTGTGCGTCGCTGAAGCTGATCCAGCGTGACGAGCAGCGAGCGTTGACCGTCGAGCGCGACGCTGCGCGCTGAGCCGGCCCGGAAGCGATCGTTGAAGATCTCGAGCGAAAGCAGGCCGTCGAAGCCGGTCGCCTGGAGAGCATCCATAAAGGAATCGATCGGAAGATCCCCCTGCCCCGGGAAGCAGCGGTAATGGCGGCTCCAGGACAGATAATCCATGTCGAGCTTCGGCGCATCCGCCATCTGAACGAGGAAGATCTTGTCCTTCGGGATGGAGCGGATTGCCGCCAGATCCGTCCCGCGCGCGAGAATGTGGAAGGAATCGAGGACGAGACCGACTGCCGGGTGATTGGCCCGGCGAACAATCTCCCAGGCATCGCGGTAATCGTTGACGTGGCGCCCCCAAGCCAGCGCTTCGAATGCCACCCGCATACCGCGCTTGGCCGCCCGCTCCCCGAGCTCGTAGAAGTCCGCGGCAGCCCGATCTATGCCGCCAAGGCTGTCGGGCGAGATATTGCTGCATACCATCAGGAAGTCGCAGCCAAGTTCCTGCATGACGTCGAACTTGCGCTCGGCGCGCGAGAATACCTTGGCACGCTTCGGCTCCGGCATGCCTTCAAAGTCGCGGAAGGGTTGGAAGACCGCATTGACGAGGCCAAGTCCCTCGACCATATGGCGCACGTCCGTCGGCGTTCCGTTGAACGACAACAGATCGTTCTCGAAGATCTCAACCCCCTTGAACTGGGCTGCCGCGATAGCTTGGAGCTTCTCGTCCAATGTACCGCTGAGACAAACGGTGGCGATGGCGGTTTGCACGGCGTTACTACCTTCATCCTGCGAGATGCTGACGATTTCGATGGCTGCGCTGGCGGCGTTCATCCGCCAGCACGAATATTCATTGAGCGGGAGACTCAGCGCGTCGCGCGGGCCTTCTCGATCTCCGCAAAGAGTTCCTTAGAAGCGGCCTCGCTCGCTTCCTTCGCGAATTTCTCGGTGACCGGCTTCACCTTGTCCCGCAGCCTCGTAACCTCCTCCGGCGACAGCTCGGTCAGCTGCATGCCTTGAGCCTTGAGCTGCTCGATCGCCTTGGTCTCGGCATCGCGGGATACCTGGCGCTGATAGGCCTTCGCCTCCGCCGCAGCCTCTTCGACGAGCTTCTTCTCTTCAGCGTCATAGCGATCCCAGACGCGCTTGCTGAAGATCACGATTTGCGGATTGTACACGTGCCGGGTGAACGTGAGATACTTCTGCACTTCGGCGAACTTCGATGTCTGAATCACCGTCGCAGGGTTTTCCTGGCCGTCGACCGTCTTCTGCTCCAGGGCTGTATAGAGTTCCGGGAAGGGCAGCGGGACTGCGTTGGCTCCGAGCGTGTTGAACAGATCGATGTAGAGCGGCGACTGCACGACGCGAACCTTGAGGCCTTGAATCTCCTCGAGCTTCGTCACGGGACGGCGGCTGTTCGTGAGATTACGGAAGCCCAGGTCCCAATAGCCGAGACCGACAAGGTTCTTGGGAACGAGCGTCTCCGAAAGCTTCTGGCCGAAGGGACCGTCAACGACCGCGTCCGCCTGCTTCGCGCTGTCAAAGAGGAACGGCAGATCGAAGAGGCCAAACTCCTTGACCTGACCCACGAGAAGGCCGGCATTCAGGACCGTCATATCGAGGGTGCCGCCCTGGATCGACGAGACGGTTTGCAGGTCGCCTCCCAGCTGGCCGCTCGGGAACAGACGAACCTTGATCTTGCCGCCGCTCTTCTGCTCGACCAGCTCCGCGAATTTCTTGGCACCCTGCCCTTGCGGATGCTCCTGCGCGTTCTGGAACGCAAATCGAATGGTGCGCTCTTTGATCTCGGCGTTTGCCGATCCTGGCAGGAGGAACACGCTGCTCAGCAATGCACTGCCGATGACCTTTCCGAAATGCTTCATGACTCTGATCTCCCTAACGTTTTTTCAGGATGGTTTGTCCGGTGCTCGGCACCGTGGTTGTGAATTGTCGCCTGCTATCCTCCGATCAATTTGGCGGGCCACATGACGAGCTGCGGGAACAGCACCATGAGGAACAGAACGACCAGCTGCGCCAGCAGGAAGGGCCAGACACCCTTCATCAGGTCTTCCATACTGATGCGCGAGACGCCGGCCACCACGTTCAGCACGGTGCCGACCGGTGGCGTGATCAGGCCGATCGAGTTGTTGACGATGAACAGCACGCCGAAATAGACCGGGTCGATGCCAGCCGCCTTGACAACCGGCATCAGGATCGGCGTCAGGATCAGGATAGTGGGAGTCATGTCCATGGCCGTTCCGACAATGACCACGAGCACCATGATGGCAATCAGCAGCATCGTCTGGTTGCCCATGAACGGCTCCAGCAGCTCGACCACGGAGGTGGCGATTTCCGACACCGTGATCAGCCAGGCCGAGACCAGGGCCGCGGCCACCAGCAGCATGACGACGGCGGTTGTCTGAGCCGATGTCACGAAGACGGCAAACAGCTCCGAGATCTTGAGTTCGCGGTAGACGAACACCGCCACGATCAGCGAGTAGACAGCCGCCACCACCGCCGCTTCGGTCGGGGTGAAGACACCGAATTTCAGGCCGAAGATGATGATGAAGGGCAGGATCAAAGCCCAGATACCCTCGCGCAGAGCCTGCAGGAGTTCGCCAGCGGACTTCCTGGGCGGGCTGACGATGTTCTCTTTGCGCACTTCCCACCACCAGGCAAAGGCCAAGCCGAGACCGAGCAGGATTCCGGGCACAAGGCCGGCCAGGAAGAGCTTGGTGATCGACACACCGCCCACGACACCGAACACCACAAAGCCGATGCTGGGCGGGATCACCGGTCCGATCACGCCGGAGGCGGCGATGAGCCCGCCGGAGAGCGACTTGCTGTGGCCGGCTTTGACCATCATGGGTACGAGCAGGGCCGAGAGAGCCGCAGCATCGGCCACGGCCGAGCCGGACAAAGCCGAGAGAATGCAGGCTGCCAGGATGGCCACATAGCCGAGGCCGCCCTTCACATGGCCCACCAGCGCCAGGGCAACGTCCACGATGCGCTTGGACAGGCCGCCCGTGTTCATGATCTCGCCAGCGAGCATGAAGAACGGCACCGCCAGGAGGGGGAAGCTGTCAGCGCCGTTGATGACGTTCTGGGCAATGATCTGGGCGTCGAACAGATCCATATAGTACATCAGGGCGATGCCGCTGATGAGCAGGGCGTAGGCGATCGGCATTCCGATCGCCATGGTACCGAGAAGGGAGCCGACAAAGATCGCGATGGTCATGACTGCACCTTCCGGGGTGTGGGTGCGGGGGTGGCAAGTTCGCTTTCGCGGCGGTCGCGCTCGGCGATTTCCTGCTTGAGCGCCTCGAACTCCTCCTGCTCTTCCGACTCCTTGACCATGACAAGTTCCTCATCAGAAACCTTGCCGGTAACCGTGCGGTAGAGATCGGCAATCAGGATCAGGCCGGTTGAGATGCCGAAGACGATGCCGACACCATAGAACCAGCCGGTCGAGAGGCCTGAGGCCGGCGCCGCCACATCCCAGTTGATCAGGGTCTGCTCCCAGCTGCCCTGGAGCAGCAGCCAGGTGGCGTAGAGCATGAGGATCTGTGTGACGATCAGGCAGGCGCGCTTGCCTGCATTTGGCAGGCGTCGGACCAGGGCATCGACACCGAGATGGCCATGCTGGCGCAGGGCCACGATGGCGCCCAGGAAGGTCAGCCAGACGAAGAGCCAGCGCGAGACCTCCTCCGAGACGGTGATGCCGGAGTTGAAGGCGTAGCGCAGCACCACGTTGCCGAAAACGAGAACGACCATGATTGCCAGAAAGAGCGCAATCAGAACCTTCAGCAGCTTGAAATAGCCTTCCACGAGCATGTGCATCGGCGTTTCCTCTGACTGGCGTCCTTGTTGTTGTTTTTGGAGCGGACGCGTTACATCGATTGAAAGTGTTGCCTCATTCGTTCGGGGTCCGGTTCAACTCCGGTGAACAGATGGAAGGCTCCAACGGCTTGGAAGACGGCCATTCCGCCGCCGCCCATGGTGCGGCAGCGGAGGCCACGCGCTGTCCGCAGCAGTTCGGTCTCAAGGGGAAAGTAAATGATGTCGGCAACCCAGAGAGAGGGATGCAAAAGCTGCGCGGGCAACGGCATCCCGGGATACTTCGCCATGCCGACCGGCGTGGTATTGACCACTCCGTCCGCCCCCGACAGGGCCTGTTGGAGATTGGCTTCCGGGATCGCGCGCTCCGAACCGAAGCGTGCACATAATTCAGTCGCAAGCCACTCGGCGCGGCTTGCATCCGTATCGACGATGCGGAGCTGACCTGCTCCGAGAGTCAGCAAGGCGTGAGCCACGGCGGCACCGGCACCGCCGGCCCCGAACTGGATGACCCGATCGCGGGCGACGTCTGCCAATTCACGCTTGAAGCTCTCGGCAAAGCCCCACCAATCGGTGTTGCAGCCAATGCTGCGTCCGTCGCGGAACACAACGGTGTTGACCGCCCCGAGCGCCTTGGCGTCGGGCGTCAGCTCATCGAGCAGAGGAATCACCGCCTGTTTGCAGGGATAGGTGATGTTCAACCCGGCGAAGCCCATCCGCCGCGCCGCGGTGACGAGCTCGGGCAGAGCGTCCGGTCCGATCCGAAGCTCGTCGAGATCGATCAGTCTATAAATGTACCTGAGGCCCTGCTCTGCCCCCTCGCGCTCATGCATGGCCGGCGTGCGGGAGGCCTGGATGCCAGATCCGATCAGACCGACGAGGACGGACTTGGCGTCGGCGTATTTCGCTGCACCGCTCAGACCGGCAGCCCCGGCGCTAGGAGCCTCTGCAGGCTGGCAACAGACACCACCTGCGTGAAGCAAGGAGTCAGCGTGTCGGATGCCTTCAGCGGGCATGACCATGACGTCCCTCTCGGTAATCCGACGCGCAGTCGGAGCGGTTTCCTATTGTTGCCCGGCATCGAGGCATTTCTCTGCTCGATCGCTTGCATCCGGCGGGCAGCGACATTAATGTACGAACTAGTTCGTATAGTCAACAGGGGTGGTTTGTGTTTTTTAAGTGCGCCTCTACGCCTTTAGGCGAGCAAAGCTTGCGCTCCCTGTTGAATGAGCACCCGGGAGCTTTCACGTTGACGTCTGATCCGCCTTGCTCACGAAGCGGGTTCGTGCTGAGCCATTGCTCGGAGAAGATTCAGGTAATGAGAGGCTTGCTATGACTGGACGTGAAGGATGTCCCCGCTATGCATGACGTTAAACCCTCCCGAAACGTCACCAAGCGGTCGACTTCCGGCCGTGGCGGTTACGATCCTGAACTGACCCGGCAGAACATCCTGGCGGTTGCAACCAGGGAATTTGCCGAGAAAGGTTATAGCGGAGCACGGGTGGATGAGATCGCCGCCCAGACGAACACCAGCAAGCGGATGATCTATTATTACTTCGAGGATAAAGAGGGATTGTTCGTTGCGGTGCTCGAAGACGCCTACCGGCGCATCAGGCAGATCGAGGCGACGCTAGATCTGGCCGATCTGGAGCCGGAGGCCGCAATCCGGGCCCTTGTGGGCTTCACATTCGACTATCAGAACTCGAATGAAGACTTCATTCGCCTCGTGATGGTCGAGAATATTCACCAAGGGGTTCATCTTGCACGCTCGAGAGCGATCCAGGACTTGAACGTCTCCGTGATCAACACATTGCGCGAGATCTACGAGCGAGGCGTTTCGGATGGCGTCTTCCGGGAGGGTATTGATGAAATCGATCTGCACATGACGATCAGCGCCTTGTGTTTCTTCAATGTCTCCAATCGCGCAACTTTCTCTCAGATCTTCAAGAAGGATATGTCGTCCCAGGAGATGCTGGCCAAACGGCGGGAAACCGTAATTGATACGGTTATCCGCTATTTGAAGAAATGATGCTGACGCGAGACAGGAGCGCAGGCAGCTACCCGAGAAGCGCTGCGTATCGTTGGCGGCGAGCTGTGCGACGCGCTTCGAGCGCTTCGTCAACAACCTTAGACATTCCAGCAGCAAGCTGGACGAACAACTGAAGCCATGAACGTGTGCGGGTTGCCGTGCTGTCGCGGGGTAGGTCTTCGGTATGGAAATGAACATTGGCCATGAGTCGATCTTTCTCGGAGAGAACGTGACCTCAGGCGTTTCCTTCTTTGTATTTCTGCAAAATATGGGCCGCCTCGTCTCTGCGCACCAGGGGAAATGCGACATAGTTCACACGCAGTATACGCATATCAAAGACAGACGAGGCTTCATCACATGCACCGAGCGCAATCTGCTGGGAGACCTGCGCTGGGATGTATTCCTCCAACGGAGGCCTCGCGCTATCGGAGGTGATCAGGACAACTGTCGAGAGCAGACCGGCGAGCCGGCTTTCTCGGCGGAAGGGAAAACCTGAAACGGACTCACGCAACAGCAACAGGAAAGTCATTATGAGCCGCATCGTCTACGTCCTGAATGGCCCCAACCTCAACCTTCTCGGGAAGCGCCAACCTGCAATCTATGGGTATGAAACCTTAGCGGATGTGGAGGCGGATTGCCGCCGCGTTGGCGATGAACTTAAGCTCGAGATCGAGTTTCACCAAAGCAACGCTGAGCATCAGATCATTGATTGGATCCACGAAGCACGGGAGCGAGCCGGTGGCATCGTGATCAACCCGGCGGCATTCACCCATACGTCTGTCGCGATCCTCGATGCTCTGAATGCCTGCGAGTTCCCGATCATTGAGGTGCATATCTCGAATGTGCACAAGCGCGAGGCCTTCCGGCATCATTCCTACGTCTCAACCGTCGCCTCCGGGGTGATCGCTGGCTTTGGCACCCAGGGTTATCAATTGGCTCTTCAACGGCTTGCACGCCTCATCGATGAGAGCCAGCAATAGCTTCAGCTCCGACGACATCTGCGGGGCTGCGATCAATGCCGGCGTTGGTCAGCAGGAATTAGGCAGACTTGGCGCGGTAATGGAATTGTGCCTTCGAGGCGCCGACAATGAACGCCGGCGCCTCGATTGACAGTCGGAGATGATAGAAACGTCATGACTACTGTTTGGTCGAGCGAATTCTCTCCAACTCCGACATCATCTCTGCCGCGCCGGCTGCCCAAATTCGACGGTGGACTTCTCCCGCACGGCCTTGGTCTTCTCCCTCAGCTTTGCCACTTCAGCATCGGGCAATGTCGAGAATTCCACCCCCTTGGATTTGAGCTCGTCGAGAGCAGTCAGTTCAAACGCCCGAATGGCCTTACGCTCAAAGTCCTGGGCTTCCTTAACAGCTTCGGTGATGAGTGCCTGCTCGTCCGGTGTGAGCCGATCCCAGAAGCGCTTGCTCATAAGGAAAGCCCAAACACTGTAGATGTGGTTGGACTGAACTGCGTATTTCTGCACCTCGTAGAATTTCGATGCGAGAATGGTGGCGAGCGGATTCTCCTGACCATCGATGGTCTTGGTCTCAAGAGCAGTGTAAACCTCCGTGAACGGCATCGGCACCGCATTGGCTCCGAGTTCCCGGAATGTGTCGATGAACAGCGGGTTTTGAATGACCCGTAGCTTGAGGCCTGCAAAATCCTCAGCTTTGGTGATCGGCCTTCGGCTGTTAGTGACCTGGCGAAAGCCATTCTCCCAGAACCCTAACCCGATCAAAGCCTTTTCGGGAAGCTTGGCCATGACTTTCTGTCCAAACGGGCCATCCTAGAGGGCATCGGCTTCTTGGACTCCGCCGCCGATCAGTGCATGTCGGCCCAGTACCTCACTGACCGCCAGCCATACTCAGCTTGGCGCCAGGGCAGTTTGCAGGACCTACGCAAAGCCCACTTCCGCCGACGGCAGATCTCTTTGGACAGATTGCTTCTCAGGCCGCCCTGTTCTTGACCGCACCGATGAGGGCGGTCAGGATGGCGCCACCGGCACCGCCGCTGATGAGGTTGGCGACAACTCCGCCGACGCTGAAGTTCCCGCTGGCAAGCGATGCGCCAATCGCCGGCATGGCAAGGGTTACGATCTGTCCGAGAACGCCACCGCCGACAGCACCGGCGATGAGGTTTCCCGCAGTACCCATGTCGAAGGTCGGGGATGCCTTCCCAGCCGCTCCGCCGCCCACCGCGCCTGCGATTAGATTGATCAGAATCTGTTCCATTTGCGCCTCCTGCGAGCCATCAACGTCTCGCCGATTGATTGACGGCTTGGCCGTCGAGCAACCCGTAGGTGCGTTCGAGGAGTGACATTCTGGGTTTGGTGCGAACAGCTCATCGTACCGATAGATGCCCATCGCAGGAATACCGGCATGTTCATTACGCTTACCGAAGACTGGTAGCCCGTGCTGCCGAATGCCCGATCACCATCCGTGATGTCATACCGCTTTGGCCTCGAACCGTCATCAACCTGAAGCGACACTACATGAGCAAGCTTTGCTTGCTTGACCGCTTGAGACAGCGATTTATCACTTTGAGGCGGAAGGCGGCGTACGAACAAACAGCTCAGGTCGCTCAGCGACAGGTACGACGCCGTCGAGACCGATTAAACGCCGATGGCGGCCTTCACCTTCTCGGCTCGGAAGGGAATGTCGTAGAGCCGCCGTCCCGTCGCGTGCCGGATGGCATTTGCGATGGCCGCCGGCGTCGGTCCCTGCGCTGCCTCGCCCGTTCCGAGGAAAGGCTCGCCCGGCCGCTCCACGATCTTCACATCAATGCTTTCGGGCACGGAGCCGAACCGCATGATCGGATAGCTCGACCAATCCGTGCTGGTGATCCCGGATTCATCGAACGTGACTGTCTCGTAGAGGGTCCAGCTCGCGGCTTGGATAATACCGCCTTCCGTCTGGTTGCGGATGCCGTCCGGATTGACGATCTCGCCGCTGTCGATGGCGGCCACGACGCGAAGGATGCGGCAGCGCCCTGTCTCACGCTCCACCTCGATCTCGAGGGCTATGGCGAGATAGGCGGCTAGGTTCTTGTAACGGGCGAACGCGAAGCCTCTTCCGCGACCGTCAGGCAACCGGTCCCGGGACCAGCCGAAACCATCAGCAGCCGCCTCGATGACCGCCCGCCCCCTCGGATCGTCCATATGACGAAGGCGGAACTCGACCGGATCGGCATTCGCCATAAGCGCAAGTTCGTCCATCGCGCTCTCGATGGCAAACACATTGGCATAGGCACCGAGCGCCCTCAAGGCAGATACCCGCAGCGGCATCTCCGGCAGGAAGTGCCAGATCACGCGCATGTTGGGGATCGTGTAGAGCGGCACCGCATTGCGGTCGCCGTTCCCTGACGGACTGATGCTGAGTTTCGCCGGGGGAGCCTTGAACGCCGCCGGCAGCGATTGCGCCGCGATGAGCGAGCCGGCGGGACCAGGGCGCGTGCTGTGCGTGTTGCTCCACAGGTCGTAGTTCCACTCGGCGATCCTGCCCGATTGATCAAGCGAGGCGCGCACCTCGGTCAGCATGGCGGGCCCATAGGGCTCCCAGACATGCTCCTGCTCCCGCATCCATTGCAAGCGCACGGGACGGCCGGGCACCGCCTGAGCGATGAGCGCCGCATCCGCCGCCGCATCGTCGGCTCCGTTATGGCCGTAGCATCCCGACCCTTCCACATGCACCACGTGCACTTGCTCCGCGGGGACGCCGAGCATTTCCGCGATCGCCGCGCGATCCGGAAAGACACCCTGCGTGTGGCTCCAGATCCTGGTAGTGCCGCTCTCAAGAAGCGCCACTGCGCAGGAGGGTCCGATGGAGCCGTGGATCTGATAGGGACGCGTGAAGGTGGCCTGGAACGACTGGGCTGATGCAGCACCGGGTTGGCCGCGCTCGGCGACCACGCCCTGCTGTGCCGGTCGGGTCTTCAGAGATTGGATGAACTCGGAAGGGTTCGGAAATTTTGTCCCCTCCGACCATTGCGCTGCGGTCTCCAGCAAGCGCATTGCCTGGATCGCCTGGAATTCGCGCTCGGCCACCACGGCCAGAAAGCTGCCGTTGCGCACCACGGCGACCACGCCCGGCAGCCGCTCGACGGCGGACGGATCCAAGGCGGTAAGCGTCGCGCCGGGACGTGGCGGACGCACGACGCGGGCGTGAACCATGCCGGGCAGACGCATGTCCTGAACATAGATCGGAGTGCCCGTGACCTTGGCCGGAATGTCGACCCGCTTCATAGGCTTGCCCATGATGCGGAAGCTGCCCGGCGCCTTGAGGCGCGATTGCGGCCTGGCCTCCACATGCATGATCTCTGTCGATACCAGAGAGCCGTAATCGAGCGCCTGTCCATCGGAACGGATCACCTTTCCGTTCTCGGCCCGAAGCTGATCGGCGGGAATCTGCCATCGCGCCGCGGCTTGGCCGATCAGGAGTTCGCGCACCTGCGCGGCCGCATGGCGGATCGTGGTGCCGCTGTTCTGGATCGACTGGCTTCCGGCCGTATAGCCCTCGTTCGGTGTCTGCCCCGTATCCGCCGTGACCAGGCGGATCGCCGTCGGGTCGACTTCCAGTTCCTCCGCTGCGATCTGGAGGATCGCGGTCTTGACGCCCTGGCCGAGTTCCGCCTTGCCGGTGAACACGGAGATCGCGCCATCGGCATCAATCCGGATCCATGCGTCGAGCAAAGGATCGTCGGCCAGGCTCCCCGGCAGCTTCGGCTTCGGCTGGGGTGGCGCGGCGCCCTGCACCTCGCCTTCCTGCGCGAATGCCTGCGACAGGAGAGCGAAGCTGACGACGATAGATCCTCCTCCGGCGATCACGCTGCGGCGTGTAGGCCTCTTCCGATCAGGACGGGTCATCACGAGGCACCTCCGCTCTGGGGGTTATGGCGCATGATTTCGCCGGCCCGCATCACAGCCTTGATGATGCGCATATGCGTGCCGCAGCGGCAGAGATTGGGCTCAAGATGCGCGCGGATCGTCGCCTCATCGGCCGAAGGATCCGCCTGCAGCAGTGCCTGCGCACGCATCATCATGCCGGGAATGCAATAGCCGCATTGAGCGGCCTGCTCCTCGATGAAAGCCTGCTGCATCGGGCCTGGCTTTTCGAGCGTTCCCAAACCCTCGACGGTCGTGACGCGGCGTCCCTCCAGCAGCAGGACCGGCGTGACGCAGGACAGCACGGCCTCGCCATCCACCATCACCGTGCACGAGCCGCATTGCCCGATGCCGCAGCCGTATTTTGCTCCGTTCAGCTCCAGGTGATCGCGCAGAACGTAGAGCAGCGGAGTTTCGGGATCGGCTTCGACCTGCTGGGTCCTTCCATTGACGGTGAGGGTCACGGCCATGGTGCTGTCCTCATGCTGGTTTCCGGCGGAGCATGCGTTGTGCCATCCATACGGTAGACGGGCACCCTGCGTTCGCCCCTCAGGGTCGATGACACCCGCTCCCGCGTGTCAGTCCAGGCGGGCTGCTTGCTGAAGCGCTCGCGCATGTAATCAAGCAAGGCCACAAGCTGGTTCTCGTTGAGAACACCCCGATACGCCGGCATCATAGCACTCGGCTCGCCCTTGGCCGCGGGCAGGCCGTAGAGGGTGACATTGATGATGTTCTGAGCATTCGGAGCGTTGACGGCTGTGCTGAGATGGAGGTTGAGCCCACCGAAGGGCGGCGGCCGACGACCGTCGTGGCAGCCCTGACAGGCGCTGACGAAGATCGCCTCTCCCGGACCGTTGCCCGTCTCGCCGGTTCTCCTCAAGGGCGCCGCCTCGCGTTCCTGACGGGCGGCTGCGAGCGCGGCCTCGCTCTGCGCGAGGCGCTCCTTACTCGGACGGCCCATCACCTCGGCCACATAGGCTGCGATGGCCTTCACATCTGCCTCCGAAGCCGCACCGAGATTGGCGGTCACCGGTGCCATCGGGCCACGCGAGACGCCGTGCCGATCATGCCAGCCGTGGCGTAGATAGGACGCAAGGCTCTCCACATCCCAAGGCAGAGGAGCCGGCGAGCCTGAATTGATGGCATAGGCCGTCCAGTTCTCGATCTCGGCACCGGCAAAATGCTGGTCCGGGATTTCCGCTCCCAACCGATTGCGAGGCGTGTGGCAGGCGCCGCAATGGCCGAGGCCCTCCGCAAGATAGCGCCCGCGGTTCCACTCCGCAGGCCGACCGTTTTCGGGCAGATAAGGTCCCTCGCGGAAAAACAGCGCCTTCCAGCCTGCCAGGAGCATTCTCACATTGAAGGGGAAAGGCAGCTGATTTGCAGGCGATTTCGCCGATACGGATTTTCGGGTCATCAGGAAGGCATAGATAGCCCGGTTATCCTCATCCGAAACAAGCGTGAAGTGGTCGTAAGGAAAGGCCGGGTAGAGATGCCGTCCCTCCCGGTCGACGCCCTTGCGCATGGCGCGGGAAAACGCCTCTTCCGACCAGCGGCCGATCCCGGTCTCGAGATCGGGCGTGATGTTGGTCGAATAGATCGTGCCGAAGGGCGTCGGGATGCCAAGGCCGCCGGCGAATGCTTCGCCGTTCGGAGCCGTATGGCAGACATTGCAATTGCCGATCGCGGCAAGCTCCGCGCCGCGGGCCAAGAGTTTGGCATCCAAACTGGCCTTGGCCGGAGGATCGATAGGATCAAGCCTGGAATGCCAAGCGTAGCCGATGAAAGCTGCCGTCCCTATGGCCAGGATGAAGACCAGCCCCAAGACGATACGCAACAGCGTCACCGCCGCCGTCTCCCGGCCATGGAAATGACCTGCCTGACCATATCGCAATGGGCATCCTGGCCCTTCATCACCGTCTCCCTGCTTAGAGCCGATACGATCTCACAAGGAATTGGTTCCGACAGTTGCGTTGTTTTGCAAAAAACTGCCGACACCGATTGGCTAGAGCATTTTTCGGCGAAGTGGATCCGGTTCGCCATAAAAAATGCGGCAAAGCAAAGAAGAGAGCTGATTCCACGGAAGTGGAAACGGCTCTAGCTGTTTATCTCCTCGCAGCCGAGACGAGCTAAAGTAGTGTCGATCCAGGACCGGTCGGGCTGCCCTGCTTCGATAGCAGCCATGGCAGCAATCTCGCTTTGAAACTTCGCTTGCGCGGCAGCGAGTACGGCTGGAGCGTCAGAAGCCGGAATTGTCACGAGGCCGTCCCAATCCCCGAGGATGAGGTCGCCGGGTCCCACGGACATACCGCCGATGACGATGCCGAAACCGACCTCGCCGGGACCATCCTTGTACGGACCGCGATGGGTAATGCCTGCCGCAAAGACGGGAAGATCCTGGGACTGAATGGCTTTGATGTCGCGCACGGCTCCATCTATGACGAAGCCCCCCAGTCCGCGCTTCGTTGCATGCGCGAGCATCAGCTCGCCGAAGAGCGCGTTGGTAAGATCCCCGCCTCCGTCGACCACGATGACGTCGCCTGGTTCGGCCATGTCGATCGCCTTGTGAATCATCAAATTGTCACCGGGCCTGCAACGCACAGTCAGGGCTGGCCCCGCAAGCGATCCCTGCCGATGCATGGGGCGGAGGGTGGGACCGGCTGCCGTCAGCCGCGCCATGCAGTCACTTACATTCGCGACCGGCAGTTCTCGGAAAGCATCGACGAGCTGCTGCGAGACCCGGGTAACCGTTTTCCGATATCTGAATCCGACTGCCATGATGTCACCATTATGCCGCATTGGCGGCCGCGCGATAGCGCGACAGGAGCCCGCCCATCTTGACCGATCCGGGCAGGGGATGGCCTACGATGCGCTCTGCAAGTTCGGCGGCGGCCACGAGACGCTCGAGATCAAGGCCCGTGTCGATGCCCATCTCCTCGCACATGAAGGCAAAGTCCTCGGTGCAGAGATTGCCGGCTGCTCCTTTGTGAGCTGCAAAGGGACAACCGCCGAGCCCGCCAATCGAGGCATCGAAGTCGTCGACCCCCATCTGCAGTCCCGCAAGAGCATTGGCGAGCGCGAGCCCGCGGGTGTCATGCAGGTGAAGAGAGATTCGAACATCGGGATAGCGTGACCGAATGGCGCCGACAGCGGAGCGGATTGCCTTCGGCGTTGCCCAGGCCATGGTATCGGACAGGCCGAGCGTCTCGATCCTGACACCGAGCTCATCCGCAAGGTCGAAAACGTCTCGAACGGTCGCCATCAGGCGTTCGAGCGGGATCTCTCCCTCGAAATTGCAACCGAATGCGGCGTTGACCCCGCCTGCATCGACAGGAATGCCCTCGGACTGAAGCAGACGGACCATATCGCAGCGAGCCTGGCGCTGGCCGTCCGGCGTGGCATTCTGGTTGCGGGCGAGGAATGCTGCCGATGCGGTCAGGCTGATGCTCCCGCGAATGTGAAGGCGCCCCGTGGCAAGTGCGCGCCGCAGTCCCTGCTCGTTGAGGAAAAGGCCGGTGTAACGGACGTCCGACCGCATGCGCACGAGCCGTACGACCTCCTCGGCATCCGCCATGCTCGGCACGCGTTTGGGATGCACGAAGGATGTGACCTGAATTTCCTTCAGCCCCGTTTCGGAGAGGGCATCGACGAGCTCGACCTTTTGGCCGGTCGCGATTGTGGCACTCTCGATCTGAAAGCCTTCGCGCGGCCCATCCTCGTTGATCGTCACTCGGCTCGGCAAGTCGCTCATGGCTATCTCCTCAACGCCCCGTCCAGCGCGGTTGGCGCTTCTCCACAAAGGCTCGGACCCCCTCCTCCCGGTCGGCACTGAGATAAGGATTGGGGCCGACATCCAGGCGAAGGGCCGATGCGATCGGCATGTCCCATCCCTTGACGGAGACATGCTTGTAGCGGCGCAGGGTCAGCGGCGCGTTGCAAACGATTCTGTTGATCAGCGCGTCAGCGCGAGCGGCGAGCTCGTCCTTCGGGACGACGGCGTTGACCAGTCCCCAGCGTGCCGCCTCATCCGCGGTAATCGGGTCGCCCGTGTAAAGCATCTCCATGGCGATCGCGCGGGGCAGGATTCGGGGTAGCAGCGTCGATCCGAAATTGGCACCCATGCCTCGCTTCGCTTCGGGCAGACCGAGCTTCACATGGCTTGCTGCGATACGAAGATCGCAGGCCATAGCCAGTTCGAACCCACCGCCGTAGGCGCCACCGTTCAGGATTGCGATTGTCGGCTTGTAGGTCTCAAGGACTGTCTCATAAAGGTTTCTGTAAGCGCCGGTCATCGGCACGACGATGGACTTGTTCGCCCTTGCCGTCTCATCCTTCTCCTTAAGATCGCCTCCGGCGCAGAATGCCTGATCGCCCGTACCGGTGAGAGTGACGAGCCAGACATCGTCGTTGACCGCAGCATCGGCGAAGGCCTCGATCAAACCACGCCGCACATCCCGTCCGATGGCGTTACGCCTGTCGGGGCGATCGATGGTGATGCGTGCCACGTGATCCTTGATTTCGTATCGGACGAAGGGATTATCCTGCGACGCAGGAGCTGGCTTGGTAGTATCGAGCATGGGAGGCCTCAGGAATGGTGGGATTCGGCAGCGGATTCAAACACGCAGAGGGCATCGAGCGGCCAAACGCCTCCCCCGCGCGGCAGTATCTTGACCGGATTGAGATCGAGTTCCTGGATGGCATCGCCGAACCGCTCTACGGCACCGGCCGCATCGACGACGAACTGCTCAAATGCCTCACGATCGAGAGGCGGGCCGCCGCGAAACCCCTCGACCAAGGAGCCGAGCGGGCCGCTGTCGATGGCCCGTGCCACGGCTTCACGGGTCACGGGCAGGATCAGGTGGCGGACTGCTGCCGGTCCAAAGAGTTCGGCCATAGCACCGCCTGGTCCCAAGATGGCGACCGGCCCGAACTCTGCATCCCTGGTGAAGCCGACGATCGCCTCGACGCCTCCGGCAACGAAGGATCCGACGAGGAAGCCGTCCAGCTCGATGCCGGACAGATTCGCCAACCGCGCCTGCAGTCTCTCCCAAGCTGCTGAAAGCTCCTCTTGATTGCCAAGTGCGACCTCGACGAGACCAAGTTCGCTCTTATGCCAGATCCCATGGCCCGATGCCTTGAACACGACCGGGTACCCAATCTCGGCAGCTGCCGCCCGCGCCTCGGCGAGCGTCGAAACGAGATGTTCAGAAGGAAAGTTCAATCCCATCTCGGAGAGCAGGCGCTTGCTGCGGTATTCGGATTGAGTTCCCTCAGGAACAGCTATGGGACCAGCATGTGAACTCACCTTCGCTTCATCGGCTGGCGTTTCGACCGGCATCATGGCGCGTGCCACAGCGACCGCATCGAGTGTGGAAGAGCAGATCGGAACGCCATTCGACTCCAGGATCAATCGCTCATCGTCGAACAGCGGCGCAGGCGACAGATAGATCACCGGGAGGTCCGGCTGAGCCCGGGTTGCGCCGACCACGGCGTCAGCCAGCTGGGCACGCTTTGCCGGGGTCGACATCGGTGTTCCGAAGACGACCAGCACCGCTGCCGACGGATCGGCCGCAAGCGCGGCGACATTGGCGATGTAGTGGTCGCGGCCACCAAGCCCGAGATCAAAAGGGTTGAGAATCTGTGCCGCGCCGAAGCGGAGCTGTCCGCTGATCGTGGACACGGTCTCATCGGCAAGGCGCGGCACTTCGATCCCTGCCGCATCGCTGAGGAGATCAGCCAGAATGATGGCTCCGCCACCCGATGTGCTCGACGCAACGACGCCTCCCCTGCCGCGAACACGCCCCTTCGAGATCAAGGCGCAGGTCAAGGCCATGCATTCGACGGTGGGTGCGCTGCGTATGCCCGAGGCGGCAAAGACGGCGTCATAGACCTGCCGCTTTCCCGAAAGGTGAGACGAGTGCGCGAGCGTCGCCTCGCTGCCAAGGGCGGAGTTGCCAAGCTTCAGCGCGACGATCTGCTTACCCGCCCGGCGGGCCTCCCCGACCGCATCGAGGAACGCGCGCCCGTCACCGACATGGTCCAGGATCAGCGCGATCACCGAGGTCTCCGGATCGCCAGCAAGATAGCGGATGAAATCCGAGAGGCCGAGATCGAGTTCGCTGCCTGCCGAAACATATCGACTGAGGCCGCAACCGGAGGCTTCGAGCATCGAAACGAATGGGGCGACCAATGCCCCGCTGTGAGAGACCAGCGCGACGCTTCCGGGCTTCAGGCGGCGCCCGTGGATCGCATTATAACCCAGGGCGAGCGAGTTGGGCGTACTGTAGGTGCCATTGCAGACAGGTCCTACGATACGCACGCCCGTCCGCCGGCTGGCCGCAAGCAGCTCATGGGAAAGCTTGCGGCCGGCCTCGGTCCCGAGCTCAGCGAAGCCGCCCACCGCCATGACGGCAACCTTCGCTCCCTTTGCCGCAACCTCGTCGACAACCTGCGGACACTGAGCCGCAGGGATCGTGACGAAGGCAACATCGATCTCGCCGGGAATCTCCGCGACGCTGCGATAGACCGGTGCATCGCCGACGGCTTCGCCACGACGATTGACAGCGATGATCTGGCCTGAATAGCCGACTTTCGACACGTTGCGGATCGGCTGTCCGGAGCTCTTCTCCGGATCGGCGCTCGCACCGACGAATGCGATCATCGAGGGTTCCATCAATGCTTCGATGGCATCGATGGCGGATCGCCCGCGAAGAAATTGCTGCACTGAAGAATCCATGTTCGGTAGCTACCCCTGAGTTGTATGTGGGATCGGCAAGCGGCCGAGATCGCTAAGCGACCCGCATGCGATCAGCCAAGCCGATAGGCCGCCTTCCAGCGGGCGATGAATTCCTTATACCCGCTGGTCAGCTTCGGATCGTAATCGACGAGCGCGACGTTGGAGGGACCGATCTCCTGCGAGACCGAGGCGAATGTTCGCGTGCCACCGACATCCTCAGGCTGGATGGAATTGCGGAAAGGTCCAACGCCACCTTTACCCCAGCCGATCTGCCCTTCCCGGCTCATCACCGAATCGATGAGCAACCTTGCACTCATCGGACTCTTCGTTGCCTTCATCGCGGCAACGCCGCGAAGCATGACGGGACTGCCGTCGCCGATGAGGCTTGCACCCAGCAGGCGCGCTCGCGCCGGATCACGCATTGCCTCGGCAGTCGACGTGGGAGCGCAGAAGAACGAGATTGCATACTCACCGGTCGTGACCTTCTCCACCATGGGACCCGAGCCACGCTCCACCCGCGTGATCGGCCCCAACTCATCGAACCACGCCCAAGCCTTCTCGCCATGATGCTTCACGAATGCGAAATTGATCCCGTATCCATATGAGCCCGTGGCTGCGCTATAGGTCGTCATCCGATTCCGGAAGATCGCAGGATTCGCTTTGGCCTTCGCCACAAGGTCGGCAAACGAGGTCGGTACCAGTTCGGCCGGCAGGACCGCCTTGTTCCACAGAAAGAGCAACGGATCGCAGCCGAAGGTATGAAGACCCTGAATCGGACTGGAGCCGGACGGGAAAGCTGCGAGTTCCGGCGAGGAATAGGGAAGGATCTCGTTGCGATCATGCAAGGTCAGCCAGCCGTCGGGCGTATGTGCGATAATGTCGGCGGTGCGGCTGCCGCTCGAGCGCTCTGCAATGTAGCGCTCTGTGATCTCGCTGCTGCCAAGTTCCAGTGTCTCGACCTTGATCCACGGATACCGGCGCGTGAAGTCCGCGAGCGCGCCGTTCCATACTTGTTGGCTCAGTCCGGAATAGATCAGCAGGCCCGGCTCACCGCGTGAGCCCTCAATCGCCTGCTGAAGCGGGATTTCGTTGCTCGCACCTTGTGCCGGCCTTGCGGATAACAGCGCGAGACCCGCCGCGCCGGTCAGAAATGTCCTTCTGTCCATCTTGCTACCTCCCACCAATGACTTCAATGCCGCACCGCCGACCGTGGACGAGACGCGCCCCGCTCGAACACCAGACAGCTGGATGCGGGAACCCAGACATGAACCTCAGACTGCTCCAGCACATACGGACCATCGATCCGCAGCAGCGTCTGCGCGATTGAGATCTCGTGCTGATACCGCCCGCCGAGATAGCTTCGTGACACGACCCGCCCATGAAGGGCCGTGCCTGCCTCGTCCGGCGCTCCTGCGCCGGACGCGATAATCGACAGGCGATCCGGCCGTATCGCGACCGTCACCGGAGCACCCACAGGGATCCGAGTGGTGCCGGCGACCGCAATCTCGCTGTCGCCTGCAATTCTCACCCGTCCTGTCGCACCGGCGGACGTCAGCTCTCCGTCGAAGAAGCTTGAGGTCCCGATGAAGTCCGCGACGAACGGATTGGCCGGCGCTTCATAGATTTCCTTCGGTGTGCCGATCTGCATCACACGGCCGCCATCCATCAAGACGATGCGGTCGCTCAGCGACATCGCCTCCACCTGATCGTGGGTCACATAGATCGTCGTCAGCCTCAGTTGCTCCTTCAACTGAAGAAGCCAGCTTCGGGCACGATCTCGCAATTTGGCGTCAAGGTTCGACAGAGGTTCGTCGAGAAGCAGCACCGCCGGTCGGTAGACGAGCGTGCGAGCCAGAGCGACGCGCTGCTGTTGACCGCCCGACAGCTGGTGCGGATATCGATCGGCGAGATGTGTCATCTCCACGAGGGCCAGCACTTCATCGACCCGGCGCTTCCGCTCCTTGCGCTCCAGCTTGCGCAGCTTCAGAGGGAAATCGACGTTCTGCGCTACCGTCATGTGCGGCCACAGGGCATAGGATTGGAACACCAGGCCGCAATTGCGTGCCTCCGGTTCGACGAAACGGCTGCTTTCTCCGTCGAAGAAGATGTTCTGCCCGGCCCGAATCAGGCCTGCCGTCGGCATGTCCAATCCGGCAATGGCAGCGAGAGTCGTCGACTTGCCGCAGCCGGACGGGCCGAGCAGGGAAACGAACTCGCCGTCGGCCACCGTGAAGCTGACGCCGTCGATTGCGCGAACGGCGCCGAATTCCTTGGTCAATCTGGAGACTACGAGTTCAGCCATAGATCTTCACTCCCAGAAGTTTGCGGATGCCGTAGATGAAGGCGACGGTGACAGCGATCTGGATCGTGGAAAGAGCCGCCACACGGCCCATGTCGCCGGCAACCCAGAACTGCAGCAACGTGGTGCCGATGACCTCGCTGCCGGGTGCGAACAGAAACACGGCAGCCGAGTATTCCTTGAAGAAATGAATGAACATGAGGGCGAAGGATGAGAACAGGGCAGGACGTATCAGCGGAAGAATGACCAACCGAACCGTCGTCCACCAATCCGCACCGGTGGTCCGGGCGCTCCTGTCCATATCCGTGGAAATCTGCACCAGTGCAGGTGAGATCGCCCCATAGCCGGTCGGGATGTAACGCATCGTATAGGCGACCATGAGCACGAAGATCGTGTTTCGCAGCCAGCCCAGCGGCGGCAGGAGAACCAACGCGTAGAAGAAACCGATGCCAACAACCAAGCCTGGAATCGAGCGCGGTATCATCGCTACGTATTCCAGCTTGTCAGCGGCAGGAAACTTCGAGCGCCGCGCGACGAGTGCTATCATCGCCACGAAGAAGGTTGCGCCGAAACCGCCTACCACGGAGATGATGATCGTATTGACGATCGAACGGACATAGGCCGGGAACGAGATGATGTCGTGGAAGTGGCTGAGGGTGAACAACGTCCAGAAGGGGACGAATGGCGATAGGAACGACACGCCTGCCCGCAGGAAGAGGACGGCGGTCGGCAAGATCACGAACAGGACGACGTAGACGCTTACGAAGGCAAGAGCCCAGAGCCGCCAGCGACCGAGCGCCAAGGTCTTGGGACGGCTCGCCTTGCCGCCGACGGTAACGTATCGCTGCGAATTGCGGAGCAGCCTGTTCTGCAGAAACACCAGCAGCATGACGATCGCGAGAAGGATCAGCGCTCCAGCTGCTACGAGTCCGTAATTCGGCTTCGGTGTCGAGATGCCCTGGGTGTAGAGGAGCGTCGTGAAAAAACCGATGCGCGCAGGCTCGCCGAAAATCAGTGGAATCGACAGCATCTCGAGCGCGATCGTGAAATTGAGCAGGCTGCTATAGAGGATGGAAGGCATCAGGAGCGGAAGGGTCACACTTCGTAACGTCCGCCATGGGCCGGCGCCGCAGCTACGTGCGGCATCCTCGAGCTGGGGATTGGAAAGCGCCGTCGAGCCGAGGCCGTAGAGCATGGCCAACGGCATCTGGGAAATTCCCGCGACGATCGACATTCCCGTGATGGAGTAGAGCGTCCACGGCGCTTCGCCGAACTGGCTCTGCACCCACAAAGTAACGAAGCCTGAGGGCCCATAGACCATGAACCAGCCAAAGCCGAGCACAAGGCTCGAAATATAAAGAGGCCAGATCAGGAGTTCGGCGAAGAACGACTTGAACGGCAAGTCGGTTCGGCCGATGAGAATCGCAAAGGTCGTCCCAAGAACCTGCGCGATGATTGTTGTCGCAGCTGCAAAGACGAGCGTGTTCTGCGCAACACTCCAGAAGTTCGGACTTTGCAGAAGATCCGTCAGATTGGCGAGGGTGAATTGCTGACCGTCGTCGTAGAGCGGCCGGTCGATCAGAGCCTGATAGAAAATCGGCAGAATGGGGGCAAAGACCAGGATTACGGTCGCGGCGACAACCGCAGACTGAATTGCCGTGCTACGTGTGATGTAGCGTGAAACACCTGTACTCTCTCGGGCAAGTGTGGGAAGCGCATCAGCTTCGGTTCGCATCATGTCGGGGATCCTCAATGGAAAATGGCCCCGGGCAGTTGTGAATGCCCGGGTCAGCGGCTGGCATCAGCCAATGCCATAAGCTTTTCTCCAGCGAGCGATGAAGCTGTTGTAATTGGTCTCCACCCCGGCATCGTATCCGACCGGAATGATGTTCGCTTCGCCGACTTGCTTCACGACCTCGGTATAGGTGTATGCGCCACCGACATCGGCTGCGCTCACGTCGGGGCGAACGGGCGTGCGTTGTCCCTTTGCAAGCCCCTTCTGCCCTTCCAGGGAGCACATCACGTCAACCATGAGGCGAGCGGCGTTGGGGTTTGAGGCACCTTTCATGACACCGACACTGCGTGTCATCATCGGCGTCCCATCGGCGATGAAGCTCCAACCGATGACCTTCGCGCGAGCGGGGTCGCGTAAGGCATTCCACGGAGATCCGGAGCCGCTGAGATAAGCCATGGCGTATTCGCCCGTCGTCACTTTCTCGAACATCGGCCCGGAGGATCTCTCAAGGCGGGTCATAGGACCGATTTCCTCGTACCAGCGCCAGGCCTTCTCACCATGATGCTTGGCGAAGGCATAGTTCATCGTATAACCATAGGCCCCGGTGTCGGCTCCGTAAGTGGTGATGCGCTTGTTGAAGACCTGAGGGTTGGCCTTCACCTTGGCGACGAAGTCCTCGAAGCTCTTAGGCACCAAGTTTTCGGGCAGCACCGCCTTGTTCCAGACGAAGAGGACAGGGTCGATCGCGAAGGTGTAGAGCCCCGGCGATGGAAGCGACCAGGGCGCCAGATGTGCGCGCTCGGGTGAGGCGTAATCGACAAGTTCGCCGCGACGCTGGGGTTCGATGAAGCCTTCGGGACCTGTTGCGAGCAGATCGGCCGTCGCAGAGTTGCTGCCGCGCTCTGCGAGATAGCGCTCCGTAATCTCGGAAGTGCCTAGATCCAACGTCTCTACACGGATGGTCGGATAAAGCTCCCGGAAGCGCGCAACGACGCCCGACCACTGGTCTGTCGTCATGCTGGAATAGATGAGGAGACGCCCCTCTTTCTTGGCAGCCTCGACGATCTTTGCGTAGTCGGCCGGATAGTAGCTGGGAAAAGCCGCGTTTTGCGCCCGAGCGGAACCTGCAGCGAGAATTGCTGCCCCGGTTCCAAGCATGAAAGCCCTGCGATCCATCTCTTTTCCTCCTTGATCGTTTCGTTTCCCTGATATATTCCATTATTTGGATTTTTATCCATTATGTGGATTATGATGGCTTGACGACGACGCGTCAAGCGTTCAGCTAGGCTTTCGGTAGAAACTTGCGGGCGAGCATTTCGCGCCGTGAGAGCGGTGTTTGTTAGAGGGAACCATGGGAGACCATCGTCAGACGGGCGTCGGAGTGCTTGACAAGGTGATGGCCGTGCTCGCCACGTTCGAAGCCGACAAGGCTCTGCAAACACCGAAGGATATTGCTGAGGCACTCGATCTCCCCGTCCCGACCGCCTATCGCCTGATGCAGGCGATGGCGCATCACAAACTCCTCGAACCTGAAGGCCGCGCCTTCCGCCTGGGTGTGCGGCTTGCAACGCTGGGGCTGCGCGCGACGCGCGAGCTCGACATCGTCAAGCTCGCCCTTCCTCATCTCAGGGAACTGGCCGATCAAACTGGTGAGAACAGCCATCTCAACGTCCGTCGCGATATCGTCCGTGTCGTTGTCGCCTTTGTCGCGGGGTCGCGCAATGTGCGCCCCTTCTCTGCCGTCGGCGAAGTCCTTCCCTTGGGCATCGGTGCGTCGGGTCAGGTCCTGCTTGCGTGGTTGGAGCCTGCGGAAGCACGGCGGATCGCAATCGAAAGCTTCGCCCGTTTCCACATCGACCGCTCCACTGACGATCTTGCCGACAGGCTTCGCCTGGTGCGAGATGCCGGCGTTGCGATCAGTCGCGGCGACAGGCATCCCGATGTGGCCGCCATAGCCGCACCCGTTCGCAACGCCGACGGCGAGGTGGTCGGATCGCTGTCGTCCGTCGCGCCGCGCTCACGCTATGGTCAGTCTCAGATTAGGGACGCGACATTGCTCGTGCTGGAGGCCGCCGCGAAAGTGTCCGCGAAGCTCGGTTTCGCTGCAGGGCGCGAGCATCACGCCTCGATACACGGTCATATGCGATGACGTGCGCAGCATCGCCCCCTCCCTACGATCCCGCCGCAGACGGATGGATCCGCCATGTCGACGATGGGTTTATAGAATGGGTCGGCCCGATCTGGGAGAAACGTGACGAAAGCGGACTGCGATTCGGCTTCCTTGCCGATGCGAGACACCGCAACCGGAGCGGGGTCGTCCAAGGCGGCATGCTGGCCACGCTTGCCGACAGAGCGATGGGCGTCACGGCTCGCGGTGGAGAAGACCATCGACAGGCAACAATCCAATTGAGCCTTGCCTATGTGGCATCTGCGGCCATTGGCGAATTCGTCGAGGCGCGGTGCGAAATCATACGAAGAACGAGATCCGTCATTTTCATGAGCGCAACACTCGCCTCCAATGGAAGGATTGTCGCCACGGCGAGTGGCGTTTGGAAAATCAAAGGACGCTAGCAGCAGCTGGGACGAGCAATCAGGGCACTGGGTCTGCCAAACGCTCTGACGACGTGATCGACACCGGGGGATCCACAACTTCGCCTTTGGGTCACCGCAGCTGAAATGAAGGTCTGTCAACTATCTCGCAGACCGCGCCGCTTGAACGGTGCATGCCAGACAAAGCCTCCTCCAGGGTAGGAGGAGGCTTTGCCCTTCTTAAGCCGCCATCGCCTTCTTGAGGTTTTCGTCGATCTTGTCGAGGAAGCCGGTGGTGGAGAGCCACTTCTGCTCGGCGCCGACGAGCAGCGCCAGGTCCTTGGTCATGTAGCCGGCTTCCACCGTGTCGACGCAGACCTTCTCCAGGGTCGCGGCGAACTTGGCGAGTTCGGCGTTGTCGTCGAGCTTGGCGCGATGGGCGAGACCGCGGGTCCAGGCGAAGATCGAGGCGATGGAGTTGGTCGAGGTCTCCTTGCCCTTCTGGTGCTCGCGGTAGTGGCGCGTCACCGTGCCGTGCGCCGCTTCCGCCTCGACCGTCCGGCCGTCCGGCGTCATCAGAACCGAGGTCATCAGGCCG